>Ga0070749_10000497_pt1 | contig 26497 bp, 37 predicted proteins | sample VirMetDEL_Nov_18_FD_75180 | JGI IMG/M metagenome (GOLD analysis project Ga0070749, IMG submission 75180) | Aqueous microbial communities from the Delaware River and Bay under freshwater to marine salinity gradient to study organic matter... | ecosystem: Environmental > Aquatic > Marine >...
AGAAGGAACCTACACGAGAAACACCTGGGTGTAAACCTGGCCCCCTAGCCTGGAGACTCTATGTTCAGGAAAAGGGGAAGCTCTATTTTGAGAGTGAGATTCCCCTTAACAGGATTTCGGATGAGCCATGGTTTGAGGATGGGGCCATCGTAGAATGTAGATACATGACATGGGAGGAACCAATGTGGTGGAAACCTCTAAAGAGGAGAAGGGACAAAACACACCCCAATAACCGTCGCACCTTCTATAGGACTATTGTCAACATTAAGGAGGATATTAAGATGAAGGAGTTTTTAGATTGTAGACCATGAAGTAGTGACCAGCCTCTTCGGGTAGGTCTTGTTGTGTAATATGATCATCGTTCGCGAAATACCATTTATTCCGTCTCTTTACAAACCCCACATAGTGGCCGTCATTTTGATGACCCACATGGACAGCGCTCGCTATGAGATTATATTCATATTTATCCATGAGTATATTCTCAATAATTTTGATGTGACTCTTCCTATCAAAGGAAATCATTAGGATTTGTGGAAGTTTTGAAAATAACTTTCGTGTCGTCGCCACATGGTGAACTTTACCTCCAGTATCTTCAAAATTTTCAATGACATCCCAGTCAGTACTTTTTTTCAATAATTCTTCCATATCTGTACCGTTGGAGGTGATCAGATGGACGCTGAAGTCCTCTTCATTTGTTGACTTACCACCGGGCCAAATCGTTTCTTGTACCTTTTTACCGTAGAACCACTGTTTGATCTCACACACTTCCCTCTCTAATATGTCTATGATACACAATATAGCTTCTTGAACATCGTGTTGTTCATCTGATTTGAACCGAGGAAACTCGTTTTGAAAAAGTTTTAAGAGTGCGTTGATATTAATATTTTCTTCACCCTTTGTCCAATACACTAGGACGAGGTCGCGATACATTTTAGTAAACGCACATTCACCATCGTATGGGTGCCTGATCAAATAGTTTGTGAGTATGGGGATATGGAGGAGACATTGGAGGGCTGTGTTGAAGTAACATGTATTCCCAATGTTTAAAAAACCTCTCATTACAATATTTGCACAAAAAACACTTAAGACAATGACGCGAATCTTAAAAGTAATAAAACATGCACGACATCTCAGTTATCGTTGAGAAACTCCTTCCTGTGTTTGATTCCTTCAAGGATGAAGAACACATTGAAGTGGAAATGCGTCTAGGAAAGTATAATGGCTCATTTTTTGACACCAATGTCGGAAAAGAAACGTTCGATAGGGTCCTCAGAGGTCTCAAAAAGTATCCCAGTTGGGAAAAGACAGAAAGTTCTGTCTCTGATATCTTCTATAACGACAAAGATTCTATCCGAATCACTTCTAATCAGGATACCGGTGAACAGAAGATGGTTCAAAAGATTAATGTCGTCAAGGATGACTTCTCCGGAACTCCAACTGACATGCGTTTCAGTGTGTCTCGTGAAATCCCAACTTGGGGTGAATACGAGATGGACCGTAAGAGGACAAAGACCCGCTACTCCTTTGTTCGTAAGAATCTCAGCATTGACATGACAATTTCTTCGGGTGACAATGCTGACATGGACTCTGAAGAGGAATCCTCGTATCAAATTGAGTTTGAGATTGTGGATCCCACTAAGGTCTCCTCTCGTGACGAGTTTTTCAACATCATCCACAAAGTTAATGATCTTTCCAAATTAATTCCTGTGTAATAAGTAAATGATTTACATTATCTTGGGTATCATAGCCTTCGTACTCATTTACGAAGCGAGAAGTAAAAGTGAAGAGGTTTCGGGTTCTAAGCATTTTCATTTAAGCCATGGAGCCTCTAGAGATATGTATCTCAAGATGAGTGGGGATGGAATGAATGAAAAGGGACTCAAAAGATTTGTATTGATGGAAGATCGCCTCCTCCAAATTGAGAAAATGTCTGTGTGCTCAGGACTCCCCAACATAGTTGAGGCTACAACGTTGTCAAACATGATTAAGGAAATATTCCCCAAATACAATTTCGCGTACCACACCGTGCACCTTAAGCAGATTGCTGAACCTCTCAAAATCGTGAACACGAGAGTAACATGTTAAATAGGTTCCATAAGAGCATCTTGTGTCTAGGACTCTCTATATCTTGGTAATTTTTTGTAATATACATGATGAGACCGTTGTCATCAGCTTCGTGAGTACCATATCTCTTTTCTAGGTCACACATCCCCTCTTTACTCCCCCTACCTTTTCTAATATAGTCCGCCACGACATATATGACTCCGTCTAAAAATTCTTCGATAGCCATGTCAATCCAAGAATTTTTAGGTGTACCCCACTCCCTCGTGTCAGAATCAACAATCACTCCATGACCATATCTCTTGAGACCAATCTCTAGACGTTCGTTCAGCTGTTCATCGATTGATTGCATTTTACAAATGTATGTGACTTATTCCTTAAGTTTACAATGTTTCTCTCTTAGCTTTTACTCTAGGGACCGCCTTGGGTGTAGCGTTCTTTGTATTCTTGGCATTGTTCAACCAGGTCTTCTTATACTTGGTTAACTGTGTCTTCGTAGGACTATGAATCATAATGTAGTTTGTGGCTCTAACCCTGTACGCGTTAACCATATTACGTGGAATACCCGAAACGTTGAGTGAGTTCATTATGTACTTCTTCTCAAGGTTACGCCCACGCTCCCTCTTCCACTTGTTTACAAGTGCCTTCTTTACATCATCCACATTCTTCTTGAAAGGGATACCCATCTTGTTACCACCAGACATCTTACCTAGGCGAATAGTCATCTCACGGACATCGTTGTTGAGGGATGGCTTGTATCGGTCCATCCACTTCTTACCGTAAAGCTTCACTATATCCTTTCGGATGGAGTTATCATCTAGACCCCTCTTTTTCATAACCTGATTAGTTCTGACCACCTTCTTTTCTTGAGCCTTTTGCTGCCTCACAACCTTCTTTGCGGGTGGAGTCTTTGGCTTTGGTTTGGGAGCAATCATATCGTTACGCGCCTTTTCAATCTTTTTACAGAGAGTAGCCTTGGTTTCCTTCTCGTCAAGTTGTATCCTGAGAATCTTGGCAACCCTAAGAAGTTCAGTCTTATCGTAGTTCATACACTTGGACTTTCCAACCTTAAAGTTCTTGTTGGATCCAGAGAGTTTAACATTCTTTTTCTTGTTTGTATTTCTGAATGTCGCACTATTTTTGTTGAGAACCGCGTTAATCTTCTTACAGAGATCTTCCTTTTTTGTACTCTTAGTGATACCTACAACACCCAATTTTTTAGCGAAATCCACAAGTTCATCCTTAGAAAAGCGCATACACTGAACACCGTTAATCTGAATATTGAGAACTGGATCACGCTTCTTCTTAACAGGAAGGCGAGGTCCTGTTTTCTTCTTAGGACCCCTCTTTTTGGGTGCAGCCCTGGCACCCTTGGTGAGCTGCTTAGGGACTTCTCCAGTAACTTCAACATCACCATTTGTGTTCATAATCTTAATGAGTTCTATGGCATCGTTGTAAGCTACGAGCATATCAGCTGGGGCTGCCGAACCGGAAATTTGGACATTCCCCGTTTGAGCAAAGTTATACTTGTGTCCCTTGTAATTGACGTACATAAAGGGAGACAGCTCGGGTTCGTAGCTCAACTTGGTAACACCCGAGGAAGCATACATTCTCGCCTTGCCCGCAATTAAAGAAAAACCCTTAAAGTTACCATTAATCCTAAATTGACCACTGAGATTGTTATACTCAAATGGGTTGTACAGATAAGCTTCCTTCTCAGTATAGGTGTTAACTATGTAACGCCTAATGAGTTCCGGTTGATTGGCTATATTAGTACCGATAAAGCCGCCGGAGAAGCGAATCTTACCATTCTTGTAGATGTTTACGGTGCCACCCTTAGATTCGGTGTCATTGGAAATGACAACCTTTATCTGGACTGTAAAGAAACTCTTATTGATATTACCCTTCTTCCCATATTCGCGTGTGTGAGAGAACCCCTCCTGCATCGCACCAAATCTACCTATAATTTGAGTAGTATCCAGATAAAGACCCTCACCAATAGAGGTTCTTGGTTGAGGAACCTTCATAAGTATCTTCTTTAGGTCAATGAGATTACCTTGTTGAGGGAACTCCTTATTCACTGTAGCATTGAACATACCCGGATTTAACTTACTGAACTTTAGTTCAATGTTTCTAGGAACTGGAAATCTCCCCGCGATGTTCGTGGAAGGAGTTGGAAGAGGTGGTTCAAACTCCCTGAGTATGTTGTTTATCATTTTTTTGTTTTCATTTGGAAGATTGTTATAGTTGGGAGAATTGATAGCGTCTGAAAACTCGTTGTAGTTCGCATTACTCATCATGTTCTTTTCAAGGCGGTTTGGGAACTCTTGCCTTTTTAGCATATTAGCCTCAAGCTCTCTAGCGAAGTTGTTGTTTGACGCAACCGAACTTGGAGTACTAGTCGGGCGTAGCTCTACACCTGACTGTTTCACAAACTCTTTGAGCTGCTGACTCATTATTACTATTTAGTAGTATTTTTTTTAGTAGTCCTCTGTGAAACCCAAACTCTCATCAACCACATCTAGACCGTAGATCACAGGTTGGTTTGGATATGTACGTCCGTTATAGGTCACTACTTCTTCCCTGACTTCAATGTCTCTAGAACTGAAAGGTCCAGCGTAAAAGTCTTGAGTAAACTTGTGCCTACCCAAGTTGTTTGCCTGACAGTGCTGATTGAACACCTGTATAAATAGCTTCTGTGGCACGAACAGATCCCTGTCATACTTGATGAGGGTACTCTCCAGGAAGTTGTGGAGGGAGCTCGCCACCATCGCAACTTGCTTCTGAATCTTCTTGAAGTACTCTGGTACCACATTCCAGATATCCTTATCCCTGTACCTGTTAGAATACTCTAAATAGGCTCTCACACATTTGAGAAGAATAATGGGTAGTTCTCCGTTCAACTTCTCGTCTAGTTGGGGGTCCGCCTCCCGTACCTGTTTGGAGAAATTCCATGTGAGGATACGACGGAGCACCGAACCAGAGTTATCCTTCCAGTTAGGAACCTCGTTACCACCCAAAACTCCTGGAACGTTCCACTCAATGGATACCGCAGTCTTATTCTTAACAGCGACGGAGACATCTTCTCCTGAAACCATAGACTGGAACTCTGCTTGTTCAAGGGCGAGATCACCCTTCACCTCTGGTGCGATGAACATGAAAGAGTCTTTGATTGCGGAGAGGCCAAACTTCTTTTCAATGTTGTTTGAGAGGGTTCCAACATCTTCATTCTCATAGAACTTCTTGAAAACCTTGGTAATTAGGGTAGACTTACCTGATCGCGCGATACCCTTGAAGAATGGAATCACCTGCCAGGCATCCATATCACCGACATCGTAGCAGAGACGACCACCCATCACATAGGCCCAATCACAAACATCCTTATCGAATTGTTGATATTTGAGAACGGAATCAAAAAAAGGTGTCGGGATATCTTGCCATTTCTCAACGTGAGAAAAATCGTCAAACTGCTGATCAAAGTACTTACAGGCGATGATAGTCGGGTCTAGACACCTAAACTCCTTACTCTCATATGGGTAGAAACAACAGTCATAGACTCCGCGATCAGGGATCCACTCTTTCCCAACAAATACTCCATTCCTGAAACTCCACACGTGTCTACGCTTCGTAATCTCAGGAAACTGTGCATCTACACACTTACTCATATTGTCAACGACATCCCTATAGACATTACCTCTACTCGTGAAGTTCTTCCACATCGTAAAGTCATCATCCTTTTGAGAGAGAGAATAGACAAACTGTTCAATCGTAAACTTGGGTTTCCAGGCGCGTGTCCTGTGTCCCTCGATAGTCTTAATTTCTTCACAACACTGCCCCTTGTAACGTCTGTAGCCAGTTTTATACGTTTGATCCAGGGAGTAGAGGAGGCACTTTTGGAATGGAGTGGAACTTTCAACCTCATCTTCATCCATGGTGGAAGGATCACCGGAAGTACTAAACTGTGGGAGGGCAGTAGGGTTGTCTACACGCTCAAAAGATGTATAGTGACGACGAATATTCTCATAGCCATCGCTCAATTGCTTCAGGATATTGTTAATTCGTCTGACGATCGTCATCCCATCATCATTTGGTTCCTTCTTATGGATCTTTAGGTCTCTACTGTGATTCTTGAGGTTGATGAGATACGTTCTCTGTTTGTCACGAATACCCTTAATAGCCAGGATGTCAATCTGGCTAGGAATGGGGTTACCAGTCTCATCGAAGTTATCAGGGTGTACAAATTGACGATATCCCAATTCACGAGCATTTCTAAAGTCGTTGGTCTTCAGGGACCAAGCATGTTCAAATTTATCAATGACGGTGTGTACCTGATCATCTTTCATCGATTGGATATGTTCTTTCTGAAGTTCCACTAGAGCTTCATATTTATTTGGATCCTTATCGATGAAATGGGTATGCTCCATTCTAATTTATTACACTACGTTTTTTGTTTCTAAGCCGATTTTGGGGGTTGCATTTTCGAGAGCATTTTAATTAGGATTTTGTTTTGGGTTTCCAACTGGTAACAGAGATTGACCAGGGCCGAACAGATCGTGTCCCCATCGGGGGTGGCCAGGAGGGAGGTCATGAGACCCGCGAGATCCATGTTATCCTCGTCCTCATCCTCATTGATTTCAAAATCATCATCCTCGTCTGTGAGGTCAATCTCTTCCTCTGAGACAATCTCACCCTCCTCAATTTCTTCAATAGGTTCTTCCTCTTCAGGGCGTGACGACATTTTAACCTAGACTGAGAAATTTCGAGATCCAGATTTTCGCACTTGGTGCGATTTCAGCCAAAAAAAAAATGTTGCTGTATAGTACAAATACTCTCAAAATGGCCGGTGGTCTTATGCAACTCGTCGCTTACGGTGCCCAGGATGTCTACCTGACTGGCAACCCCAAGGTTACTTTCTTCCAGGCGGTTTACAAGCGCCACACTAACTTCGCGATGGAGAACATCGAGCAGACCGTCAACGGTACCGCCGCCAACTCCGGCCGCGTGTCCGTGACTGTCGCGCGCAACGGTGATCTCGTCGGTGACATGTACCTCGAACTCGAGTCCGACGCGACTTCGTCCAACACCTTCGCCGGTGCCCCCTCTTGCTGGGTCGCCGAGCGTGCCATCGCCTCCGCGGAGCTTTCCATCGGTGGTCAGCGCATCGATAAGCACTACCAGCGCTGGTGGCGTTTGTACTCCGAGCTTTACCTGGATGAGTCCAAGAAGGCTAACTGGGGTAAGATGACCACTGCTGAGGATGGCAAGGTTGTGTACCTCCCCCTCATCTTCTTCTTCAACCGCAACCCCGGTCTCTACCTGCCCCTCATTGCCCTCCAGTACCACGAGGTCCGCATTGATTTCGATCTCGCGTCGGACATGGAGACCTACCTCAACAAGAACGTGTTCAAGGTGTGGGCCAACTACGTCTACCTTGACACCGAGGAGCGCCGCCGCTTCGCCCAGAAGGGCCACGAGTACCTGATCGAGCAGGTGCAGCACACTGGTTCGGACACCGTCACCGCGGGCCAGACCTCCAACAAGCGCCTGTCGTACAACCACCCCGTCAAGGAGCTCGTGTGGTGCTTCAACGACCCCGCGACCGCCAACGCCGCGACCGCTCTGTGGAACTTCACCACGGAGCCCGGTACCTCCGGTATTGTCCTCGAGGCTGACCCCGCGTCCGCCCTTGGCTCCAACTCCTACGTGTCCATCGGCCAGGGTACCGGTGTTCCCCTCCTCCGCTCCGGTGTCAGCGGCTGGTCCGACATCAAGTTCCGTGAGGAGACTGTCGGCCCCCTCACCGACTTCAAGCTCATCCTCAACGGTCAGGACCGCTTCAAGGCCCAGAAGGGTAAGTACTTCAACCAGGTCCAGGCCTACAACCACCACTCCGGTAACCCTTACCCCGGTGTGTACTCGTACTCCTTCGCGCTCAAGCCCGAGGAGCACCAGCCTACCGGCACCTGCAACTTCTCGCGCATCGATAACGCGCAGGTCGCTGTCACCGTGCCCGCTGGCATCGCGTCCACCACCATGCACATGTTCGCCGTGAACTACAACGTCCTCCGCATCCAGTCGGGTATGGGTGGCCTCGCGTTCTCCAACTAAGCATTTAGTCTTAGTTTTTTGAAATAAATTAAATAAATCTTCATTTTTAAAACACAATTTTTTTCATGTGATTTAAAAACGAACTACGTCATCATAATATGATCCTTCAGCCTCGTTGTTTTGCTACTCGTTTTCAGAAAGTGAAAGAAAAACCAAAGCCATGCATGAAAACCCCGGATGCAGTTAAGTGTGCAACACGTCATAGGCAGTGTAAAGATTGTCCATTTCAAAAATTCTTTAAATCTGGCAAGGATCGTCCCTATAAACAGTGACGATTGGTGGATCATCATCATATCCATAATAACGAATTGATATCCCAAAAAGTTTCATCATTTCTGGGTCAACTTTTTCGTTAATTTCTCTTTTCCAATTTTTCACAGTTGTTTGAAAATATTCAACTCCGTCATCTGAAAATACACAAATACGCATGAATGGTGTACTACGCAACTTTCTCATGTAATCATGCACAGCCATGGGTAAAGGTGTTGTTCTCATATACACCGATTTAAGAATATTAATAACGTAATACCCATGTGAATCGCAAATTATATTGACCTGCATTTCAGGGAATCCCTTTATATATGCTTCGAAATCTGCATTACTGGGGAGAGTTGCGAAAATTGGTGTATTCTCACACACAGTTCCATCGTGGTGACCAATACCTGGGTGTGTATGAAATCCCATCTCGGAATACCACACTCTTTCAATTTCAGGGCCTTCAACTCGGTTTCGTTTTTTTGATGTAACAACACTTGGTTTACTAAATCTGAAATTTTTGTACTTAATATTACCAGCATATTCCCACTGTTTGACAGAAGATAACTTACTTACTTCTTTTAAATCATGAACCACTCTACGAGAAAGTTTTATTCTCTTCCTCCTAACTGCCATGTTTGGACGCATGATCGCTAGTTTCATTGATGCTCACTAATATACTTACTTATTTAAATTGGACAACACGCTGAACCAAATTTATCAGCGCTACCGACTTCACACCAAGCTCTCTGTGCTACTGGGTCCAAACCTTTACTTTCAATATTGTCATAATGCGCTTGCGAACAATTTCCACATTTCATGGGGCATTCGGTATCTTTACCAGCAGCTGTCATACCACTACCTGTACCATTCACTGCAAGATTGAAAAGATCATTCACACCACCAACAGGATTCATCAAACCACTGGTGAATCCACCCCAAAAACCCCCAGACCCTTCCGAGCCACCGAATATTCCATTTAAAATGGGTATAGCACATGAAGACGAACAACAAACAGCTAGGAGTATAATTATTGGAGTTGCACCTTTCATATTTTATAATAGACTTAGAAAATATACTACCATAAGAATGATGATTTTCAAGACACTCTTGGAGAGTCTATTGAAAACCGAAAAACCCAAATTGGGGAGATGGTCCCTAAAGTCGTGCAACGAGATAGCGACATCTATAAATTCTGTGTACCAGAATCGCGACCACTGCGGTGACACGATTTGTAAAACACCGAAGAAAGCCTCCGAATATACCTCAAAACAAACCACCACCTAACATTCCCATCATTGTGGTAAAACATGTAAAACTACTCGTCATAGAAGCCATTGGTGTAGTGGGAATACTACCTGCCGCCTGTGCGGATGAAGAGCAGACACACAAGAGGCAGATTAGCATTAAGAAGGGTGCTGCACTTCTCATTTTTTACAATATACTTAGAAAATAACCATGAAGTGTAATCATGTATGAAGTTTACACTGATGGAAGTTGTATCGGAAATCCTGGACGTGGTGGCTGGGGTGTGGTTAGTGATAACTTTAAACTCTGTGCTGGACAACCTAATACCACAAATAACCAGATGGAGATGACTGCGGTTGTTAAAGCCCTTGAGGAGTGTCTTCACAGAAATTATTTAGATGTACGTATTTACACAGATAGCAATTACGTGAAACAGGGTATCACCCAATGGATTCACAATTGGAAGAGGAATGGGTGGAAAACATCCTCAGGTGGGGATGTAAAGAACAAAGAACTTTGGATTCAAATTGATACACTCCGAGGTCAGATGAAGGAAGTTGAATGGAAATGGGTGAAAGCTCATAATGGTGACCCAAAAAATGAAGAGGTGGATAAACTTGCCCGAGACTGCGCGAAAAAAGTATCCATGTAACATAATGGAAACCCATCCTTGGTGTGAGAAGCAGGAGAAGCTTCTGAAATCTTGGGCTGAACGTGCGGCTGGTTATAGGTGGCTACATAACCACTCGCGATTACACTATAAAAAACAGAATGACTGGCTTGCATACCCTTCTATCATTATAGCCTCAATAACAGGCGTTGGTGGTTTTGCGGTCCTTAACCCAAGTGGTAACGAAGATGTATCAATGGAGACTAAAAACAAGATCATGATCGTTCAATATATGTTTGCATTCCTAAACGTACTTGCGGGTATTCTCACGAGTATATCAAAGTTTAGTCAAAGTTCAACATTAGCTGATGCACATTCTCTAATGTGTGTACAGTATTCTAAATACTATAGAAATATAGACATGGAATTGTCTCTAGATGAAGGTGATCGTACATGTGTTATAAAATTTGTCAAAAAATGTAGAGAGGAGTATGATCGGCTCCTTGACGACGCTCCAGACATACCCGCCATTTCTATACAGGCTTTCAATATAGAGTTTCCAGATCGCGTGAATAAACCAGATGTATGTAATGGTCTCAGTATCATCGTGAGTGATGAAACAAACTCACAAGTTGGAACACACAATGCTGTAAAAAGGTGGTTGGGTGCATTTAACAGAGTTAGACGTAAAAGTAGAGACGGGGCATCTCAGGATGATTTACATAGAATGGAGAGTGTTTAAAATATTACTATAAGTAAAATGAGATACATATTGATACTGATTTTACTAATAGTTTGTATGTATGCAACTACAACCAATCACGTCCACTTTATTCAGACGGAGGAGGTTGTTGACAGTGGATTCCATGTGTTTGACGCGTTCAATGATACTGAAATTAACTACATTTTGGGTCTAATTGATTCAAAGAAGTATGTGGATGCTAAGAAGTTTATACACGAACATCCGGTGGTCATAAAAAAACTTCAGACCATCTTGGGTGAAGACTATGTATTTACTGACTATATTTTCTCTATTGAGAAGTCTAGTGTGTCTACATGTCATCGTGATGAGAATGGAACTGTGTTGAACCCCAAAATGAACCACCCTTCATATACAATCATCTTCTTTTTGGAGGAGATGAAGTCATGTCTGGATGTGATTCCCAAGTCTCATAAGGAGAGAAATAAGATTTACATCACTAAATCAATCAAGAGTGTTGGATGTGAACCTGGGCAAGCTGTCCTATTTGACGCAAACCTCATACACTCTGGAGCTATCAATGCAAAGAATGACAACAAGAGGATCCAAATGAAAGTGACCCATAGAGATGACCTAGAAAACATCGGTGAGTTTGACAAACAGTATTACCGTGTGGGTGATGCCTCCAAGGACACTTCCGACAAGAATACCCTCTTTTACAGACGCATGTCTTGCTTTTTACCTGGTATTTCTGATGTGACCGCAAATGGTAACAATATGCCCGAGTTCATGAAGAAGCTCTACAAGAAACTTGTCTATGGTGGGGAGAACAAATATGAACTCAAAGTTATTGAACCCGAAAAGTAATTTTCTAAAGTATTGTAATGGACAGCTGTTACTACTACAGAGACTACCGACTTCCAAAGGGTAACTTGGATCCTAGTGTAGACTGTACATATGTCCTCATCATGCACGACTCTCCAAGGGAGCATCAGATATATCAGCACATCATGAAATCCGAACCAACTTCTCGTGTTGTTTTTCAGTATAACTTTGGTTACAAGAAGTGTGATAAATTATTGCGTGAGAACAAACCCAACGTTGATTTAGAAGATGCTGTTAAAACTATATTTAGACACGCAATTGATAGGGGTTACAAAAGAATCCTCGTTTTAGAAGATGACTGCGAGTTTGACGAGCGTATCAGAGATCCAGAGGTTGTTGAAGATTTGAATACCTTTTTAAACAACAGAAATCCTTCTGTCTACAATTTTGGTTCCATATTGCCAGTTGTATCTCCATTTGATGTCATAAAAAATGAAAAACATCAATTTGTGTTATATAATACAACCGCACACGCTACAATCTATAACAGCGATTACATGAAATATGCGGTAGATCACGAATTCATGTTAGGCCACGCAGATTTTGAAACAAATAGGCATTTATCTAAATACACGTATAAGTTTCCTTTGGCATATCAGAAGGTTGAAAAAACTGAAAACTCTCAACAAGGTTGGGGGTATGTATGGGGTATTGTTGAATCATTAATAGTAAAGCCATCTGGTATAGATACAGAAGTACAACCGGGTTATGATAACATTAAGAAGGTTATGGACTTTACAGTAGTAATGTCATGTATCTTATGTGTACTCATAATATTTTATAAACTAAATGTATGAAGATAGCATTTGTGTTTATCGTAAAGGATGGTGAAAAGTATCTTGAAAAGAATTTGAACACTATCAAAAAATACAACCAGGACATTTACGCAGTTGAAAATAACAGCGTTGATAATACAAAGATCATTTTGAGAGATTCGGGTATCAAAAATGTCATCACCTTAGATTTAGATAAGAAACATTCTACCGAGTTGTGTACAAAGGGAGAAGAATGGAACTGTAGTAAACGTGTTCGCCGTCTCGCGTACATTCGTCAAAAAGGGATTGACGCTGTTATAAACTCGGGTGTTACGTATGATTATGTATGTATGTTAGACATGGACTTTTTAGACTACGATGAAAAGGGTCTCATTGATATGTTTCAATATATGGAAACTCACAAAGATGTGGATGGAATATTCGGAATGTCTGTGGATGATGGAATTGGGTTCCCTTATGACATGGGTGCTGTAAAACCCGCCCATAAACTAGTGCCAATTATATCTAAATTGAAACGTTACATACGTGTTGATTCAGCCTTCAGTGGATTTGGCATTTATAGATATTCTTCAATATGGGACACCGGTGCCAAATACGAATACAAACATATAAACGATATTGAACACGTGCACTTCAATAACAATTTCAATAAATTGATTGTTGATACACACTACAATCCCAAATACAATTCTTTGTTTGAAGATAAAGTAAAATGGGTATTGGTAAGCACGGTAGTATTGATTTCAATATTGTTTTACTTAATAAAAATGAAAATATAGTGTAAGTTGGAATGTTCAGGGATATTTATAAGGACCCAAAATTCATAGGGGCTCAAACATCACCACCCAACAACGTCACTATAGTCACTACAGATGGCGTTGAGTACCTGGAAACTTCAAATGTCATATTTAGATCAGAAGCCCTCATTGATAAACAGATGAAGTTACTTAAAGGTACACCCCGTGGTAAAGATAAGATACGAGAACTCTTCCTAGAACCCATGGTAAAACAGCGAGGACGATTTACCGTGACGGTTTACGAGTTTTGATCCAATAGCTCAGTTGGTTAGAGCGTGGTGCTTATACAAAGTATACACTAATGGGGTCAAACTCATTTAAGGCACGCCAAGGTCACGGGTTCAAGCCCCGTTTGGATCATTTTTATAAACATTTCTTGTGTGTTTATAAAAATGATTTTATATAGTAGATGAAATACATAGTTATAATACTATTGATACTCGTATTTGTGATTCCATTTCTTCTTTATAAGAGAAAGGTGGACGACGTGGAGTTAAACTGTGATGTTAACACCCATGGTGATCAGGTCACTAGAGGGGAAGGGTTCGTCATTGTTGAGAATATATTATCAGATGAATGTCGTCAAAAACTCGTTGATACGTTCTTGGCTAGAGCTAAGAAGAATAAGAATTTGAATGAAGATGTAAAGTTAAACTTTTATTCGAATGAAAAGTTTTTGAAACAATTGTCACAAGTTGTTGGTGAACAGTTGTATCCCGTTAATTCCTTAGATTTGCAGCGATGTTGGATTAGGTATTACTTTGAGGGTATGAAAGCGCAGTACTACGAAAACTATCACCATGACATCAAAAGATATGGACCACACGTGAAACAATATCGTTTAGTTATCCCCATTCATGATACGAGCGATACCACATTTTCCATAGAGGGTCATGGAGAGTTCCCATTCAAAGAGAATATGGGTGTATTCTTAGAGGCTGACAACTGTCTACACAAAGTTGAGTTTAAGAGGGGTGAACGGTTACTCCTTATCATGGACTTTATCAACAAATCATGTGATGACCACCTTAGTCATTACACATGCAGAAGTTTTGGTGGATACTTCAATTGGGTGAGGGACGTTTTGTGGAGAAACTTATCTTCAGCGTATTATAAGGTTGCTAATTCGTAATGACTCTCCAATACACCATTAAGGTCAGGGACACCACAACACCCCACGACTTGGACAGCATGTTTACACACGCCTGGTCCTACAAGAAACCTGTTCAGTTTGTCATAGATGTTACAGAGTGTAAAAAGGTTTCACTTGGAAGGGTCCTCTCTATGAAGGAGGTCCTTGATAATCATCGCCCGAATTCAAGAAGATATATTGACTATACTACTGTCTTCGTGAAATCGTGGTTGGCTAAGACTGTTCTAAATTTGGGACTCTCTATCATCAGAACTGAGAGACCTGTATATATCAGTACCCGTACTTGACATCCCGTGGAGTTGCAGATGGATGGAGTTTAGAAAAAAACTCCTTACGACCGTGGTCATGGTGACCAATTGTGCTGTGGTGACTCCGGTCAATCTTCATGTACCGACGCATGTCTTTGTAATAGACTCTAGCACCTTTACTAATCAGGTCTTCGTGTTTCATGTCAATGTGGTTGTCCATGGGTAAAAAATGCTTTACATAGTTTCTCATATTTTCAACGTTAATGAGATAACATTTGGTACTGGAGATCCATTTGACCTTTTCTAATTTCCCATCTTGTTTGTCGGGAAGACGTGCGAGACAATGGAAAAAACACATTTCAAATTCATCACCTCTTTCATCTATGACATTCTGTATCTCCTTATAGAGACGGTTGGATTTTACAATTACATTGTCTTCAAAAATAACTGCGTACTTCAACCCCTGGTCAAAACATCGGTCGTAAAACTCTAGATGACCCATGAAGCAGCCAATAGCACCCATGTTAAAATATGTGATATCGGGCCTCTTGACACTATTGTCGTAGTGCATCTCTACAGCTTTCTCGAAATATTCACCATCAATCATGTGTTCAAACTTTCTTGCGTTTTTGATATCTCGTGTATCTGGGCCATATATGATTTCAATTGGCACTTCGGGACTGTGATGTTTCATGAAACGTTCTCTTCTCTTTTCCTCCTTTGGTACAGTCAATAGAAAACACTTGTAATCGTATTCTTCTATCTTAGTAGTTCTCCTTCTGTAGAAGAAGACCAGTGCTATCACAAGCAACACGATGAGAAGTGGTAACATACCTACTTAAACATTAGAAAATAGTTTAGGGTAAGATGAACCTCATTGATGGTATTGGGTTGACAAGCGCGATTCTAATTTCCATCATGTTTGTACCCCAAGTACACCACGTGTACAAAGAGAAGGATACTAATGCGATTGATTACAAGTTTCTTGGACTGAATATGGTAGCGAGTTCTATGGGTCTTGTATATTCTGTGTATTACGGTGTAATTCCAATGATCATAGCCAACACTTCAGCTGGACTTTTTTCAATATCGTTAATTGGATTTAAGTATGTAAATGAGCTTAAAGAAGAGACAACTAATATTGATAGATCTGCTCCTATAGTGTAGTTGGTAAACACTGTGGACTTTGAATCCACCACCCCAAGTTCAAATCTTGGTGGGAGCTATCCTCTCTTAGCTCAGTTGGTAGAGCAGTGGACTGTAGTTCCATTTGTCACCTGTTCGATTCAGGTAGAGAGGACCCATTCTCCCATAGCTCAGTTGGTAGAGCGCGCGACTGTTAATCGTGAGGTCACCGGTTCGAACCCGGTTGGGAGAGACCCAAAGCATTCATAGCTCAGTGGTAGAGCGTGCGTTTAGTAAGCGCAAGGCCAGGAGTTCAAACCTCCTTGAGTGCACCATTACTTTTACTATTTGACATTTTCCAGATAGTAAAAGTAACTTAAAACTGTATGTACAATGTATTTCAATGCTAAGTGTAACACAACTATTGTTCCAACCTGTCGTGTCCATAAAACGGCGTTTTGGTGGACGACGTAAAGCCACGAGTCTAGATGCCCCACCACCACCTACAGATGATACAAAATATTGGGATTTTGGTCAGTACTCATGGAAAGCTACGGTTGAAGCTCTTGATAAAGATGGTGTGATTGACAGAACATTCATCGGATATAGTCAGAATCTGAACATTACAGACAGAACTCAGTTTGCATGTGACCGTCACAAACAACCTGGAACTGTCTGTACAGAAGCTCAGATGGTAATGAAAGGTGGTGAGTGTGACGAAGTTATTTTTATGAAACTGAAAATGGGTAAAATGGTCAATTTGACGAACCCGTTTCACTAATATTTATTGGAGGTGCTTCAAGTATCTCAAGTTCATAGATACCTTCCTGGACTTGAGATGGCTTTACATACGCTATACGACAATCTTTAGCGCGAAGGGCTACATTTCCGTTAGGTATCGGAACAGCAATTGGTTTACAGAGGAGGGCGAACATTAAACCTTTCTCTTGAGTTGGAAAATATGTTCAACGATAATCGTGCAACCCAAAAGGGTCAACATAGCGTTGTCGTATCTCACACCGTAGCCCATGAGTACAAACCCCCATAAAAATGCTAGGAGATCTGTCATGGGTGAAGCCATGTAACTACAATTTGTTTCTGTGGGTAAAGAGGCTTCCATCATTTCGTAATATGCATACCCCAAAAGGATTGAAAAAAGTATGGCGTAAAAGTGTTTCATCTACAATTACGCGATATTAAAAAAATGTTTCTATTTAAAACAAATGAATCTTAAAGATCTCAAAGATCATTGGAAAATCATTCGTAAAGAGCTTGATGCTTTACCAATGGATGTGTTTATTAGTGATAAACCTAGACCAACTGGTCAGTGGGAAGGTAGTGAGATAATGAGAAAAATCTTAAGTGATTATTCGGCTGGTAAGTGCGGTTGGCTTAAGGGGGGGCAAGATCATGTTCAAAATGATTGGATTAGTTGGCCGTTTTATTGGGAAAGTATGGCATTATCGGGTAATTGTGCTAAATGCCCAGAAACTTTCAAGTTACTTTCTCAGATACCGGGTATTCGTATTGCTGGTTTTGCCCTCATGAAAGGTGGTGTACAACTAGAAGAACACGTAGATCCCAGTGGTCATAATTACAGGTTCACGTACCATCTAGGTCTTAAATGTCCGGATGATTGTTATTTACATCATTGGAGTATGGGTACTGTAAAAGAAGAAGATGGTAAACATGTCTTATTAAATGCAAAATATCCCCATTGGGCTGAAAATAAGTCTAAAGAAGATCGTGTGATTCTTTACATTGAATTTTATCACCCGAATCAAAAAAATGTAGTGCACCCAACGCTGTTTAGAGTACCCGAATATCATGGCCCAAAAAATATCAGGTAAAAGTAACAGATGAATCATTGTCTTGTTTTTGGTGCCAGGGGACACTTGGCGAGAACACGCATTATCCCAGCTCTCAAGAAATTGGATTGTCCTCACACTCCCATTTCTAGACAGCAGGTGGCAAACTTGGAACATCTGAGAGATGTTCAGAATGTTGTGGCGTATATGTCTATACCCACACACAACTTTTGTGAAAATGTAGAACCCTATTTAGACCTCGTTGATGCGATGTATATTCTCGAAAAGCCACACGGTCACTCAAAGTATGACTTCGAGAGAATCAAAGACTTTATTGACGAAAACAATCTGAAAGTGGTGTACAATGATCACTACCTAGGCAAGGAGGTCTTGCAACACATCCAGACACCCGCGAAACTCGAGTCCATCAAAATCAAGTTACATGAGAGTGGTGATATGAATGAGAGGATTAATTACTTTGATACTGTGGGTATAGTTGGGGACATGTATCAAAGTCATTGTGTCCTATTATTTGCGACAATTATCGCGAAACATACGTTCAGAAATCGCGAAGAAATCTTAAAAGAATTGGCGGCATCACCACCGGAAATAATTCAAATTGCGAGAAAGTTGGAATACAAGGGTACAGCCCCTACGGAATGTAAAATCAGACTGAACTACAGAGGTGTTGAATTAGAAGCAGACCTCGCCAAGATGGTTCCCGGGGACAAGTATATTCTCATGAATGATAATGATAAATGGAACCTAGACATGGGTGGGTGCGCATATGAGAATGTGCTCAGGGAAATCAAATGCGGTAACAGTGATATATTTCTAAAAGAGAAAGAGGTTGATTATCTATGGGATCACGCCTCCATAATTTCGTGTTGACCAAAGTAGTTGCGTTGCGCCATGATAAACTTCATTGAAGTTGAAGTTTGATGTATAAAATCATATTGAGTGAGAGCAGCTTGAATAGCTGGACAGGAAATACCCGCAGCGGTACAATACATCATCATGACTCGCGCACTTTCAGCCGTCTCTTCAATGATTGTACGATAGTCTCCGCCAATCATCGGGCATTCTATGATTGTACCAGAGGACCACGCTTGTTTGATATTCTCATCACAAACATGTCGTGTCTCCATTAGGTCATAGCCCTCCAGGAGGGATGTCGCGAAAACAAAACGAAGGGAATCCACTGCAATCCCAAAGTCAATGGCGCAATTCTTATGATCGGTAGAATTGACAGCTTTGATGTTACGACTCGTAAATCTTGAGTTTACCGCCGAATTAATGGTAGGTGTAGGAATGCCATACTCCAGACCAATCTCCGAACACCATAGACCCGTGTTGTTCATATGTCCGATATCAGCAATCTTGTTAAGATCGTATTCATGAAGTACATCCATAGCCGACTTTGTGAGATAGCCGTAGATGTCTGTGTTTTCAAGCCTTTTGAGAACCTGACCCATATAGTAACCATCTTGGTTACAGTAGGCATACACATCGGCGATACCTTGAAGCATACCGTATTCCACACCATTGTGTACCATCTTAGTAAAGTGTCCAACACCATAGTCCTCACCCATATATGCGTAACTCCTGGCGAAAGACTTGAAGAGATCCTCGTGTTCCTCAAACGTCTTCTGGGGTCCACCAATCATGAGTGCGGGACCTAGACGAGCACCCTCTGCACCACCGGAGAGACCAGTTCCGAGGTACCCAATACCCTTGGATTGACAGAACGCACCCCGATTCCTGGATGTTCGGTAAAACTCATTCGAACAATCCACGATAGTGTCACCCCTGGACATCACCGAGCTCAGTTTCTTCACCATAGTATCCGTCGTCTCCCCATGTGGGAGAGCTGTGATAATCGTGCGAGGCTCCTTCATATCAGAAACCATCTCTTCAACATTTTCGTAGCCCTTCACATGTTGAGACTTCTTAACGATCGCCTTTACCTTTTCGGGTGAACGATTACACACATTGAGTTCCTGAGACTTCTGGATGTTTAGGGCGAGGTTGCCACCAATAGAACCGAGACCGACGAGACCGAGAGACATTATACATGTCGTACGTTCCATCCTTTTATACTAATTTCACTCTCTTCACACCATGGATATACATCCTCGCCTACAAAGTTTAAAGCATCCACACCACCTTCAATACATTCTTTACACGTCCCCACACTGTCATCAATTATACAACCAATACCTAGAGCGCGACAAACGTCAAGCTTCTTGATTTCATTCTCTGTGAAACTATTTGTGAGGATGACATCATCAAAAACACCTGGAAAGAAATGATCAATCCAAAGTTCGGTGGGTTCCCTAACAATTTCTTGACGACCCGTAACGATATACATTTTATCAAAGATCATATTTAGATTTTCCATAGCCCTCTGAGACCCCTCAATGGGCTTCAGATTGCGAAAGTCTTCCGACATGTAAAAATCGCGAAGTATTACTTGGGATTCTTCTTCTGTGCAATTAAAAACTTCTCTATAAAGGTAATTGTATTTTTTGTTTTCAGGTAACTTCACCCCCCTCCTCTTAGCCATAGGTTTCAATAAGTGTACGAGGACTTCATCTACATCTATGGCAATTTTACTGTTCATTTATTTACCTTAATATTATTCGTAATCTCTAATACACACACCGACGGGGAATCTTGGTACACCAAGGGCAGTAAGGTTTTGAAAACGCACTGTGAGCATCTTCCCCATAAACTTCTCACGATTCTTATAGTCTTCTTCTCTCTGAGCGATGGTGCCCTCGGGTCTGACCGTGAATTCACGTTCTCCTCGTGTTTTGCAGACCCATACAATGGCGTTAGCATCCCTACCATGACCCGTATTGGCACCAACAATTTCGTATTCTTCGGTCTGAAATTCCTTGTACTTGAGGAGGTAGTTGCTCCTCTTTCCAACTTCGTACGTACTATTACGATCTCTAATCATAACACCTTCGTACCCCCTTGAAGTAAAGAGGTCATGGTACGTCTTCACATCAGACTTCTTCTTTACGAGGAATGTTTCAATATTGATACAATCCATGCGTTCTTCAAAAGTTAGATTAGGTCTTTCAAGATCAAAGTAGTCAAAGATGTGAAATTCCAAATCTTTTGGATTTGTCTTGAACATACTTGTAATTTCCTCAAAGGTCTTGTCAGGTGCGTAGCATTCGCCATCCAACCATTCACCTTCTCTGAGGCCATCACAGAGATGGTCAACCCCCTTAACAGGTTTACCAGTCCTTGAGAAGCACCCATTCTTGGAGACAAGTAGACGAACTCCATCAATTTTGGGTTGAACGTAGAAGGGTGTGGAGATGTATTGTTGACGATCTTCCCACTTGTTGGCGAGCATAGGCAACACTTGGTTGCACTTAGTGTGCTCATTGTTCCACATTGTTTGGGCACGAGTGAGAGCCTTCTCGTAACCCGTCTTCACGTTGGTACGTGAGACGGTAACTTTATCACTGCCAACCATGCCACTCGTCTTCACGATGTCAGCGGTACCGTCATTGAGTTTCTCAACGTGGATATCAATGAATCTTTCACGGTCATTCTTGTCTTTGCGGATAAGGCGTTCCATTATACGTTTGAATAATTTCTCAACTTTAAATAGGATGTCTTCACTTCCAGTTGTAAATTACGGTAGAATGGAGCGACTTAGACCACCAGAACGCACAAACGTGCCTATGAATGCAAATACATTTGCAATACTTTTTTTGGTTTTATGTTTACTAGGCCTCTATCGCAGATATGTCATCATTAGTCAAGAGCGTGAGCGATCTTATACTTTAGACACTTTGATGCCGACAAATAGAGGTCTTTCTTCATCAATTTCTTAAACTTCCTATCCGGGATGTCAGTCTTTGACATGTACATCTTCTTGAGATCATTCATGAGCTTGTCACAATTCTTCATCTCATGTTTGAGATCTTTGTACTCTCCCCAAATCTCCGTGGAAATCTGGTGAATCAGAAGGTATGCATTTTGACCCATGCGACGTTCTGAACCACCTAGGAACATGAAAGTGGCCGCAGAGCAACAGGCTCCCTGGGCGATAGTGATAACCTTCACCCTAGACTTTTCTATGATATTCTTGAGAGCAAATCCCGAGTAGACATCACCACCCTCACTCATGATGTGAATACGAATCTGTGGTTCATAACCAATGAGGTCTGCCTTATGTTTGAGGAGCTGAACCTCCAGTTTCTTGAAAGCCTCTACAAACTCTAGAGTATTCTCGGGTGTAATCTCACCATAGAAATGAATCTCGTTACCGATTGTCTTTGTGCAATCGAGAGAATCATCGTCATCATCAACTTTCTCTTTGTTCATAGGCATTTTTCAATGCTTTCTTTACTCTTGTCACGTCTCTCTGTTTTAACTTACTTCCTACTGCTAAATGATTCATCACATCAAAATCTTGAGGGGTTAAACCATAATCCATCATAGGTTGTAAGTCTCCATTTTCTGCATACTTCTTTATGAGGCAAAGGTCCTCTATATGTAGATTATGTCCATGTCTCTTTTGAATCTCTTTGTACTTTTGATTTCGCATCTTGAAATTTCCGTACTTTGTCCAACAACTTCCAGGTCTAATTTCATCCCTGTCAAGTACCCGCCCTTGTTTTGACCTGGGGATCACTAAAGCATGTAGAACGAAGTATGGCATGAGATTCCAGTCACCGGTGGTATACATTTTTGTGTCGTACATGTCTGCATCGGAAAACGAAAACGCAGTGGATGTGACATCTACACCTCCAGAGTCCAAGTAATTTTCCTGAAAAATGTCCCAAACATGTCCATGTTCATGGATAGAGTCGGGAATACCTATAGGATTTGGATCACTGAGAATATCCTTGATGTAGTCCTTCGGTGTTTTGAAAACATCTTTTTCATCAAAACCCTCCATGTACGAGAAGAAGTCTCTGATGTTTCCGTTACACTTGAATGCAGCATTCTCGGCGAGAGGTGATCTATCATCTGTTAGAGTCAATAGTTTTTCAGGTTTGTGTCTAGGTATGAAAATTGTTTCAAAGTTTGGAAACATGCACATGTTCGTAGATGTAACCACGAGGGATCCACGAGTTGCACGATCACCATCAGATACCCTCTCTACTAGACTTTTATAGTCAGAATCATAGTCTTCAATATATGCATGTTTGGGTGCTGTTTTGATAAACGTGAGGAAGTGTGATTTAGACTTTAGATGATCCTTCTCTATCTCTACACTATTCCGTTCATCCAGTACAGACTTCAACACGAACGTCTTACCCACACCCGACGAACCACAGATGAATACATTCTTTCTCTGACTAATGTACTTCTTCAATAAGTCAATCTGCTTCGTGTGAAGTGTGGCAACAGGCTCTTTCTTTTTTTGTTCAACTATTTTAATGAAAGAGTCCATCGATGACCTTACTAATCAAGCCATAGATTTGGTGCTAGAAAATGACGCACTACAAGAACGTATCGTAAAACCTTTAAAAAGGAAAATTTTACCATATGCGTTGTGTGCAGCTTTAACTAATATCGCTGTCCTCATTCTTTTGGTGTACCTTGCTCAACGTCTATCTCTTCTTCAGACACCGCAGATTTAGCGTCTTCCTCTTCCTCTTCCTCTTCCTCTTCCTCTTCCTCTTCAGAATTCATCTCTTCTTAAAGTTTCGTCTTCTCGTTGTACTCACTTTTAGATTTGACCAATTCACCCCATTTACTGAATGGACCACCTCTTGTCATCTGTTCGGTCACGTTTGCAAATTTAAGTTTTGGGATGGCTCTCACATTAAGAATCTCTGGTTTCGTGAATATGTTATCCAGGGGGTATTCCTTTTCAAACTCGTTAAGGATGCTCGTGGGAATCGCTGGTGACTGTTCTATCAGACGATCATATTCAGCTTTACATGTATTCACAAAGTCCAAACCGTCAGAGCTACGTTCGCGTCTAGATAAAGCCAATGTTAGACGAATATTCCGAGACAGGAGACCGTAGGCCAGCGCCGCAGTTTTATGGTTCTCCATCAGTTCATTAATCTTTAGGAACTGCATAATCGTTGCGATAAGACCAGCTACCAAGTTAAGACCACCAATTATAGATGGAACAGAAGCCTTCATTGACTCAGGGAATTGGTCCTGGGCAAAGTTTGCGGTACCGGTGATGGTTGAGAGAACGATGACAGGCAAAGTAAAACGCATTGACAGAGACTTGTACATGAGATACGCTCTATGATTCATGTACCTGTAACACCCAGAAGCTTCACCCCATTGGCGTAGTATAGTTTCATGTTGATCATTCCAACTTTTTTCTCTGAGTTCGAGTTCTTTTTCTCTAAGAGCTGAAGTAGACATGCTACCAAAATTTTCTTCGCTCATCTTATAATAGATGAACATAATATTCTGGATTCATCTTGTTTTTCTCATCGCTATCCTCGTGATTCCATTCACGAATGATAGACGTAATTTAGAGTTTTACTCCATACTTATCCCCTTTCTGTTCTATCATTGGAGCGTGAACGATGACACATGCGCCTTAACACAGGCTGAGATGTATGTGACTGGTCAACAGAAGGAGGAGACTTTTATGCATCGTGTGGTGAGTCCAATTTACAAAATGGAAGACAATGAGGTGAATAATCTCACAAAGACTGTATTCTTCATGCTTTGGGGTCTGGTACAATTTCGCCTCGGAAGATTTGATACGTTTATTGAGGACTTTAAGGATCTGATTCGCAAATGATATAAAGATTCGCTTCTAGTAACAATTAGAAAATCATGAGCAACTCTCGTTACGAACTCGCGCAACATGAAGCCAACCTTGGTCACATTGAGGGAGAAAGGAAGTTGATGGAGAGGAACTATATGAAGTCCCTGGATCTCATCGAGAAAGAGATGAATGAAATTGATAGGCGTATCGGTGTAGCGAAGTCGTCAGTGAAGAGAGAACTACTTACAAAACAGTATTCTTACCTAGAGGATATGATTGGTAAGCTAGATGATGACTTTGGAAATAAGAAAGGGGAACTTGACGAAATCATTGAGGAGACTAAGGAGCGTATGAAGATTCTTAATGAGCAGATTAACGAGGAAAAGAATTCATTGGAATACAATATCAATCAGCTCAAGAAGTACATGAATAATCCGGGTACTTATACAATGTCTCACGTTCTAGAAAAGGTGGTGAATTCCCTGGAGATTTTGGGAGAACAGAAGAAGTCTACTTCTTCTTCGTAAGTTCATGAACGCGCTTCATGAACTCCTTATTGCGGCTCACCTTGGGATCCGCTTTGATGATGCGAAGTAAAGCAGCTGTTGGTATCTTGGGGCTATTCCCCCTTGGTTTGGGTGTGGACTTTAATTTTTTACGCGCACTCTGAATTTGTTTCACGGTTGGCATTATATTTTAGGTGAATATTTAAATCGGTCAAATAAGTGAGTAGTCACTTTGAAATTGTGATACAAAAGCATACATACAGCGTCGGCTATATCATGCTTTCTTTCATATGGAATGTCAATCTCTGTGTATTTTTCCGCGAGACTGACAGTTCTTTCCTTTCTTTCCTCATAGTTTAGATGTCTCATACCGAAATGTGTATGCATACTCACGGGTGAAACTAACACAACTTTATCTTTGAACATGTAATGTAGAAGTACCTCAATATTCGTAAAACCAACTGGTGGTTGTCTCTCTATGAGTATTGTTTCAGCCTCGTCAAATATATCCCTGTGGTCGTCCACCATAAGGGGGACGAGATCAACTATATCGTTAGAACGTAGATATTTATAGTCTTCGAGACTTACCTTCTTTATGTAAGTAATCTCAATTTGAGGACCCTTTCCACACTCGGCCACGACGAGACCCATATTGTGGTAGCCTATATCTATGGCTAGTACCTTCATATCTTTATCTGAAAGATTTTCCTTAAGTACAGTATATGAAGAACAAGACAAAGACTCAAATTTTATGGGCTGCCCTCATTGTCCTTGTCCTCGTCGTAGGATATATGTACCAAAACCCCAAAGTGGTTGAAGTTCCAGTCGGAGTACCCATGATGCCCGTACCACCCAGACCAATGGAGCGTCAAGAGAGATCTCGTAGCCCAGAGTTTAGGGAGCCTCCCATCAAACAGTACAAACCCGGTCATATGCAACAGATGGGTGTCCTCATCGGTGAAGGTGATGAGACCCTACCCCTCTACGGTAAGGAGGTCAGGGGCCGTCGTGATCGCTACCACTACTACACCACCACAGGTGGTGAGAACCTCTACCCCCTCCCAGTGAGTCACGATGGACGCGATTGCGTAGATGACATAGGGTGTCAAGAGTTATACGGAAATGAAGCAGTCTCGGTGACTGGCAAAACTGGTTCATTCAATGTAAACTTATACAGAACGGATGACTTTTTTTAAGCGCGAGTGAATCTATGAGTGGTATCCGTGCCAACCATTATAGTTGATAAAAGACTGGATATGCAACACGCGAGCATAGCTACCATGATGTGTGGCCCTTTTACAGGCATTTTTGTAGCAACCCGTAACATCATCATAGAGCACATACACGAAGATATCAGAGATGCTAATGTGATTGGGTCAAGATCTTTATCTTTATCGAAAGCGGTGGCTGGCGAAGTTAAAATGTCTAAACCTGCACCCATGTTTTATTATACGTCAACAAAAATTATTTCGTAGGTTCATGACGATATCAATCTC
>Ga0070749_10000498_pt1 | contig 26491 bp, 34 predicted proteins | sample VirMetDEL_Nov_18_FD_75180 | JGI IMG/M metagenome (GOLD analysis project Ga0070749, IMG submission 75180) | Aqueous microbial communities from the Delaware River and Bay under freshwater to marine salinity gradient to study organic matter... | ecosystem: Environmental > Aquatic > Marine >...
ACTTTAAAGGAGAGGAAAACATAACCGAACAAGAACTGAAAGCACTAGATGAGGTTAATCTTAAAGCAACAGATAAACGAAAGACACAATCAAAGAAGATTAGAGAAGAATTATGGAGATGCCACCAAGCCAACAACGAAGGGTTTGAAGAGTTCGAAAATTATTATATATTTGCTACTGAACGAATTATAAGTGAATTGGAAGCGAAAAGGTTTTTATGAGTGCAGAAAACAACATAGATTCATTTAATAAAATAATCCAACTAATAGAGGAAGGAACGCCACTTAGAAAAGCCGTTTTAGGCATAATGTCTAGCGAAACATTCTATAAGTTGATTCATGATAGCGAAGAACTCACGAAACGGTACGCGCGCGCGTGCGAGGTAAGGGCTGACAAAATGTTCGAGGAAATTCTTGAAATAGCCGACAATAAAGATAATGATATTGAAACATTAGAACTTGATGGCGTAGAAATACAAAAGAGTAATAAAGAAGTTATAGAACGAACAAAGATTCGTATTGATGCGCGCAAATGGATGATAGGTAAAATGCAGCCTAAGAAGTACGGTGATAAGTTAGATGTAACTAGCGCAGGCAATGAAATAAAACAAGCGCCTCCGACAATAACAATAATAAAACCAACCGATGCCTGATATTAGGTTTGAGCCTCACCGTAAACAATGGGAAGCATACCAATATTTAACAGACCATGAAACCAGCTTTATCGGTTATGGTGGTGCTGCTTTTGGTGGTAAATCGTATCTAATTTGTTACAATCATCTAATAAACTGCCTAGCATATCCAAATACTCGTTGGGGATTAGGTAGAAGAGAATTAACCACGCTAAAGAAAACAACATTAATGACGTTGTTTAAAGTGTTTCAAGAAAGTGGAATAAAAGAAGGTGAGCATTATAATTACAACCAACAACTTAACGTAATTAAGTTCTTTAATGATAGTGAGATATTGTTAATAGATACAGCGTATAAACCAAGCGACCCGTTATATCAAAGGTTTGGAGGTTATGAGTTAACAGGATGCGCGATAGATGAAAGCGGTGAAACAGAGTATAAAGCGATAGAGATATTATTTACTCGTTGCGGTAGATGGAGGAATAAAGAGTACAATATCAAAGCTAAAATGTTGGAATGTTTCAACCCGTCTAAAGGCCATGTGTATTCGAGATACTATAAACCGTTTATAGATGGAAACTTAAAGCCATCATACAAGTTTGTAAAAGCATTGCCGAAAGATAATCCATCTCCTGAAGCATTCGACTATATTAATGGAATTGTAGAAACAGCCGATAAAATAACAATTGAAAGGCTTATCTATGGTAATTTTGAATACGATGATGACCCGATGGCACTCATTGATGAGGATAGCATTTCAGATGCTTTCACAAATGAACACGTTATAGATGGAGAGGAATTAATCACAGCCGACATTGCGAGGTTTGGTAAAGATACAACGGAGGTATGGCACTGGGCAGGATGGAAGTTGAAAGCAGTGTACATAATGAAGAAAAACAGCATAACAGAAGCGGCGGACTTCATTAAAAAACTAGCATCCAATAATAAAATACCAATGAGTAGGGTAATTGTCGATGAAGATGGTGTTGGTGGAGGTGTTAAGGATATATTGAGATGTGAAGGATTTATTGCCAATTCAAAACCTATCGAATCAACAATACTAAAAGAGCATAGCATCGACAATTATAAGAATCTTAAAACACAATGCGCATTTATATCGGCTAAGATGGCCAATACTAAAAATGTAATGATTGGTGTTCATCCAGATAAAGACAAAGTAAAAGAGGAATTAAGATGGCTTAAAAGAAAGGAAAATGATAGTGAAGGGAAAATTGCGTTATTCCCTAAAGAAGAAATTAAGAAGGCTATTGGCCGCTCACCTGACAGTTTAGATAACTTAATAATGCGTGGTTATTTTGAAGTAAGAAAAAAAAGAGCGACAATAAGCTCCTTATAAAAATAAAATTATATATTTGTTCCATAACACGGAATAAAATATGGCAAACGATAAAAAAGAAAAGCCTTTAACGGTCAAACAGCACATCGAGGCTAGTCTAAAGCAAATAGAATCCATTAAGCAAAACAGAGCGGGTGAGTACGTAAAGTTCGTGGGAGTTGAAAAGGATTTGCGTAATGCCTTAATGAAGCTATGATTATAGTATCAATCAACGAAAAACAGTATAATGTTTGTAGCGACTGGAAAGACGTTACGATATTGCATATTGAAAAAGGCTATGCGCTTAAAGAAAAACTAAGCGAATCACTTAAAAAGTTCTTCTATTCTGCCGATGAGTTTTCATTCAGCAAAGAACAAGAAGTAGAACTAATCAAGTTCGAGAAGGAATGGATTGAAATATTTAGCAACATTCCTAAAAACATTCTCAATAAAACGGTGTTGGTAAATGAAGAAGGTGATAACATCACATCGCTTTTTAAGTTATGCCAAAAGTTTATGTATGAACCTCAACAAAACGAGATAGTAATAAATGAGTGTATCGAGTTCAAAGGAGTGAAGTACTATCTACCCGAAAGCGTGACAAGTGCCAAAGGAATTAAAAAGCTATTTGCTAAAGGAACGTACGAAGAATACATGGAAAGCAGCGCGTTATTCGATGTGTTCAATGAGAAAGGAGATTTAAGCAAACTATCGAGGCTAACAGCTATTTTATTTCGTCCTAAGATTAAAGTAGGCTACTTTTGGAATAAAAAGGAAGTAATTGAAGAGTTTGATGAAGAAAAAGTGAACCAAAGAGAGGAGTTATTTAAACAACTTCCAATGAATGATGTTTGGGCGGCATACTTTTTTTTTATTCTTTCCAATTGGAAATTGTTAAGCGGTTTGCAAATATCTTTAAAGGAGGCAAACAGCCTATCAAAACTGGAAGCATTAGCGAACGAATTGTAAGTAAGTTATCATGGCAAATAGAAGCGTACAAAATAGCGGAAAAGGGTATGTTCAACAAAGAAGGATTAACACCAATAGAAAGCGTTAAGAAAACAAATATCTACGAAATAATGCTTTACACTTCTTTGATGATTGCGGACGGTACACTACAAAGCGAACGAATGGAACTTGAATATAAAAAGAAATAAATGATACCACGAATATTAGTAGCAGCCCCAACATCAAATCTAAAAGACTATTGTTTTGATGAGTACGCCGAACAAGTGAGGAACTTTACTTATCCTAATTACGATATCCTTTTAGTAGATAACAGCGAAGATAAAAAGTATCACCATAAGATTTTAGAGGCTGGAATTAGATGTATTCACCATAAGCCAAAAGGAAGCCCAATTGAGTATATTACAGAGTGCCAAAACATTATTAGAGGCGTTGCGATAGAGGGCGGTTATGATTATGTGTTTATGTTAGAGAGTGATGTTTTTGTTCCCGCCAATATTATGGAGCATATGCTTTGCGGTGGTGCGGATGTGTACACGATTACATACTTTATTACTAAGAAAGGAAAGCATAGCGTTTGTTTACATGGTATGCCAACAAACGAACTAAGAACCTCAACAAAGGTTTTAGAGGAAGATGTAAGCAGTGCCGTTTGGACGGGTGAAATAAAAGATATTAAGCAGTTCAAAATAGGTGAAGATTTTAGGCTTTACGGAACTGGCATAGGTTGCACCTTATTCAAAACATCGGTACTAAAAGAAATTCCATTTAGAATAGATAAACAGTTTCCTGCTGCATTTTCAGATTCATACTGGTACTTAGACGCAGAACGCGCAGGAATAACAACAATATTAGATACATCACTAATAGCAACACATAAATCATTTAAAATAAAATAGTATGCAAGACAAATCAAGCGCCCAAACATTAATCGACGTTAAGAATCAAATTCAAACACTAGAAAATAGGATTGTTTTTTTAGATACTTACTGTGATATATTAATGGATGAATCGCAAAAAGAAGGACTATCACACTTAGAAAAATGTGAATTATTAGACAAACACTATAAATTCACCATTGAAAGACAATCTAAAATTGATTTACTTCACAATAAAAAGCAAACTGAATACTTGCACGAAGAAATGAGCCGTAGAAATGCAGAGTTAAAATACATGAGTGCTAACATGGCAGCAATGATTAAAGCGGTTAGAACAGCGCCGATGACAATCGAAAACAGTAAGTTACGCAGCGGAATAATTGATAGATTTAGCAAAGGATATTCTAAAATAGAAGAACAACGAAACGATTTTAAATTGCTCGGTGCAATTATTAACGAAAGTAAAATTGAATTCACGCCTGTAACGCCTGAGTAATGAATATTTGGTACAACATACCGTGGAGTAGTGATAAGGATTTAGGGAAAGCGTACAATGATTTCATGCGCTTAATTCCTAATGATGATTACGCTTGTTTTATTGACCGCGATGCAATGTTCTTAACGCCTTTCTACGGAAAGCAGTTAATCGACATTGTAAACGCGAATAAAGATTGCGGTATATTTGTAGCTAAAGCGAACCGTATAGGCTGCCAATGGCAAAGAGAGACTAAGATGTGGGACGAACTAGACATGGGCAAACACATACAGAAAGCAACCGAACTCTTTACTACTAAATACGATGAGTGTACGGAAGTATCAACCCCTCCGATTGGTGGTAATTATCTAGGTGGCTTTCTTATGTTGGTTTCAAAAAAGGTGTGGGAGAAAGTAGGAGGATTTAAAGAAGGTATTGGAATGTTAGGGGTAGATAATGAATTGCACTACGCAGCACAAAGACACAAAGAAAAGATATTATTAATGAATGGCGTTTACCTTTATCACTGGTACAGAGGTGGAAAAGCCGAAAGAAAAGAACATTTACTATGAAATATATCGTCATCGCACACACTAAAGACTACCACGAAAAAGCAAAGCAGTATTTGTATTCACTAAACAAGTACGCAAAGGATTGTAAGATAAGAATATTGTGTATAGACTTCATGCCTGAAAAAAAAGAAGATTGGATTGAATATGCGACCTGCCAATTAACACAACTACCTTCTTTCCGTAGAGGCTGGCCACACAATAGAAAGTTCTATGTTTGCTTAGAAGGTGGCGATTTCCTTCCATACTTCGAATGGAATGATGATGATATAATCATTCACACCGACAGCGATATGTTATTGCAGCGTCCTTTCGATATTGACGAACTAACAGCACTTGACAATTTACAAACAGGAGAAATAGGCGCTAGTAAGTCTGGCTATAAATTAACGCTACGTGAGGAATATTGGAGATTAAAGCCTAAGGCTGGTAATGTGTATGCAAAACAATTCTTTCCCGATGGATGGTTAGAGGAAATGTATTGCGCTGGTATCATAGTTGGCCGTGTTGATACGTATAGAATGTTAAGCAAATACTACCTAGAAAAGATTGATGTTATGATGCATTTATTTGACCATCATGCAGCAGGGCAATGGATATTTAACCAAGCTATTCACACGGAATTACAATTAGTTGATTTAACTAGCGTGTTTCATTGCGCGGACTGGTTTATTGATATTAAGACCGAAAAGAAAGACGGAAAACTATACTACAACGGTGCAATGTGTTTATTTAACCACACTAAATTTGAAGGTGAATGGACGGTGTAAGAAAAATATGTTATACCGCTATATTTGGCGAGTATGATGATTTAAAAGAGCCTAAAGTAATTACTGAAGGATGGGAGTATGTTTGCTTTACGAATAATCCTAATTTAGTTAGTAGTGTGTGGAAAATAGAGCAATATCACCCACAAGAAAAGCCGAAAAACAAACGAGAAAATTCATTGATAGCGCGCTATTTAAAAATAAATGCGCACAAACAATTTGGTGATGAAAATGTTCTATCTATTTGGGTTGATGGGTCTATTGAGATAGCATCTAATTTAGATGACTTTGTGAGTAAATATAAAGGCCGAGCATTAACAATAATGAAGCACCCAACAAGAAATTGCGTATATCAAGAGGCTAATGCTTGCATCGGACTACAAAAAGATGATGAAGGTATAATAATAGCACAAATGGCAAAATACAAACACTTATATATGCCTGAACACGTTGGAATGGTAGCAAGTGGAGTAATAATCAGAACACACAACGAAGAGGTTAATTCATTCTGCGAGAAGTGGTGGGCGCAAGTCAATAGATTTAGTATTCGTGACCAGCTTTCTTTTAATTTTGTCGCATGGATTAGCGGCTTTAAATATAGCGTTATGCCTTTTGAGATACTTCGCAACGAAATGAGAATTAAAAAACATTTGAAATGATTACAGGAATAACCAATATAATATTCAGCAAGAACAGAGCAATGCAGCTTCACGCTCTACTTGAAACAATCTTAGTAAGGTGCAATATCTTTGAAAACAATGTTGTGATTTATACACACGATGAAATGCACGCTAAATCTTATGATTTACTTATAGATAGATTTCCTAAAGTTACGTGGATTAAAGAAACTATTCTGAAAGAAAACATATTGCAGGCAATGAAAACGCAATATACTTGCTTCATGTGCGATGATGATATTATTTTCGATGGCTTTATAGGTGATGTAACGATGTGTGATAAGACGTTTTGCTATTCATTAAGGCTAGGCCACAACGTAAACAACAACATCGGCCAGCAATGGAACTGGAGGCAAACAAAAACGGCGCATTACAACTATGCTTTTTCTACCGATGGGCATATTTATTCAACCGATGTGATTAAGCCAATGGTTAGCACTATTCGCTTTGACAATCCAAACGTATTTGAATCGGCAATGTTTAAACACGCTGATAGTTTTCCGCCTTTGATGAGGTCGCCTGAACTGTCTGTTTTAACTTCCTTTAGTGTTAACCGTGTAAGTGATAAGTCACATTGCGCCACATCAAACCAATACAGAGAAAACGAACTGCATACAATGTACTTAGAGGGTTATTTGATTGACTGGGCAAATATGGATATGACAGGAGTAGATAAGCCTATTTACGAAGAATACGAACTTAAATTCAAAATAGTATGAAAATATTAATCACAGGAGGGGCAGGATATAAAGGATGCCTACTCACACAAGAATTACTAAACAAAGGCCATGAAGTGACTGTGTTAGACAACTTCATGTACGGCCATAGTTCAATAATGCCCTATTTACCTAATCCAAACTTTAAATCGATAAGTAAGGACATTAGAACTATTACAGAAAGTGATTTAAAGGAATACGATATTATCTATCACTTAGCTGGTATTAGCGGATATCCAGCTTGTGAAAACAATCCTAACAGCGCGCATATGATTAACGTGGAAAGCACGAAAAGAATAGTTAATCTACTTGGTAGAAGTCAAAAACTAATCTACGCATCCACAACATCATTTTACGGAAAAGCTGGGATTGAATGTGATGAAACTAGTTTTTGTAATCCAGTTAGTACGTACGGAGTAACAAAACTACAAGCAGAAGAAATATGTATGCAGAAAGAAAATGCTTTGGCGCTACGATTTGCCACTATCTTTGGCGTTACTCAAAGGATGCGCCCTGATTTATTGCTGAATGACTTTGTTTACCGCGCAATGTACGAAAGAACATTGGTTTTATTTGATAGCGCAAGCAAAAGGACGTTTATTCATATTAAAGATGCGATTAAAAGTTATACCGACTTCGCACATTTAAAAGGAATATACAATGTTGGTAGCAATGATATGAATTTCAGTAAGCGTGAATTGGCCGACATGGTAGCAAAGCACATTAAGTTTGAGATTATCGAAGCGTCAACGCCCGACAAAGATAAGCGCGACTTCATTATTAACTTCGATAAAATACAAAACGAAGGCTTTAAAATTACCGTATCAATGGATGAAGGTATAAAAGAATTGATTAAATTGTACTCATTTTACAACCCATACCCAGTTTATGCAAAGATTTGAGGAATACGGAATATTACTGGCAATTGCTAGTATTTCAGAGCCTATTAAAGAAGGTACGCAGTTTATTACTGCTAATCATCACGACATACAAGTAGGCACTTGGAAATATGAAGCAGGAAAGAAGCTAAACAGCCACTACCACAAAGACAATGAGCGAAGCATAACGCGCACACAGGAATTTATTTACGTAAAGAAAGGCAAAATAAAATGCCTCGTTTATGGTTTGGATTCCATTTTAATTAATAGTTTTGTTTTGAGTGAGGGGGATTACGCTACTTTCTTTAATGGTGGTCATGGATATGAATTCATTGAAGATAGCGAGGTTATAGAAGTGAAATGCGGAGAGTTTAATTATGATGATAAAGTAAGGATATGAGTTTAAAATTACATCTTGGCTGCGGTAAACGTAAAATAGAAGGATTTGTACATATTGACAATGACCATTACGAGCATTTAGATTATTGCCGAGATATTCGCGACTTATCTATATTTCCTGATAATAGCGTTGATTTAATTTATTCCTCACACGCATTTGAGTATTTCAAAAATCCTGCTGAAGTATTAACAGAGTGGAAAAGGGTATTAAAAGAAGGTGGTAAATTAAGGCTTTCAGTTCCCGACTTCGCACAACTGGTGAAAGTATACCGCAAAACTGATGACATAACAAAAGTTAAAGGCGCTTTATATGGCCATTGGGGGGATAAACAGCATTTTACTTGTTACGATAAAAGAAGTTTAGGTATGTTGCTTTGGGATGCAGGATTTAGCGCAATAGAGGAATGGGATTGGAGGTTAACAGAACATTGCAACGTAGATGATTATTCACAAGCATATTTCCCACACATGGATAAAGAAAACGGAATTCAAATAAGTTTAAACATACAAGCAATTAAATAATGGAGCAAAAGAAAATTGAATACCCATTAGGACAAGGACGATATGAACGCCCCGAAATTCAAATGTGTAGAGACAAAGGTTACGACATTAAAGACCCACGCGATGCGATAAGCATATTCGAAAAGAAGATTGCAGAGTTTACAGGCGCAAAGTATGCGGTGTCAGTTGACAATCTAACTGACGGGTTGTTCTTATGTTTAGGGATGCTAAATAATCCATTAAATCCTGTTGTAATTCCAAATAGAACATATTGCAGCGTTCCAATGACAATATTAAACGCAGGTTACGGATTGCGATTTAAAGATATTACATGGAGTGGAATGTACCAATTAACGCCAATGCCTATTTGGGATTGTGCCGTTTCATTTAAAAAGGATATGTACAAAGAAGGGCAGTTGATGGTTCTTTCGTTTCAACACAAGAAAAGGCTTTGTATCGGTAAAGGCGGAATGATTCTAACTGATAATGAAGAGTATTACAAATGGCTTATTGTAGCACGTTACGAAGGTCGTAATTTAGATGTTAACCAATGGGATGATGAATATTCGATGATTGGATGGAATATGTACATGAGTCCTGATGATGCGGCGCGAGGCATTTTAATCTTTGATGATTTAATAGAAAACAATATTAACTGGGAAGATTGGGCAGGAAGTGAAAACTATCCCGATTTAAGTACTAAAAAAATATTTCAAAGATATGCTTCATAAGATTATTGAACACCTAGAAAAAGGAGAGAATTTCAGCTTTAGCCGATTTGGGGACGGTGAGTGGGCGTGTCTGTTAGGTAAGAATGGGGCAAACTGTGACGGACACGCTTATTTTCACGATATGGGCGATAGGCTTTTAAAGATTGTAGAAAGTAATCCTAAGTACTATATGGGATTACAGACACTTGCCGAAAACACTTACCCTGATGAGATAGCTAAATACCATATTGAATGGGTAGAGAGTGATTGCCTTCATAGAGCAAGTATAAGAGGTGAAATACAGCCTTTTTTTGATGTGCTAAACACAAAGAATATCGTATTTGTAGGCAACCACCGCCACGAAAAGCAAAACATCATTAAGGTAAATAAATTTATTGAAGTGCCTATAAATGATTGCTGGAGAAAGTACAAAGAAACATTAGAGCAAATAAGAACAAGTATCGATAAAGACGATGTACTAATCTATTGCGCTTCAATGATGGCCAATGTACTTATAGACGATATTTACAACGAGTTTGGCGATACGGTTACTCAAATAGATTGTGGCAGCCTATTCGAACCGTACATGGGTATATCAATCAGAAGTTATCACAGTAAATTAATTCAAAAACTAAAACAGAAATAATGACACGTTCACAGATTTTAAACAGCCTAATTAAGAAGTTTGGATATAAAACCTTTTTAGAGATTGGCGTAAATAATGGCATCAACTTCGAATCAATCAATTCGGAATACAAAGTAGGCGTTGACCCAGACCCGAAAAGCCCAGCAACATTAAAAATCACTAGCGATAAGTTTTTTGAAACTAACAACCAAAAGTTTGATTTAATATTCGTTGATGGGTTGCATCATGCTGACCAAGTGTACAAAGATATTTTGAACTCGTTGGACTTCCTAGAAGATGGTGGCGCAATATTAGTTCACGACTGCAATCCATTAACAGAGGCTAGTCAAATAGTACCACGTATGCAAACATATTGGCATGGTGATGTATGGAAAGCATGGGTAAAACTACGCGCCGAAAGATATGATTTATCAATGTTTGTAATAGATACAGATTGCGGTTGCGGACTAATTACCAAAGGCGTTCAGGATAAATTAGTTACGAGTGAAGAAATAAATTATAAAAATCTTGAAAAGCATAGAGAAAATTGGTTAAATTTGAAAACAAAAGAATATTATACTGAATGGTTAGAGAAATCAAAATAAAGTTTGTTTTCCTTTGTTTGAAAAGGAGGGGGTATTTTTGCCCCCTTTTTTAATTTATTTATATGGCAAATATTGATACTATAATAACCGAACTAGAAACTATTGCAAACGCGAGTACTGCGATAGAATCATTCATGTATAAGCGTGTGAGTGAAGTTAACGCAACACTTAACACGCCTTTTCCTTTGTTACTTGTAGATTCTGTGCCTAAGATTACTAGAGGAGAGGTAAATAATTCATTCTTACCGCGCAAGAAGAGGTATAACGTAGATGTTTATTTGTACAACACGTACAACTATGATACAAGAAGCACCACAGATTTAAGCGCAAAACAAGCTGAACTAGAAACTATACTAGACCAGTACACAGCAGAAGTGATAAGAAGATGTGTAAATGTAACAACTTCGATAATGCTTGTCGATAGAGCCGCTATAAGTGGTTTTGTCGCAAATGATGTTCACAATCAAAAGTTAGTACAAGTTAGTTACAGATTTACATTTGAAGTAGATAGTAGTTGTACTTTGGGAACTTTTAACTATTAGCCATGAGTTTAATTCTAACCGAACAACTTAAATCTATTGGTAAGCTACTTCAAAAGGAGTTGGTTGATGAGTTGGTTAGGCAAGGCCATGTAAATACTGGTGATTTAGCCGCTTCAATTGATTTCAAGATAGATATTACAAATGAAGGCGCTGAAATATTCGCAGGCTCTAACTTAGATTATGCGGAATGGGTTAATAACGGTAGAAAGGCAGGAGGTAAAAAAGTACCTATTGCAGTTTTAATTCAATGGGTAGAAGATAAAGGACTTGCAACAAATGATGATGAAATAAAAAGTATTGCGTACGCTATTCGACAAACAATATATAAGGAAGGTATTCCTTCGCCGAACTCATTTAAGTTTAGTGAAACAGGAAGCCGAACTAAATTTGTTGAAACGGTGGCAGGAGAGCAATATTATACGGTAGTTAAAATGGTAGAAGATTTTGCTATCGGACAAGTAGAAAAAAGTATAAAAACAATGGTGACAAACTTTAATAAAAATAACGCATGACAGTAGTACTATTAGAATATCAAAGTAGGTTAACATCGCCTGCGTGCGCGTACAAGCCGTTAATATGGAAATTTGCTAGTACAGATGCTAACATTGTTAGAATGAAGTTTGATGTATATGTAACAAACGAAGATTATCCATCTGCTAATTTAGCATCTACTATTTATCATGACTTCGATATTGATAGTACTACGTTTACTTTCGATTTATCGGATGTAGCAAAAGACAATCTAGGCTTTAAATTAATAGACATCGATTCGTCAACTAGTAATTATGAAGATAGGGTAGGCGCTATATGGATGCACGGAGGTATTACAGAAATAATAGAAAGTTCTTCAGGATTACTAGAGGAAGGAACAACAACAGCACTAGGTAAAGTGGATGTGTACAATATTACTGGGTCGGTGGGTCAAATAGTAAGCTATACAAGAAATGATAATTTCTGCAACTATGCCAATATGAAGAAGTTTTTAACTTCATATCCTACTGGAGTTGCAAGCGATTCACCAGCGCAGCCGCCAACAAGATTAAAAGAAATAGGTAGAGATGAGAATGAGTTCTTAGGCTTTGGTATTACGCCGACTATTGGCGCGTTAGACACGATTAAAATAGAGATATATGGTTACAATTCAGTAGGCAGTTTGATAATAAACTCTGTATTGAAAACATGGAATGCCAGCACGCTAGGCGCTTTTGATGGTTACAGTAACAACTATTTCACATTTCCAGTAGGCACGGCTAATTTAGAGGCAGCAGGAATAGATACGAGCCAGTTATATAGGTACTACATACTTATATCTAACCAAACAGCAGGTCTGGGCGCTAGTGAGTTTTTTGGATATAAAGTAGTTGATAGATGCGAAGAAAGCACGCGCATTCACTGGCAAAATAGATTTGGCAAAACAGATTCATATACATTTGAAGGGAGAAAAATATATTCTCGAGATTCAAAAAGTGAAATAGCTATAAGACCATTGAGGAATGGTTTTACTACAAAAGATGTAGGTAGTTTTTCTTTTAATACTAATACAGAGGAAGTATATGAAATATGGACGAAAGCGATAGGTAGAGATGAATTACAATGGCTTTCAGAAATAAACATAAATAACAGGGCTTTTATTGAAATTGATAAAGAGTACTATTCTATTATTATAGAAGATAGTTCATATAGCCTTATTGATTCTGAAGAGGTAGTGTATCAATTCAAATTAACATTTAGAATAGCTAACAGCATAAAAGGGTTGAGAGGATGAGTACAGAAATAAAAATACTAGATACGGTAAACGATATACTCGGTACTTTAGATATGGATGATACTATCCAATCGCCTTTTAAGATAAGTAAAAGTAGCGCAACAATTAGCAATATTAAAGCGCGTTCTGGTACATTCTCAACATCTTTTACAGTACCTAATACAAACAACAATAACAAGCTATTACAGAACATAAAAAACATAAATCAAGATGTAACAACAAAAAACATTCTTGATAGAAAAGAGGCAGCGATTTATGAAGATGGGTTATTGGTTGAGCGTGGTTTTATTAAAATAAAGACGGTAATAAATAAAGACGGTGTAGGAGGTTATGAAATAGTATTCTTTGGTGACAATTTAAAGTGGGCTACTGAAGCTGAAGAGTTGAAAATAAAAGATATTGATTTTAGAAATAATACTTTTACTTTAACAGAGGCAAATATTAAGGCAGCGCAGGCAGGAACATATGCAGGAGGATATGATTTTACTTTTGCTCTAATAAATAGAGGCCAATACCATAGCGATACTACTTTAACCGTAGAAGATTTCTACCCTGACTTATACATAAAAGCCATTGTAGAGCGCGGATTGAATCAATTAGGGTATGTTTTAGAATCTGATTTTATGGATTCTTCAGCATTTGAAAGGCTTATATTTCCATTTAATGGGGTATTCGCGCCAAGTGATACACTGAAAGAAGATAATATTACACAAGTTAAAACAACAAGTGATATTACTATTGATTCATTGGACTACGGGCAATTTTCAGTCGATACTACGCCGAACCCAAATAAGAATATATTAATAGCCAAAAGAATAAAGTTTCAAGGTATAATCACAGACCAAGAACTTAACTACGATTCTAGCACTGGTTATTATACAGCGCCTTTCACTGGTACATACAAGATGAAAGGAACTATTAAATATAGGTCACTAGTAAATAAAAGCAACTTTTGCGTTTTTGTAGTAAAGGGAACAACACCAGCAGAAAATATTTATGTAACTCAACAAGATTTTCAAGATAATTCACCTTTTGACATTGACGGCCTTAACTCGTACATACACCCGAACGCTCTAGGATATTGGCAAAATGTAAACGCTAGGGTGCTTAATTTCTCGGCTGGTTCGTATGAATACGATTATGAATATAACTTTGATTTAGATGCTGGTGATGTTGTAAGTTTATATGTTACAACAGATGTGCGTTTTCCTAACCTAACAAACTATGGTGATGAATTAGGTACACCAATTAAGATATTAGCTGGAACAACGATGGAAAGCTATTTCGTTTCATCTACGTTTTCTACTGGCACGGTAGTATCTGTTGCTGATTTGTACGATAGTGACACAACATTGCTAGATGTTATAAATGACATAACTAGAATGTTTAACCTATACTTTGAGACAAACAACAATAATAGAACTGTTAGAATTGAGCCTAGAGATAGCTTTTATAAGTCTATCGAATTCTCTTTAGATTGGAGCGATAAGATTGATTTAAAAAAGGAATACACGATAGATTATATTGAGCAATACCCGAAAGAACTCATATTCAAGTATAAAAAAGATTCAAGTGATGGATATGTTGAAGGATGGGAAAAAGAAAAGAATCTTACACTAGCAGAATATAAGCACGAATTACCAGAGAGATTTGAAAAAGGAACAGCTAATTATGAATTAGATTTGTTTTGCCCTTCGATGCACATTATAGACGGAAAAGCTAGATATAAAATAGCTGGTGTTGATAAACCTATTACCGCTAGGTTTTGGAAGCATTACAATAAAGACGAAACATACCCCGATTTCTCAACCGAGTTTGCGCCTAGAATATTGAATTACGTTTACGGCACTCAAACAGACTATGCAGGCAACCCAGCGCAAATACATTTCAATGAAGTATTAAGCAATATACCAGCAGCTTTATTTGAATCGTATGAGTACGTGAATGCTCCAATGAATTTGAACTGGAACGGTGCAGACGGGCTATTCGCAACGTATTATAGTAGAACATTAAAACATATCGAAAGCACGCCGAGAGCAAGCGCGTACTTTGATTTAAACAGTAGTGATATACGCAATTTCTCATTTAGAAACCCGATATATTTAGAATATCCTTCTGAATTAAAAGGTTATTATGTTGTAGAAAGCATAGAAAACTTTGATTTCAAAAAGAATACTATTAAGGTTAATTTGCTAAAGTATATCAATGTTGACCCTGTAAGCATAAATACAGCGCCAGTAATAAACAGCAATATATCTTCAAATCAAAAGAATGATGTAACAACATCAACTAAAGGGCAATTAATAAGTATTAACCAAGAATGGGGTTCTTTGCCGCCGCCACCATTAGACGATGCTGGTATATCTGGAGATAATCCTTCGACTGTTCTTCAAAACAATAGCGGAAACCAAACAGTTAAAGGTTCGGGTTCTGTGGTTTGGGGTGTAGGTTTGACCTCAACAGGGTATTATCAAACAATATACGGTGTAAATAACATACCCGACCCTGATGCTCAAGTGATAATAGGTGGAGGAACTAAAAGCGAGCCAGCAAATGCAATAACAATAAAAGATGGTAACGTTCAATTCTTTGGCGGACAAGTGTACATTCAAAAAACACTAGCAGATACAACAAAGATTTGGTTGCCTGTTGTTATTGTTGGAAATGATGATAAGTTACAAAACGTATATTTAAGTGAATAGTTATGGCAGAGGAAATAGGAATTAAAATAAAGATTGAAGGAGATGCACAAAGCATTAAGAAAATCCATGATTTACAAATAGGATTAGACCAACTTCAAAAGGAACTAAAGGCAGTAAATAAAGCCGAAAAAGATAATATAATTACGGCAACAGAGGCGAGTAAAAAACGCGCTGAATTAAATCTTAAAATAGGCGCTACAAGAAACGCTTTACGTGATGCCAATGTTGAACTATTAAAACAAAACGATGCGCTTCGCAAATCAACAGGATTAACTGGATTGTTTAAGGATGGGCTAAAAGATATTGGTTCTTCTTTGGCTAATGCTGCTTTGGGTTTTTTCGCCTTAAATAAGGCTATTCAAGTTCTAGGCTCAAGCATTAAGACAATGAAGGAGTTTGAACAGCAGATGGCGAAAGTGAAAGCCGTTACTGGGGCAAATGAAGAGCAATTTACACAACTAAAGAAAAGTGCAATTGATTTAAGTGGTGCGTTTTCCGCATTAGAGATAGGTAAGCTGCAAGAAGAATTCGCTAAGTTAGGTTTTACTACTGATGATATTTTAGCGGCTACGGAGGCAACTATCCAGTTATCGGTTGCAACAGGCGAAGATTTAGCAAACTCGGCTAAAACATTAGCGGCCACATTGAATGGGTTTGGACTAGCGGCAACCGACACACAAAAGGTAGTTGATATAATGGCTAAGTCATTTAATGATTCTGCTTTAGGTTTGGAATCTTTTAGTAATGCTATGTCGCAAGTAGCACCAGTTGCTAAAGTTGCTGGCAGTAGTATTGAGGAAGCTACAGCATTAATAGAGGTATTGGTTAATGCTGGTTTTGAAGGTGGAAAAGCAGGAACAGCGCTAAGAAAAATATTTATTGAAGTATCTGAACAAGGGCTAAGTTTAGACCAAGCGTTCAGCCAAATCAGAAATTCAGTTGACCCGTTAACGGAGGCAGTAAAATTATTCGGAGTAGAGGCAGCTTCACAAGCTGTTACATTGGCTACAAATACTGAAGAGTTAGCGAAGTTTGAGGAAGGGTTAAAAAACGCTGGAGGAACAGCAGCGCAAACGGCAGGAATAGTTGGCGATACACTAGCTGGTGATGTGGATAAACTTTCTGCTTCATGGGATAAGTTTATTTTGTCGATAGAAAGTGGGGACGGTGTTATTAATCAAGTATTGAGAAGCCTATCACAAGATTTTGCATCATTATTAAATTCATTTTCTGATGATACCATAGATAGAACACTAAGCAGACTAACTGCAATGAGTGTTAATGGAGTATTTGACGAAGAAGAGATAAGACGATTTAATTCAGAGTTTGAATTCTTAGATGAATCAATAAAACTAGCTTCAGGAAGTGTAACTAAATTAAAGTTTGAACAACAAGCATTAAATAATGATATTGCTAGGTTTACTGAAGAATTAAAGAATACTAAAGACGAAGATACAATAGAGGTTTTAAATGGTAAAATAGCCGTAAGAAGGCAGCTTTACAGAGATATAAATAAAGAAATAGAGAAAGCCAAAAAAGTAGAAACAGAAAAAGCTGAAGCAGAAAAAAAAGCAGCAGACCTTAAAAACCAACAATTACAAATAGAGAAGGCGTTTACTGCGCAAATAAATAAAGAATCTGTATCACAGTTAAAAGCAAGATTAGAGCAAGAAGTTAGCGAAGAAGAAAAAGCGATAATTAAAAAAGCGTTAAAGAGAAAAGAGGCAGCAGAAAAAGAACTAGAGGAGCGAAAAAAAGCAAATGAAAGTGTATTATCTGAAACGGTAAAGCTAAATGCTGCATTGGAAGAAAACACACTACAAAGAACGCTAAAAGAAATAACGATTGAACGCGATGCCAACATTAAAAAGATTGAAGAAAGTAAAGCGAATGAAAAATTAAAGGCTGATGCAATCAATGCAATAAAGACAACCGCATTAAGTAAAGAAAAGAAAGCGCGGGAAGTAGATTCTAAAGAGCAATTCGATAAAGAATTAAAAGCACTAGAAGAACACAACAAAGCCCTTGTATTATTAACTGAAAACGGAAGCAAAGAAGAGCAAGAAGCGCAAGTAAAAGCAATTGAAGCCAAAAGAGATTTTGAGTTGCAAAACGCTGAATTGACGGCTGACCAAAAGATAATAATCGAGCAAGAGGCGGCCGATGCTATTGCGGCTATAAACAAAACAACGGCCGACAAGCAAATAGAGGAATCAAAAAGAGTTGAGGAAGCTAAAAGAGAAATACTACAACAATCAATAGAAGTTGCAGGTCAATTCGCTACAACATTAGTAAATCTAGCAGGACAAAGAGCCGATAGAGAAAAGCAAATTGAACTCGATAACCTTAAAGCTAAGAATGAACAAGGCTTGATTACACAAGCAGAGTATGAAACAAAGAGAAAAGAGATAGAAAAGAAAGCGTTTGAAGATAAAAAGAAACGTGATTTAGCTTTCGTTGCTATCGAACTAGCAAAGCAAATAGTATCTATTCAAACTTCTGCGGCTGCCAATCCTTCAAACGCCGTAACATTTGGGGCGGCTGGTATTTCACAGGCCGCGATATTAACTGGTTTGGCTGTTGCAAGTGCTGGTATTCAATCGGCAGCGATTTTAAGCCAACAATTTGCTGAAGGGGGTTATACTGGTGACGGGTTCGGCAAAAAAGATAGCACAGGTTTTAAACAAGCTGGGGTTGTTCACGAAGGCGAGTATGTTGCGCCTAAATGGGTGCTAGGTACTCGCGAAGGTTCTGAACTTGTTAATAGATTAGAAAGCATTAGAACGGGAAAACCAAATTTAGTTCCTAACTTTGGCTATGCAAATGGAGGTTTTGTTAAGCAACAGCAAGCGCAATTAAATATGGAAGAAATGGAGTTTAGGATTACGAAAGCAGTAGTAAATTCAATAGGCGCTATTCCTGTAATAAATAATGCGGTAGATACGGCAAACGTAGCGCGCAAAGTAAGTAATGTACAAACACAAGCAACTTTTGGGTAATGTTAGTAAGCGATGAAGAATACAATAAGCGTTTAGAGATATGCACTAATTGCGAATTAAGCAAGAAAGATGCAAGTTTTCTAAAAGGAAGTATTAAATTTAAAAACAAATTACAATGCGGCGTTTGTAGTTGCTTTATTAGTGCTAAGGCATTATTTGAGGCTGCTAAATGCCCACACAAAGAAGGTAATAAATGGCAATAAAAGTAAGCGTAACAGATAGGGTAAATGCGATACCTATCGAAGAGAAGCAGAAGATAAAAGAAGCAGCTAATAAAATAGCTGGCAAACTTCAACCAGATGCACAAGCATTAAGATATTTATTCGAAATGTTTAATAAGCATATTCACCCATACGATAATAAATGTGGTGAGTGCAGAAAACATGTGCGAGATTTTTGGATTAACACAAGTAGTAAATGGTAAACAAAGAAACATTAAAAAAATACCTTCAACAGAGAATAGAAGGAAGGAGCATTGATGAAATAGTTTTATTGCTTGTCGACACTTCTATGGCCGACTTCCAAACTCTTAGAAACCATTGCATAGTAAAGGACTTTGAGGCAATGTATAAGATGCCAGCAGTATATAAAACCAATCAATCTATTTACGATGATTTATGCTTTAAGTGGGATATATCCTACACACATTTAAAGCGAATAATTGCCGACAAAAATAATAGGGTATAAAATATCGCCCAAAAAATGAACTAACAAATTTTATATTGTATAGTAATATTACCACAAAATTATATTTGTGAGTAAATTACTAAACATAAAAAACCAAACAGCCGATTCAATCGATTTATTGATTGATACCGAAATAGGCTCTTATGGTGTTTCTGCTAAAGGATTTATTTCAGAGGTTAAAAATGCAGGAGTTAAGAACATTAATCTAACTATTAATTCAGTAGGTGGAAGTGTTTTTGATGCTTTTGCGATTTATGATTTCTTAGTTTCTCCACAAAATAACTTTAATGTATCTGTAAAAATCGAAGGTTTGGCGGCTAGTGCTGCTACTATTATCGCATTGGCCGATAGAAAGAAACCTAAGATGACAGAAAACAGCTTCTTTATGATTCATAACCCTTCATTGTTGGTTATGAACTTTTCAGATATGGAAGCAAGCGATTTAAGAGAGCAAGCAAAAGAATTTGAATCTACTGCTGATTTCTTGGATTCTATCAAAAATAGATTAGCTTCTATCTATTCTAATATTACTGGAAAAAGTAAAGCTAAAATCAATCAAATGATGGATGACGAAACATGGATGGATGCACAAGAAGCATTATCTAATGGTTTTATTTCATCAATTGAAAAAGGTGTTGCTATTGCGGCTATGGCTGATGAGCAAACGCTTAAAAAGTACGGCTATAATAAAGCATCATATATTAACAATAAAACCAATTCAGAAATGGATATTAAAAACGAGATTACCGAGTTGAAAGACTTAGTAAAAAGCTTATTCACTTCTAAAAAAGAAGAAGTAAGCAATGTTGTTACTGAGGTTAAAATCTTAGATAACGAAGAAGTAAAAAATAAAATTGCTTCAATCGAAAGCGTAATTGCATCTCATGAAACAGAAGTTAACAACAAAATTCAAGAAATTGAAGAGTTGAAAAACAAACTTTCTGCTTTAGAAGATGAAAACGCTCTTTTGAAAGCAAGTAAATCAGAAATACCAGCAGCGCAAAATACAGCTAACACAGAGCCACAAAACTCTGAAAAAGGTGCATTTGCTCAATGGTTAATTAAAGCGGCTCAAAACAGATAATAACAATTTAATAAATAATCAAGATGGCAAATTTAATCGCAACCAGTTTTTCGCACACGTACGCAGGAGTTGAGTACTTGTCGCAATTATTCTACAAACCCCAAGAGGGTAGAGATAACGTATTCGCTAACTACAAAGTTATGCCGAACGTTAAAACAAAAATTAACCTTTATTTACCAGGCACTTTAGCTAAAGTTGTTCGTGCTTACACTACTTGCGGTTTTTCTGCAACAGGTGGAACTACTACAATCACAGATAGAGTACTTGATGTAAACAAAGTGAAAGTAAACTTAGAAGAGTGCGTTGATGCGGTATTTGATACTGTATTCGAAGAAGCAATGAAAGCAGGTGTGCAAATCACTGACCTTTCAGGTACTATCATCGAAACAATCGCAAGAACAAAAGTAGTTGAAGCAATTAAATCTGATGTTGGGCGTATCGCTTGGTTCGGTAAAGTTGGTGCTTCTTCTGCTGACTACTCAATGGCTGATGGATGGGTTGAATTGTTTATCGATTCTTCTGCTACTTTAGGTCAGTTCTTCAATATGGATTCAAGTTCATACGAAACTGCTGGTACTTTAGTAACAAACGGTGCATACAACGCATTAAAATATATGTACGAAAACCAAACTAAGGTTTTACGTCAAGTTGCTAAGAAAGACAAAGCGTTCTATGTAACAGCTACGGTTATTGATAACTTAACTACTACTTACGAGCAATTGGGTACTGGTAACAACTTAGGATTGACTATGTTGATGGATGGTAAACAATCGTTGATGTTCAGAGGTATTCCGTTAATCGAAGTAACTGGTTGGGACACTGACTTAGCAGACTCTGACAATCCACAAGCTGCTTTCGTTGGTGATAACATGATTGTTTTAACAATGAAAGATAACTTGGTAATTGGTACAGATGTAACAGACCCAAGCGCAGAATTGAAATTTAGATTTAATGATGATGATGATGAGAAAATGAAAATCACATCTAAGTTTAAAATCGGTTTCCAAATTATTCACCCAGAATTAGTATCATTCGGCTACTAGGCCGAGTGATACCATTCTACAAAACTTTAAGATATGGCAAATATTGATGAAGATATTTTAATCACGTGCGCGGACGAAAACCGTAGAGGCGGTATAAAACGCGTGTACTTGGCGAATGCCGATAAGATTACTTCTTTTACAGCGAGTGTAAGTAACCACAGTTACACGTCAGTAACTATGGATTCAACGGCCGATGAGTGGTTCGAAGTACAAGGTGAGTTTGAGAAAAAAGTATTGACTGGTGAAGGTTCTATCGAGAATGGTTCATCTGTTTCTACCAACACTTTAACTATCCATGTTCCGAAAATTGAGAAAGTAAAAGGTAATGCAATTCAAGAATTATTCAACTCATGTAAAGTAGTTGCGATTGTTGAAACATATACTGACACTGGCACTTATAACCAAGCTTTGGTTATTGGTTACGATGATATTCTAGGTGTAGATGCTGGTTTAAGAATGTCAGTTAATCAATCTATTGAAGGTGAGTTGCAAGGCTTAAACGGTTATGATTTAACATTCACTGGTAAATCTGCCGAAGTATTCCGTGAGTTTGTTGGTTCAATAACTAGCAATAGTTCAGGAACAGTGAACTTTGGTTCATAGTTAAATAGTCGATAATAAAATTAGGGAGAATCGTAAAAAAGTTCTCCCTTTTTTTTAAATTTGTTTTATGTCAGAAACAACAAAAAAACTTAACGTAAAAGCATCTTCTTTAAATCTTGTTGATACAAATGTAAGACAAGAGAAAAAGAATGAGCAAAGCGTTTCAGATACCCCGTGGATTCCGTTTTTCAAAGATTCAAACAATATTTATATCAATGATTTAGCGTTACGCGCTAGACGTTCACCAGTTCACGGCTCAATTATTAGAAGTAAAATTGCGTATGCTTGCGGTCAAGGTTTTGAATTCAAGATAAAAGACAAAGAGTATAGGTTTGATGAATTAGATGTTAAATACAAAAAATGGTTTCAGCAATGCAATGCGGATGGCCAAAGTTTTAACGAGGTGTTTCGCAACATAATGACAAACTTTATAATGTTAGCAAACGCCTATCCATGGGTAGTTAGAACGACTAGAGAAGGTGTATTTGGCTTATATAGTGAAGATGCTACAAAGGTTAGAATATCAAAGGACAAAAAGAAAACATATCGCTCTTCATTTTGGAGAGAGAATTTGAACAATAAAAGCGTAAGCAAAGATACGCCAATTGATAGCGATGTTGATTTATACAGAGGAATCAAAACGCAAAGAGAGTATTTAGTACATATCAAACAATATTATCCTGAATTCGATTACTACGGAATACCTGAATATATACAGGCTTTGGAATGGGCAGATGTTGAGTATAATATTCCTAGATTCAACAACAACAAGTTTAAAAACGGTTTCTTTCCTTCGGCATTAGTTCAATTGTTTTCTAATCCACCTGAAGGAATGGAAGCAGAGGATTATGTACGTAAAATAGTGAATAGATTTAGCGGTGAAGATAACAACAGCAAGATAATTGTTGAAATGTTAGATTCACCTGAACAAGCAGCAAAAATACATGAGTTTGGAAGCGGAAAGGATGGTGACTTTATAGATTTAGATAAGTTAGCTAGTGAAAATATTATTTCAGGCCATAGATGGTCATCAGCATTAGTTAAAGAAACGGGCGGTAAATTAGGAGGTAATCAACAGCTTATTAATGAGTATCAAAAAGTAATGAATGGTGTCGTAGTTCCCGACTTTCAAACACCAGTATTAAGAGAGGTTAACAAGATATTGAGCCGCGAGTTTAACGATGAGATTGAAGTAAGTATTATTCAATTAGCGCCGCTTGGTGTTGATTCAAATATTGATGTTAATGCTGTTATGACTATTAACGAAGCGCGTGAAAGAATAGGTTTAGAATCGTTTATGGAAGAGGGAGAAGAAATAGGAAATGAATTTGTGAAGAGTACAAACAAACAAAACACTTCTAACAATGGCCTTTAATACTGAAATAATAACATCACAAGAATGTGTAGATATTGCTTTGCAAAACAACATTAATTTTGATAAGGCAATACTAGATAAATACATCATAAACGCTCAAAGAACGTATTTAAAAAGTACAATCGGAGAAGATTATTATGATGAGATTTTAGACATGGTAGAAACTACCTCTACAATGACTAGCGACAATCAAACGGTAATTGATAATTTTATTAAGCCAATGTTGGCTTTCTTTGTCGTTTGGGAGGCAATGCCAGAAAGCAGAAACAATATAACCAATCAAGGCATAATGATTAATAGAACCGAGTTCACGAATCAAAGTGACAAGTTCGATTTTAGTACGCTAAGAAATGCGGTATTTAGACAGGGTGAAATTTACATGAGAGATTTAGTTGAGTATATTAAAAAGCAACAAGAGTTGAATTCATCTAAATATCCTTTGTTTGATTCGAGTGGTAAAAAGCAACAGAATAAAAACGGAATAATTTTCTACTAGAATGGGAATAGTTAACTGGCATAAGGAAATAGAAAACGACCAACTTCACGACCCTAAAGATTTTTCTTTGGCGGCTAAAGGTGATTTGTTTTGGAAGGATGGATTTAACGAGATTGAATATTTACAGATGCCTGTACTTCCTGCTGTTTTGGATTTAGTGACGGCATCGAGCGCGCCACCTTCAGAGGTTCACGGAAATAGGTATGTGTTGATTGATACTACGGCTGTAAATGCTGCGTGGGATGGAGCGCAACAAAATGACTGGGTAGAATACGATTCATCTGCTGACTTGTGGGTAAATATAACGCCTGAAGAAGGCGCTGTTGTGTACGATAAAAACACAGATGGCTTATATAAGTTTGATGGCTCTACATGGAGTTCGGCGAGTGGTTCAAGTGGTTCATTTGTAAAAACAGACGGAACAACACCGCTTACTGCTGATTGGGATGCTGGCGCGTATGAAATAACAGCCGAAAGTTTAAAAGTAGATGGAACAGCAGGCGCAGGTCATTTTCACATGCGGTATCAAAGCGCAATACCTACAGGCGCAGCTAACAATAGCAAACTATTTGCAGGTGCTACTGGTGCTTTAGGTTGGGTAGTCGATTCTAATGCTTATGCCTTTTATTTAGATATGACTGGAAATACTGCAAGCATAACATTAACAGTACCTAACGCAAGCGGAACAATAGCGCTAACAAGTGATATAACCAACGTATCTACTGATGATATGGTTATTGATGATAACACTAGATACATACGATTAAAAGCTGGTTACACAACTTCACAATACTTTCAAATTCAAAATACAGGTGGCGAAAACGCTATGAAGTGGCTAGGAGATGGTTCTGCGGAAGCTAAAGGTCAGTACAAATTCTACGCGGCCGCAAATGGAGGGCAAGAATTATATGTTATTAGAGCAATTTCACACGGTGGAGCCACTAAGATGAGGGTACAAGCAGAAGATAATCAAGGTGTTATTGATATTTGGGGGAATCAGGTATATCAATTAATTTCCTTAAATAGTACAAGTACATCGTATTTCTATAACTCATTGATTGTGGGTGATGCTACAATAGATGCGTCCGCGTTATTCCAAGTAAAAAGCACTACTAAAGGTTTTTTACCTCCTGTTATGACAGCAACACAAGCGGAAGCAATAAGCTCACCAGCAGAAGGTTTGTTGGTATATTCAACTAACGGCATAGGTTCAACAATTACAAGTAAAGGTTGGTGGGGTTATGATGGTTCAGCATGGAATAAATTAAATTAAAAGATATGGCACTTAAAATCACATCAGTAGTAGGAATTAAAAAAGGCAACGAAATAAGTTCATCAAATGAATGTTATGTTGTTATAGATAGCACAGAGCCAAATAAAGCTGGCGATGTTTACATTAATGTAACCACGTTCAAAAGTCAGGCAGAAAGAAATGCAGACTACAACGCTAACCAATGCGAGGTTCAATTTCCTAAGCGTTTTGCTTTGAAAGGCAATGGAACTCCATTCGATTATACTATGACACTAGAAAGCTATTTTGGGGTGTTGTACGGGTATATCAAATTACAGTTAGAGGCTTTAGGCTTAACAGTTGTAAATGTAGCGTAATGGGCTTACTACTCCTCATAATCGCGCGTTTATTATCGTGGGTTCTTTTCCCGTTGGGTTGGGCTTACTCATTAATAACATTGCGTTTACGATGGAATAGATTAAATGACTACGCTTTAAGTATTGCGCTATCATTAGACCAACTAGGGAATGTGGTGTTGAGCAACTTAATGAACGATGTATTGATTCAAAAAGGTGGTTATAAGTTCGGCAATCCTGATGATACTATAAGTGCAGTATTAGGATTTAATAAAAAGATAGGAATGCTAAAAAAAGGCGGTAAATTATTATCTTCGCTTTTAAATAAACTAGATGCCAATCATGTAGAGAAGGCAGCAGAAAAAATTAAATTATAAGCTATGAGCGAACAACCACAACCAGTACAATTAAACTCAAAAACCCCAAAAGATTGTTTAATCTTCTTTAATGAGAATCTAAGAAAGAATTTAAGCGCAGAAGAAAAGGACGGATTCTTCCATGAGTTTAGGCTAGAGGCCGCAGGAACTATTGCGAAGTTGATTGAGGAAAACGAGGCGTTGAAAAAAGAATTAAGTATTTTAAAAGAAACTCCAAAAATAGGCTAAATGAATCCTCAAACCATAACTATACTATTAACCGTTGGCGGAATATTCGTTGGAATTATAGCCTATTTCCTTAACAGATTAATTCAGCAAGTAGATAAGTTAACAGAAAAAGCAAATAATATTGAAAATTCAATGACAAAGCTAACCGTTGAATTGTATGGACTTGACAAAAGGCTAAGCGCAGTAGAGCAAGATATTTATATTGTACATAGAAATATAGCGCAGAAATGAGTATAGCTGAAATGTTTGAAAACTACGAATTAAGCCTAT
>Ga0070749_10000499_pt1 | contig 26467 bp, 21 predicted proteins | sample VirMetDEL_Nov_18_FD_75180 | JGI IMG/M metagenome (GOLD analysis project Ga0070749, IMG submission 75180) | Aqueous microbial communities from the Delaware River and Bay under freshwater to marine salinity gradient to study organic matter... | ecosystem: Environmental > Aquatic > Marine >...
ACTCCAGTATTGGCTCTTTCTGTTACGGGCCTCAGTTTTGCCTTATTCGTGGTCATTATTTTTGTGGACGTTACCCCCGAGGGCAAAGACATCCTCATCTATGTCTTAGGTGTTTTAAGCGCCTTAGTGACCCAGATTGCCAGCTACTATTTTGGCAGTAGCATGGGGTCAAAAGACAAGGCAGAAGAGCTTAGGAAGGCGCTAAAGTGAAGTTAACTCAAAACTTCTCACTACATGAGATGACCAAATCCGACACGGCTTTGCGCCTTGGTTTGGAGAACGAACCTAATGAACAACAGCTTGCTGCACTGCAAATATTAACTGAAAAAATCTGCCAGCCTGTGCGGGATCGCTTTGGCCCTACAAAAATCAATAGCGCACTACGTACTCTCCCAGTTAATCGTGCAGTGGGTTCATCGGATAACTCTCACCATGTTCGTGGAATGGCTGTTGATATGGAAGTGCCGGGTGTTTCAAACGCTGAAGTAGCTCAGTGGATTGTGGATAACTTGGAGTTTACCCAAGTCATTTTAGAATTTTATACGCCAGGTATCCTTGACAGCGGTTGGATTCATGCATCGTATGTACCCGAAGATCTCCGCAAGCAGGCTTTAACTGCTACGAAACAAAACGGTAAAACTGTTTATCTCCCAGGACTGGTTGCTTAAATGGCTGCTATAAAGATAACTACGTTTCTAGGTACTGCACCTAGAATATCTCCAGAGTTGCTGCCCAACACGGCGGCACAGATTGCTCGTAATTGCAAACTATACTCAGGGGATTTGATCCCCTTTGTTGCGCCTACTGTTGTGGATAACACCGAGCGCACAGGCACAATACGAACACTCCATGCTCTGCGAGATCCAGACACCTCAGAACTTAAATGGCTGTCTTGGACTACTGACGTAAATATTGTCACACCATCAGCAACGGATAACGAGGAACAAAAGTTCTTTTACACAGGCGACGGTGTGCCTAAGGTAAGTACCTACGATTTAGCAACGACGGGTGCTGAGCCTTATCCTGTGGACTACTACGAGTTAGGATTACCCCTACCCACACAACAACCCACTGCTTCTGCTACGACATTTACTACCCTAACTAGTTCATCATTTGCTCGTGATGCGGGTAATATCGTCACGCTTGTAACCAGCACGGCGCATGGCTTAAAGACGGGTACGAACATTACTGTCTCAGGATTTACGTACATCACAGGAACATATAGTCAGAGTGGTACGACGGTTACAGTAACCATTAATAACCACGGTCTTGCAACAGGTGCGCTTGTCTCCCTTGACTTTACTTCTGGCACTGCTGTTGACGGCACATTTACAGCTACGGTAACAGGTACAAATACGTTTACGGTTGTTGCTGATACTTCGGCGTCTACAAGTGGTGATGTAAGGTGGGATATACGTACGATTAACGCAATTAATGTTGCATGTACGGTAGTTGACAGCACAACGCTTACATACTTTAGCCCGGGCTTTCAGGTAACAACGACGACAAACTCAAATGGTCGAGTCGATCTTGGTGGCTTGACTTCCTCAAGAAGTTATCTGTATACGTGGTACACACCGTGGTTTGAAGAATCAATTGGCTCTGAACCATCGGATGATATTTTTACTAAAGAAGGGCAGGTTGTAACTGTTTCCAATTTGCCAACTGCTAAGCCATCTGGCAAGAACTTTATCCGTGGTATTAACCTATACCGAACATTGACTTCGGCTTCAGGCACAGAGTATTTTGAGTTAGCCACATTGTGGTTCCCCAACACGCTAGTGTCTGCAAGTAGGACAAGTAATGTCTCAAGGGTTACGCTTGAGTTCCCACACAACTTTGGCATTGATGATCGCTTTAAGATTAGTGGGGCGACTACTTCGTCTTTTGATATTACTGATGGCATCGTTACTGATCTTATTGACGATTACACTTTTGAGTATGCTCAGACTGATTCGGACGTTGCTGAGACCCCACAATCCGCAGGTACGCTCTACTATGATGTGTCAGAAAACCCGCCGGATACTGCAGCTAGATACTGGGGCGATGGTAGTTATGACTTTACGGATGACTTTGACTCCAAGAGCCTTACTACTATCTTAGATACAGATAACTACGAACAACCACCTGAGGATTTGCAGGGTATTACTGTTATACAGAACAACATCTTGGCTGGGTTTGTGGGCAATACGCTCTACTTTTCTGAGCCTAATGTGTTTCATGCTTGGCCTACTGAGTATGCTAGATCACTTGAGGCTAACATCGTAGGGCTTGCGGCTATTAGTGGGTTCTTACTTGTCCTTACAGACTCTTACCCCTATCAGGTAACTGGTAGTGACCCAGCCACTTTGTCTGTTGCTAGGATTGATGCGCTTTACCCATGCCTAAACAGTCGCAGTATTGTGAATATGGGGTATGGCATTGTGTACTCCACCCATGACGGTCTTGCTGTTTATGCTCCCAACACTGGCCCACAGATCATTACTAAACTTCTTCATAGTAGTGATACTTGGAATACGTCACTCGACCCCTCAACATTAGTAGCCGCTTTCTATGGTGACGAGTACTTTGCATCTCACTCGGCTGGTGCTATTACGTTTACTCGTGATGAAAAGGTCGGTGGGTTCTTCGTTGACCATGACTACATATTTACAGCAGCGTGGTATGACTCGGTAACCAATAAGTTCTATTATGTGAGCGGTACAAACGGAGATATTTACGAGTGGGACGATCTTACCCAGCCGTTTGTTACCCAGCAATGGAAGTCCAAAACCATTATTACTAAAGACTTTATTAACCTCGGTGCTGCTAGGGTTATTGCTGACTACGAGGCATTTACTACTGTCTGGGAAGAAACGGACACGAATTGGGATGCTGCTACTGCCGTTTGGAATGAAGGCGATGCTGTTACATTTAAGATGTACGTCAATAAAGATTTACTATTTACCCGGACTGTTACAGATACAGATACATTCAGATTACCCACCGGGTACAAGTCAGATACTTTTGAAGTGGAAGTCCAAGGCAACCTGCGAGTTCGTGCAATTCACTTAGGGGAAACCCCTAGATCTCTAGCGAGTGCGTAATGGCTAAGTTACAACCCCGATACTCTGCAATCCCTGACATCCCTGCTGGCGGTTTAACTAACTGGCAGGCTCAAACTCTAGCTGCAATTAAAGAAAATGTAGAGCTTTTGACTGGAACCCGTGGAGAAAAAGATGGGGCTAGTAAAGCAGTTCTTAAAGCACAGGTAACAGTCTCCAGCCCGCCTATACAAACCATGCAAAGAGTGACAGCAACGGGTTCTGGGTTTACAATATCAGGGGTTAAAGTAGCTGGACTGGATGACTATAACCGCTTGGTTGTTGATGTACAACAACTTGCCAACGATGTGGCAAACTTAAGAAATACAGTAAATACTTTGATTACGCAATTGAAAGGTTAGTTATGAATAACCCAATGTCTCCAGATTTTCAGCAACCACAGGGTACAACATCTTTAGACTTACCGCCAGCCCTTGCCAGTATTCTTAGTATGGGTTCTCAAGCACCCATGATGGGCGGTATGCCACAAGGAGGATTAAGTTCCGCTATGAACAATCAACAATCGTTTGTACCCAGCTACCAGCAAGGTGGTCTTGTAACTCCAACTGGTGCGCCACAACAAATGCCCGGTCAAATGCCCGCTGCTCAGGGTGTTGGTGTTTCTCCTAATGCAGTTGGTGGGCCTATTAACCCACAGATGATGGAGATGCAGCTTAACCAGTTTGTTAGACAGAATCCACAACAGATGCAGCAAATTCAGCAAGAGATAATGGGCGCCCTTCAAAGTGGTGAGCTAACTCCTGATGAATTAAATATGATTATTCAACTTGCTACGGTTGCTGCACAAAACCCGCAGATGTACCCCAATGTACGTAACTTTGCTATTCAACAAGGAATCGCTACCGAGCAAGACTTACCAGCGCAGTACGATCAAGGTTTAGTTTTTGTGCTTTTACTCGCCGCTAAGTCTGTTCAACAAATGGCTGGTGGGCAACAGCAAATACAATCCATGAAGATGGGTGGTAAAGTCTCTGGAGATGGTGCTGTTTTAATTAATGCACACGAAGGCGAATATGTTATCCCTAAAGAAATAGTGCAGAAAAAAGGTACTGAGTTTTTTGACAAGATGATTGGAAAAGATAGTGGCAACAGTAAAGCCTAACTTATCTCTTGAAATGCTCTCACCCGAAAGGGTTGCAGAGTTATGGCCTGAATTAGAACCACTGTTTAGTAAAGCAGTAGAGGGTAATGAAATAGCAAAAGAAGAACTTGAACCTAACGATATATTTATTCTAGCGCAGACAGGGATGTGTGTTGTGTTTGTTGGGTTTGAGAGCGGAGTACCAGCGTGTGTTTTAGCAATTCAATTCTATACGGTTGGTACTAGAAAAGGTGCCGACATCATTGCACTTGCGGGTAAAAATTTACTGTCCTTTAAAGCGGCTTATTGGGAATCCATTCTTGAATGGTTAAAGGTAAACCAAATTAAATTTCTTGATGCCTACGTAACAGATCGTTGGGCAAAGATATACAAAGAAAAATTTGGTTTTAATAGGTCTTGTTCATACGTACGAATGACTATGTAGGAGAATACAAATGAGTAAATCTGTTAAAAAAGTTGTTGCCGTTGTTGCTGCTATTGCAATCCCTTATGTTGCACCGCAGATAGCTGCCTCTATCGGATTATCTAGTGCTATCGGTGCTGCTGCCGCAAATACTGCTACAGGTGCGGTACTTGGTGCTGGTATTGCTAAAGCCACTGGAGGAAATCCGATTATTGGGGCAATCGGTGGTGGTGCAGGTGGTTACTTTGGTGGCGGTGGCGGTGATATTTTTGCTGGCCCTCCTGCCCCCGCTGGTACGGGGATTAGTCCTACAGTAACTGGTAGCGGTACTGGCTTAGCAACCCCAAGTGTTACCCCAACTGTAGCACCGACAACAGTATTATCCCCAACTGTAGCACCGACAACAGTATTATCCCCAACTGTAGGGATGACACCTGTAGATTATTCTTTAGCAGGCGGTGGAGTAGCGCCTTCGTTTGGTCTTAGCGGTGCTGAAGGTTTTCAGGCTGCAACATTTGATGTAACCCCTTCAGTTACAGGACTTACTGCTGCCCCCGCAACTACTGATTTTGGAACACAATTAAGTGGTGTTACTGCTAGCCCTGCTGTTACAGAAGTTGGGCCTGTTGACTATGGACTTACTGCTGGAACTACTGCTGCTGCGCCTAGTGCTGGTCTTGCAACACCTTCATTAAATGCTATGCCTACTGCTACCACTGCCGCTGCTACTGCGGCTGCTACTGCACCAATAACTTTTGGTGAAAAAGCATGGGAATTTACTAAGAGCGTTGGTGGTGACTTACTTAAAACGGGTGCTGTTCTTGCTGCTATTGGACAACCAAACATTCCGGGTGAAATTCCTGCTGATCTTTTAGCCCAATATGAACAGGACTTTGCTCGACTAGCTGAAGAAAACCCCCAAGCGTATCAACAAAAAATTCAGGAAGCACAGAAGTTTATACAGATGGCATCCACGTTTGACCCACAATACTTTGGTGAGGAAGAAGCAAGGAAAGCACAGATCCGTGGTGCTAGATCCAAACGTGCTGGACTTCGTGGATTAACTGGTCGCCAACGTGCTGCTGCTGAGCGTCAGTTCGATATTGCCACAGGCCGTGAAGCGGGTACTTCCTACACACAGGGCGCACAAAGAGCATTGACAGGTCAAATCCAAACTACCGAAGCTGGTCTGAAACTTATGCCACGCCCAAGTGACTACACACTAACTGGTGCTTATGGTAATCTTGGAAATATCTATGCGGGCCAAGCAACTGCACGTAGAAACTACAATACGGATATATCAGATCTTGCTGACCAAGCTACTTCTATATACAACAAGGGTCGTGACATTTTTTCTAGTTAAGGAGTAGAGCATGGCTCTCAATTTAGCAGGGTATATATCCGGTCTAGGTCAAGTTTCACGGGGTGAGCAACAAGCTAGGGCAAGGCGTTATCAGCAAGAGGCACTTGATAGGGCTGAAAGATTTCGGCTTGAAGAATTACGCAAAGCCCAACAAGCAGGTGGGATTCCACAAGCTGCGGCAGCACCTAACTTTGCTGCTTTAGCACAAGGCGCACAGCAACTACCTATTGGCGCTCCCGCACAAACACAAACTGTAACTACAGGCGCTACACCCACTGGGCAAACTACGATAGCACCACCCGTAGCACCACCTGTAAATCAGTCGGCTGCTGAATCCGCACGTTTGGCTAGGGTTGCACAAGCAACAGCACCTGCAACAATGACGCCTCAACAGATTCAATTTGAACGGGACAGACTTATAGCACAAGGCATACCAGCGGCTGCAAAAGATGTGTTTGCTGCTCCAGCGGCTGTTACATATAACGCAGCAATGGGTATTGCGGAACCGATTGCCAGAGCAAAAGCAAGAGTAATTAATGCTGTTACTGGGCAACAAGTATTAGATCCGAATGTTACCTATTCAAGAGCACCATTAACACCTGCCTACGACAAAATCCGTCAAGCTGAGGCTGACCTAGAAGCTCGTGTACGGTCTGGGCAAATGACTGAAGCCCAGCGTCTTGAAGAACTAAGAAGGCTAAACCAACCGGGAGTAAGTTCTGCTGCTCCTAGGGCTTCTCAAAGTCTTGTCAACGCAGTTATCCAAGTTGAAAGCGGTGGCAATCCTAATGCGGTAAGCCCCAAGGGTGCTTTTGGTTTAATGCAAACCATGCCAGAAACTGCTAAGAATCCTGGGTTTGGCATTACTCCCATGCGTGATAATAGCCCTGCGGAACAATTGCGGTTTGGTACTGACTATCTTAATGCGATGCTTCAGAGGTACAACGGCAATATTGAATACGCACTTGCAGCATACAACTGGGGGCCGGGAAAGACTGACCGATGGATTGCTAATGGTGCTGACCCCGCTAAACTCCCTACTGAAACACGCAACTACATACCCAAAGTTTTGGCTGCAATGGGTCAAACCCCCACTACGGTAACCGCTGCGCAACAACCTACACAGCCTGCGCAAGCACCAGTTCAATTAGCTCAAGCACAAACAGGGACAGCCACTGATGCCGTTGGGCCTGTTATGCAATCAATATCACAACCTGCTGGTGTTAGAACTACACCCGAGCAAAAACCTTCTGTTTTTTATTCGCAGAATATAGGCGCCATTCCTTTAGAGCGGCAGCTTTTAGATCAAGACTACCAACAGTCAAGAGCGATAGCCGCATCTAGATACGATAGCTTGGTTAAAGCTGGCATGATGAATGAAGCAAATGCTCTTAGGGATCAAGTTGTAACTCTTGATAGAACATACCGCAACAACCGCCTAGTCTTAGATGGTATGCAAGCAGTTATGGCAGTGGAGTATGGTGGTGATCCACGGATGATTAGTCAGGTTGTGTCTGCCTACACTGGACAACAGATTCAGTTTCAGCCTTTGTCTGACGGTAGATTCCGTATGCTTATGCCAAATCAACAGGGGGAACTTCAGTCTAGAGGTGACTTCACTAGGAAAGAAATTGGTACGATGGCTAAGCAGTTGTTTGATGCTAAGTTTAGAGAGACTACTGCCGCAAGCCAAGCTGAAGTTGCTAAGTTAATGTTGAAGGCTCAGCTTGATTTGCAGACTGAAATTGGTAAACAAAATGCACAAACGATTAGAGAAGCTACTGTCAAGATGATAGAACGAGGTACTAAAGAAAGGGAGATTATGATTGGACAGCGTGAGTATAAACTTACAGTAGATACTTCCTCCGGTGGTGCTTATCTCTCTACTAAAGATGGTGCTGATATATTCTATATTGACCCGCAAGGTAGGACGTTTGAACTTGGTGGTAGGCAGTACACAGTTCCATCTAAAACTAGAGTTCAATAAAGGCTAGACATGGCTGATCCTTTTGCTAATCCAATGTTGGAGGCAATGAATGTCTCCGACGCACCAAATCCCTACGCACCGTGGACACCTACATCTGACATTGGGTTAGGGGGATTAGGCCCCTCGCTTGCTGACATGGTGGTAACTGGTGAACGGTTGGTAAGACAGAGCCAGTTTGATCTACCAGAAATGCGTAAGCCGCCTGCGGCTAACATAGGTATAAGCCCAACAGGTGACAGGTTGTTTGTCAATGGGTTTGAGACTGGCGTTGAGGACTATGCTTCAGTCTTGGAATCTGAGCGGTATCTTGGTGGGCCATCTACAGGTATACCCGAAGGGTACACACCCCTCACACAACAGCAATACAGCCAGTACTTACAGGACATTCGCAACCCAACTAGAGGTCAGTTATTCCAACGTGGTTTTGAGTCTGGCGCACAGCAACTAAAGCAGTTGTATGGTGGTGCATTGCAAGCCGCTGGTGCTGAGGAAACTGGTGCTGGTATTGTAGGTAGAGCAGGTGAAAGATTAAAACAGCTTGCTCCATTCCAGCGTGAGTTTACTAATATTGATTCTGCTGGCGACATGGTTGACTGGTTCGTATCCACTCTTGGTACGCAAGGGCCGATGCTTCTTGAGTCAGTTGCCACAGGTATTGCTGGTGCTGCTATCGGTTCTGCCACTGCTGGCCCTGGCCTGGGTACTGCTGGTGGGGCTATTGCTGGTTTCTTTGGTAAGAAAGCATTTCGAGATAAAGTCGTTGAAGCTGCCGCTAAGTATCGTGCCGGGCAGGTAACTAAAGATTCTGCTGAATACGCACTACTTAAGAACGCTTCTGCTGTTGCTGGTGGTACGATTGCCTCTGGTGCTGGTGAGTACATCCTTGGTGTTGGTGATGTCTATAACGAATTGCGTGACCAAGGTGCTAACCCCGATGATGCGTCTGCAAGATTAGCTGCGGCTGCTGCGGGTTTACCCTATGCTGCTCTAAGCATACTGCCTGAAGGTCTTATTGTTGGACGAATCCTAGGTGCAGGCGGTCGTGCTGCGCTACCTGCTGGTGCTACGATAAGACAACGTGGTGCTGAGTTACTTAAGCGTGGTGCTGGTGGTGCTGCTCTTTATGGTGGTATTGAGGGTGCTTCTGAGACAGGCCAAGAAGCATTGTTAATGGGGGTATCAGGGCAAGACCTAACCTCTAACGAAGCCATCAATAGGTTTGTCAATTCGTTTGCCGCTGGTGCTGCGGTCGGTGGTTTACTTGGTGGTGTCGCCAATCTAAGAAGTACAAAAGAAGACGGCACTCCTGCACCTGAAGCTAAAGAACCGATCAATCTTCTTGAAACACCAACCAAGCCTATTTCTACAGAAGGACAGATGGAGTTGCCGCTTGAAGGTGGTGTAGCAGCTATTGGCCCATCCGAGTTTATGCCTACTGGCCCGGGTCAAGGCGTACTAGATATTGGTGTACCGGGCGCACAACTTACACCAGAAGAAATTGCTGCAAGGCAAGCAGGTATGGGCGCTGCTGCACCACAAGCAGAACTGTATGGGGAACAACTGGATTTGTTTGGTCAACCAACTGGGCAAGTTGGAACTAATCTATTGCAACAACCTCAGCAACAACTGCCTTTCCAGTTTGCACCTCCTGCACCCGAACCTGTTGCACAAAATGTACCCCCACCGACAACTGCTATGGGGCAGCAACTTCTTGCCGCTCAACGGCAACAACAGTTTCAACAGGCGCAGGCCCAACTGGAAGCACAACGGCAGGCTGAGTTAGACCAACTGGCTAATGTAGCCCAAGCCCAACGGCAAGTAGATTTTGCTATGCCTCAGCAACCACAGGCACAGATCCCCACCCGTGAAGTACCTGTACCTCAACAACCTGCACCCAGACAATTATCATTGTTCACTGCACAAGAAGCACCCCGTCCATCACGAGGCGAGGCTTTGCGCTTGGGCATTGCAGGTGCGGGATTACCCCCGCTTGATAGGGAGCCTACAGCCGCTCCTCGTGTGGACTTGCGTAGGTCTGGACAGATTCCTCTGTTTACTCAAGCAGGTGAACCCTCTGTTGCTGCACTGCGCCAACGAGCAGAACCCACCGTCCCAACGGTAGAGGCAGGGGCAACTCAAGCACCACCCACCGGGTTCCGTGGTAAACCATTGACTGCATTCCAGCGTAGGGCCGCAGCAAAGTTTGATGAGTTGTCTGGTGAAGGTGCGTTTGCCACACTTGATGCTGATCAACGTCAGCAGTGGTACGACGAGTTCAAGAAATTTGAAGCGAGGGAGAAAGCTGATGCCGTTCCAAAGCGAGAAACAAAGAAAGTACCTGTTCAGCCAAAAGCCAAGCCTAGCGAAAAAGTGGGCAAAAAAGTACGGGGTACCGAAAAACCTGCCGGAAAAGGTGAAGCCCTCAAAAAGCCGAAAGAAAAAGTAAAAAAGGAACCCAAGCTAAAAAAGGGCGAGGCGGCGGTAGCCGCCAAACCAGAGGAGAAACCTAAAGCACCTCCTCCACCTACCCCGGCTACAAGCCGAGAGCTTTTTGATTCTACTGTTGAGTCGCTTGAGACAACCAAAGATCCTTACACCTATCGCATGGCGATGATGGTGCTGTTTGACTATGCCTTCTTCCCAGATACCAACGACACCAAGGCTGGCATAACCAAAGAGGCTATTGATTTTATTAACGATCTACCCGTAGATCGCTCGTTCCGTCAGGCTTTAGCCACCGTTCTAGAGGGTGTAGAAATGCTTGATGCCAGCAAGAAGCCTGAGTTGTTCAACACGATTGTACGTGCAGGTATGTTGTCTGATGTGATGGCATCTACGGAAATCAAAAACCTACCAAATGAGTTCAAGACTAACCAAGTCAATGGTGACCCAGTTGCTGAACCTAAGAAGGTAGATGGTGGACTGCGTAATGCAGGGTCTGTTCTTGCTGATTTGATTCACGAGCTTAATACAAGAACAGTCAGTATGCCTGCAGCACAACAGAAGACCAACATACAAAAACTTGTTGAGATGTATAAAGCAGCTAAGGCTGCCGGTATGGAGGGGCATGAAACTGCAAGCGGTGACCCCATTAGTTCCTTCTTCGATGCCGACGGTAATCCATTTACGTATGTAGTAAACAAGAAGTTGCGTGTTGGTACTAAGCCCATCACTAAAGAACAGGCCCGTGCGCTTGAGGATGTTGGTTCTGACATTGATGAGGATTATGAAGCACCATTCAGTCTTGACGACTGGAACGCAACACGGTTTGATGAGGGTGATGGACGCTACTTCAGAGATGACGGCAGGCAAATTACTGCGCCTGTTCCTGTTGGGCGTGTCCGTCTCATCGCCGCTGCGTTCTTGCGTGGGCTGGGTATTAAACCCAAGGTGCAAATCTACAAAGATCAGGCTGACTTCAAGGCACGTAACCCAGAGCTATATCGCAGGGCCAAAGCATCCAGGCCTCAGGGTGACTTCGATACTGCCAGTGCGGTGGGTTACTCGTTTGGTGATGGCAATGTAATTATCTTCTCTGATCGTGTGGCTACTGAACAGCAGCTTCGGTTTGTACTTGCCCACGAAACGCTTGGTCACTTCGGTATGCGTAGTCTGATCGGGGATCAGAAGTTTAACGCCTTGATGGATCGCATTTACCAAAGTGATTCTGCTATCCGTAACGCTGTAGATGCCGCAATGTCGGTACGCAAGCAGTCTCGTGCTGAAGCCACAGAAGAATTCCTTGCAGACTTTGCAGCACAACTGGATGTGAGTCTTGTCGCTCGGATATGGAATGCTATCAAGGGTGCGCTCAACAAGTTGGGTGTTAAGTTCGGTGATGAGGCCGCTAGGTATCTTGTTAATCAATCACGTAGGTACGTGCGCAATGGTGACATGAGCGCAATGTTTGATGCCAAGCAGGTGTTCCGCAATCTCGCAGCGATTGAGACTGGTCAAGACCCCTACGGTACAGGACGCTTTGCACAGTATGGTGATATGCGAGGCGATAGTATGGCTGCTGGTTTGCTGCAAAATAATATCGGTGGTCTACCATCTAGCTTTGCTGAAGCCAGTAAGTTCTTTAAAAATCGTGGCATCGACAGTTCAGCAAAACTCGACAAATTCTTAGCCAACTTCTTTAGTCTGCTTAACTACCGTGCTAGGGAGAACCCTGGCTTCAGTGCTGTCCATGATGTGATTAGCGCTGGTCGTGACCTTTCGATGCAGATTAAGGTGTCGATGCAGGAGAAACTTGCCCCCGTTCTTAACCGTGCGGTTGAGGCTTTTGGATTCTCAGTAGGTGGTATTACCACAGAGCAGACCAATGATGTTAATAATTTAATTTATGCTGGGCAACGATTTGCAGTTAGCCAACTCAAAGACTACCGCACTCTCAGTAAAACACCTCTGTTCAAAATAGGTGATGATGGGCAACTTAAGCGTGACCCAGATGAAGTTAAACGTATTTACGACATGGGTGTGCTTAAATTTGAGCAGGCGAGAGATGGGTTTGAATATGAGGCACTTGATTTTACTGGTGATAAAGAAGGTAAGTTAAGAAAATTTAAGTTCGCTGGTATCAAAGGTCTGACGGAAGAAGATATTCGCTGGAGAAGCTACCTTCTTAGCCGTGAGGCAATGCGTGATGTGGAACTTAAACTTCTTGAGGCTAGGAACTTAGCGTATATACAGGATAGGGAGTTGGCTTTCCGTGAGATCGCTGACATAACTACAGATAAAAAGCTATCGCCTGAGGAGAACCGCAATCTAGATAGGTTGTATAAGAAGTACAGAGATCTTTATACGGCTGAAAAGATTATCAATGAGGATGGCGACCCAACACTCAACCCCAAGTCTATCGAAGCGGCTAATGATTTTATTGTTGCCGTTAACAAGGCTATTGTGCTTGGACAAGACAGAGACTATGAAGGTCTGCGGCAGTTTTTTGCAGGTAAGACAGCCGATGATATAATTCAATTTGCACAAGATTTTAAGAAACGGCTTACCATCCCTGACGATGATGTTACCAAGTTCACTATTCAGAACAGGATGAAGGACATCATCATTGCAGAGATCGGCAACGAAGATGCTGACTTATTCACTAAGCGGTCACTTGCAACTGGCTATACTCCACTGCTGCGAGAAGGTGCGTACGAAGTAAGAGTAACGGCCTTTGATAAAGCTGGTAATCGTGTTCGCCTCCAGCAAGAGTACAAAGATCAGTTGGTCTACTCGCAGTTTGATAATGAGAGCGAAGCTCTAGCAATGGCTGAGTCTATTAATGCCAATTTGTTTGGTGGTAAGACATATAAGGTTCAAGCCTATAACGCTCAGACAATGCAGTTTGAACAGATGGATGTCACACTTCAAGCAGAACCATCTACTGCTATTGATGCTATCGCTGCGCCTCCTGATCTAAACCTCAACGAATTCACTCGTGGTTTGCGGCAGTTCGGTGTGGTGCTTAACCCCACAAAGATGGAGCAGGTTATCGTTGCCTTAACGAAACAAAATTCCAAGGCTCGACAAAGACTTCAACGTGCATTTGTAGAAGGTGCCAAGCCTGATGCGGTGATTGCCATTACTCAACATATTGAGTCTCGTGCTTCCACGATTGCTAAGGTGACGATGCGTCCAAAGTTAAATGAGTTGATGAACCTTAGCCTGTCGCAGACACAGAAACTTTGGCAGGGTGATCGTGAACTTCTCAATACGCTTAAGAAAAACTGGGAGACTATTGAAAAAGATCCCAATATGAGCGAGGAACAGAAGATCATTGCTAAGCGTGAGTACGAAAAGTACGCCTTCATGTTTAACAAAACAAATGTAGAAAGGGCTGGTCGTCCTACGGTTTTGCGTGGCAACATGTACTACAACGAAGCCGCTAGACAACTTGCGTTCTTGGATAACAACAAGGCGATTGAGGAGTCTGACTTTGCTACTGGTCGAGTGGCATCTGCTATCCGTTCTTACACCAGTATGGCTCAGCTTGGTGCTTCATTTGCCACAGGTGCTTTGAACTATATTGGTGCTGTGACTAATGGTATACCCTACCTAGCTACGTACAACTCTAAGACTGCGTTCGGTGGTGGCTTTGGTTTCGGTGATTCAGTCACTGCGTTCTCGGTTGCGTTAAACCAAGTGGGTCTGCGTAATGCTCTGCTTTCTAGGGGCGGTATGAATACCGCTGAGTTCTTTGATGAGGTAGCTAGAAGCCCCCAAAAGTTAGAGCAATACGGCCTTGCTAAACATGAAGCACAGTTCTTAGCTCGTGAAATTCGTGAAGGTGTGATGATTCCCGCACAGTCTAATGCTCTTACTGCAACATCCCGTGGTAGGGCAACAACTGGTCTTGGTCAGAAGGCTATGGATACGGTGATGTGGACATTCAACTCCACAGAACAAGCATCTCGTCGTGCATTGGGTCTAGCCGCATACCGCCTTGCATACCAAAGAGAGATAGCCGCAGGGATAAGTGAGAAGGATGCATCTGCTAAAGCCCGTGACTTTGCCGTTGAAGCGTTGCGCTTTACGGTCGGTGAATACTCAGTGGTCAATAGACCTCCAGCATGGAAGTCGGGCATCCAGTCATTCCTTTATATGTACAAGGTGTTTCCCACAACATCTATCCAGTTGCTTGCAAGACTGCCTAGGAAAGGTCAGGTCGCAATGCTTACTGCATTGTGGGTGCTTGGCGGTGTGACTGCGTTCCCATTTGTCGAGGACTTGGAAGATCTTATCGACACCATTGCCCAAGCACTTGGGTTTAAGCAGGGTAGTATCCGAGGTGAGATCGCTAAGTTTATTGATGAGATTGCCCCTGGCATGTCGCCTTATGTTCTTGGTGGTTTGGCTAACTCCATGTTCGCTGGTGATATTGGTATACGTACTTCGCTTGGTGACTTCATCCCAGGTACTGGCTTACTTTTAGCAGGTGCTAATACCACTAGGGAACTCCAAGAGATCGGTGGCCCTGCCGTTGGCTTCTTATCCCAGTCATTCAACACGGTTGTGGATGCCGCACAGTTGGCGTTTACCGATAAGAAAACATTCGCTGATCTGCTCAGGGATTCGCCTGTTACTATGGCTCGTGCCTTTGGTGATGCCTATACCTACACACAAGCGGGTGCAATTATTGACAAGCGTGGATATGTTGTGTCGCCTGATGTGAGTACTGCTGAGATTGCCACTAGGATTCTTGGCTTCTATCCTGAGAGAGCTTCATCACAGTATCAACAGATTCGCATCTCTAAACGTACTGCTGATTATCAGCGTCAGGTTTCTGCTGGCTTCCAGCAAGCATGGATTAAGGCAAAGATCATGGGGGATGATGATCGTGCTGATCAAGTTAAAGCCGCAGTAGAAGAATGGAATCAAGGTGCTAAGGGTACTGCCCTAGAAATACGCAACTTCACTCGTAATGCCAATCGTGCTTTGCGTGAGGCTGAGCGTCCAGCGATGGAGAGGTTCTTGCGTACTGCACCACGGGCGTCGAGGGAAGAGATTGAAAGGGCCGCTACTCTACTTGGATATGAGGAATAGCCATGCCTATATTTATTTCTGTGATGTTTTTATGCGCAGGAGATGTGTGCGACTTTGTTCATAGCAGTATGACTTTTGATACCGTCGAGGAATGCAAGCAAGTAGAAACCGAGTACGTAAAAAGATTTGAAGATCATGGTCTTTTGGTAGTCGGTACTGCTTGCATCCCCGTCGATACTAAACCGCTTTCAACTGCCCGTACGTAAGGTTGTCAACCGCTTCATCTGCATCTTCTAGGATTCCCTGAAGTCTTGGGTGGTTGAGGTTAACTCCGATAACGTAGGTCTGTGGTAGTTTGATCGGGCTATCCTTACCGAGGCTTGATTTGCCTGATGATGGGGTAGCGTTGATCTGCTGGTCGTTGATCTCATTGACAAAGTTCTTGTAGTCCGTACCTTTGGATGCTAACCACTTGCGGAAGTAGACCTTATCAATCAGTATGGTTCCACGGTCTAGCCTAGATGTACTGTCCTTGCGGTATAGGTCGAACCGAACTCGTAGTTCTCCTCTTGGAATATGGTTGTAGTCGGGTGAAGGTTTGGTTGTACCAGTATGAATCATGGTCAGTGCCGCACCAGCATGGTCGTTTAGGAACTCGCTAAGCAGGTCGAATGAATCCAGTTGCGTTTCGATTGATACCTTACGCATTACACCAAGCTGATTGAGTACCCAACTAATACCGTTCTCTACGTTGCATTTAATTAAACCCCACTCCTTGGCTAGGCGTAAGGCTAGGTCAGCTAGAACAATTGTCTGTTCCCAGTACCGCTCTTCGCCAGCAAACTTAGTTGTATACTTCTTGTGGAATGTTAGGTAGGCTTCGTTGATCATGCCCTTGATTGCGTCTGGGCCTAACTCAAGCAGTCGCTTAACGAACTCGTGACCAACATGCCCATAATGGGTATTAACAAACCCATAGACCTGCCTTCCTGCGGAACTATCTTTGCGGAATAGTGGGTGTTGTGGAACTTGTATCTCAAGAAGCCTTGCCAACTGAGCGGTTGTTTCCAAACCTGATGCAACAAGTTTAGATGCGAATGACTTGTTAGTGGATACTATTGCAGGTGCGGCAAACTCTTTGGCATCCCGTTCTTCAGCGTTGCGGTTGAGTCGTGCCTTATCTCTACCCTGAGAAATCCAGTACAGGAAATCTCCCACCTCTTTATCAGGCATCATGGTAGCTTCGTCGATGGTCAATGGCATGTGGCAGTACAGACCAAACCTAGCGAACAAAGTATTCTGCGTGTACTTAGCGGCAAAGTGTAGCTTCTCAGGCACACCCCATATAGACTGCGCCCAGAACTGGGCTAGGGATTTACCACCTCCTGTCTCTCCGCATAAAGATATTGTGCTTCCCTTGAGTCCAGTAAAGACATAGAGTGGTGCGCTGAAACTTACACCAAGTGTGAATATGTGGGCAGGTAGGTTAGCCTTATCCAGTAGCGTGGAGAACTCAGCCCATTCCTCTTTGGTTCCTTGAGTGCCATAGAAGTCTGAACCAATCCGCTGAGTTGTGGAAGTCAGGTTAATCTTTTCTTCAGTAACCGAACCGTCAGGGTTCCGGCGCAGTATCATATCGCCAATCACAAACTCGTTGTAGTTATTCTTCCAGCCCATTGAGGAGTACATGTTGGTGAGCGTACGTGCTTGCCGCAGTTGTTCCATGTATGAGCGCAACATATATTGGAAGTACTCCGTCTGTCGTTTGTTGTTGAGAACAATTCCTTGGTCAGCAATAGTGTTAGGGAATTCCCTACTACCGTCAGTAAGGTAAGCCTGTCTTAGAACCAGTGGTTGCCAACCTACATGTGGTCGTTTCCAGTGGTATCTACAGACCTCGTAACCTAGAGATTCATCTTTGCCATAGCTAACAGGGTATATGTCGAACGGGCATACATCAACATCTGTTTCGTCGATGGTAACTTTTATGCCACTGCTCGTTCGCTTGAATGGTTTGGGTAGTGGTATGGCGTTAGCCGCCTCGTTCAGTACGTCAGGAGCAATACCAACTTCTTCATACTGCACACCCAATCGTGCAGGGCTACCGATCTTATCCTTAAACTTACACCCCTTACACCCTCCTGGCCTGTCTGATTCAAACTTGGAACAGGTTGTTGGGCCAGTAGCGTTGTCTTTCCAATGGTTAAGTTTGCTTATGGTTGTCTGTTGATCAAACGCTGGATGCTTATTACTCCACTTAACTGCAACTTCTTCAGGGTTATGGCAGTATGCCGCTACGCCAATCAGGTCATACCATAGTGGCTCGGGTACATCGCCTTGATTATCCACCGCCCATTTAATCTGCTGGCATTTGCTCAGTACTGCGTCAGCATTTGTCGGGGGGAAGTCCTGCTTGACTGCAAGATTCTGCAACAAAGTGCTGGTTGTTGATTCGGGGGAGATCAATTTCTGATCCATGTAGTTCACAAGGCAGTCACTAAGAACCTGCGAGGCTACCCTGTCAGCGTCAAGCAATAGCTTAACTTCTTTACCGTTCTTGGGGTTGTGCGTTCCGACTGGTCGCAAGACCAGTGCATTGTTAGTAGTCAGTCCTGCGTCGATGGCGAACTGCTTTTCTAGTGCGGCAGACTTCATAGCAGAAGCAATGGGCCTCCACTCGTCGGGCGCTAGGGGTTCTTCCAAACACCAGTAAACATGTAGACCGTTGCCTGAATGAACGATCATGGGAGATGGCAGACCCATCTCCTCGACAAACTTACCTAACGCTTGCAGTCCTTCCTTCCATGTGGGGAATGGCTTCTTAGGCCCACAGTCCACATCAATGGCTATGACCTGCGTTAGGTGTACATTGTCTTGCTTCCTACTGCCTTTTTCTTTGAACGATGAGATGGCGTAGTAAGTGTTGTTGCCTGTCTCATCTAGCTTCAGTACTGCACTTGCAAGTTCTTCTATGCTGGTGAAGAATCCCTGCCTCCTAGCGTCTGCGTTAATGACGGTAGTGACATAGATACCTTCAGATGGAAGAACCCGCTTAAGAAAATCTAGCGTGTTCATATTGCCCCTATTCTGTGGGGGATTGCTCCCCCACCCTGCCTATGCTTGTACTTGTAGTAGTGTATCCAGAGCATCCTTACGCATCTTGGAATCCATAGCACGAACCTCGGGAGAAGGCCAGCTATGCTCTGTGTACACCACCAGTAACTTCTTAAGCATAACCCTAACATACTCATCATTGGAAGGCCGTATGGGTTTTCCCTTGAGCCATGAATGATAGGTTGCTCGGGTTACACCGAATAGACTTGCCATGTTTTCTATGGTAAGCATCATCTCCTTGCGCAATGCTTCCACTTTGGTAAAGTCTATTGGTTTCCTCGGGGCTTTAAGCGTCATCAGCGTCCACCTCCCCGACTAATGCGGCAATGCTATCTGCTAATGAAGCCGCAGACTTAGGTGCTTCTGCCTTGGGAGCCGCAGGTTTAGCCGCTTGTTTGGTTGCACCAAAGCCTCGCTTAGGGGTTGCAGGTTCCGCAACAGGGGCAGGGGCGGCTTCTTCTTCCTCAACTACGGGCTTCGGTGCAACTTGTTTTGGTGCGGCAATCTGTGGTACTGGAGCTGGCTGACGTAATTGCTCACCAGTAATCTCTTTAGTACTGTCCGAACCAAATAAGGGGTTGACTGCCTCTTGTACTTCTGCGCTATTGAATCCACCGAAACCGAACTTCAGTTTGGGGAATGACGCATCGGTATCAAAAGAGATCTTAGTCGTCACAATCTCAGGTGCAATGCCACGCATGACAAGTTCTTTCTGATACTGGTTCAGTCCCTTGAGTGCGGCAGGTGTAACTTCCAACAGGTAGACTGGGCCAGTCGGGTCATCAGCAGACACAACAGCAAGACGCTTCTTATCAGCACATGCCTTGATCTGTTGTCCAGTCGGAGTCACTTTGGAACCCCATGCGTTTTGAGGACAGGATGCACAGAGATCATTCTGCGGGGAGGTTGACTGTGGGTCAGGCGATACACCATCAAGAGAGAAGCAGTCGGGTGCAGTTGGCTCAGAGTCTTTGTCCCATGCCTTGGCATACCATGTCTTAGATAGGCGGGGGTTAGAACCTACGATCACAACATCAATAGTTGTGGAGTCAAGAACCGTTTCAGTATCACCTTCATGGATGCGGAAGCGTCCACCTTTAATACCGATACGGGGAAATGATTCACCGCCACCTGTTGCTAGGCCACCCGACAATGCTTGCGCAAGAGCAGATGGTTTACCAACATAGTTGGCTAAGTGGGCGGGTACAGAAATGTTTGCAGGAATTAAGTTACTCACGATTAAAATCTCCTATGGATTAATCTTCGGCTTTCACCGCTGGTTTACGAATGTTTACTTCTAATTTAGTGCCGTAGTTGACACCAGGGGGTACTTCTTTATTTGCTTCGATATAACCACGGACGGCAATCTTACTTATCCGCTTCTCCAACATATCGAATGCTTCATTCTCTCGAATGAATTCCAAGACCGAGTCCCAATCAGCTACGTTGGCATAGTCTGTTGTTGTCAGGAACGCAGTACCGTGTTTGGTTTTGAAACTAGTAACACCTTGGATATCAGCTTGTTCTTTAACCCATGCCTCAATTTGTTCTAGCTTCTCCTTGATACCTTTAATTCTATCCTTCGTTTCTGCTTCTATTGCATCCTTCTTGTTGCGTAGTTTTATGTAGGTCGCAACAACCTCGTCGATAGTCACGCTCATTCTCACCTCTTTGTTTCATGTTGAATCAAATCAAGTAACAAACCCTGTAACTTCTGTTTGTTCTTGAGCCTTTGGTACATCTTATGTTCAAGGTCTGTCGCCTCTATATGAATCACATTGGATACATGCTTCTTACCAATGCGCTCAATTCTTCCGTTGGCCTGTGTGTACTGCTCATTGCTATAGATAGGGCCATACCAAACAATCGTTGATGCCGTGGTCAATGTCAGTCCATGCGCCATAGTTCCAGGGTGTGCAATCAAAACATGTGGAAACCTACTGTGTTGAAAGTCATGGAAGATCTGATTGCGCTTATGCGACGACACCTCACCATTGACCACACCAACCTGCCAGTGTTTTGATAGTTCTTTCCGCAACATGTGTAACGTACCTGTTAACGGTACAAAGACTATGACCTTCTCACCTGCTTCCTCAATAATCTCTTTAACCAAGTTCACTCGTGGTGCGCAGTCAACCTCAATATTCTGTCCGTCATCACCGTATGCCACACCGCAACAAATCTGAACAAGTTTCTGTAACTTAACCGCTTCGTTCACGGCCGTGATAGTGCCTTCGGTTGCCGCCTCAGTTACAAAGTGCTTGAGCATTTGGGAATAGTGCTTCTTCTGTTCTATTGTTAACTCCACCTGCCGAGTCTGAACAACTGTATCGGGCAGATCAAAGCACTCGTCCCTTGTGTACCGCACCGCTGGTTGTAAAATATGTTTGACAGTCTCAACCGATTCAGGCCGTGGTACGAACTGCCATTGACCAACTTTCATCATCACCTGCTCACGAAATGCCGTGAATGTTTTGGTGCAGTAAGGACTGTTGACCAGCTTGGCTAACGCCCATGCATCTGTTGGGTCATTGGGTGTAGGCGTTCCAGTCAGCAACCACAAGCGTGTTGTAAGATGTTGGTCAATCCAGCGGCGGAATATATTGAACCTCTGAGTCGATGGGTTCCGTAGTACTGCCGCCTCGTCAACGATGACAAGATCAAACATATCCTTAGCGGCATCCTGAATGATGGGGAATCCATCGTGGTTAATAATGTAGAAGTCCACATCGCTCTTGAGTAGTTCGATTCTTTTCTTACTCGTGCCATGCAGAACTTTGAACTTGCGATTCGGGAAGCCTGTGAATATTCCATCAGCCCACACCCGCTCAAGTGTAGATAGCGGAGACATGATTAGCACTTTCTTCACCTGCTTAGTCTTGATCAGATAGTCTGCCGCCCACAATGCTGATTGAGTCTTACCAGTACCGATCTCGTTAAGGACAAGACCTCGTTGGTTCAGCGTAAGAAATGCCGCAGTTTGTTTCTGATGTTCGTAAGGTGTAAACTGTCCAGGCCAGTCGTAGTAATAAAGTATGGGAGATGGTGCGTTGATACCAAGGTTTCGCAGTACCCGTACTTCATCCAGCTTGTGTGGCGTAATGACAAGGTTCGCACCCTGATATTCCAAGGGCTTCGCAGTCGGTATGCAATCAAGAACCTTGTTGGGATTCTTTAACTTTAAGGCTAGTGCCTTAACATCTTCTACTACAACCATTCGTTTTCACCTGTAAAGATATTCTTTTATGACTGTCTCTAGTAGGTCGAGACTTTCGTTATCACACACCACCATCCATAAACCACCAGCACTTCGTATCTCATCACCGCATAGAGTCTGTAATACCGTAGGCTTCTTCGTCCTATCTGACTTCACTTCGATACCAAAGAAGCGCCCCTTCACTATGGCTATCACATCGGGTATCCCTGCCTTACCGAACCCATTGTTTGCTGGGAAGAAATACCACACGCTATGCTTTTTTAGTATGTCTATTACTTTACGTTTTACTTTTCCTTCGGGGGTATTGTAACTCACTTTACTTCCTTGTCAAGTAAGGTTAAACCCTAGCATCATCACAATCGTGCCTTGCAGGACAAAACCTACACAGTCCCGAGGGTTTTGCGGGCCAGTTATCGTGGTCAACCGACTGGTAAATCCTACGTATACGCCCCATTATGTCGGCCCACAATGCATTTGCATCCTTACGCAAATAGGTTTCTGTATCCATGTCCATAGTCTTTAGCCAAACCAGACTGGTTTTTACCTCCGTCACATCAGGGAAGTGCTTGAATACTTGTGCCGCAAACATACCCATCTGAAAGAAGTCGGGGTTTCGCTTGCCTGTTTTCCAATCCATAACAACGGCTTTATCACCATTGAGAACAAGTATGTCCAGCTTACTGCGTAGCCAAGCGTCTGCGTCCCACCACCCTGTCGGCTCAAGGTTCTCGTTGAGAACCAACTCCTTCTCTATATGTAGTTCCCCCTCACGGGCTAGTGCCTGAACCGCTTGGCAAAGAACCTCATAGTGTTCCGCTTCCTTGGGCAGGTCGGCTTCGCCCTTGAGTTTTAACTCAAGATGTTTGTGGATGCGCTCACCATACAGGCTAGCCTCACCACCCTGATCTACAACGTCTTTAACTATACGTTGCCTGTAGTACCTATACGGGCAGTTCTCGTACAGCTTAATCGCTGAATACGAATGACTCAATTTCATATTGTCACGATGGGACTTCCATCGCCTGTGTTTTCTGAAGTATTAATTGTATCAGGTATCACCGTAGTTGTCTGCAAGTCCTGACTCACATGCGACTGGTAAATCTTTAGCCCAACCAGGCGGGGTTGACATTATCTCCACAAGAAGTTTCTCTGCATCTTCCGCTTCTGCCTCTGGCGCCGTGATGATTATCTCGTCGTGAACTTGGAAAGCTACGTGGTAGTGTTGTCCGATTGCCGCCATCTGTTCTGCAACCACAATCCTTGCGAGGGCTTGAACCACATTCTCTGTGACCTTGCCACCATAGATCTTCGTCCAGTTGATATTGACTGGCTCACCTTTAACTCTGCTCTGAATTATCTTGCGGTACTCACGGGCATCTGCTATGTAGGCAAACCCGCTCTCTGATCTGCGCAAAGCAGGGTATTTAATCCGCAGACCGTTAGGCAATATGATGCCTTCACTATCGTAAGGAAGTTGTGGTGTGATGTTCCCGCTACTACCGGCACAGATACCGTTCAATGCTTGTCCACATAGGTTCCACAATTGTGTGATCTTGAAATTCTTTTGGCGGTACAGACGCACAATCCTGTCAGCCTCATGGAGATCAATCTTTACTGAGATGCCAGCCTGTCCTATCTCTAGTGTATTCCTAAACTTCTCTGCACCCATGCCATACCCAAGACCAAGGATACAAGTCTTGCCTACGAATCGTTCAACTTTATCTACCTTAGTTATCTTGCGTCCATAAACTTCAGATGCAAACTCTGAGTACACATCCCTGCCTTCTCGGAATGCTTGAACTAGATCATCTTGCCCTGCAATGTAGGCAACCATACGGGCTTCGATCTGTGACGAATCACATGCAATGATCTTGTGACCTGCTGGTGCCTTGAGTGCTTGCCTGATCTTATTATTACCACGGGCAGGGAGATTCTGTAGATTAAGTTTGTCACCGCCTGAGAACCTACCTGTGTGTGCGCCATAGTAGTTAAGCATGATGGGCAGTCGCCCACGTTTGGACACATCAATAAGACCTTGTGTGCGTGTCTCCTCAATGGTTGACTTCACACCTAGCCTTGCGGCAACCGCAGTCTGCACCCGCTCATCAGGATGGTTCTGCAATTCCAAGAACGCTTTGTCAGTCTTACCGAATGCCCATGTCTCTTTACCAGTACGCAAGCTGATCTTTGTTGGAGGTTCCACACCAAGGTTCTTTAAGAACTTCGCAAAGATATTGTTGCTCATCAATGCCTTGGTCATCGTTGCCTCGGACACACCTTCCAAGTTCATGTCCTTGATCAGATCACTCTTACGTTGCTTGACTTCTAACAGATGACCTATCAATAACGGTTGGTCTAACTCAATGACTGGCTCGGTGTACATGCGTAGCGTCTGATCAATCACCATAAGTTCGGAGATGGGGAAGCCTTTAACAAGTTTCTTAAACAACTTGTAGGTCAACTCAACATCGTTGATACAGTAATTAGCGTAGGCAGTCCAAGATTGTGGGTCAAAGTCATCGGCATGTTTACCAAGTGCATTGATCACCTCGTCACCCTTCTCACCCAAGTCATAGTAGTTAACCAACGCTTTGAGTGAACCGCCTACAGTAGACTGATGTAGTGGTCTTGCCATTGATAGCGTATCCAACCATAGCTTAGGCTTGACACCATACAACCATGAGAGTATCGCCCCATCGAATGCGGTGTTGTGACATAGGATTGCTTTGTCAGAGAAGTCTATACCCGCAAGAAAATCTTTGAGTACACCCCTAGGTATGAACTTAGTCTTGCCGTCACCTTCCTTGATGCCCATGCCAATGATTTCAAACCGACTGCTTCGGACATAGGCTTCAGTTGTCATCTTCGACAGGGAATACTCCTTGTCATAGTAAGTCTCAAAGTCAATCGTAATTATATTCATCGGATTCCAGTTTGCTTTTGATACTAAGTAACAACATCCTTGACTGAACTAATAAACTTTCAGCTAGGGGTTCGGCTTCTTTGTACCTACCTTCGGCTAGTAACTCGTTAAGTTCTTTACGTAGCATGGCTACCTGCTGGATTGGTTCACCATAATCAACCATTGTCCGACTCCTCTAGTGTTGAAATAAGTTTGTCTAAATACCACTTCGCCTTCTTGTACTCCTGAAGAACCTCGTCCTTATGCCCGACTCGGCTAAGGTATTTGATAGCAGTAAGCCTTAGATGCCCACGAAATTCTTGTGGTGTAGACTTTGCTTGCATATAATCAATTGTTTCTATGCCTCCTACTTTGTAATAGGGAGGATTAATAGCGTCAGATTTTACGGGGTAAGGCACACCACTAACTCTCATTGTTTCTGTAGGGTTTGTCACATTATGCTCATCATTTTCTGTAACAATTTGCTGTAAACTCCTGCCAACAATCATGGTTTTGGTGCTCCTATGGTTAAATTCAAACGACTAAAAACAATTGACTCGGATGCTAAAGCTAAACTTGTTTTACTACAAACAGTCTGCCTTCCGTTAGATGAAGTTGTCTTTCCCCGTGATGGAATTTGGTGGGTAGGGCATGACAACTCACAACCTGTTGCGTTTTGTTTACTCGCACCATCAAAGCAATGGAAAGATACTGCATAGCTAGCAAGAAGTGGGGTGCTACAAAACTGGCGAGGCAAAGGACTACAGAAGAAAATGATTTTACTAAGGGAACAGTACGCAAGAAAGCTAGGGTATACGTGGATAGTTTCAGATACAACAGACAATCCTCCTAGTGCTAATAGTCTCGCAAGAAAAGGCTACCAAATGTTTGAACCAACTAAGCCTTGGGGTATGGAGACTAGTTTGTATTGGAGGAAGAAACTCTAATGCCATACAAAGATCCTGAATTAAGAAAGATAAAGCAGTCGATATATAAGAAACGCTACTATGAAGCTAACAAAGCATCTCACCTAGCGAGAAATAAAAAGAACAGAGCAAAACGTAAGAAAGAGTGGGATGCATTTAAGGCTGAACAAAAGTGTACTCATTGTGGTATACAACATCCTGCCCTCATCGACTTTCATCATGTCATCAGAGACAAAGACAAGCAAAGCGTTAACAAACTAGTAGCTAATGGTAGCTTTGCTAGGGCAATAGATGAAGTCAAGAAGTGTATACCACTATGCTCTAACTGCCACCGCCTACTTCATTGGGAAGAAATACAAACCAAGAAGCGTAAGCGAAAGAAGTCTCAATCTAAAAGCCCCTCGGTTGTATCCCGAAAGAAAACCTGAATATCTGTTATCACATCGTACTGGCTCTCGGTTAGGTTGCCGTACTTCAACTTGCTTCTCAGATGCTCCCGTATGTCACAAAGCGCCGCATAATATTCCATACCTTTGAACGCATGTTCAGCTAACTGTCTTTCCTCATCGGTAAATTCCAGCACAATCTTCGGCATCATTTAATCTCCGTTGGTTGCTTGTTTGCCCACACTTCTAAACATGTTTGCTCAAGTTCAAACGACACGGGGTTAGTTCGTAGTGCATCTCGTTGTCCACGCTTATAGATACTGATAAGTTCGTTTGCTCGGGTATGCTCTTTGTCAGCTATCACAATTTCTTCTTCGGTTAGCCTATCAACAATGATGACTGCCATTACACCAATGGCAAAGCCAAGGGCTAGTGTTGCTACTGTTTCCTCAATTGATTTCACCTCGCACCCTTTCCTAAG
>Ga0070749_10000502_pt1 | contig 26423 bp, 46 predicted proteins | sample VirMetDEL_Nov_18_FD_75180 | JGI IMG/M metagenome (GOLD analysis project Ga0070749, IMG submission 75180) | Aqueous microbial communities from the Delaware River and Bay under freshwater to marine salinity gradient to study organic matter... | ecosystem: Environmental > Aquatic > Marine >...
AAAGGCTTTGTCTGCTGCGTTAATTACTTCCTTTAGTCTAACTATATTGCTGAAAACTTTAATTGGCTCTACCTCGCCATTCTCAAAGATTTGCTCTACTAAACTTTCGCCAGTTGCAATCGCTTCTTTTTTACTAAAGTCTTGGCTATACATTGTAGCCATTTCCTCTGCTCTCATGTTAAAAAATAATTCTTTAGACATTATAAGATTCCTCCTGCTCTTTAGTTAGTGTGTACTTTGTTTTGATTTGTGCTAAAGTGAAATTACCTGCTTTAGCTTTTGCCAATACTTCTGGAGTTGCGTTTGGCTTTTGTTGTACTGCCTTTTGAGCATCATCATCTTCAGAGCCTATACCGCAGATAGAACTTAAACTGTATCGCCTTGCGTAAGTTACACCAGAGCCATAGGCTTGAGCATCGTTAGGATTCTTGCAGAATATCTCTGCTAAAGATTCTAAAACCTCTCCAGATTCATGTAGTAAAATAGTCTTTACAAAGTTTTTACCATCGATGTGGGTAAGTGGTTGTAAGACTACTATTCCGTTGTTATTTAACGCTGGTACTACGGCAGCTAAAACATCATTTAAGTCTGCATACTTGTTTTTAAAAAATGGATTCACGCTACCTTTTTTAGGTGCTACCATCTCAATCTGTGCCTTAATTAGGGCGGTTGCTAATTGTTTCATAATTCAAATATAATGTTTTTATTTAACAAAACAAACAAACTATTTGTTAAATGTTTTTTTATAATATTTTAGTCCTTCTATTTTTCTTGCATCATAATAATCTAATCCATTACCATAAATACAAGCATCAATAATTTGCTGCTTCTCCATTTCTTTGGCTTGTTCGAATAATTCAAAATGCTCTGCTTGTATTTCGTGATTTTTTAAATTATCAAAGAACCATTCTACTGCTGTCTGTTTCATAACTTATTTAATAGTCTTTTTTAGTTGTTTATGAGCGTTTAAAAACACCTCGTTAAATGAGGCTTGAACTTCTGGCTTGTAGGTTGATTTTATACCACAAGGTTTAATCGTTTCTTTTACTTTTCTTTTAAATAACTTTATCATATATTTTTATTTTTAAATTTTTTAATCAACATTCTATTAAATTCATCTTCTAATTCATCATCAGATAAATCATTCCTTCTGTAAAATCCAAAAGCATAATTTGCAATATTTATAACTTCTTCCTCACTATACATTTTTTCTTGTTGCCATTTAGCACCTGCTTCAAAACCTTGTTTTAATGCTTTATAATTATTTATTTCGTGCATATTAAAATAATTATGTGCATAATTTTCAGCAGCTTTTTCAATTGTTTCTTTTATCATAAATCTTTTATTTGTTGTAACTGGTTATGTACTAAATTGAAATTATTTTGTTCCTCTTCCTCTTCAAGATTTGGATTTTGAGTTAATAGATATGCTATTTCTTCTATTATATCATCTGTGGCTATTTCTAAGAATAGCTTTAACATTCCTACTTCTGCTTTCATTATCTATTATTTAAAAGTAAAAAAGTTGATAGAGAAGATTCTAAACCTATTATTACTCCAGATATAACTGCTTTAGATACATATTGTTCTGGAGTTAATTTTAAGATAGCTTCCTGTCTATCTTTAATTTTAGCTTCTGTGAGCTGTATAAATTTTTCTATGTTATTTTCCATTTTATTAATCTTCAAATTGTGTTAAATTATCGTTTTCTTCTTGCTCTGCTTCCCATTGTAAATCCTCGATTTTATCTGGGTCTAAATCTTCAAAATTATTTTCTATTGGATTCATTTAATTTTTTTTCTAAATAAACTGATATTGTGATAATTAATGCTGCTGCTAAAAATATTGGAGCAATTAATAATGCTGAGTAAATTATATATTCCATGTTATTAGTTTTTTAAAGTTTAATAAAATTGTACAACTTCAACTGTTCTTTCTAAACTTTTAAAGCCTTTATTTGTGTAATGCTTAATAGTAGATACTTTATCAGAATACATATTTTTAATAGTAATAAAATAACCAGTTTCTAAAACTCTATAAACATCTGAGTTATTCTTAAATTTAATTAATTTACCTTGTTCTACTGTTGTGATACCTACTAAATTTTTCATTTTTTTTTCCTTTTTGTTGAAACAAATATACAACATAAAATATATACAAAACAAACAAACAAATAACTTTTAGTAAAAAAATAATTTAAGGATAAAAAAATTGCAATACTGTTAAGCATTGCAATCTAAATTTAAAAAATTAATAAAGAATTAAGGTAAGTATTTTTTGATTTTAAAGTAAAGATTGATACCAATAAATAGAATTAATAAAATTATCCATATATAAAGTACAGATTTATCATTTTTAAGCTCTTTGACTTTATCATTTAAAGATTTGACTTTATTAGCTTCAGCATTTAGCAGGTATAAAGCAGATGAATCTCTTTTAATGATTGTATCGATTCTAAGCAACGTTTTAACTATTACCTTACTATCTGGACATTTAACAAATACAGTCTTATTAGGTAAAGCCTTTGGGCATTCTACGCTATCGCCTTGTATAGTCTGATAGTTCACTAAAGTATCTGTTTTGCCTTGTATATATGTTTCCTTTATTGGAAACTTTTCTAAGCATTCTTTAGCTAATGCCTCTGGATGCTTACTTGCATATTTTGTAAATGCTTTCTTACCAGAGCAAGAAACTAAAGCAGCCATAATGCAAAGTGAAATCCAAATTAATACAATAAAAATAGATGTTTTAACTGTTGCCTTATCGTGATAAATCATATCTTTTTCTTTAAAATAATGTAATCTCTTTTCTTGGTACTATTTTCAGTACCGTACCAAAGTAGTACATAATGCCTTGTAAATTCTAATCTTGGCTTTATAAATATCTCAATCAATAAAGCTATTATTATTAATATCATATTGGTTTATAATATTGATTAGTTTTTATACCTGCTTTCTCCTCATTCTTCATTATTAGCTGAATGTTAAAGATAATTGCACTTAAATGATCCTCATCTTGCTCTATTCCGTTATCTAAATTAATCTCAAATTTAGCGAGATGCCTATGCAAAGATTCTAAAGCAGTTTCAGTAGGCTGACCTTTGCGCCAGTTACCTTTATCGTAATGATTAGCGCCTTGCCTTAATAGATAACCATATCTCATCCTAACGTAAGCATCCAGATGATTAGGCAAAGGCTTATTTGTATCGTTATCTCTTTGGCTACCAGATTCAAAAACTCTATTTTTTATTTCTATTGTTTCCATGTCTATTCCTAATTCTTTAAAAAATGCTCTTTCTATTGATTCTTGATTTGTCATATCAGAAAAGATGTGTTAAGCGTGCGATTTGTCCGTGTTCTTTGCAATGAATAAAACCCTCAATCGCTTTAGGCGAATGCTGATAACCATTTCTGTGATGCCAACTATCAGCAGAGCTTGGGCTTCTTAAAGTTTCAACTGTTACTCCTATGTAGTCTTTAGAAGTTTTATGATGCAAGTGATGAGTATAAATATATCTGTGTTTTGTACTCGCCCAATCTTTACTAAATTCCTGCGCTAATAAGATAGGTAAATTGCTTTCCTTTGCTCCATCTCCATGCGTTGTGCCTATTAGGTTATTGTAATATTTAAATGCCTTACGATGGCTTAAATCTACATTAAATGTAACGTTTGTAGATAGCCTAAAATGAGCCTCTATTAACTGTGCTAAAAAGAATCCATGAGTATAATCGTGATTAGATGGGTTATAAATTACGCTAACTGGTGCTAAAGTCATTAGTTGCTCGATAACATCTATATAAAGCCTCTTTGCAGTTAGAAAATTATCGTACCACATTCCATCGGTATCCTGCGGTGTTCCACTTGTAGTAGTCCTGCGAGGATTATCTGTATGTAAAATATCATTACCTATTATCAACGCTATCTGGTCTATCTCAAAACCTTTAGCCTTATTAAGAATTCCATTAACTCCCTCTTTAACTCTTTTTACTGCTATTTGTTCGTTGTATTCTTCGCCAGTTTCAAATGCTCTGCAAAGTTTACCTACATGAACATCGGCAGGGTCTATTACTAATAAATGGCTTTCTTTACTTGGCTTGTATTCGATAGTATGATAATTTGGAGAAAACGCTTTAGCATCCTCTATTATCATTTCTTTTAATAAATCAAACTCTTGCTGGTCTTGAGTTTGAAATTTTGGATTCTTAAAGAATAGTGAAGCTCTATCACTCTTTAACCATCCATGTTTTACATCTTTTTCGTCAATTCCTACTTCATCACAATTATTTTTAATCGCACGATACTGCAAGATAATACCTGCCTCATCGTCATTTAGCCTCATTCTCGGCATAATTTTTTAATTAAGTGATTGTTAAATAAACTTTATCTGACTTATTAATAGCCTTTTGCATTAACGAAGTTAAAGTATTTTCTTTAGATTTTTGTATCCAATTAAAAATATTTTTTTTTAATGGACTTTGTTTGTTTATAAATCGGTTTTCTGCAACCAAGATACAACCCTCTGAATTAGTATGGTCGTTGCCTCCATGAATCCTTATTCCTGCGAAACCTTTAACATTTAAAACCTCTGGCATAAGTCTGCCGAAGCGATTAGAAATAGATAAAATTACTCTATACTTTCCGGTAGGGATAGCAGTTGCGCCTTTAACCTTAATGTTATTAATGTAATCTAAAGAATCGCTATCTTTTAAATGCCTTAACCTATCCTCTAAAGTATAGCAAAAGAATACATCATCAATAAATAATTTACCTAAAGTTTCGGTATCTGTGAATATATCACGAATCAATCTTATTTCCATCTTTTTTATTTTTAATAATCTCCGCTATTTTCATAATAGTGTAAACTATTGATGCCAATAATAAAACTATTTTTAAGCTACTTTCTATATTAGAAAACGAAGCCAATAAACTAAAGGAGTTTAAAATGGTTAATTTGATGTCTGATTCATTCATGATTTATTTTTCATTAGTCTATCTACTATATTAGTCACTCCCTCTAAAGAGATGTAAGCGGTTGAAATTATTACCCAATCTTGAGATGTTACTTTAGAAAAAAATAGCGCAAAAGAAGCTATGCAGAAAACCATTAATTTCCTGCTTAACCACTTACTTAATAGCAAATCAATTTTCTCCCTGCTCATCTGGTTTAATTTTTGATTGCTCTACTTTTTCATTAAAAAATTGTACCAAAGGAATGCCATATTTAGTTGGTATTTCCTCAATAAATTTCATTAAATCTTGTAATTCTTTTTCTGTTAATGTTATCATGTTTTCTATTTTTTAAGTTGCAAGGTAACTATTTCTGGATTAAGTTGTAAAATTATTTCTTTATCTAAATATAATTTCATAATATCTACATCTAAAGAAGCCTCTAACCATCCGATAACTTGCTCGGTAGTCACTTCATCAAAAGGAGTAAAATCATCCTCTTTAGGTGCTTCAAAAAATTCTGCGCCATAAATCTCTGCGTTTATTCCATCTTCGTTAGTAGCGTTATATCTCCAATGAGCAGTAAAGATAACATTATCTAAATCGCCCTCTTTTACTTTGCATTCTACTGCGCTGATAATCCAATTATAAGTATTCATATTTTATTATTTTAATTTACGCTATAACTAATTAATAAACCATTCTCAAAAGTCAAGTCATGAGTGTAACCATCTAAATCGATAAAATTAACAGTTTGATTTATTCCTGCACTACCTCCAGATGAGATGTAATTAGAAGCGTATAAGTTCCCATTTACAGTTAAAGTATAAGCAGGAGTAGTTGTACCAATTCCAAGGCATCCATTAGATGCCAATCTCATTTTTTCAGTTCCACCATTCCAAAATTGGTAAGGTATAGAAGATGCAGTATAATGCTGAATGTAACTATTATTAACTGATATTTGGTAATTTGCTGCTTGACCGCTCATCGTTAGATTTGCTCTTGCACTACTACCAGAATTAGTATTTGTTATTCTAAAAGAAGTATCTGCGTTTTGAGATTTTAATATCTCTAATAATGATGCAGGTGCAGAAGTACCTATACCTAAATCTCCTGCATTAGTAAGCCTCATTTTCTCAACATCAGATGGCGAAAATAAAAATATTGAGCCTCTTAAAGATAAAGTTTGGTAGGAACTTGAGCCTCTATTATATGCTAATAATTCTACATTAGTTGCAGATGTATTTACCTCGAAAGAAGTACCAGTTTGAGTAACATTAAATTTACCAAAACCACCGCTCCCGATTCTAACATAAGTTCCATCATCAAAAATAGTAGAGTTTCCTAAAGTAGTTGTACTTCCGTTAAATTTAGCTATATAATTACTTGTACCACTACCTCCGATAGGAGTATATCCTAAAACAGTTGCTATCGTTTTATTCTTCCATAATGATGTAGAAGATTCATAAAATAAGCCTTGATTATTAGCAACCGATGAAATAGCTACATCATGAATCTCATCTAACTCATAACCATTTTGAATTTTAACCTCAATTTGACCTTGAGTAGGATGCGCTCTGGTAACAACACCAACATAAACTAAATGCGTAGGTGCTAAAGTTTTTGTGCTTGTATATGTACCTGCCGTAGTACCACTTAAATATAACTGTACCCCATCAGAATAAGCAGATGTATCTAAACCAGTTATATCTCCAAAACAAACCACATATCCATTAGCATTATTAGCTATATTTGCTTGTATTAATCCGAAAGTTTGAGCAGATGTAGAATCTGCATTAGCTAAAGCCTTTGTAACTGTTGGCTTATTTCCATTAGCCCCATTGATATACACTACTGTGCCTTTAGTTAAAGTTGCGCCAGTTGTATTTCTTACCTCTCTAATTAATGTACCTGCTTGACCTGCCGTAGGAAAAGTAATTAAAGAGCCATCTCCAGCTATATATTGAGTTGTATCTCCTGCACCAGTTACCGCTAAAGTTCCACTTGATGTAATTGGACTATTTGCTACGCTAAATGCTGAAGGCATTGTTAAACCTACGCTTGTAACTGTACCAACCGAATAACTCCTATTTGCGCTTAAATCTAAAGTAGTGCCATTTATTGTTAATGTTCTTGAAGTTGGTACTTTTAAATTTAAAGCATTTTGTAAGTCTGTTTGGTCGGATAACGTACCAGTTATAGTACCCCATGTAGCAGATAAAGTAGTAGTTACTCTATTAATATTAACCTCAATAATTGAATCAGTTACATTAATAGTAACATCCTCTCTATTATCATCTACATTAATATCTACTATTTCATCTGTGATAGATGGAGTAATATTGATTGTATTAACGTTATCCGTTACAGTAATATCTACATAATCCTCTATCATAGCTTATACAGTTACATCTTGAGTTATTGTGAATTGTCCGTTTATGTAAGTTTTTACCTCTCCACTAGAGAAAGTAAATTGCATATCGTAAATGTAATTCCAAGCCTCAATATTAATAATTTGAGTATTGATTTTAAACAAGCCAGATGCAGCGTTTGTAATTGTAATTCCTGCCGAGCTTACAGATGTTAAAGATAAAGCAGGAGTTGTATCGGTAGCACATTTTTTTAATTGCATTTTAATAGTAGCACCAGTTAAATTAACCGCACTACCATTTATTTTTAACTCAAAAGGCACTTCGTTAAAAGTATCTCCCTTTATATGTGTAAAATTTAATCCCATTATTTCTCTATCTTTTTTAAATAAATCTTTAGTTTTTTAACGTTTTCTGCTTTAGCCTTGTAGTTTCCTCTACAAGTACCAGCCACCGAAATCGGATTCTTTGTCTGGGAACATGTCTGCATTTGAGTTGGTGTTATATTCTGTAAAACTTGATTGATTAAATGCCATATAATCTATAAATCTTCTTGTATAATGTTCAGCAATTGAACGCTCTTTTTCTACAAGAAAATCTATTTCTAATTTATCTACATTATCGCTATTCTCTGAATTATGCTTATAAACTCCTTTGTTTGCAATCGTATAAGCAGCGAAAGGCAAATACTCTACCATACTCCAATGGATAACCATAGGCTTTATGTATTTGCTTAATAAAGTTGTATAAGGAGAAGCTAAATTGCCTGCTACTATACCATCGTTTATTTTATCAAATAGCTTTGTACCTAAATAGTTTTGAATATGAATATCTTGAGCAATCTTTACAAATTGAATAAACTTATCCGTATCGATATTACCATTTAAAGCGGTAAACTTTACTATATCATCTCTGCTGATAAAAAGTGCTTGTGCCATATTATTTATTAAATCTTGGATTAGTTGGTAAAAATCCCTCGAAAGGCATATCTATTGGTTTTTGATATACTAAAGGGCTATCAACTGTTGGTACAATTTCGCCCTCTTTTCTTGCTTGAGATGGAGTAACTTCTTTTTTATTATCGCCTTTTCTATTAAAAGAACCTATTCTTCTATAAGTTTCTCTTGTCCAGAAATGATGGCAAGCTCCTCCTCCTTTGTAAAACCATATAGAATATGTATCTGCTCCCTCTGGTCCCCAACCTTCGTTAGTTTTAGGATTTTCTCCCATTTGCAAAATATCTTCTTTACGATAAAGTTTATTAGAAGCTAACATTTTTTTACAAAATGGTCTACTATTATCAGAAACCTTACCGCTATATCTATATCTTGAAACAAATAAAACACCATCTTGAGAACTTGTAACATTTGGTCTTGCTACACCAGTAGTTACAAAGTTGTAGATTTTACTCATCAAAGATTTTTTAGGATTATTTAAACGCTCTAATTCTGCATCTAATAACTCCTCATCTTCGTAGTTTACAACTCTACTATCTATAAGCTCCCATTCGTTTAAATCCATCTCTTCGCCATACTGCTCCAAGTCTAATTCATCTAAATGACTTGACATTTTTACTCCAGTAGCTTCTTCTGTTTGAGCGTTATCTAAAACTGGATTTAAATCTATAAATTCTAAAGGCTGAAGCGTTTTAAAGTATAAGTTAAGACTTACACCATTAAAAGCTAAAATAGAATCTAAAGCATCTAAAATCGTTTCTTGGAATGGTCTAATAACCATATTATCAAATAAGATAGAAGCATTTTTTAACTCATCAGCATTAGAGCTAAATCCGTTATTTGAATTAATACCAAATAGCAATCCACTTGTAACTCTATGACCTAATAAAATCTTTCCTCTTGATTCCTCGCTTAAATATTCGTAGTGAGCAGGCGCATCATTTAAAGGAATAGAATCTACTGTGGTTTTTTTAGTTTCATCGTTGTTGAAAGAAACGATTACTGGATCACCACCGCTACCAGTTAATTGTCCTTTTACCTTGCTTGATATTAATTGTTGTTTCTCCTCATCTGGAACGCCATTATTAAAGTTGATAACTGTGCGACCAGAGAAACCTCTTTGTACATCATTAATTAAATAATCAGCGATTTCTTCCTCTAATTTAGTATAAGGAATAGCACCTAAATAATCAACATTAGAATAATATTTTTGTCCTACTGTGTAATTACCTACAAATAGTATTTCTAAAGTCTTATCTCCAAAACCAAAAGCAGAAATTCTTTGAGCAGGATATTTCTTTAAATCTTCCCAATTATCTGAATAATAGTAAGCCTCAATTTCTCCTTTTTTATTACACTTCTCTGCTCTTAATAATTGAACAGGTATATGCTCAACTTTGATAATAGCATCCTTTGCCTTATTGTAAATCACTTGTAAAGCAAATTGACCTAATAGCTTTAAATCTACTACCGATTTTTTTATAACTTCCTTACGAAATAGCATTTTCATTTGTGCATATTCGTTAGGCTTTCTATTGCTATCCGTAGCGTCTAAACCCTTACCATAAATTAATTTGCAAATAGAGTTAATAATAGCATGATTTGTAGTGCTACCATTATATCTATCTATTAATTCTTGATAGTAATTATTGTCATCCCCAAAGCCTACCCAAGCATCCTTTTTCGTTTCAACGCTTTTAGGTGCTTTGTAAGCCTCTAATTGTACAAAGTGTATGTTATTACTCATAAAAAATTATGTTATCGTTAGAAGCGATGTATTCATCTTTATTAACGCTATATGTTGATATTGTTTGATTTGTGCAAAATATTTTATCTCTATGAATCAATACATCATCATTACTAAAAGTAGCTTCGTAAAAATGTCCCTCTTTTAAAGTAAAGATTTTATTGATGTATGTGTAAAATGATAAATTAGTAGCGGTTACATTATAATTAATAACCTCATTTGTGCTTTCATTCCTCAAAGAAATTTTATTAATAGTACCAGACCTTGTAGGTATTATTTTAATTTGCTGAATAGTTGTTATTGGCTTTAATATAATCATTTCATTATAAACGAAAAAAAAGTTAATTTGATTATTTTTAAATAAAAAAAAGGGATAGACCGAATTGCCTACCCCTAACATGAAACATAGAAAAAGTATTATTAAGTACCTACTGTAACTGTAACTCCTGCTGAAGTTAAAGAAGTCAAAATAAAGTTTGCAGGTACTGGCTCTTGACCACTTAAGGTAAGAGTGTATCCAGATAAATCTCCCATAGCTGCACCAGTAACGATTGTTCCTCCAGAAACATCCATACCATTCTTCAATCCGCAGTAAAACAAGTTACCATTGTTATCTTCTACTATTACTTGTGGTCTACCATAAGCAAGTAGCTTTAATTGTTTGTTATCCTTTACAGATAATTTTTTTAATGTAAGATTCAAAGTTTGCTCAAAGAAAGTTGTACCATTTTCTCTTGAAGAGTTAATAGTTTGCTCAAAAGATGAGTTTCCTTTTAAATCATACTTGAATGCGGTAGGAGTACCAGCTATTGCAGTAATACCATCGGTATCAGTTGCATCATATGTTACACCAGTAGCATCTCCCTCGTTCATAATGTAAACTGCTTTCAGTCCTCCATTACTCGTTTTACAAGGTTCAATTCTACCCAATGAAATATCACAAGCCATAATTAATTGATTTAAAGTGTTTATTAAAATAAGCAGGAGAATTTAATCCCCTGCTTTTAAATTATTTGCTAATATTAGTTAGCAGAGTTAGTGATTCCGTAAGTAACTACGTCTTCGATAACACCAATTTGAACACCTGCGCTCATTCTTAAGATTACTCTTACATTTTGAGAACCATCTAAATCAGCCATGTCGATAACTTTAGCTTCTGTCATGTCGGTTAATAAACCACATCCGAAGAATAAGTTAGATTTCAAAGTAGCGATTGCAGTGTTAGCAGCTAATCCGTTTGCAACAAATATCTTAACACCATCAAAAGATAAACTTCCGTTGTTAAACCATTGTGTTCCTTGAGCGTTAGTACCATTAGCACCTAAACCACTTGCACCAAATCCACCTAAAGCTCTAACATAAGCACGAGCGATGTTTTGAGAAACGTAGATGTATAAATCTTCTTGCCCGTAAAGAGCAGCAGGGATAGCATCAACGATTTTACCCATTTCAGCAACAACGTTAGAAGAAGTTACAGTTGTACCAGCAACCTCTTGAGCAGTTGGTAAACCTGCATCCAAAGAAGCAATAGTAGCAATACCATTGAACTCTCCTGCGTTAGCAGTTACACCACTCCAGATATTAGTTTCGATTTTTGCAGCAACTTTAGCAGCAACGTGAGCCATCAAGAAATCTTGGAATGAAGTAGGTAATACATCATAAGCAGAGTATCCTTGTTGAGCTGACAACCAATCTGAATGAAAATCTTTTTTACAAAGTTGTAAGTTCACTTGTAAATCTTCAACTTGCAAAATTCTTTCTGCTAAAGTAACAGTTGAAGTAGCAGAGAAATCACAAGTAGCATCTTTCAAGATAGCATCAGTAGAAAGTTTTTTGATAACTTCTTTATACTTGATAGATGGTTTAATCTCAATTCCACCATTTTCGATGGTAGAACCTGACAATAAAGCAGCAGCGATAATCTTATCTTTGAATTCGCCTGCGTAAGTAGTAGTGATTGATGTAGTAGTAGCCATTATTTTTTTAATTTAATTAGTTAAACATTTTTGAGTAAACAGAATCTTGAATAGATTTTGTCTTGTTTTTTGAAAATTGGAAACCAGATACTTCAGTTTTGTTCTCTGGATTCATTACGATAGCCTCTGCACCCTCTTCTGTTTGAGATGCTAATTCTAATTTTGCTTTTAAGTCTTCGTTTTCAGATTTGATAGCTGAAAATTCTGCTCTTAATTTTTCGATTTCAGCAAAGAAAGTTTCTTTAGATACGCTTTCTACAATCCTTTTAGGTTGTACTTCAGCCTCAACTTCTACTTCTACCTCTGCCTCTGGCATTGGTGCTTCTTCTTCTGGCATTGGTGCTTCTTCTTTAACTGCATCCTTAACCTCTTTGATAATACCCTCTACCTCGATAACAACGATTTTGCCATCTTCTAAAGTGTATTCTCCAACTGGCATAGGAACAATTCCATCAGCAGTAACAATACCAACTGAAAAATCTGGCTCAAAAGACTCCGCTTCTACGATGGTTATCCCATCTTCTAACTTCGCTTGAGCCAACTTAACCTCTAAAGACAATAGAGATTTGATTTGATTCAATTTGTTTTTGTACATAATTTGATTATTTATTTATTTTAACTTGTAATTGTTCTCGATGAGTTTGTATTGATAATTAAAGATGTTCCTTGAGAAACTAAAGCTCCTACACCTTGATTTTTTAACTCTCCTTTGCAACATTCTTTAGAATAGGTTTTACCATTATCACAAAGGCAACCTCTTTTACCACCTTGTGGGCTATTTGATTTATCTGCCATTATTTAAAATCTCTATTATTTGATTAATTAATTCTTCATCCTTTTGCATCTGCAACCTATCTGCAAAAAATCCCTCTATTGAAAAACCTTTTACTTCTCCATCTTTTACCTTTTGCCAGATTTCATCATTTTCAACTTTCATTGAAATCATCCAAGTTCCTACTGGTAAACTAAAGCCATATTTTTTAGACTTATCCATTTGCTCATCTTCGATAATCCAAGACTCAACAACTGTCATACCATCTATTTTAGATTGATGTTGTAAAGTAGCATTTGACTGATTACCATTTTGCAAGAATAATTCTGATGCTTTTTTAACTGTATCTTTTGAAAAGAAAACATAGAACTCATCCTCTTCTACCTTACGATAAATTTGTTTGTTAGGTATTAGAGCAGCACCCATCAAAATCCTTTTCTCTGAATCAACTTGAGCAAGTTTAATTTCATGCTCTTTATTCAATGCAATAAAATTAGATTCGATTGCAGGAAAATCTACAACGCTAACCGCATCGATTCCGTCAATATCTTTTTCTATAATTAATTCTACTATTCTCATTTTCTTATAAACGTTTTAAATAAATTTTTGTACTATTTTCAAAATAAAAAAAACAATCACTATATCTTATCTTCTCTTATCTTATCTTATCTGCTACACTTTGGTAAGCCTTTGCTACAATTTGGTAACCAAAAGCTAGCAAAAGCCAAGCAAAAGCTAGCACTTGCTACAATTAGCTAAAATTACCCTCCTAAAGTAGCCGTAGTGATGATATTTCTATCTAAACTTTGAGCAGTTGTTACGTCATTTGATACAACATAAGCCTTAATAGGTGCTTGCTCTTGACCTAAAGTTGCAGCGATTTGACTACTTCCACTTGTACCAACTACATTAAATTGTGGTGCTACTGATTGAGTAGTTTCTGTACCACCTGCACTACCTCCACTACCACCACCACCACTTAAAGATGGCGCACTCGGTACACTTCCTCCGCCTAAAGATGATAACGCTTTTTTTGTTGCTAATAATGTAGAGGCAACAGATAAAACTCCGCTAATAGTGTTTATCGCTACCATTGGCTGACCAAATGTAAGAGGAGATGCTGCTACCGCTTTTGCATTCGCTGCTCTGGTATTAATAATAATTCTTGCAATAGCTACCGCAGATTCTGCTAATAAAGCAGCCTTTTGTAAAGCAACATTTTTACCAGCAATATCTTTTAAAAATCCTACACCTTGAGCAGCTAAATTTAATTGAGCATCTTGTATAGCAGCTTTCGCTTCTGCTGCTGCTTTTTCATCTGCAACCTCTTGGTCTAATAAACTTTTTTTCTCTTGTAGAATTTGCATTCCTTTTGAGAAATCTAATTTATTTTTTTTAGCATCTTCCTGCTCTTTTAAAGCATCTTTTTCCTTTTGTAATTCTTCTTGAGTAAGAGTATAAGCATCAATTTCCGCTTGCCTTTTATCAAATCTTTCTTTCTCTTCTTTAGCTAATTTCTCTTGCCTTGCTTTTTCCTTTTCATCTCTTGCTATTTTAGCAGCAATTTCTTTTTCTCTAATAGCATTTCTTTCCTCTGCACTTAACTTTTCACTTTTAGTAAGTTCTTTTGTGCCATCTTCAAACCTTTTTAAGCTATCATTATAGTTTTTACCAAAGTTAGTAACCGAACTTTTAGCAGAATCCCAAGCACCAGCAAAATCTCCTTTTATTAATTTACCAATAGCAGAACCAATAGCACCAAATGATTGAAGCGTAGCAGTAAGTACAGAATAAACAGTACCAAAGGCTTTACTAACCATAGGTAATGCAGAAATAGCCAAGTCTACCAAAGTATTGAATAAAGGCTCTACCGCTCTAAATACTCCTTGAAATATTTTAGAGATTCCATCTAATAAAGGTTGCAACTTTTTCATCGCTCCCTCATTTTCAGAGAATGCAGCAGCTAACCCACCAAGCAAACCAACTATTAAACCTATACCGGTAGCTTTTAAAGCACCTCCGAAAGATTGAGTAGAAACTTTAGCTTTATTAATTGCACCTCCTAAAGCACCTAACGGACCTCCTGCCTGCTCTAAACTATCAACCCAATCAGAAGAAGTCTTTTTAGCAGACTTAATTTTATCCTCTAAATCATCAATCTGGTTGAAAATTCTTTTGAAATCATCAGAGCCAACCGCAGCGTTTTTTAATTCTCTTTTTAATTGCTTTAATTCAGCAATAGAGCCACCAATATTACTCTTAACCTCTAACTCAATTGTTTTCTTTTCTGCCATTTTGATTCTCTTTTGATTTGTTTAACTCCTCCTTTTATTGTTGTTTGTAACTGATATTTTCCTTTAGCAATTTCTATCAATTCGCTTTTTCCATAATGCTCATTTAATGATAGCATATTTAAAATTTGTTTTATCATAATGTTCTAAAATCGTTAATTAATTCAAAGTCTACCTCTCCAGTAGTTAAGTCCGTTGTAAAAGAATTTATAATATATCTCTTATCCCTTAAAATCAATCTATCGTTAAGTTCTAAAGATGTTAGTAAGCTAATAGGCAGAAATCCCTTTACTTTTATCTTCCTTGCTTTAGTTGTAAATAGGTTATTCAGATAGTTAAAATAATACTCACTAAATAGGCTATTTGAAACTACCTCGTTAGTTAAACTACTTTGCTCTGTTCCAAAGTTTAAAGAGTGTAGAACGCTTGAAATTGATGTTTCAGAGCCAAAGGCATTATAGTTAGATATTAAACTGGTAGAACTACCATCACTAAAATAAAATCCAGTAGAACCTGCACTTTGAAGCACCCCAAAATCGTATAAAATAATCGGTTTAGGGATGTAAGGTTTTAAATCAGTTTTTAAGCAATACCCTACCTGCAACCTACCAGATAGATTAGAGAATAACATATTTTCAAAAGGCACTTTAATACCATACTCCTCTCCATCAGCATCAAATTCCTGCAATAGATTACCATATTGAACGCCATTTGCTGATAGGTAAGCAGTAGAAATTAAATTCTCGCTCTTTTCATATTCAAAATTAATCCTCTTATAAGGTTTTATTCTATCTATTCCAGTTGTATCGCTAATGATATGCTTTGTAATATCAATAATATTTCCTCCGCTATACCATTCCTCAAGCTCTCTTAAAGTGTAATTAACTCCATCCGTAGAATAGCAAGTCAAATTAAACATCTTTAAGATTCCACTAAAGAAATCTTCTACCTTAATATTAGGCATTAAAGGTGCTACCGATATTTGAGATGTTGTGCTTGATGATGTAGATTGAACGGCAGTAATATCATCTATCGTAGTTGGAACATCAAACTCATCAAAATCCTCAACAAAGAAAGAGAAAGTAGAAGTAAAAGTAACAGTAAATTTAGATACTATTTTAAACTGATAATCCCCACTTGCAAAGACTGATAACGATATAGTTTGCCCACTTGTAGATGTAGTTAAGTTTTGGCTATAATATTGAATCCCATCTTTTAAAACTACCAAAGTATAAGGTAATGCTGATGCAGTAAATGTTATAAATAAACTTGCAGTTTCAGACTTTGAATGTCCTGATGGTGGGTTATAAGGAACATAAGTAAATAGATTCTCGCTTAAATTAAAATACGAGTAATCTACAAATTGAGTTACAGATTCAAATACTATTAGCTTATCGCTTTCTGGAGAAAATACATCTCCATTTTTTAGCCATAAATAAGCATTTGTAAACCTTGTATCTGTTAGAAATGATCCAGTAAAATTAATATCGTAATAGCTTTCTATTGCATCAAATACTCTCGGTAATCTTAAAGCAGGGAATAACTCGTTAAATACTATTGGCTTTGTACTTTGTTTTATATCATTTGCTCCAGAATCTCCATAAGTCCATGCTCTATTTGATGTAATTAAAGGAAATTTAATGTTATCAGATGTTTGAGAATTTACCTTATTAATAACAACCGAACCGCTATAACTAAAATCATATGCAGATAATGTAGATAAATCCTTTAAATATAAACCTTTAAAAGTATCTTTTAGTGATACCAGATTCCCAAAAAAAGTAATAGTATAATTCTCTGGCTTTCCGTTTTTTAAATTAGCTGATTCTAATTGTATTTTTCCTTTTCTAAAAGGTATAGTATCTAACTCGATGTAAGCATCTTTTCTTTTTCTTGAATCAAAACCATTACTCACGCTATTATCGTACCAATGAGCGAAGATTTTGTTGTTATTATCCGATGCAGGAACTGTAAAAGATTGCGAAAAGTCTGTAAAGATTTTAGAAATATCCGATACATTTTGCACCGAACTTGTAACGCTAATTTTCTCATCGCTAAATAGCTCTAACCTCTTTGCTATTCCACCTATGTAAATGTAAACTCCTACAACTACCATCTAAACTACATTATTTATTAAGTCAAAACTATATGTAAATTCAATTTCGTAATTGATATTCTTATCCTTTAACGAAGTCTTTAAATCTGTGCTTTGTGTTTTTACTTCAACTGGTTTACCATCTAATAAAACGCATTCAGATAAAAGTAAATCTTGTATAATATCTGAATAGCTTTCCGGTACCCAACCAGTATTAAGTTTAATATTTTGATTACCATTTATGTTAAAACTTTTGCTTTGTCCTTTGCTAACATCGTAAGAAATTGAATCTTGATAAATTCTATAATTTGTACCTTTTACGCTGATGTTATTTGTTTGAGCTTTAAAGAAAGTTAGAAATTGCCAACCTCCAAATCGATTAATAAAAGAGCATACTACTGGAGTGTATTTTGGCTCGCAAATTGGTGTAACTGTGAAATTGTAAGTTAAAGTATTAACACCATTCAAATAATATTTTATAGCAGTATAATTACCATTTGAATATTTAGTATTTGTAGTTGTTAAAGGTATTTTATAAAGATTTGAAACTGTGCTTCCACCAGTAGTGATAAAATTTGTAGTTGTAATATTTCTACCTCTTAAATCCGTATAAACAATATCAACCTTATCTAAAGTAGTTGTGCTTATTAAAGTAGAAACATAAGGTATAGTATAAGATAAATAATACTGCACCTCTTTTGTGCTATCTATTAAAGGGTTAATGTAATTATTTGAGTAAGTGTAATTAGCACCATTTGTGTAGTTAGTATAACCATTTACTGCGAAATGGTCGGTAGTATCTAACAAAGTGTAAACTCCAATAGCAGTTTCCTTATATCTCTTAATTCTAACTTTCGCCCAATTTAAATTAGTGCTATCCTCTGGCGCAACATTATCAATATACTCCTTTATAAAAGGGCTTATATTATAAATAGTACCTATCTGAGTTGTAGATGGTATGCTCTTTGTTAGTGTATAATTAGGAGATGCTGGCAAGCTATTAGGATAGTTATAAATAAATATCTCAACCTTACTACCTATTTGTCCAGTTTCTGCCACCTCAATAAAATATGGACTTCTTACGTTTAATATCATTTTATATCTTTTAAATTAACATCTACCATAGTATCTATATCCATTCCAAAGGCTTTCATTAAATCCTCATCTATGTACTTCTTATAACCTGCCTCAAATGGTTTAGTAAAAAATAAACTTGGCTTTAATCCTTTGTGATAAATTGACCTTGTAATTAAAAAAGCAGTTCCTTTATAACTCAAGAATCTGCCAGTCTTTTTATCTTTAAATTGTATGCCTCTTTGCTTTACCCATTTTTCAATTCCATTTGTTAAGCCTCCTTTTTTACCTCTACCGCTTCCAAATTTAAACGGACTATTAGGAGCTTTAGCTGATGATGTTTTACCCTTTACCCCTTGGTCTTGATATTGCCCATATTCATCCATACTAAAGCCTACAATCGCATATCCGTTATCGGTTATTATTTCCCCTTTGATGCTATTATAAAGTCCTTTAGTAACGTTCTTTCCGCCTCGTGTTAAGTTACTTCTACTTTGTTGTATAACGTAATCTCTAAAGCGTTTTAAAGCTGCGTAAGTTTCCTCTAAAGCCATTAGCAAATAGTAATATCATTAGGTATCATCACGTCGAAAGTCAAAGTCCAGCCTGCTACTTTATTCTCAAATCTATCTATAAATGGCTCGCAATTTTGACTTCCAACAACCTGCACCAATTCGCTAAATAAAGTACCTCTTAACATATCACTTACTAACCTATTAGCCAAGGCAAGTTGCGTATTTAAAACGTCTTGCTCGTTATCATTGCCATCCCATAAATCAGTTATAGGTTGCTTACTAATATCAACGATGTCCATAAACAAAATAGAGATATTTAAGGTAATTAAATTCTCTGTAAGTTGCGCATTATTAACGATGATATGAGATAAAGGGAATATAGTTTGCTTGGTTAAATCAACCTCAAAAATATCGCCTATCGTAACTGTATTAATAAAGTTAGTAGCCTTTAAATATTCTTTCAACCTATTAGCTACATAGTAATATCCATTCATCGTTTATTTTGTTTATTTATCATTTTCATTTCTAATTCTGTCTTTTGCTTTTCAAATGTTAAGTAGGTTAAGCATTGATGTATATTTAGTTTGCTGATATCTTCAAATCTCCTAACATCTCCTTGAGCGAGTGCATAAATGCTCGAGTACCATCCCCACCTATTACCGAATTGAGCTTGCTCTGAATAGTCGGATTCTCCAGTTCCTCCTCCAAAAAGTCCATCGTACTGCTCAACAATTCGTTGCCTAAATCCCAAAAAAAAACAACTGCACCAAATACAATATCTAAAGGTAAATCTAACATCGCATCGCTATACTTTGCAGAGCCTTTATAATCCTCAATAATATACTTATCCTTTAAATTCTGGATAACTGGTCTAAATAAGACTGCCATAGCTTTGTGCATCTCATCCCAATCTGGTATGTAAGTGTCTAAATCTACATACTCGCCATTTGTTATATCATCCAAATTAGGAATAAACCCAAAATCTAAACCTTTGAATTTAAACCTATTTATTAACTTATATTTATCGTTAAATAATCTGCTAATATGAGCAGAAATATCTTCTACATCTCTAAACTTCATACTCGCAACAAACTTTAAAGATACTCCGCAGAATATCTCAATCATTTTTTGCTTTAAAAATTCTCCATCACTTTCTTCATTCTCTTTAGCAATCTTCAAATACTTTTGATACTGCCAGAGTTTAATCTCATTTAAATTTGATGGTATAGTGATTTCTACTTTCATATTATTATATAAACGTTATTTTAAAATTATTGATTTGTTTTTTTTAATATACTGCGTAATTACCTCTATTTGGGTTGTCAAGATGATAAATTACATTGTAACGGATAGCATCAATTATGTGATTCCAATCATCAATGTAAAGTTTGCTTGGTTTATTTAGGTAAACATGATTATTAAATTCCTTTGCAATATTTGTACTATTTTCTTCTACTATAATTTCATAGTCTTGCATTCTTAAAATACCGCTTTCAACTGTACCTTTCTTTACTGCTTGAATATTTAATCCATGATATTTTAAATCATCTATAAGTCTTGGCTCTGCACTATCTGCTATTATTAAACCACCACCAACAGCGTGTTTAACAACAATAGCAAGAGCATGAGTTTTAAGTCCACGCTGGTATATATGCTCTTTTACATAGATAATCTTTTTAGTCTTATCAATAGCCACCTCTACCAAAGCATCTGGATTGATTGAGAATCCAAAGTCCATACCAAAAGAAGTTTGTAACCCATTAGGATTAAATGCACCAAATTTCCAATTTGTAAAAACAACTCCATCGGCTTTATCCAGCCAACCACCTAAAATCTGATGCTCATATTTTTTAGGATTCGTTAATTTAATTCTTTCTATCTCATCAAGAAAAGACTGGTCTAAATGGTCTATATTATCCTCGAAAGTTGTATGTATGTAAGTAACATTTCCTTTAACACCATTAAATCCTGCTTGTACTCCTGCACTCTCAAAGAAGCGTTTATAAATCCAATGTTCTTTCGTTGATGGATTGAGAATTAGTATTACTCTATTTTGCTTTCCTTTTTGCCTGATAGATAGATTTATCTTATCGAATGTAATCTCATCTGTTAATTCTTCAGCCTCATCTAAAATCCAAGTAGTAACACCTTGCAAGGATTTGAGATTTGCCGTTTGGTCACCAGAAGATGTCTTGATTCCTCTAAATAATATCTCACTATTAGAAGCCTTATTTTTAATCTCTGATTTATTAACCTCAAAGAAATCATTAGCCTCTAACAGTTCTATCTTCTCTTGAAATTCTGGTATAATAGATAAATGAGCAGATGTCATTGTCTGCCTTGTAAATAATAATTTATGCCCTGCCTCAAAAGATAAGATACAAGCGAAAGTACCTACACCAAAAGATTTAGAACTACCACGACCACCAGTAATAATAAAGAAGCGAGTTTTATTTTTAAGTCCGTTGTATTTATTATTGAGTTTTATCATTCAATTTTAAAAACATCCTCGATATTAAAGTTATTAATATTATGAGTATTATTTTGCTCGATGATTTGCTTTGGCATTCCGTACCTATACTGAAGCCAAGTTTTCATAGCGTTAGTATCTCCTTGCTCAATCTTACCAGATAAAGCAACCCATACCTCCTCTGGTACCATAACGGCATCCATTGATTCTATCAAAGTTATTAGTTCATCCTTTTTTAGTCTACCCGAGTTTGGTCTTGCTCCACCTCTTTGCTTTTTAACTACTTCATCTGCCATTAAAATTTTACTCCTTTCGCATCTGTATTAGAATTAATTAAATCTATCTCCTGCTGATTATTATCGTAGTGAGTGCCAATGTCAAGTCTTTTAATAGCCTCCCATTTGTACTTACCATTAGTAAAGATAATTTTATTCTTTGATATGTTTAATTTCTCTGCCACCTTATAAACTTGTCCGCTCATAGTTTCATTCCTGCGAGTAACAATATAAACTATTTTACCCTCATTCATAAACTTTGAAGCCATCTCTTGACCTCTTTTAGTAGATATAGTGCCGTCAAAATCAAAAGAAACCTTATTGATATTAGCGGAATAGTTACCCTCTGCGATAATAGCCTGCCATACTTCAGTAGCTTTCTCTTTAGAATCATAAATACATTGTCCGCTTCCAATTCTGTATTTACCATTTGAGCATTTATATACTGGCATATTCGTTATAAATTTTTTGTAATTGGCTAATATAATCTCTCCAGCAAGATGGGCAGTTTGAGCTTTCTAAATGAATCTTAAAAACTCTTAAATAAATACCTGCTAAATCTCTTTGCACTAAAGGAGTAATCTGATTAGGATTCTCTTTAAAGAAATTAGTTAGATAGTTGTAATCATCCTCGATTAAACAATTAGGTTTATTGTAAGGGAATAACTTATTTAGTTTCTCTTTACGCTCATCGCAACCGCAGTCATCTCCTGCAATAAATTTAACTACTTTATCTATTCCGGTAGCTTCAGTGATTTTCTCTATTGTATCGCCTAACCCCTGCGATACTTTTCTTCTTGCTTTTGCCATTGTTTTAATTTGTCTTTACAGTTGTTTAATGTGTTATATACAGATGAGAAATTGATACCAGTTTCTCGGCTTAATTCTCTAATTGAAAAGTCATTATTTAGATATAATAAAAATAGTTTCTTATCATACCAACTCCAATCGTTTATAATATTCATGTAAGGCTCTACCTCTTCTAAATGATTCAAGTATTCCTCTGGTATGTTTAAAATATCATCATCAATCTCAACCTTAATCACTTTCTTTCTATGCAAATCCATAGTTAAAGAGCGTAGAGTAAAATAAAAATATGCCTCGTTTATATCCTTGCCATTTACTTTGATGTAAGCCTCTTGGACTATATCCTCTGCGTAATTAACCTCCCCAAACCTTTTAACGATTTCAATCCATTGTTTATGCTTATCGTAAATATGCTTCATCTTTGTGAATTTATTAAGCAAAATAAGCATTCGCCCTTATTATTTAAAAGGTTGCAACATATCGAGCATATAGAATAATTTTTCATCTTAACAAATTTGTGCATAATTTATAAGAATAAACTAAAAAGTTTTAAACATTGTTATTTATTAAATGTTTTTTCATAATATTCATCACCAAGAATATTTCTATGCTCAATAGGAAATCCATCTACTGCATTAATAATCTGTTGCTTCTCAATTTCTAAAAAATTTTCTTTAAGAAACTTTGCCACAACATAAGCTTGATTGCTACCATTCAATGATAAATTTTCATAATGTTCTATTGCTAATTGCATTGCTGTCTGTGTCATACGCTTTTTAATTCTATTTTTAATTTCTATTAATATTTGAGTATCATCTTCTGATACCAGTTTTAAAAACCTCTCTTTATTTGTCACAATTTTTTAAATATTTGTGACATAAAACTCTATAAATTCTTGTCCTTTAGGTACTTTATATTTCATAACACTCAGCTTAGTAATATCCCTATCGTTAAAATTATATTTCTTTTGCAGGATATCAATAAAAGGTTTTAGGAAATTATCTATATCAGCAAGTGAACTACTCATTCCTACATCTATTTTAAGATGATATGGAGCTTCAGGCAAATTCATTGGCTTGAGTTTGAAATACATTTCTTTCTCATAGCTTAAATAAGCCTTTGTCTTGAATCTTTTTCCTTGCCAGCATTTGTTTACTGATAAAGGTTTTATGTCTACTCTCATCGCTTTAAATTAGCTTGTACATGAACAATTATATGCAGGTAGTTGGTCTTTCAAATCAAATAAAGTTAATTGCTTATTTGCAATATTTAATAACTGCTTATAAGAATAATCTTTAAAATAAGTTGCTCCGATTGCTTCCTCGTCTGCTATCCATTTATCTGCAAGTTCTGGATAGTGTTGCAAGATAGTAATTATAGCAGCTTTGCCTTTTAAAAAACATAAATCACAATTACCTAAAATAGATGGTACGTTTAAAGTATAATTTTTTGTTAGCCAATACTGATTAACATCTTCTTTCTTAATTCCCATATCATACAAAGGAAATTTTGGAGTAACCTTTTTATAATATTGTTTATATCCGCTAACTCTTCTATCCTCATCAGCTCTAAATCCTATGTAAGATTCAAACTTTTGAACTCCTAAACTTCTTAAAAACCTCTTGGCAGTTTTTATCTTTAATTCAGTTGTGCAGATTCTCATTTGCTGATTAGGTAAAAATTTATTCTTTCTTACCATTCCATCATATCCACCATCGTAAGCTATACGAGTAATTCTAATTCCCTCATGCAACTCAAAATCATCTATAAACTTGTAAGTCATAGGATGCTCTCTACCAGTATCGCAGAACAATACGATATCATTATCTTTAGGTTTTAACAATATCGTCATTAATGCAGAAGTTTTACCTCCGCTAAAATTTATTACTCTCATAGCTTTAAAATGAAATAAATTGAAATCCAAATATACTACTTTTTTATAAAACTAAATATATGTTCAATTATTGGTAAAGTCCAACCATCTCCAAGTAAAGAAGCTGCTTTATTTCTTGAAAGTATATCACAATAATTATCTGGAAAACCTTGAAGCCTACACAATTCAATTTTATTTAAAATCCTAACATTTTCATTTGGTATAAATTTAGGATTATCAAAAATTAAATTAGTCATTCCAAATTCTTTATATCTTTTATATAGTTTATTTTTACAAGTTAATTGTCTTTCTTCACTTTCTAAAACTGCCCTTGCTTTTATTCTATCTGTAAAACCATCTATTAATATACTTTGAAAGATAATATTTTTATTTTTTGGATAAGGAATATCTGTTACTATATCGAACATAGTTTCTTTTGTTTTTATATTACTCCAATAATATCTATCTCTTGAAGCTGCTACAACTAATTCAGAATTAATTCTAACTGGATAAACCCCTAAAGCTCTGCTCATAATTCCTACATCTAATTTACTTGCGCTTCCTACATTTTCTTGCAAGAATAATACTTTAGAATTTAAAGATTTTATATGTTCTAATATTTCAATAAACACAAAGAACAAAGAAGATTTTTTGCCATTAATTCCATTTCTATTACCTGCTGCTGATAAATCTTGACAAGGCGAACCACTTAAAATTAAATCAATACTTGACCAATCAATATCCCATTCTTTCCATTTAGTAACATCTCCTACTTGAATAGTATCTGGGAAATGATGTTGAGTTAATTCTATTGCATAAGGTTTAATTTCACTTGAATAATATTTATTAACTTTTATACCAACATTCTCAAGAGCTTGCCTACCAGTATTCATTCCATTAAATAAAGAAACTACATTCATAACCATATCTTTTTATCATTATATAATTTTAACCATTTATACCTTTCAAGGCAATAATACTTTTTTAATTCCATATTCTTAAAAGTATCGATAGTATTTAAAACTTTACCATTATCTTCAGAGCTTACCGCTTCCCATTTACCATCCTTTGAGTAAAAGAAATTTTGGTTAAAGCTACCTTTAGAATCTATTAATTCAGTAGGAGTAATTTTATACGGATTAATTGGTTTCTTCTTTGCCATTTGTCAATTTTTATACACTAAAAACTTTTATCATCTTCTGTACAGTTATTCGGTTTTTCCGAACAACTACTCAATTCATTTAATCCCATTATTATTTCATCTAACATATTTAAACAACAAGGTTCTAAATCTACGTTATGATTCTTAATTTTATCAATGTAAGCTCTTAATTTATCTATCATAAATCCTCCCAATTCTTAGCAAAGTTATCTATTTGATTTTTTAAAATTTCATTCTCTTGCATCAATTTATCACGCTCTACCATTGAATCTTTTAATAGAGTTCTTAACTGGTAACAATGGTCGTTTATATTGCTAAATTTTGTAATAACTTCATCAAGTTTCAACAATCTATTTAAAGATGCTTTATATTTTTCATCCTTACCTATTTTAACGCTATATGATTGAGCTTCTTTAATCATTTGATAGATTATACTACTTGCTTCTAATAATTCAGCAGATGGCTTTAAAATAGTATCTATCTCAAACTCTCTATTTTCTGCTAATTGCTTATAATAATCTTTTGTCATAATCAGAAATCTAAATTAGGATTAATATTTTGGTTAATTGTTACTTTACCTTTCTCATGCTCAAAAGCATAATTATTAACTGTACTTATCTCTTCGTAATATCTATTATTTTTATAGTCAAAATATAAAGATATAATTCCTCGCTTTGCTACTCCTTTTGGTTTAGCTTTCTCAATTGAAACTAAAACTTGATTATCTTTATACGGCATACCAAACTCATCCATTAATGATACTGGCGGACGCCAAAGATTTATCCAAGTCATTGCTTTACGAAATAAAGCTTGCCCGCCTGCTGCTTCTCTTGCCATAGGCATAGGATAGTAACGCAAATTATTCTTTTTATCTTCTACGATTTGTTGACTTGATGGATGAAGAGTTAATAAACAATGCTTTTTATTCTTTTTGCAATATCTTCTAATCTCTCCGCATAAATCCTCGATATACAAATCCTGCCTTGCTCCATATTTAGCCATATCATGTCGCATTTCATTATAAGGGTCGCAAAGTATTATCTGCTCATCGCTTACCAGATATGTTAAATCTTCAAAAGAATAACTTTTATCATC
>Ga0070749_10000504_pt1 | contig 26337 bp, 40 predicted proteins | sample VirMetDEL_Nov_18_FD_75180 | JGI IMG/M metagenome (GOLD analysis project Ga0070749, IMG submission 75180) | Aqueous microbial communities from the Delaware River and Bay under freshwater to marine salinity gradient to study organic matter... | ecosystem: Environmental > Aquatic > Marine >...
AACACAAATTATCCAAACTTTTTGTTTGAAAATGTAAAGTGTCTTCCTTGATGTTTAACATATTTTTTTCGTCATCTGTTAAACAAGTGAGTTCTTTTTTATTAATAAAAACATCGTCGAACATTCCCATAATTTTTTTCTTTCTTTATATTTGATTATTAATTCTTCTTGCATAATTTATTTAAATGAAGGCTGTTTTCAACGATGTGCGAAAACATTTAATATCTACCCCGCTTACTTGTGCACCTCTGGGCGAGCTTAGACAACCTTCAAAATTAAATACACAAACATTAGCTTATTTGTGTTACTCGTTTATATTTAAGTCTAAAATTTTGTGAAATTTACTGTGCTGCATAATATAAACTAGATTAGTTAATCTGTAAAGCTTTTTTTCTTTATGCGTTAAACTAAAATAATAATTTCCACTTATATGCGATGGATAATCTAGGTCAGCCTTTTTAAGCTTATAAATTTTAGAGAAGAGTTGTGCGGATTTTTTTTGTAGTAAAAGTGTTATAGTTGTCTTCTGTTTGAATTATCCATTTTTTATTTTAATTAGTTTTCCATCATCATTTCTTATAGTATTTAAATTTGAGAAATGATAAACAATGAATTTTAGAATATACCAAATTAACTTGAACATTAATTAAATGTCTTTCAGTTTAAATTCCTTTGGAACAAAAGTATTATTAATATCTATATCATACGCAAAAGCAATTCGTTTTCCACTACTTTCAATGATTTTATTTAATAAACTTAAAATGCCAAATTCAATATATCCATTTTTTGAAAGTTTTATATCATAATCTTTTAATACTTCTGCATTAGTAGGAAATGTAGAAGATAAAAGCGATACAACCATCGACGGATCTTTTTTAAATAAATCGTTCAACAACTGTACAATTTGATCAGCATTCATTTTATTATAATAAATTTAATTTCTTTAATCAATACCGAAAAGTTTTTGTCTTTGACTTTATGTAGAGAAAGTGTTAAGTTTTTAGGATATCCATCTAATACTGTACTCATTGTGTTTTTCAATGATTTAGGTGATATTCCAACTGTAGTTGTAAATCCATGACTGATAGTTAAATCTTTCGGATCGTCAGCACTTCTACCATCTAACATACTAATTCGTCCAATATATTTTCTGTCATTGAAAATGTTAATTCTGAATTTGTCAACGTAAGAAATCGGACCTGTTTCAATCGAAATCATTGAAATAATTGATGGATCATTAATTAACTTTGTTAATTTTTTATCGTCGTCAATTTTAATACTTAATCCACCATGATTTAAAACTTTGTAAACTGGTATAGAAACCATTTCAGGCATTTTATTTTCACTATTTGAATTAATTTCTATACGTTCATTTGAAGGTCGTTGATATTCAATTTGTGGTGAAAGTTTTGTTACAATATCTTTCACACTTACTGTAATTGGAGATCCATCTATATCCACATAAGTATATTCTTGGTCGCCCCATGGACCATAAACACTAGGCATCTTATTTTTATATAAAGACCAAATTCGATCAATATTACCATGGTGCATATAGAATATAGGATCGAGAGCAGCATAACGAAGAGTACCCATGTCTCTGTTACTTCCGTATCGTTCACCTACCCAATCATGTCCATTGTTATGCGGATTTTGTTCAATAAGACCTTGACCAGTTGCTCTATCAGTTTTTCTTTTTCCGCCAAACATTTCAAATGGAGTTTGAAGTACTGCATTAATATATTCAGCACTCATATAAAATTCAGTTTCAGCAATATGTAATTTATTATCTTCACCAACTTCTGTTTCAATAGACATCTTTGGATCGGATGGGGTAGGTTTACGATAACCATCAAATAATGCTAAGTTATCAAAACCAAGACCATCTGCTTCAGTCATGTCGGACTTGGAAAGATCGTATCCAAAAAGAGGACTAGAAATATTTGATGCTATACGTTCTTTTGTGTTAGGCATTTCTCGTTGATTACTCCAATCCCAATATGGATAAGCGAAATTAGAACCATCTACATCAGGATAATATTGCTTGAGACAATTTGCAGCAATACGTTCCATAAAATAAATATATCCTCTATGCCAAGGAAGGAAATACCAACTCCAATGCACTTGAGACGTTTCAATGCCAGCATCAGTACAATGAAACGCATGGAGCAGAGCATAGTTTTGCCAGTTAGCAGCATTATTCAAAGGCACATTATTACGCATAGCACCGATTGCTCTACAAAGATTCTTTACTTCTTCATCGGTAAGATCGTAAAAACTTTTTCTTATTCTTTTTGGTTCTTTGCTAAAGTCAAATACTTTATCGGTTTTCTTAGGTAAACTACAAAATGGATCATTAACTGTATTTGTTTCTTCAGCATTTAAATTTAAACCTACTGTACCACTTGCCAGTATTCCCGCCTTTAAAAAATTTCTTCTATTCGTATTCATGTAAATTTATTTTTCCGAAAATTATTCCCAAAAAAATTATTGATCCAAGACAACATATAAATTCTTGACACGCATGTAATTCAACTATAGTCATAAATTAATTTTCGGGATCGTAATTATCAAAATTAACTGATTTATTATTATCTTCTATAACAAATGATGGTCCATAAAACCACATCGATACAACTTCTTCTAAATGATATACACGTTCTTCTAATTCATAAATCTTTTCAGCTTGTTGTTTGTTAAGACTTATGCTTATCGTTTCAAATATAGAAACAAATATTATAACAAAATATATCAAAAACGATTTCATTTAAAACATCACTCTTCGGAAAATACCATCCAATCGTCATTTTTATAAACTATCTTTTGTTCATCCGTAACAAATTTATAAAATGTTCTGATATCTTTTTCTTCCATGAAAATGTTAAAGTCATTATGACTGACTACATCTTCATTTCCATTATTTAAATTAACTATTTTATATTTATCATTCATAACTTTTGTTTTAATTGATTAATTTCATCAACGATATAAACAGGTAAATGACACTCATGTAAAAAATCACACTCATGTAAATCGAGAAACCACGCGTTTATTTTATTTATAGCATCATCAATTCCTTTACTGTATCCTTGAACATAAGCTTCATCAGCTACATCTTCTTCGTCCATAAATATTCTATTAATTCTATTAACCATTGTTTTTTAATTTATTTTTATTACACTTACATATAGGAATTGAAAGTCCACACTTAACACAAACCTTTTTAATAAGTGTGGACTTCTTCTTCATAAATTATTCATGTGCGATTCTGCCTGTGTCTACAGATGGTTGTTCTGGCACCGTAACCAAACCTCTGAATTGAGGATCTAACCAAACATAACCTAATTCAAATGTGTTTTGCATTTCAGGAGCATATTGATCAACAATCTCTCTATACTCCATATACCAATCAGGAGCAACTTTCATAATTTCCTGCCCAACTAAAACACCAAAACGTTTTTCATTCTGCATTGTCCAACTAAAAACTAATTTAGAAAGATGGGGACTTTTTCTCACAGTTTCTAACAAACAATTAAGTTTTAGAAAACCACCATAACTCTCTGGTATCGAATTTATGAGTCTGTTAAATACTGTATCTTGCCTACTAGGACTTGCGTGTTTTACATGGATTCCTACGAATCTTGGAATTTGAGTTCGATCTATACCACTCCACGTATGTTCAGGTGTAGTCATAGCTACATAGTGATTTTTTACTACATGATCTGGTAAATCAGAAGTGTCTTCTGGATTAATCATCCTATATACTCTGTGACCATCCACAAAAAGAATAAGATCTGGACTATCTAACATAATATCCAATGGATACTTTAGTTGATCGGCGCCGAAAGCGTTACTGATAGACAGTAAGCCAATAAGTAATAATTTATTTATATTCATATAATTCATTTTCATTATAAATTGGAGCGGTGTCTCGGACTTTCACCGGCCCTTCTACTGGAATGTAGACATGCTCCTCATAACACCAACACCGCATTTTTAAATAACTAGACCATCATACACAAAAATAATCAGTCGTCAAGCATATAAATAATATGTATTTTTGTCAAAAGTATGAATTTTAACAACACTGATATTGTTATAGTAAATAGTTACGATCAAGACTTTCCTTTGTTTAGATCGTTTCTAATAAAAAACCATAGATATTTTAATAAAATCCACTATGTTATTAGTTATAATTCCAATATAAAAAAATATGATTTGGAAAATTATTCTAAATATGATTATACTCAAACAGTAATAGATTCAATGCCTTTTGCAAACTTTATCTGGGCTGATCAAGAAGAAATTATTAAATGGCGTAGTGATGAGAGAATTAGTGATTTTAGAGATCATGCTACTAATTTAGGTATTGACGCATCAACATCCGATTCTATTTTGTTTTTGGAGCCAGATATATTGATTGGTAACATTGATTACTTATTAAATTTGCCAGATGATTTAGATATGATTGCTCATTGTGAAGACTCTAGTTTTAGGTTAAGTCCTTCGCTAATATGGACTAAAAGGCAATTAATTAATAAAACTTTACGGTGGTTCATAGCAACTGGATTACCTTTATTTGATAATATGGTTAAGTTCAAAGAAGGACCAGATTACGTAAATGACGATGGAATTGTAGTATTAAATGAAAAACCTGTACGTGAAAGATATACAGTTAACAACAATATGCAAGCGGCTGACCACTTTGATAAATTTAGTAGTGAAATAGTTTTACAAGCTAATAATATACATTTAATCAACCATAGAAGTTTTGATTTTTGGCACTTGGGTGGAATAATTTATGCCATGAATCATTTTAGAGAAAATAGATACTTAGGTTCATACGATTTAAATCATGCTAAAACATACTTTGAAAAATGTTTAAAATCGGATGCACCTATGTCAGAAACTTATATTAAAGAAATCACTCATCACTTAAATAATATCTCCAAGTATATTTATTAATAATGTCAAAAATACGAATATTTGGAAATACGTGTGATACGTGGTCATCGGATTGTAATTTATGGTCTGAATGTTTATCAGATGTTATTGAAATTATTGGTGGCGCCAGAAATCCACAAGAATGGGGCGATCATCCATTTGATTTGTATGAAAACGAATTAAAAAAATATCTAATTGAAAATCCAATCAAACATGACAGACTGATTGAAATTCATACAAAATGTGAAGGTAAAACTTCCGAAAAATTGGCTAGGGTTTCTGAAGACATTTCAATTACTGTAGATGGTGTTAAATTTATATTAGAAACTTTAAATAATGTTGGTATCGACATTAAAAATATAAAAAATTATACAGATGACGATATTAAAACCCTCCTATTATAAATTAATGATATTTATTAATGAATATGAAATATAAGATATATCTAGACAAAGATGAAAAGTTTGAATGTGAATCTCAAATTAGAAATGCTTCTTATACAAAAAGTAAAGCTAGATTAATAATCGGTGACGATGATAAAAATATTATTTTTGAAGGCAAGGTGAATAAAAATAATATCGAGGTGCCAATTAAGAGTAATGTTATACGAAAATTATTCAAAGAGGATGACCAAGCTAATATAAAATTAGAAGTTATTGTGGAAAATACAATTTTAGAACCATGGGCGAGCAAAGTGAAATTTGAATCTTATAATAAAGTCGAGATTAATGAAATAAAAAATGTTTCCATAGATCCCCATGTCTCTGTAAAAATTAAAAACATTGATACAGATAGTAATCTATTTGATGGACAAACTTTGTTAGAACATTTTAATTCATTAGTAAAAAGATCTAACGTTAAATTATCTAAGGAAGAAAAATTAAAGTTGTTTAAAAAGGTAATATCACAAATACCAAAGTAATTTATGCCAGACTTTCCCAGTGAAAATTTAAATAATCAAAGAATTTGTGATTCTTACTCAAAATTATTACAAATTTATAATTCAGATATTATATTAGATGGAACTGGGAGTCAAGTGGATTTAGTAAATGTTACTTCAAGTTGGGCATTAAATTCATTAACATCTAGTATACTCATAAGTTCTAGCTTTGCTTCGTCGTCAATTTCGTCTAGTTATTCACTCACTTCTAGCTGGAGTAATTATAGTGTAACTGCGAGTTATTCTTTAAATAGCGTCTCTGCTAGTTATGTAGTTTCAACAAATATACAATATCCAGTGCGACGTGTAACTGGAAGTTATGATGTCAATAATATCAATGACTATACATTATTATGTGACGCGACTAGTGGATCTTTTAATTTAAAATTACCTAATCCAGTTGGAAATACAAACATATATAATATTAAAAAGATTGATAACACTGGGTACTTTATTCACGTTATATCCAGTAATGGTAGTAATATAGACTTTGATGTCACTCAAAGTATTGAAAACAGAGGAACAAACATGGTGGTTCAAAGTGATGGATCACAATATTGGATTTTATAATTTATGTCATACTTCGAAAAAACAAAAATATTAGCAGCTGATTCCCCAAGTATTGATGCTTTTGGAAAATGGAGAGTCAGTAATCCAACAACACTATTTGATAGTAAACAAGTTGCAGATAGCGGATCACTCTATTTTGATATCCAAACCGTCAATAGTGCAACTGTTGAATGGAATAGTGGAAGCGCACAAAGTACTTTATCAGTCACTGCAACTAGCGGAAGTAGAGCAATTAAACAAACAAAAAGAATATTTGTATATCAGCCAGGTAAATCACAACAAATGATTTTAACTGGAAAGTTTGGACTCGGAGTAGACGGCATAAAAAAAACAATTGGAAGCTTTAATGAAAAAAATGGACTTATGTTTCAACAAAGCGGAAGTAGTTTTGGTATTGTATTAAGAAAAACTATAAATAATAATTTTACAGATACCTTTATAAGTCAAAGTAATTGGAATATAGATAAACTGAATGGATCTGGTCCTTCTGGGAATATATTAGATTTAAATAAAGCTCAAATTTTTGCTGTAGACTATGAGTGGTTGGGTGTAGGTCGTGTACGATTTGGCGTAGTACAAAAAGGCATACTGGTGTATGTTCATGAATTCGATCATTATAATAATTTAGATAACGTTTATTTAAGAAATCCAAATTTACCAATAAGATATGAAATTAGCACTCACCATAACGCATCTTCCACGTCAGAACTGAATCAAATTTGTTCTACAGTTATAAGTGAAGGAGGATTTTCTAATACAGGCCGTAGAACACATATCCAAACAGAGTCAGAAATTTCAATTCCTGGTGACACGTATGGAGGCGTTCTATTTGTAAGATATGCACCTGCTACCAATGGTAACGATGATGATATTCAGTCTATACCAGAAAAATTAAGCTTCTTAGTAGAACCAGGCAATAATAGTCCGTTCAGCGGAAAATGGAGTTTATTGATAAATCCACAACATTCAGGAAGTTTAAGTTGGACAAATACAGGACTAGGCTTACAGATGGCAACTTTTCCGTCTGGAAGCGCAATTACAAATGAAGGCACCGTGATTGCTTGTGGATTTTTTGCAGGCACGGGTGGATCGGGAACATCTAGTGAAATTACATTAGATCCACAATATGGATTGGGAAGAAAAATTGATGGAACTAGTGATATTCTAACACTAGCCATTAAAAGCATCAATAACGCCAGTTATGCTATTTACCCCACACTACTGATGAGAGAATTAGATTAAGATCGTCCTTGACCTCTATATCGCTTTTTGTAATTTTTACTTCTTTTATTACTGGAAGATTTATTCTTAGAATGTCTTGCTTTCATGTTACCCAGCTTGGTGTTCAGCCCTTTTTTTTCTTGGTGTTTTCCAGGTCCTTTTGGCTTTGGCATATAAACTATAATTTGATTGTTAAAAGTGAAGCTGGCAACCCGAATTCATTTTATATATCACCGGTTTCCTACTGTCTTAGGCGACTGATTTGTATTCACACATAAAGACAGTATGTGAAGTTTGTCAGCCCTTTCCTCCTTGTAATTATTGCCAGCTAAAATATGCCAATAAATATTTTAACTTATTCGTAAACTACACTTTTTATAATTTTTCTATCAATTAATTTATTATACCATTTTTTACCTTCATCCGTAAAAGCGTAATCCCAATCTAACTCAAAACTTTTTTGTAGTTCTTTCACCATCTTAGTGGCATAACCTTTTCTTCGTTGTGATTTATTAATATTGATAAATCTGATTGTACAAGTTTGGTGAGTGACATCTACATGATACTTACAATATCCGACTCTTTCACCTTCATTGTGTAGAGTCATCATGTACTCATCTCTATTTTCACTAATACCTAAATACATTTTACTAAGTTCCATTAGTCGATCCTTCTGAAAAAATAAACTGAATGATTTGGTTTTTTATATTCTTCGTATCCATGTTTTAAAATTAAATTATATGGATTGCCATGTTCAACATTATCTAAGTGAAATTCACCAACGATATATTTTATTTTTCTTATGTCTTCTGTGGAAGCATTTTCAAAAAGAGGATACTCTCCGCCTTCACAGTCGATTTTCATAAAGAAAACATCTTCAAATCCAGTACAAACTTGATTCAATAACAATACTTCTTTTAAATCTAGTGACCTTACCATAGAATGTGCTTCTGGAAGATCAGTACCATCTTCATTAAATGGTTTTCCCTGTATGTCATATAAAGTTCCACCCATATACTTGTGTACATTAGACGTTATATCTCCACGTATTAATACATTTCGTGAGTAACCAACAGCAAATTTAAAAAGAAACTTTTGAACTATAGAATCTTTGTAAGCTTCTAAGTTTTTTTGAATCATACCTACATTCGACTCCATTGGTTCAAAAATTACCAAAGGTCTTGATCCATCATATTCGAGCGCGTATCTAGAAAATCCACCTACATACCCACCTACATCCATGATACTTCCGATTTCTCCTTCAGATTTTGGAATTTCTCCATATTCACCTTCATTATTTGGGGTAGGATGTATTGCTACAATAGTATTAATATCGCACGTACCCTCACGACCATATATAAGTGGTTCTCCTAAAGCCAATGTGCTCATAATGTCGTGATCTATATTAGCAACTGGCACGTACCCATATGGGTCTAAATAATTTTGATCGTTTTTGATTGAAACTAATTCTGAGTGTGATAACATATATAATAGATATACATTAAAAGTCATTCTATGTCAACAATAATCGGTTTTAGTTCAGGTACTCATGATGCTAATATATCATTAATTCAAAATGGTGTAATTAAAGCTGTTTATGTTGAGGAAAGATTTTCTATTTACAAACAACAAGGTGGTACAATTAAAAAATCATTGGATGCTTTATTAAATGATTATAATATATCTTTAGACGATGTTGATCACTTCGTTACCTCTACACCAATCATTCTAGATTCAACCAATGATATTGTTGAAAAATTTAAAAATAAAATTCAATATTACCCCCACCACCTATGTCACCAAATTGGGTCACTAATATTTGGAAATTATCACGACAAAGATAATGTTATGCTTCTAAGTTTAGATGGTGGCGATTTTAATGTACATAATCTAAAACACGGCGATTACATTTCAACAAATATATTTGATTGGCTTAATGAAACGAAAAACATACATTGGTTTGATAAATATAAACATCATATAAACTGTATATCGGGCGAACTATCGGTTTATACAAATGGAGAAATAAAATCAATAAAGCAATTTAATGCAAACTTTGGTAGATTGTATTTCCTTGGAGTATGTATGTTGATTTATTATTATAATGTAAAAAGTATTAACATGGAAGAAAAGTTAATGAGTATGTCTTCTAGTGGAAAATATAATGATCATATTTATAGAACATTTAGAAATCTATGTGTATTTGATAAAACTACAGAATCATTTATTAATCATATACCTGATGAAAACAAAACTGGTAATTGGGATGACGGTCGCCTGCATGATACAATTTTGGGATGTTTAAAAGAATATAACGTAGAAGACATTTGTTTTAATTTACAAAAATGTGTAGAAGATGGATGTTTAGAGTTGATTCAATATTATCAATCTAAATTTAATTGTAAATATCTTTGTCTTAGCGGAGGGTTTTTTGCTAATCTTAAAGTTAATCAACGTATCAATGAAACATTAGACTTTGAAGAAATATTTGTAATGCCTTCAATGGGCGACGATGGAATATCAATAGGTGCTTCATTGTTAAAAAGCATCGAATTAAATGAATATAAATTCTTGCCAACAAATGTTTATCTTGGAAAAAATTACACCGATCAAGAAATTACAAAATTTGTTAGACTGAGATGTTTACATTATTATCCATATGAACATAATATCATAGCTAATGAATTAAAGAATGGAAAAATAGTTGGTATATTTAGAGGACCAACTGAAATAGGTCAACGATGTTTAGGTAACAGAAGTATATTGGCAGATGCTTCTAATAAGAATAAATTTGAAAGATTAATTAAACGATTACATAGACATCAAACATTATCATGTGGCACATGTTGTGTTTTAGAAGATGACTTTGAAAATTTAGTTCATTGTTTAAAATCTAAAAAAGCATCCGAATATCTAACACTTTGTCATTCTGTTAAAGATGGGTGGTATGAAAAAATTCCATCTGTAATTGATAATAACGATCAAACCATTTATCCACAACTAGTTAACAAAGAAAACAAATGGTTATATGAATTAATGAATATATACAAATATAAAACAAACATTCCCGTATTGTTAAATGTATCGTTTAGTAAAGAATGTTTTCCAGTTATAAATTCTCCAATGCAAGCATGGGATGCTTTGAGAGAAAGACTAATAGATGTTTTAGTATTAGGAGACTATATAGTTTATCATGATAAAAATCACACCATCGACAATAGTTTATAGTAATGACATTGACGTTGACTGTCATGTGGTATTTAGAAGTAAACAAACAGGCTTTGAATTTAATTCGTTTTATATAAAGTCTAATTCTGTTAAACGACTTGAGTTAGAATATTATTTGTACCCGTTTGATTGTAATGTATTTGTTCACTATGTAAAAAACAATGAATATCAATCAGAAATTATTAAACACATCTCTATTAATTCATATTCTATTATTAATGATATTGGCTATTCGGAAACGGATATGTTAAAATTAATTGACACTCTTAAAGGATATAACAAATGTGTATATAAAGAAGAAATGAGTACACATCCTAATTATAGACTAAGCAAAATAAAAGAAATATTTTATCCAAGCCAACAATATGTTTCAAATTACTTTTTGAGTGACTACAAAACAAATAAAACATTTAAAGTTTATTAATAATCACTTCTCATTTGTGCTTCTTGTTGAGCAGTAATATACGCTCTTACATTTGTAACTAAGGTTTGAACTCTAGGATCTACAGCCACACCGCTGCTAATCGCTCTTTCAAAAAATTCAACCCACTCACTTGGATAATTCATGTTGTCATACATCCCCATACATGCTAATGAAAAATTCTGCGTTCCTCCTTCCAAATGTTCATACGGAATAACTGAGGGCACTTCGTTAAAAAAATAAAATTTATCAGTCAATCCTAATAACTCACCGGCGAATTGATCAAAATGATCACACACATTCACAGATACTTGTATTGGTGGATTTCTGAATGCTCGATCAACTATTAATTCAAAATCTTCATCCGCAATATTTAATGTTGTTAATGTAATAGGCGGATCAAATTCTTTTCTGGCAAAACATTTACTGGTTTGTTCAACTAAACTTCTTCTAACCCACATAAACGAAGGCCAAATTCTTATGCTTGACGGTTCGTTGGGTGCAGATACTGTATAAAATGTATAAACATCGTATTGATCTGGAGCTTTATTATCTCTCAACCACAATAACGCATCCGCAGAAATATCCATATCTGGTTCCATAAACAATACATTTTCTGCTGTCGAAACATTTAATGCTTGATTGACACATTCGTCTCTCCAATCGAATTCTACATATTTACCTTCTCCATCAACTGGATATGTAGCATTTATGAAAGTAACAAATGGCATGTCATTTCGTATGAATTCCTCTAAATCACACTCTTCATTATATGATCCGGGCATTTGACCATTACTAAATACATAATAAATGTTATTTACATGAGAATGAATTTGATGTAAAAATGACCTGAATAACGGAAAGTCTGAATCTATTCCATTAACAACTATAATATCTGTGTTTGCTAAATCCATACATAATAAATATTAGTAATTTAAGTCTATTCTACTATCTAAATTTTCTTCTTCTTTATTAAATGTTTCATCTTGTTTATTTATCCATTTATCAAGTCCAGTAAAATAACATAAAAATCTACTGTCAACGTTTTCTTGATCATCTATCGCCTTTTTTAACCAATCATAATATATCCGAGGTCTGTGAACATTATCGTAACTACCAGCACGCATTCGCCTAAAACTATTAGATCCTCCTTGAATGTGAAAATGTGGTACATTGTTTTCATTTAAAAAGAATATTTTATGTGTCATGGGAACCAACTCAAAACAAAATCTATCAAAATGATCTACTGACTTAAATTCATGAAGAATTAATCCATTTTGTAAAAGATCCTTATCTATAATGGTTTCATCAGCATTAGGAATATATAATCGCATCGAATCATCCATCGATTCTTCTCCAATACTTGAAAAGTCTTTGCTGGTGCGTTCAATTAAAGATCGTTTGACGTGCATAAAAGTCTCGCCCCATATTCTGGTATCATGTGGTTCTGACCCTGATGTATAAAATGAAATTATATCATATCCATCTGGCAAATTGAGAAGATCTTCTGGATTGATGAGAAAATCTGGGTCCATAAATAACACGTATTCCGAGTTTGAATTTTTTAAACCAGCTAAAGTAGCATCTGTACACCAATCTGATTCTATGACACCTGGTTTTAGTTTATAAAAATCAACAAAATCTAGATCCTCTGATATAAATCCACTGTAATTGTGTTCTGGATCTTTTTCGTTATTGGAAAATACCCAAATTATTCTATTGAAATGTCCGTGTATTTGTTTTAAGAATGTCCTGAATGGCGGGTAGTCTACATCTTCAGGCGCAACGATGATAATATCCGTATTCCGAGTGTCCATTGTTATTAGTCTATATAAATATGGCTAATTAGCTATAATGGTTTTGTTTTATAGTAAAAAATTGTTGTTTGTAACACATTCGACCAATTTTTTTCAATTTTTACATTAGCATTAAGTGAATTTTCTAGGTAAGTTATAAATGATTTATCTGAAGTACCGAGTGTTACACTTTGATATTCTTCTAAACCACATAAAGTTAGATTTTGAGTTACGCCTGAGTAGTGTGTAAATTCAATGTTGTGTTCATTTAGATAAAACACATCATTGGTGCATTTCAAACATTCTTCGGTAAATAAATCAAAGTGATCATAGTTGATCATTGGGTAAAAGATTTTGGAAGTTTTATCAATAATACTTCTTTTTACACAAAGAAACGATGGCCAGATTCTTTCAGTAGCACCAGTTTCATAATATCCAATTATATCGTGTGTAGGAATAGAATATAAAGTTGGTGGATCTATTAAGAAATCTGGTTCTATAAACAAAACATATTCGGCTGTAGATTTATTTAGTGCTAAATTAGTAGAAACATGTCTCCAGTCATCCAAACCATCTATATCTGGTACTTGTAGTATTTCAGCAAACCACAGATCTTGTTCTATAAATGATTTTAAATTTCTTAACAATCTGGTATTATGTTCAACGGGCGTAGATATGACATAATAGATTTTATTAAAACTATAATGTACATCGTGTAGAAATTTTCTAAACAACGGATAGTCTATGTCCGCTGGACCAACAACTACTATATCGACATTTTTCCAATTCATACATCAACGGTCGCCTTTTATACAATTGTTAATATCTACTCTAGCATAATTCGGAGTTCCTAATCCAGTAAGACCATTATACAAAAATGTTACTGTTTTACCAATCCATTTATTTTTATCTTTTAAAAATTGTACCCCTTGGTCAAATGTTCCTTTAAAGGTTGCATCAAATGTTTTTTCTTGCCACATCAACGTGATAATTTTTCCAGTCTTCTTCCAGTTTCCACTACCTTCTGTAATATTTACGATTACGCCTTCATCATCATCTTCAGGTTTTACTTTTAACAAATTTTTACTACGTTTATTTTCATAAGGCATATCAATATTTCTAAGAATAGCACCCTCTTGACCGTCATCTACAAATGACTGATATAGTTCATCTAGTTTTTCTTGACTATTAACACCGATTGTAGGAACTTGAACAACATATTTGTAATTATCTACTAGATTTTCATCAATCCATTGCTTACGTTCACTATATGGACTTTCTATGTTTAATACTTTATCAAATGAACAATCAAAATTATATCCATCATAAACATAATATTTAACTAATTTTTCGCTTCGATCAAAATCATCTGAAGTAATGTGTTTTGTTTTACGAATTAACTTACTAATTTCATTTAACTGCTGGCGAAGTTCATTATTAAATAATTCGCCATCGAGTACCGCATCTGGATATTTTGCAAAAAATGGCTCAAGTGATTTTTCAATATGAGGAACACTAATATATTTTTCTCCTTTGCGAGTGAATAAACCTTCTTTTGTCGCTACACATCGCATTCCATTAAATTTACATTGGATCGCCCATTTTCCTTTTTCTAACTCAATTTTAGATGCATAGTCTTTATATAACTTCGCCAACATTGGTTCCACATAACGATGTTTATCAACGTCTTTAATACTTTTATGATAACCAGTTTTTAATTGTTTTTTATATTTCGCGTCAATTTCTGAAGAGGCTTGTTGCTCTGATGTAGTAGCATTCTTTTTGCCAATATTCTTTCCCTCAACTTCGGTCCATTCGCTTATAACAATTTGTCCATCTTGAATGCCACTGTGAGTTCTATACTTATTTTCTTTTTGTTCCATCCACCAAAGTCGAATATTTCCAAGAGTGTCACGTGTAAACAATGTAGAATATGTTTTATTAATCATATAATTATTTTATCAGCTTTTATAAAAATGTCAATAACTATTTGTAATTAGGATACATGTCTTTTAATATAACATATTGTGGTCTATCATTAAATAAAAGAATATCATCAATTAAATATTTGAAATTTTTATCCTTTATTTTTTGTCGAAGTCGTTCAAGATGTTCTTTTTCTTCTCTGTTTAATCTAATTTTTGTTTTTTCTGATTGAATTTCTTGTTCAGAATCTTCATCAACAAATCTATTTTTAGACACTTTGCTCATAATCAATGTGATTTATCTCTTAATACATGCTTTTTGTTTTTCATTATATTTTCTAAATCAGAAATACTCAATGGCTTTGTATGTCCATCCCAACCTACGTCTAATGTTTTACACTCTTTATGATTTTTTTGTGTTACTGGACATGTATGATGACTATGACCGTTCAAACACCAACTGCCATGTACAGTTTGATTCCATATATGTAATGGATAGTGTGCCAAAACTATTTGTTTATCATCAACCTCAACTTCTTTATAGTGTCCCAGTATATGAAACTTATTAATTAATGTGATCGGATAAATTTCTAAATTTGATGTGATCGAATAGTTTTGTTGAATAGCATCAGAGTAAAGACTACGTATTGCATTGTCATGGTTTCCCCAAATGAAATATATAGTTTTACAACTTATTCTATTTAATAATTCTATTGCTTCTTCTTTGGTTGAATCAACACAAAAATCACCTACATGAAATAGTATGTCATTTTCTTTAACATGTTCATTTATTCTATTAACAATAAAATCATCATGTTCTTTAATTGAATTAAAACCACGTTCTTCAACTATCCACGGAGCACCATGATTAAAATGTGTGTCGCTAATAAAATAAACTTTCTGATTATCTGTCTGATTTATTTTTAATGGGTTTTTAAATCCTTCGTGTTTATTCTTGTATACCATATTACCTGACCGTTGAAACCATTGTAATTAAATCACTTAAATTATTAAACGTTATTCTTCGGATAGATCTGTAATGTAATCTAGCTCCACGTTCTTCTCCAATATATACAATCTCCCGCACAAAGTCAAACGCATATTTGTTTTTAAGCCAATTATAGTAATAATCCGCTTCACCCCGTTCTACTTCTACTAAACAATCTAAGTGCCTAAATATAGTAGCATACAACGTTAAATCTCTAAATGCACCTACTTCACTTGGGGGAGATGTAAGCTCGCCACTAATTAATAAGTTCATAAATATAAATATCGTATTTAATACTACTTTAAAAATAAAAGTTGACAAATTGGGTAACCATATGTATTATCACAACGTCTATGAAATCGGTTACATCATTTAGTTATGTAATCGATTTTGGTACTAAAATTATATTATAAAATTATGAGAAAATTCATTATTACATTATTGGCTGCTGTAGTTTTTGTTTCTGCAGCATATGGGCAATCAGCCCAAGAAGACTCTCAACGTCAACGTCCACAACGTGTTCAGCTCACAGAGGCTCAACAAGCTATTGGTAAGGCTATGGCAGAGGATAAAGGTATCCAAAAGATTCAAGAGAAGGCAATTAAGGATATGATTGCTTATCTAGTCAAGAAGGGTCATAGCGAAGAAGATGCTAAGGCTGTTGTAGAGCATGGCGCAAAGGCAGCAGAGCGTGCTAGGTCTGGCGGAGGTCGTGGTGCTTGGGGTAATCGTGATGGAGGTCCACAACGAGGAGAAGGTGGACCCGGTAGAAGAGGTGGTCCAGGTGGTGATCGTCCACAACGTCAACGTCCTCAGAATTAATAAAATAAATTCAATAATATCGAGTCCCTATAATAATAATTTTATGGGGACTTTTTTATGCGTAACCTTCATCCATATATTTTTTTAATTTTTCAAAAATAACAGAAGATTTTTTTTGCATGAATGTGTCTTCATCTTGTCTAAATACATCACATCCATCATATGTTTTTATTTGAGCGTGGTCAATAAATGGAAATGACATAAAAGCATAATTTTCCCAATCCATAAAATCTATATACTCTCTGTCTCGCGGATGAAATGTTACTATCCTATCTCTTCTTTTTGTTCCCATATATCCACCAACAATAATATCATCATTCCAACATAAATGATCATTCACAAATTGAAAAAAATCATCTTCAAAGTATCTTCGTTTGTAAGATACAGATCTCCAATGCTGTAAGTATTTAACTTTTTCGTCCTGTTTAACTCCAATACAATATTGATCTCTCCAATCATTATAAGTTTTATTTAAAACATCCATTCCATCATAACCGACTAATGAGTTTAAATACTTTTCTTGGTTTTTAATATGTTCGGATAAAAGATCCTTGTCATAAATAATATCATCGTCTACGACCACAATAATATCATCTGGATTTTTAACACGTTCAACTGTGTAATAAAGTTTTGTTATTGGTCCCAAATCATTTAAGTTTGTAAATAATTTTAATTTAGGATTGCTTTCTGAAAGTTGCACAAGCCATTCAGGTATTTTATATATTATTTCTTTAGTAGCAGGATGAGTGCTTCTGATACGATCTGGTATATTAAAATGAATTTCATAAGATACAGATGTGTTTTGATTTAATAAAGAATCTAAACAATTGTATACACTAATTCCACCAACATATGACAGTCTAGTTGGAATGGTGGTTAATGAAAAAATATAATTCATGACGTAAAAAAATCTGGAATATCACTATCCATGTCGGATTTGCCATAAGCATTTGCTTGCCAGAAGAAATCTTCCTCAAAAGAATAATAATGAAGCAGCTCATTCATTGCTAAATGTTTCGCTCTTATTAAAGTTCGTTGTTTAAATTCAAACGGAACTCCAACGAACTCAAAGTTTTTATATTTATTTTTAACTTCATTTATATCCATTATTTAAATAATTATATTCAAAAGATATTTTATGTCAAGAGCATTAGTAGTTACCACGGATGGAAATCCCTTAAAGTTCAATTTTTGGTGTAGAAATTATGATAGGTTTAACGTAAAAGACGAAGTAGACAGAGTATATGTTACACTAGGAAGTAATTTAAGTTGGGAATTAAAACAATTATTCATGGATTTATGCAAAGAAAGAAATTTTAAGTTAATTTGCAATGAACCAACCGATGGCGGTATGGTACGATTAGGAGCTCAACTTTCATATGCAGTTGATGAAATTCAAGAAGACTACTATGGACTTATTGAAGACGATATATGGATGACAAAATCCGGCACACTGAATGAACGATTTGAACAATTAGAAAATAATGAATGTCATCTAATAGGCACACTCAGAGAAAGTAACGATAAACGTGAATTCCCAGATATTAATAATATTGTTGAAGAAGCAAAAAAATATGACAGATGTTGGAAAGCGATATATCCATTTAGTATGTGGTCAAGTTGGGTTTATGGAAAAACTGAAGTATTGAAATCTTTACAACATGAGTTTGTTGAAAGCGCATCCAAACATAACTTCATGCTTCATGGTGGATTGATGCACCCAGACTTTGAAAATGTAAACAAGTATTTTAAATCTTATCATAAATGGGTGCCTGCATGGAGATTGTTCACAGGCAATTGGAGAGCCAAAACAAAGCTACCACTTATACATCCAGATTGGGAATTTACAGACGATTCAGGTCAAGACGAAGTGTTTACGTTAATATCATTTCTTCTAATTAAAAAATTGGGCGAACACAATATTAAGTTTGAAGAACAAAATAAAATAATGACGGACCAATTTAGATATTTTGATATAGAAAATAAAACACCACAACAATGGGATTTTCATGAATGGGTACATTGTGTAGGTTCAAGTGGATGGGATGGAATGTATGGCTTTGTGCGAAATGAAGACAGTCATCCAATATACTATATGAATTCGTGGATGTCTGAACATAATGAAGGTCCACGTCCACCCAGATCAAAAGAAGGCGGATTTAGGTACGCGTGTAATTATGCTTTTGTAGAGACGTTCAGTAAACCAATGATGTATGAATTTACATCTGATTATAAAAAATATTTGGATCACCATTTAATTCAAGATGAAGCAGATAAAGAATTAATTGATTACATGAAAACTACGATGATACAAAACTTGGTTTAATATAATTTGTAAACTCTTGTTTATGTTCATTATTCCAAGTTCTATTTTCAAAACAAAATGTAGGATAGTTTAATGGAAGTTTTCCTTCTTTAATATATTTGTATAATAGTGCTGTCATTATGTTTTGATCACAACAATTAAACATAAAGTCTTCGTGTGGTTCATTATCAAACATTAACATCAATTCTTTGTTATGACATAAGTCATTCCATTCAGATATAAAAGATCTAGTAAAGGGAGTATTTCTCATTAACACTTTCCCTGCATAAAAGTTAGAACATTCTAAAAGCATTTCAATTTCATCTTCATTAAAAAATTGTTTTAAAAATGAACGAGATAAATTATTTTTAATCTTATGACCCCAACTTTCGGGAGATACATAAATATCATGAGTCAAATATTTTTCAAAACATTTCCAATCCGTTACCCAATACTGTGGATATTTTTCAAAGTTTACATCTTGCCAAAACAATAAAGAATTTTCTGGTATTTTATCTAATACGTGTTTGATTAAGAATGGTTTGAAATCATAAAAACCAATTTTGTTAGCAACTCTACTAGAAAACGCACTGGAAGATATATGATTGTATTCATTGCAAATTTTATCCCCCCCAGGCAGTTTTTTTAAATCACGTTTATTGAAACAAAATACATCAGTAAAGTTTTCTGATAAATGCTTTTTGACTTCCATCGTAATGCGTTCCAAATGCATGCCATTATCGTGTGGTTGTCCTTCTGTATAAAATAATAATAAGTATTTATCCATTAATTCCCACAAACGTTTTTATTCTTTTAGAGTCTATATTATTATTGATTAAATGTTGGCCAAAAAATGTTTCAGATGAGTATATCTTTATTTGTTTCGCAATAGATAGCATATTCAAATACACTTGACTTGCAACATATGTCGTATCACTATCACCAATCCAGAAATTATTATTTATCGCGGGATTGTCTCCATCCTTATAATCAAATCCAATCGGAATATTTAAAACATTTGGAGTTACAATTAAATGTTCTGCAAATTCATTGTCGAAATTACCATGTTCGTCCAAAACATTTGAGTCAAATCGCATTTTAACTACCACATCATATTTAAAATTATTTTCTATTTCATATTGCCTGCGTAATTGATCAGACTTATATAATCCATAATACATTGAAATTAAAGAATTATTTCTACTATGAGATTCACTAATACCATCAGTACATTCTTTAACTAGTTCATCTCTTAACTTATTAAAATGATTATTAAATTGATTTATGTCTTCAACTAAATATTTTTTAGGTTGATAATATCTTTGTATTTCATCTTGACTTAAATCTCTATAATCTAAATAAGCATGTGGACTAAAAACAATGTCGGATGAGTTACCGCTATTTAATTTTTTAACCCATTCGTCGCCCATGTGCCACATATGAATAAACACATCAGTATTATTAATATCAAAGTATCGGTATATACTGTTTAACGATCTATACCAATATTTAGCAATACCATGTAATATTACAGCAGTTTTCATAACCACGATGATAATGATTGAAATAAAGACAAAACTATTCCTGTTAATAAACAAATGATAAAAACTAATATCATTACCAATGTCGGAATAAAATCAAAGTCATTTTTTAAATTTTTAAATAATTTGCCCATAAAATTTATGGTAGATTAACTTTTTCTACTAATTTACCAAAGTCGTTATACACATAATCAAATATTTTTTCACTTTCATCATTGTCCGCATTGAGATCCAATTTATCCAATAAATCTTTGAATATATAATCTTGCGTAATCTTTAGTTGTGTTATAAGATCACGAACTTTATTGATTTTTTCAATGTCTTGTTTTTTTACTTTTATAGTAGTCATCGCCTTTTATCCTTTTTAATATTTTAAAATGGTGTGTCCAAATTTTCTGTTACTTTATTTATCTCATCCTCATCACCTTTAAATTTGCCATCTAACATTTCAGAATAAACATACTCCTTTACTGTATCAGGATGAAAACCGTATGCTACACAAGCTCCTGCGAATGTTTCAGCTATTTCTTTCATATTTATATCATCACTGATTTCTACAGTGACAGATCTGTCGTATAAGCCTTCTGCTTGAGATTGAATTGATATTTTCATAATTATTTATTTTATTTATTTTATTTACCAACGATTCGATTATCATCATAGTGGATTGTTTTGTTTTGTCAATATTATAATTTTCATCTGCTAAATTAGAAGAAAGCATTGTTAAAAGCGTTGCTGCTTCTCTAATGTGTATTTGCAAAATGAATCGTTCGTCCGTTATATCTGTTTCTTTAACAACCATATATTAATCGTGATACCACTCTCTGTCTAAAAACCAAAAGTCGTTTTTATCAATAATAAATGTAACGCCTTGATCTTCGCCATCTGGAAAAAATTCAAGTTCCCATTTATCATTCCATAGAGCATACCCAGTTTGTCCATAACCTAAGTGATCATGTGTTTTTCCAATATATACGCCACTGGGTTGTGGATCTTTTTTAAGTTTAACTAACGTATGCAATTCAGCATCATTAAATAAATCTCTACCTTGTTGATCATTTATCATAATTATCTTTTAAATCTAAATAAGCTTGATCTGCTTCCAAATTCTCAATACAATCCTCAATTGAAATAATTGCTTGTTCCAAACTTTCATTGAACTCCTCATTCATTTCTTCAGTTTGAAAATACATTTTTTCACGAATACCATCTAAAATATCAATCACATAATTTAATCTAGAAATGCCTAATTTATATTCGATAGATTTCATATTTTTTATTAACAATTAAACCATCCAACACATAATACCAAACACCATTTAACAGAGGTTCAATAAGCGCATCAGTTAAAGCAAGTTCAAATAATACGCCGGTTATATAAATGTTACACATAGTAGCAATGGTAATATGTCCTACAGTATATATAACACTTCGCTTAAATGATCCATTACTTATAAATTTTCTAAATGCTGTCATTGTTTTCTACATCAAACACTTTATATCTCCACGTAAAATTAGTCAAGAACTATTTCAATAAGTTTAAATCAACAATTCTGAAAAACAATTCTACCAAATATTCATTCTGTAAATATTTCATATTATACTCATACGCATTATCTGATATTAATTTTAACGTATCATAATCATCAATAATAGATGAAGCAACATTAATAATTCTATCAGCAATTTCTTCCGTGGGCAAATCATATGTAAACCATGATAAATGAGAAGGAAGATCTACAGAAATATAATGTTTGTCTGGAACAATTTCATGATAAAATTGTGTATTCAACTTTGGTCGAATAGATGGAACTCTCAAACCAAAATATTCAAAATCTCTCATTGAGACTTCACCCGCACCATTTAGACTTAGACCAATTCTAGAATCAGATATATTTTTATAATATTCTTTTTGTCTATAAGCTCTTACTTTATTATCATCACATAAAACAATATGAAATAACGGATGTTTTTTTAAAAGTTCACATATATCGGCTCTTGGATAATAGCCAGATCCATAAAAACATATACGTCTTTTTTTATTATCAAATGAATAGGGTTTAGCATATTGATTAAAATATCCATCCGAATGTTGTCCACTACTCAAATATGGTTGAAACTTACATCTATTCAAATTGTAGTTTTTTACAATATATTCGTCGCTCATATACATTCCTAATCCGCCTATGTATTGAACAACATCATATGTTTTCCAAAAATTATCCCAACGATCTTGTAAATGTATAGACTCCATCGACTCAATGCAATCCAATCCTCTATCAGCAAAACTTAAAAATATTGCTTTATAATTTTTAGGATTTATAATTTGAAAAGTTAATGGTTGAACAATCAACGATGAATGCATTGGCAAAATACCTCTACTCATTTCTAGACTAATTCCATTATGATGATATATATGCCAAAAATTGATTGATGGATTTTCTTTTACGAGTCGTTCAAATATAGATTCGTATAACTGTGAGAGATAACTATTAAATTTACTATCTATATTAAAATAGCATTCTAGATTCATATATATTTCAGTATAAATATTATACCATAAACATACTATCAATTAATCTTTTAATCTCTCCCAATGAAACATTAGCACTCTTACTTTCCAATAATTCCTCAGGCGAATCTAAAACCTTTGGCGGTAAATCTTTAATGTCCCAATACATAATCTTACTAGCTATTTCTCTATACTGATGATGCTTCCACAACATAGGATAATGCTCTTGTTCATATAAAGCAATCACTACACTGCTTCTATAAACATCTGTCGTCAAATCTAACTGTCTCGCATATGGCTCTTTGGCAATAACTTCATCACTCACTCCAAGTTGTTTCAGATAATCATAAGACTCTTGTGCCATCATACAATGATTCAATTCACACACAGGCTTTAAACTAATTTTATCTGGATGCTTTAAACGTTCATCAAATACTCTATAAACTTCAATTCCTCTGCTTATAGCATTAAGTCCACGATGCCTAGCATAAGCAGCCGCAAACCTACTTCTATACCAATTACCTGTACAAATAAAAGTTACCATATATAAACACTATCTAAATACATTATAAGATGATACACAACTTGAACCACCAAAATAGTCAAAATAAACTCTCCAGTTATTCGCCAAAAACTATATCGATTAGGATCGTTGTACCACTCTTTCATATCCGTTTACATTACATCAACAAACAATAGTTGTCAATGCAAATAAAAACCCCCATGGATTAGATGGGGATTAATTAAAATCTTTTTAGGATAAGCTGTAAAAATATAGATGTTAACTATACTTGATTAGTTACAAGTTCACTGCTTTTTTTCCTTTTTATCTTCATCCAATAATATCTTATACTTGTTTTCTATGTTCTTCAATCCTTCATTAAAAATATACGTTATGAAAAACGCTCCTCCAAACACCCATAACCATGATATACCATAAACCAAAAACTCTAACACACTCATTATTTTTTGTATTACGGCGATCACATTGCCCACCTCCTTCCTTCACTGATTATTCATCATTATTAATCATAACATCCTCCTTTCTTTTTTTGATCTGATCATTCTGATAATAGTAATATCTGTTTATTAATTTATCAACTAGTAACTCCATTATACTCATCGCAAAAAACATCGCAATTAGATATAATCCTATTTCACCAATCGAAATTATCAAATGTACTATACTGTTCATATTCTACACAAATTATACTTCCCATCATAACTACATACTAGCTATAATAACGAATTTTTAACTCATCCCTTTGTTCTCCTTTCTTGTTAAATGTTTTACATCTTTTAACTGCTCTGTTTAAACTCATCTCAAATAGTGTCATCAATACTATCAATGACCCAGATAAGATAACGAATAAACCAAATAAAGCACAATAAAGTGCCACCGTATCTATTTCATTCATATCAATTATTATAAATATTATTTTTTATAATATAAAGTGTGTTCTCCACAATATTTATTATATCACAAGCTATACACTGCCGTCAGTAAAAACAAAAATCCCTTCTACTTAAATCGGGTAGAAGGGTCTTTTTTACTTAAACATAACATTATATATCTTTCTATTTTTATAATTCTAATTTCCACTATTACTATATTCTTGAACCTCTTCTAGAAAATCCCTCATGTGTTGATAATCTTGTCGATCACCGTCATTCTCATTCAAATAAATTTTATCTTTACACCAAAACATATAATCACAAAGATTGTCAACCCAGTAACTAGGTATAATAATCTTCTTGCCATCAAAAATCAAGTCATCCCTACGAATAACACTTTTATCTTTACCTGTATATAATTCTCGTTTCATAATTATAATGTTTATACTATACCAATCCCACTACTCTGTCAAGCACTCAAACCTAAACACAATTGAAGTGACGAACTGAATCTTAACTAAATAAGATGAGGTTTTGAATTTGTATATTCTAATTTAAATAAACTTATAAAAGGGACTGACTGTGTAAATCTTAACTAAATAAGATGTGGAATTGAACTCCCAAGTTTTTGTTTTATTATATAATTGTGTTAAAAGTGACAAGTTGAATCTTAACTAAATAAGATGAGATATTGAACCAATAACACAAACTACTTGAAAATATTATTCCTAAAAGTGACAAGTTGAATCTTAACTAAATAAGATGAGAGTCTGAACTTTTAGGAAATAGTAATAATATGCTTATATATAGACTTCAAAAACATCTCCGTCAACACTTTTATTTATTATATTTATTCATATATGCCTACAGATAACAATAATAAAGACAGAGATATCATTAAACAAGAATATAAATGTCCCAGATGCCACTCTATTCTATTTGAAAAGAAACCCAAAGATAAATTCGTGGTAAGAAATATAAATAATACAGTAAGACTATTCTGTACCTGTGGCTACTACTCAGACATCACAGTCAATAACGAAGACTTTCACTGATACTCACTAGGCTATTCATTCTATAGGATCTATAGGATAAAAACCCCACCGCAACTGCCACATACAATAACACACTAGGCTCAATACCTCCAAGTACTTTCTATAGGATTGTGTATAGGCTCAAATGCACATGCCCAACAACCCAAAACGGTATGTTCAAATTCTGACTCACCCACACCAAAAAAAAACTTTATAAACTCCCTCATATAATCACCCTTGTTTCTTATAACATATAATTTAATTCGTCATCAATTTTATATACTCCTCAACCTCTTCTTTTACCCCCACAACAACTTTGTCATCATACCTTATAACCTCATTCTTTAGGTCATACTTCTATACAACTTCCTAGCTCTAACTCCTAAGATACCCTATACTTCTTAACCAACTTCCTCTTTTCTTTTCTCTCACACTTCATAATTTCATAATTGATACATAGGCTTGTTTTTCTCACTCACCACATACTCCACCTCATAATCATCATAATCTTCTATGCTAACTACAAAATCACTATTTACATTGCTGCTCTTTATAGGATCATAATATTTGCTACTTCTAAGTTTAATTTAAGTTTATCTTAGGAACCCACACCCATACACTCATTATACACCCCCTCATACCACCTCGGTCAAGCACCTTATACCCCCACACCCATACACTCATTATACACCCCC
>Ga0070749_10000511_pt1 | contig 26080 bp, 45 predicted proteins | sample VirMetDEL_Nov_18_FD_75180 | JGI IMG/M metagenome (GOLD analysis project Ga0070749, IMG submission 75180) | Aqueous microbial communities from the Delaware River and Bay under freshwater to marine salinity gradient to study organic matter... | ecosystem: Environmental > Aquatic > Marine >...
CAACAACTCTGCGCCTGCGCCCCTGAAACGAGAGCGGCGAGGAGGAGGAATAGGAGTTTGCGCATGGTCATGGCTCAGTTGCAGGTGTACCAGTACGTGACATCGGCTTCGTCAGCCGTGGCCCCGGCCTCGACGACCAGATTGTCAATTCCGCCAACGTCGAAGATGACGGTCAGTACGTCTGTCTCATCGAGGGTTGTATCCGGGGATGCGTCGGCTTCTCCTGAAGGCGCTCCGGTACGCACGAACAAGAGCTGGCCAGAGGGAGAGGCAAAGTCCGCCTCGGTGTAAGCGGTGACGTTCTCGGTCGAATCGACGTTTTCCGGGTTCAGGAAAAAGAACCATTCGTCGATTGTGGCATTCGCTGCTTCGTCCTCGTTCAGGAAGGTCAGGACACAACGGGAAGCGGCTATTGCTCCGGTATCAATCGTGACAACGATGTTACCGACCGTGTTGTCCACATCCACGTTCCCAAGCGTGCCGCTGGATGCATTGGCCTGCTGAATCGTCTTGACCGCATTCGCCGTATCGTCCATCGCGGAGTCGCCAAGAGGGGTTGCAATGCTCATCCACAGTCCGCCGGTCGATGTCGCCTTCAGCGGCGTGTACTCCCCCTCGTCCTCTGCAACGGTGGACAGCGCATCGTCACGCACGGCCCACGGAGCGAAGCCGGTGTCCGTGGCGCCAGCAGAGGATGATCTGGCCTTGCCGAGATTCGTCGCGCCGGTGCCGGGGACGATGGAGGTGATGGAACTCCCGCCGGTGCTGCAAAGCACGCCCCCGCTTACCCACGCCTGGGTGGCGGGATTCCACGACTTCATGGTTCCCGTGTCCCCGTCGTCGGTATCCCACCAGCACGCGATCACACCGCTTGGCGGCGTAGTGGCGGGCTCGTCGGGGCCGGCGATGTACACCGTCCGGTTCGAGGAGAACGGCGCCAGCCATTCGGCGTGGACCCCGGAAACAAAAAAGGCCGCGAGTGCGGCCACAAGAATGCGTAGTTTCATCGCGTGCTCCTAGTAGAGACCTTCCAACTCGAACCCGTGGCGCTCGTTGATCCAGACTTCCTCTGCCGCGGGGGTGCGAGGACCGAACTCGCGCTCGAACTCCGCAGCGGCGATCGCGGCTTTGTTGGGGTTGTAGGTGTCCTCGTCCTGCTTCATCCAGGCTTGGTAGAGCGCCCACTGCCGCATGCTCATGTGCCAGCGCGCGGGGATCTCAGGGCTACCGCTCGAGGTCATGTCGGCAAGGGGAAGCCTGACCACATGCAGGTAGGCGTAGACCGTGCCGGAAGTGATGTTGATGGGCGGGACAAGACGGATCTTGCTGCTGTCGGTATCCATGACCCAGTATTCGGGGTATGTCACGGAGGATTCCGTATCCCACCCCGGGCGCTCGCAGTCGAGTTGGTCCCGCCGCTTCTTCACCAGCGGGAGTGTCATCGTGGAGATCTTCACCCGACGGACGTAGAGCACGCGGGAGTCCACCGTGATCAAGTCGTCCTCGTCGCTCAACGTGATCCGGCAGACAGCCGTGGTCTCGGTGTCCTTCAGCAAGCGCGCGCGTCGGCAAGCCTCACGCTCGGCCTCGTTCAGGTAGGCCAACAACTCGTCGTCCAGCCACAAGTGAGGGGCGACGTTATCGTCCAGGTCGTAGCGAAGCTGCTGGATGAGCTGCGCGACGTTCATGCCGCGGCCTCACGCTTCTCCCAGGCGGTGTAGGCGCGCTTGATGGGGGCGAACACCCGCTCCGGAGAAATGCTTTTCTGGCACATGGCGGTGCTGGTCTCCTCGTCACGCGGACAGAATTCGGTGGTGTAGTGAAGCCGATGGCAGGGATAGCAGGGCGTCCCCACGGGCTCGATGGTGTCGGTCGATAACCAGTGCTTGGTCAGATTCTCTCGGGAGGAATGGGAAAGCAGGATGACCTTCCTGACATCCCTCTCGAACGCCACGGCGTTGAGCACCCCGGTCTCGGGGCCGACCACCACCTCGACGCTGCAGGCCAGGGACAGGACTTCCCTGATCCCAAGCTGGCCGGAGGTGCGGATGACGCGCTGCTCGTTCTCCCAGCCCTGCTCCAGGAGTTGGCATACCGGATCTCCGCTCAACACGATCACGGCCTGCGGACAGCGAAGCAGGATCATGGCCAGTACGTTGTCCAGCCACGGATAGGCTTTGTGCGAGCTCGAACCGGAGAGCGCGTAGAGGATCATGAATCCCGGATGCTTGGCCCTGAACTCCGCGACCCGCTGCCGCTCCTCCTGGGAGGGGTAAAATCTCGCCTCTGACTTGTACGGGAGATCCGCAATCGCCGCGGTGAACTCCAGATAGTTGCGGTTCAGCTCCCGGTGCCTCAACGCATGCGGCCAGGCGTGATTGGCCCTCCCGGGCAGCGCAAGCAAGGTTCCCTCCACCGACTCGCAGAGGTTCACCCACTTGTCAAACCCGGGCTTCCACCACGCCCAGTATTCCCCCAGCCTTTCGTTGGGAACCTGATCGGTCTGCTGGACGAGGAAGCGGTCGACGTGCGGATCGTGCCTGAGCAGATCCGCTCCGACCGGATTGGTCATGTAGGTGACGTGATACCCCTGCCGCTGGAGCATCGGCAGGATATTGGCGGACTGCAGCGAATCCCCGATCCCGCCGTACCGAACCACACACGCTGCTTTCTGCCCGTCCTGCCGCTCCCTGACCGTGATCTCCTCGGGCCGCCACTCAGCCGGCAAGCTGCCGCTCAAGCTGGTCGTCCTTCTTCGCCCTGCCCTTGGGCTTCGTGGTCTCTGCCTTCGGCTCGTCCTTGGGCTCGAAACCCGGATCGGACTTCACGTAGGTCCCGTCCTGCCGGAAGTAGTGCCGGTTCTGGTGATACATCGCCCCGTCCTCGCCGATCGGGAACAGGGTGCCGTAGTCCTTGGTCTTGTCGAACACCGGCATCAGTAACCCCCGTTCGGGTTCATGGGCATGTCGCGATCCGCGGGATCGGACTTGCAGCTGCCCTTGCCCATGCTGTTGGTCGCGCTCTGATCCAGGCTCGCGCCGTAGCTGTCGCCGTTCATGCCGGTGGAGGTGCCCGCGTCGCCCATCGGCTTCGTGTCGCCGCGCACGTCGTAGCCGGGCTTCGGGGGGATCACATGGCTCTCGTCTTTCATCGCTCGTCTCCTGTGCCGCGGCCGAGAAAGCCGCCGCGTTTGTGGGGGTCGTAATAGCCGTCGCTGGGCTCGTAGGCCATCTCTGAATACTTCACGTTGTTCTTCGGCCGCGGCCAGCAGTCGCCGTTGGCGTTGGTCTCGTATTCCCGGTTCAGGGCCTCGATGCTCTTTTCCGTCTCGACATAGCCGCGCTTCAGGGCGGCATCCGATACCGGCATGCCGTAGTCGCCACCGGAACGGCCGGCGGAGGATTCGGACAGGGAGATGTCCTCGGCCTTGACCATGCCGCTGTCAGGAGGGGTTTCTTTCATGGCTCAACTCCGTTGGATGATTGAATGGGCCGGGTTGCCGACCACCGTCACGCCCGCCGGCACGTCCTTCGTCACCACCGCGCCGGCTCCGACCCGGCAGCCCTTGTGCAGAGTCACGCCGCAGACGATGACCGCGCCGGCGCCGATGGACACACCATCCTCGACGATGGTCTGCGACCACTGATCGGAGGGCGGATACTTGTCGTTGGTAAACGTGACCCGGGGCCCGATGAACACGTCATTCCCGATCTTCACCCCGGTAGGGATGAAAGCGAACGCCTGGACCTTGCAGCGATCGCCGATCTGGACGTCGTTGCCGATCCAGACGTGGGAGTGAATGGTGCACTGCGCCCCGATCCAGCACCGCTGGATGTTGGAGAGTTCGGCGTGCCAGAGCCGGGTATCCTCACCGAATACCATCTGTGGCCTCCCGCATGGCCTCCAGGCCGTCACGGAAACGGTACCGGGCCTTGAATCCCAGCATCCGCTCGGCTTTGCTGCAATCGAACACGAACCGCCCAGGATCGACGGTTCTCTGTTCCCGGACCTCGACCTCGGACTCGTACCCCCAGACGTCGCAGACCATCGCGCCCGCGGCTTCCGCGGAAAGCTCCTCGCCGGTCCCGATGTTGTAGACCTGGTTCCAGGAGTCCCAGGGAGCCGTCAGGGCCTGGACGTTGGCCTCGGCCACGTCGTCGATGTAGGTAAAATCGTTGCTCTGCTTGCCCCCGTAGAGGACCGGGGCGAGACCACGCTGTATCCGCGACAGGAAGCCGCCTATAAGCCCGTGGTAGCGTTTCTCTGGCCCGTAGAGGTGCGCGTACCTCAAGACGATCCACGGCGCGCCTGAGGCCCGGATATAGGTCTCCCCAATGTACTTCGTGCACCCGTACACCGAATTCCCGCAGGCTTGGAAGGTCTCCGTGATCGGGGGCTCCCGGAGGATCGGCATGTACACCGATCCGGTAGAGGCGTAGACCATGGGGATGTGGTATTTCGCCGCCACTTGCGCCACGTTCATGGTGCCGAGCACGTTGGTCTCGTGCGCCAGCTTCGGGTCGGCGTCGGCTTCCGAGAACCGCGCGATGGCGGCGAGGTGCAAGATGCGGTCGGGGCCGTGCTCCATGCACGCATCCTCGAGCGATCCCAAGTCCCGAATATCGCAGCCATCCATGACATCGAAGCCGACGACCTCGAGGCCCGCCTTCTCCAAGGCTTTGCATGTCGCGCTGCCCACAAAGCCCAGGTGCCCGGTGACGAGGATCTTCATGCCAGGCCCTCCACGAGATCCACGACCTTCTCGATATTGCCTAGACCGAACCTCTCCTCCACGATCCGCCGGTACTCCGCGGAGTCATACTGGCCGGACATCTGCAATACCGCTTCGGCCGCGGTGTTGAAGGTCTCCGGGAACTGATCCGAAGCCCCGGGCCAGTTGTGCACGACTGGCTTGATCCCCTTGGCCATCGCCTCGATGACGTTGTTCGGGTTGCCCTCGCTCAACGAGGTCGACAGACAGAAACCCATCTGCTCCCACCACAGATCCAGATCCGAGCGGGGGATGTGCCCGTAGAGATAGACGCGCCGCCGCAGCGCCCTGCCCACGTGGTTCAAATAGACCTCCGTGCAGACGTCCTGCACCTCCCCGGCGATGTGCAGCTCGTGGTCTTGAGGGCAGAGCGCCAGGACCTGGAGCGCCAGCGGCAGGTTCTTCTTCGGGTGGATGTGGCAGGCCATCCCGATCCGGTGATTGGGCCCCCGCTCCCGGTACCTCCACCGCCCCGGATCGGTGCCGTTGTAGACGAGCTCCACGGGCACGGAGACGCCCATGTCCCGGAATGCCTGCCTGACGACAGAGCAGATCCAACTGTTGACCGTGATCAGAAGGTCCGCATGCTTCCAGTTGACCCGCTGCAGTCCGCCGTCGAACAACTCGTAGCGGCGCAGAAACAGGACGTTCCGCTTGCCCTGCACCGGCTGTGAGGCCCCCGAAGCCCAGCCGTGCAGGATCACGTCCACGTCGGGCAGACCCGAATGCTTCAGAACGTGGTGGAATTCATGCCCACGGGCAGAGAATGCCTGCGCAAAGTAGGGCACCCAGGCGTTGTCCCACGGTGTAATGAGGGCTACGCGCATTTCTGCATGACCACGAATGCGTAGTCCATAGACCGATCCGGGAGATCACACTTGTAGCGGTCGTAGGAGTTCAGGACGAACCCGACATCCTCGAGCATCGCGAGATCACGAAGCCCGAAAGGATGGTCGAATTCAGGATCGTGGAACGACTCCGAGCGCGAGAGGTGGATGAACAGCAGCGCGTCCGGGGCCGCCACACTCGCGATCTTCGCGTACCCCTCAAGCCTGTGTTCGGGGCGGACGTGCTCAAGAGAGTCCAGTGCGATGATCCGCGTGTACCCCTCGCCGGGGATCTCGCGTACATCGGCCTCGACCGTCTCCAGGAAGAACATCTCCTTCGCGGCCTTCCTGAAACTCGCGGAGAGCTCCGTGCCGATGTACTTCCAGTGGCCTTGAATGATGACCTTCAGGGCGCCAGCCACCATGCTGTTGCCGGTCCCGATCTCCAGGACCCGCTGGTCGATCCAGCAATACTCCAGCAACCGCCTGAGCTGGTGCGGGCGCTTGTGGACGTTATCCTTCCTCAACGCCCCTTCGTCGGTGACGAGTTTCCGCGCCACGCCTTCCCAATACGCGACTTCACTAGGCAACGGCATCGTAGAGATCCTCCAGGCGGTGAATGTGGTTTTCCATCGCGAATGCTTCGCGGGCCTTGAACACCTTTGGCCTGCACTGCCTGTGCTCTCTCCACCGCCCGGCCAGCTCCTCGACACTGCCGACCGTGATACCGAAACCGTGCTCCCTGACGGCCTCCGAGGATTCGTGTGCGTTGATGCACACGCTCGGGATGCCGGCGGCCAGGTAGTCGAACATCTTGTTGGGCAGGGCGACCTGCCACTGCGGACTGGGCACCGTATTACCGACCAGCCCCCAGTCGTGCCGGCTGATCTGGTCCAGCAGATCCCCGTACCTGTAGCCCTTGTGTACGAACGCCAGGGGCTCGTAGAGGGACTTGAAAGCCTCGTCCTCCCGGCCGGCGTAGACATGGAAGTCCATGCCCACCGTCTTGGCCTTCTGCGCAAAGTCGAGGTAGTCGCAGTAGTAGGCGCCGGTCCCGTTCAGCTTGCCCTCGTGCTCCTCGGGGATAGTGACCCTACCCTCGTAGACCACCCCGCCCATCCACTCCTTGAAGTGGTATTTGTACAGCGAGCGGGGCACATAGCTCGGCAGCACCGACATCGGGCAGTCCAGGCCGAATTCAGAGGCGACCTGCGCCTTCATGGACTCCGAGACGAAATTCACCGCATCGGCCATCTGGAAGGCCGTGCGCTCCTCCGCGGTAACTCGCACATGCGGCTCGCCGGCCTCGAGCGCGGCGACGTGCTCCTCAACGGTGGAGCGTGTCAGATAGGAATCGTGCGCGTCCAGCACCACGGGCTTATCGGTCAACTCCTTGACCATGTAGACGTAGTGCGACGGCTCGTTGTGGACGTGGAAGATATCCGCGTCCTTGACATGAAGCCTGACGGATTCGATGCACTGCTCCATGTTGGCGTAGTGCAGGAAGCTCTTGTACTGCTCGCTGAACATCACCGCCTTCCTGGCGACGAGGTGTACTTCGTGGCCCCGCTCGATGAGCGGGAGTGCGATCTTGTGAACACGGATGCAACTGTGGTTGCTGATCATTACGATCTTCATTGACGCCTTTCTGTCGCCCCGAAGGGTAGACGGGAGTCCGACGCCCGAAGGTAGTCGGCAAAGAAAAGGGGCGCCGAAGCGCCCCAATAACGGGCCTTACTGGTGAATCGTTAGCTGTCCCACTTGCCGTCCGACGTGAACACGCGCCGGTAGTCCACGAAGAACGCCACGGAACCCGTGACGGTCGCCGTATTGCCGGCGGTGCCGTTGGAGGACTCCGGGGTGCCCGTGTAGAACCCGACGTAGGAACCCGCGTCCACCACGTCGTTGGTGAACGTGGTCGTGGACGAAATGCTGTACGGCGCCGCCGCGTCGGAGATCGTGAATTCCGCCGACTCGTTGGAACCGTTGACCCGCAGGCGGGCCGGCACGCGATCGAACACCGTACCGCCGCCGCCCACGGTCGCCAGCACATACGCGCCCGCCTTCAGGAGCTTGATCGGCCCCTTCGGGTAGTGACGCGCCAGATGCGTGATCGCGGTGGCATCGGTAGTGCCGAACGTGAAGCCCGTAGCGGTCTCGCCGCCGTGCTTCTTGGTGAGACCGAACCACTTGCGCTCGATCACACCGAACTTTGCATCATCGTAGAAGTTGCTCATTGCGTTGTCCTCGAGGGTCTGCCAGCGCCGGCCTACCCATAGGGGATATCGGGGGTCGCTCCCACATCCCTGTTAAGAAGCGGAATCCCACTTGACGATGCGGGCCTGCGACGCCTGGGTATGGATCAACCCATAGCCAAGCAGCGCATACCAGGCAATGCCCCGCGACCGACCGAAGTCCGTCGGGATCTTGCCGCGCATCTCCTCGGGCACCACGATACCCTCGGCAACGGTGTCGTCACCGAAGAAGAACGCCCACGAGGACTTGGCGTTGTTCCACGGGTCCGACGTGCCGGTGTACACGTCGAACGTCGAGGTATCCGCCGCGCCGCCCTTCGGGATGTGCGTCTGCTCGACGAACCGGCAGTTCTCGTACCGGCCGACCTCACCGTTCATGATCCGCTGGAAGCCCGCGTCGGAATACTTGCGGATGTCCTCCAGATCGTTCTTGAAGGTGCGGAACGTCGAGGGGTGCGAGAGCGCCATGTAGTCGTCCTGCATGTAGGGCGGGATGTTCCGCTCCTTCATCAGATCGACGATGGCCTTCACATGGCCCTTGCCCATCGCGACGTTGTTGGTCAGCGTCGCCGTGCCGTTGGTCGTCAACGTCACCGCATCCGTGGCCGTGCCGGTGCCGCTGGGCACGACGCGAAGCGGAGTGGCGTCGAACTGGTTGTACACGCCGATGTCGAACGCCTTCTTCGCGTCGTTCTTCATCACCTTGTTGATGACCTCCTTGACCGGGTGCTCGCTCAGATCGTCGAGCTTTCCGGTGTAGGGCACGGACTGGCCCCACTCGGAGATCGTCATGGTTCCCTGCGTGATCGTGTAGTTGCTTTCCGGCATCGTATCCGTCTCGGTCAAAGTGCGACCCTGACGGGCGACATCGGAGTACACGTTCCAGTGGAACGTATCGCCCTTACCCTTGCCCTGGACAGCGGCGTCCTTGATGTCAGCGAACTGCAACTTGTTACTGCGCGTTAGCGCGGGCCAATCGTTTCCGTTGGCCTCTGCATGTCGCCATGCAGATCAGACTATATCTTCAGGATTTCTCCTGCTCTGCGTGTAGTCGTTGAGGGGTCGATGAATGCTGCTCTCTCATCAGAGAGTCGTTGCATATACGAAGCAAACTCAGGTTGTTCCGTATAGTTGACTCCTGAACGCGACATCCTTCCGCGTTTCGGTTGAGCAGAAACCCAGTCTATGAGTTCCAGGAAAATACGTGCGTACTCAGCCTTGTTGACCAAGTATGGAATGACGAGTCGCAACAGCTTCGCTACACCATTCTGGCTTCCGACAGTTATTTCCAACTGATCGCGCCACGTTGGCTTTTTGTTTTTGTAGCGAGAGACCTTGTTCAGAGCGTAAAAGAACGTCAGTTTCTCTCTGACGTAAATCTCCGATATGCGTCGTATCATTCGGACATCTGTATTCGTGATGCGGACCTTTGGACATAGGTATCGCATCTTGGATGTCCCGCAGTCTTTCTCCTGCACTAGCGCGTGGAGATTTCCTTCTCCGTCAATAATCCCTGCTAACCACGCTAGATCGACTTCCCTGCTGATTGACCGCACCTGAACATTTTCACACTTTGGTAGTTCAGGATGCTCCGGTTGTTCCAGCATATAGCAAAGTTTTAGTTCCGCCGTCCCCGCCAACTAGCGGGGTTGCTGACTGGTGATTAACGGAATTTCACGAGCGGCTGTACCGCGTGACGAAGCACCTTGGACAGCTGATCAGAGTACATGTATCCGCCCAAACTGTTCGTCAACCAAAGTTGACCTGCCATGTTATGGCCTCCTGTACACAAAGAAAGTGGAGGAAGGCCGTGTTATTTACGCGATTGACTTTCCTCTCGCCGCCGCGAGCTCGGCAATGGCCGAAGATCTGCGGTCTTGAGATTCCGGGTCTACCGGCGCATCTGAAACGGCCTTCACGCTTGCCGACTCGATCTCGTCGAGACCGGCCTTACGTTCACGCTTCTCAGTGCGGCGGGCCGTGGTTGTGGCAGTCTGACGCCCTTCATCGGAAAACTTGTCCAGCCGGAACTTCTCGGCGTAGAACTCGGCGGCCTTGACGATCGCCACTGCCTCAGGCAGCGGGTTCTCGGGATCGGCCATCAACTCGTCCACCTTGCGCTTCGCGAGCACCGAGTAGTCTGGGTCTTTCCAGATGGTCGGGTAGTCGGTTTCAACCTGCTTCAACGCAGCTTCGACGCTGATGTGCTGACGTACTAGGGGAACTACCTTGCTGGCGATTTCCTCGGGGTCCGGTGCCTTGGACTCCTCCCTGACGTTCGCCTGGCGTAACGCTTCCTCAAACATCTTGGCGGCCGTCTCGGTGTCGCCCTCGTAGAGAGCGGTGACGAACGCCTTGGAGCGTTCCGAGACGGTTTCCTCGGCCTGCCTGACCTCTGCCTCGGCCGCCTTTTTCTCGGTGGCGGTGGTAGCGGCAGCAGCCTTTTCATGGGCCTCTTTCAGAAGCCTTTCGGCCTCGGCCTTCGCGATGGAGGCTTCCTTCAGCCGCTTGTCCGCGGCTTCGGACTTCTGGTAGTGACGCTGGAGTTCTTCGATCGTGACCTCGCGCTCCTCGCCGTCGATCGTGACCTTGACCTTCGCGGCCATGTCACTGACCAGGTTCTCGGCCTGGACCTGACGCTGCAGATCATCGGCGTCCTGGACCTCCTCCTCATCCTTGGCGAGCGGCTGGCCGGATTCCCGCTCGAGCTCGGCATGCCGGGTCGCCATGATGCCTTCTATGGCGCGGTCCCGTGCCGACAACGGCGTATCCTTGACCTCCTGATCTGCATCCGGGGTCGTTGCGTTGACATTCACCACATCGGTCTTGACTTCCTCGATCTCGCCCTCTCGGGTAGAGTCGCGCTTCTTACCCATCTGTGTCTCCTTCGCTCAGGACTTTGCCCGCCTGTTGGGCTTCCTGGATCGCCTCGGCGAGCCAATACTGGATTGACTCGGCGCGGTAGATCCGATTCTGCAACTCGCGAATGACCTTGGGGTTCTCGGCATCCGCGAACTTCAATTCCTCAATCGCGTCCAGGCGCTCGTGCTCGGCGCGCTCCACGAGGAACCGCCCGACGTTGCCTTCCAGAAACCGCTTGACCTCGATCCCGAAATGAAGCTGCGCCTCGAGATTGGCCGTGACGTCCTCGTTCATGCGGAGTCAGCGCGCAGCGTTTCGATCCCCGCCGCAGCGCCCGCCTCCGGAGAGGCAGGAGGAGCGGGCAGCCCGGGGCTGGTGTTCTGCTCGATGGTGATCCCCGTGCGCGGGTCGAACAGATTGCCGGCGCTGATCCCAGGCACGGCACCTGCCGGCGGGGTGGCCAACGGGGCGCCGTCCTGATCCTGGAACCCCGCGGATTTCAGGAGCTGGTCGGCCGGCGGTGCGGTGGCGGGAACGGCCGTGATGACCTGAGCGGCCTGCATGGCGCTGAAGATGGCCCGCACGTTCTTCTCCGTGGTCTCTGCGGTGACCCGCATGACTTCCGCAGTGGCCTTCTCGACCTGCGCCTTGAGCAATTCCGGCGGATACTTCGCGTCCAAAGCGGACTGCAACTGCTGCAACTGGGTCTTGAGCGATGTGATGCGCGGATCTTCGGTCTCGAAATCGAAGAACCTCCCGCCATCCCGGTGTCCGACCTTGCCCAGGACCTCCTTGATGACCTCATCAACCCGGATGTTGTATTTCTCGAACACGCCATCCATCAGGATCTCCTTGATGGTGCGCATGGCCGAGAGGAACACGTCGACCTGCTGGTGAGGATTGGTCGCGCCCATCCCGACATTGACCACCGCGGTCAACTCCTGATCCAGGATCTCGTCGGTGACGGCATTCAAGCCCATCTTCTGGAGCCCGACAGATTTAGAGCCCGCCAGGGCAAAGATGCGGTCATCGCTCTCTAGCTCCATTTCCATCCGCAAGACCTGCCGCAAGACCGGCTCGACCCATGTCTCGACAAAGGTGCGGAGCTGGTAGCCCGAGACCTGATTGGCGTTCGACGTCAGGATGTTCATGCCGCCCACGGTCTCGTTCAGCCGGCGGTTGGACTGCACACTGGAACCCGAGAACACGCCGGCGACGTCATCGAAGTCCAGGTTCGCCCGGTCCTCCTCCTGATAGGCGGACCCCGTGACATCGTTGAACTCGTTGACCTTCACGTCCTTTTCGACGTCCTCGACCATCGTAGAGGAGCCCGGGATGTTGTTCCGCAGGCTCACGATGTCGATCTGCTTGTTGCGGCGCACGAAGTAGCGTTTGTTCAGGACGAACGTCACGTTGTCCCGGCGCTGGTTCTTGATCTCGTTGATTTCCTGCTGCTGCGCCCGGGTCAGCCGCGGCACGCCAGAGGGGTAGATGCGGTGTGTCTCGATGACGCACTGCCCGACCACATACGGCCTTTCCCCGAACGGCACTGCGCGCTCGAGAGGCATGGGCTTGCGGCTCAACATCTGCTCGGTCGTCAGCGTGTAGTACACCCAGTCAGTGCCGTTGACCTCCACGGTGATCCGGTAGACCCAGACCACAGTGAAATCGGTGATCGGCTGATCGTGGGATGCCTTGGCGTCCTGGCGCTGGTTCGCGTCGCGCGCGAGCCTGAGTGGATCGGAGAACGGCGTGACGGCCTTTTTCAGCGCGGCGTCGCTGACCTCGAGCCACGGGGCCTCGCCGGATTCGGCGGGCGCCCTGGTTCTGGCCTTCACGTCCTTGATGTACATCGGCACCAGCTCGATCAGATACGGGCTGGTCTCCACCACATTCATCCAGTTCGCGCCGGGGTCGAAGCGGAAGTTCTCGATGGGCAACAGAGTAATACGTGGGCGGTCGATGACCTTCTGCCCTTTCTTCCGGTACTCCCACCACTGCCGGCTGATGACGATGCCCGTGGTCTGCGCGTCCTGATAGGCCCCGACGAGGGTCAGGAACCACGGTATGGTCTTGGACAGCCGGTACTGCATGACGTGCTGCCAGATCTCCGCGGAGACCTTCTGCATGTCGTCCTTCTCGTTCTCGGGCAGGATGGACAGCGCATCCATTGAGGAGAAGAACGCCTCGGCGGCGATCGCCTCGTTCTTGCGTATCGTGGCGCGCGTCTTGGGGCTGAACAGGCGCGAGCGCCACTTCCACGCATCGCTGTGATACTTCGAGCCCAGGGGGTGAATCCCGTGGAACTGACGCAGGTCTGCCTCGATCTGAGTACGCACGCTGGACTCGAAATAGCTGTTCGATGCCGAATAGGCGTCCCGCGCGAGGGACAACCAGGCGTCTGTGTTGCCCTCGTTCACGTTTTCTCTCCGATGGTTCGGCCCGCGATGTCAACCGGCAAGGACAGGATCTCCTCTGCGTTCATGGCGGCCCGGCGGGCGTGGTATCGCTCCAAGAGTTCCCCACACCCGCGGGTCAGATCCGCCTTCAAATCAGTCCAGCTCGCGTAGCGGTCGAGGAAGAACCGGAACCCCCATGTCCCGTCCAGACTCATGCACTTCACGTCGCACACCCCGTTGCCGTTGTGCACATCGACGTACCAGTCATATCCCGGGTAGGCTTTGGCGATGATCGTCCCGACCTCGTTGCGGATCTGGCGGACGAGCGCCGGGGTCTCGGTATCGTCCTCCAGCACTACCGACGCGATGCTCATGCGCCGTAGTACGTCACCAAGCGGTACATCGGGCACCAGGGCGCGGTGTCGAACATCTCCCAGTACAGGATGAAGCCGTCCGTGAAATACTCCCCGGTCAGCCTATCCGGCATGGCGAAGGGGTCAGTCAACGAACGAATCGGGCGTGCAGGCATCGGTCACGACTTCCTGTTTCACCTGATCCGGTGAGCATTCGTACTCCCGGCGGGTCACGAGCATCCGCACGGGCAGCGGAAGGCGCTCGTAGTCGTCATCCGCCAGGACCTCCTCGAGAGCGGGGATCATGAGCCGGTGTAGGGGTTCAAGACCTTCTCGCGCTTCGGAACCCGGAACTCGTAGACGATGGGCTGGCGCTTGTTGCGCATCTCCACGTCGTCCTCGAGGGCTTCGGCCAGCGCGACCTCTGCCGACCACGGGCGCTGAGAGAACCGCACCGGATAGCCGGCCTGACCGTTCAGGCTATCGGTGGGCTGGTACGGGGCGTCGTCGCTCATCTGCCTATCCTTCCTTTGCGCTTCACGCGCTTGTTCGCCACGGCAATCGCCATGCCCTCGTCTCCGCCCTTGCCGATGATGGCATTGGCGATGCGCGAGGCTTTCTTGGCCTGCCCGCTACTCAGGCGCTTGTTATGCCGCTTGCGGAATGTTTCGGGGGTCCAGGGCATGTGCCCTCCTACATACCGTCGCTGTGCGCGACCGGCATCAGTGTTTTCTCGTCGACCAAGACCGGCGGGCCCATCTCCATGTCGTAGATCCGGCTCACCGCGTCGATCAGGTCTTTGAACGTCGAGAACGGGTAGGTCAGGTATTGCTCGATGAAGCGGGCGTTCAGGCTGTAGACCTTGCCGTGCTCATCCACCTGGCGTACCGGCTTGAAAATCCGGTGCTCCTGATGGGATGCCCGCATCTGGGCCTGCAGCTTGGTCTCGCCATCCGCGACCGCGGCCATGTAGAACCGGCCGTTGCGGAAGTCAGGTTCCAAGCGTTGCACCCGGTCGTCCTTGCTGTTCAGCCCCTCTCGGGTCCAGTTGAGTTGCTGGATCTCGAAGGACAACCGCTCCATCGACATCCGCTCCTCAAAGTAGTCGATGTCGCTGTCCATGCCGTAGCGTTCGTAGCCCACGTACACGGACTGGATGCCGGGGGTGCGCATCCACTTCGCCCGCAAGTCCCGGATGGCCTTCCACCGCTCCGACAGGCTCATCTTGTGGTTGTAGCCGTCGAGCAGCCACTTGTTTCGGGCCCCGTCGAGCGCGACCACCGCGATTGCCGTGCGGTCGGTGCCCACGTCCCTCGAGCCCGCGGGGTCGCACATGATGGCGACAGTCAGCGTGTTCGGCCGGATGTCCGAGAACTTCAGCCACTCCTTCCGGAACATCGCGGTATTGCCCGCGGAGGGGTCTTGGAGCATCTGCGCCGCGAGAATCGGGGTCGGCTGATTGAGCTTCTTTTGCTCCCACGCCTCGGGCGTCAGGAATACCGGCTTGCCACTGACCGTCCCGTCATCCGTGGCTGGGTAGATGCGGGGGGTCAAGACCTTGCGGTCAAGGATCCACTGGTAGGTATCCGCGAAGCTGTAGCGAGTCCCGGCGTGCCACTTGCGGATCAGGCCGTCCGCCCCGCGGGCCCCAAGGTTGTCGCTCAGGCCCCAGCAGTTGGTCGTTTTCTCGACTTGCTGTGGGGTGTTCACACTCTCCTGCGTCACCACGTCGTCGTAGATCAGCAGCTTGAAATGCTTTGCGGTAGGCTGCCCGTCGACCAGGCCCCACCCCTCGACCGTGGACTCCTTCGGATTGGTCTTGCGGCGTACCACGATCCCGCCGTCCAACGACCACCGCGGCGCCTCCTTCTGAGGGTTGGCCCACAGTGTCTCGGGGTAGAGCGCCTTCAGCTCCTCGTTGGTCTCAAGCTCGGTCTTGATCTGCGCCAGGAACGCGCGGGATATGCCCTTGGTGTGCGCGAAGATCCCAATCGTGATCTCAGGGTCGCGCAGTATCTCCTGTATGCCGCCTGCGAAGGTGATAACCGTCGACTTGTAGTGCTCGCGCGCCCAGAGATCCAGGTGGCCATCGGGCTTTGCCTCGACTTCACGGCAGCGCGCGTAGATCCACTCGTGCCACGCATCCCTGCGGTGCAGCAGAACCACCAGCAAGAAGTACCTGTCTGCCCGGCCGAGTTCGGCGCGTCCGTAGCGTTTCTCGAAACGGTCCCACTCGTCGATCAGCGGGGCCCCGAAGGGCGCTTTCTGCAGGCGACGGTAGTCACACTTGGGAACTTCCGTCATTCATCCCGCAGCAGTTCTTTGCGCAGCGCGGCATAGTCCGTCATCACGGGCGTCGGTAACGGGTTGTCGGGGTCGCTGCCGTGCAGGATCTTCTCTCCGTACTTCTTCGGCAGCATCTTGGACAGCAGCCACTTGCGGGCGTCGATTTGCAGACGGGCCCGCTCTACCATGTCCGCAGACTTGACCTCGGTCTTGCCATCGCCCTTGACCGTGACGATCTGCCCGACACGGCAGTCATCGGCCATCCGCAGGATTTCCTCGGCATGGAACTCCCAGCCGATCTCCCGGGCTCGCGCGTATCGCGCAGCAAAGCCCTCGTGGTCGTCTATCACCCACCCGCGTACCGTAGGGGCCGGCGGCATGTGTTCGTCGCGGCAGATACCGTTCAGCCCCTCCCCGGCCGCGAGGCGGGCACAGATTTCATTCGCTATGTCACTGGAATAGGTCAGCGGCCGCCCGTGTGGCTTGGGCGGCGCGCGGCGCGACCCTTTCGTACCGCCCTTCCGGCGCTCGCCCTGACGGGTAGAGGCTTTCTTGGCCATGTCGTAACCTCGCTGGTAGATCAACCGCCCTGCTTGCCGGTAGGCACTCCGGAGGCGGTTTGGATGACGTTGGTCCGGATGGGGTTGCTGGTGTATGCCCGGCCGGGGATGGAGTTGGCGCTGACAGAGCGCATGGTCTGCACCAGTTGGCGCAGCTCCCGGATGTCCTGCCGCATTTCCGCCACGCCCGCCTCGAGGACAGCGATGCGCTCGGACTCGCTACCCCTGGAGGACTCGTTGACCGCCACTCCCCCGCCGGCGGAGGCGAACAGCGCGAGGACCGCGGCCACTGGCTTGGTCAACCGGCGCATCCTCGGCATGTACCAGGAGTCCGTCCTGTCCTCCCGGCATTGGCCGCGGTAGACCTCGGCCTCGTTCTCGATGGCGACCAGGCGCTCATTCAGCATGGCCTTGTAGTCGGGGAACCACTCCGGATCTCCGTCGTCCAGGGGCGGCTTGCCGATCGCGCGCATCAGGCGCTGGTAGTTCGCGTAGTCCCGCTCGGTGCCTACGCCGTTGGCGATGTTGATCTCGCCGAGCAGGCGGGTGCGCTTGGCGTCGAGCTCGTGGAGCTTTCTGCAGGGGTCACTGATCGTCGGGGTACTCATGTAGCGGCTCCCGGCATCCCATCATGTGGTCGAAGTAGAAGGTCCACATCTTCACGCACCCCGTCAGGGGTAGCAGCAGCATCGTAATCGTCACCACTGCCAGTGCCCGAGAGGACCACGCACACCAGCACGACGAGCACGATGGCCGCGGCGAGCGCCGCCCAGCCAACACCCGCATGGGAACGATTTTTCCAGTCACCGCGGGGGGCCACTGTGCTGCCCATACTGTGTCCCGACGATTTCCGTTGACATGGCTGGGTCTCCTAGCTCCGAACCCGATACTCGCTATCAACGGGCTTTGCCGTACCATCACTGAACGTAATCACCGGAGGCGGCCAATACTGCGGCCACTGGCCTCCAGGCGGCGCCCAGGGCTGCGGGACAGGCACATACACCGGCCGCGCCTCCAGCTCCCGTACCCTGCGCTCCAGTTCCTCGACGCGGCGCTCTAGGTCTGAAGTCTTTGGCTTTCCTACGCTTGAGAAGCAGTCTGCCCAGTCGGTCATAGCCACGCCCATGCCATCAGATACCACCCGCCGAAGATAAGTGTTACAACAAACACCCATAGAAATACTTCAAACGGGCCGTTATGCGTCATAGTTGCGGCCTTCCGCGAAACACCACAATCGCAAGCGGTTGCGGCAATCCGTGATCTGCCCCTCCAAATTTCGGCCTCCCTCTGACAAACCGAACTTCTCCGTATTTCTGGCACAGGTCATGCCACCACGCAGTATTTGTCCGTGCTGGTATCAGGCAAACCGTTGTAGTCCCGTTCCACGTTTCGCGTATCGCTTTTTTCAACCACTCAACCATCGCCCTCCCGTATGGTGGGTTCATCCAGCACACGCCGCGCCAGTCCTGTTTTAGCCCGTCCTGCTCTTTCGTGTAGTAATGCGAACATTTGGCGTTATCGTCCGCTGCCGCAACATCGGTGTTGAAGCAAAACTCTTGATTCAATTCATCAAACAATTCTTGCGGAGTTGGCCATTCTACACTCGCGCTTTCAAATTTATTTTTGAACTGCGCCATTCAATTCACTTATATCCACGCCCACGCCGCTAGACCGAGGATGGATGCGCCTATGCCTACATAGAGGAAGATGGGGAGCCAGTTCATGTATTCAGATCCAATCGGTTGTTTCTGGCCTCAATATTCCTGTGCATCTGCATCGCAAATCGCATGACTTCAGCTAACTCTCTCTGCATTTCAAGTGACATGCACTCACTTTATACGCCCTGACTTTTTGTTTCCGAATCAGGAACACATGTCTTGCCGTCCCAATGGGCATCAGGTGCGCAACCCGGCTCGTCAAGATCCCGAATCAAGCACGATGGAAATACGCCCAATGGCGTATGAACCATACGGCAGCAACCTCCTAATATGGCGGCGCACAGAAGCGCCACAGCAGTTATCCTGCCTCCACCATTGGGCCAGTTCATTTTGATGCAAGCCTGTCCAGATACACGACAGCCCAAGCCAAGCCAACCACCGCCCCAACAATCGCCCCGACGACGAATATCACGACACCCAACACCCAGCTCACCGTATCAGCCCTAGCTTTCGCCACAGACCGACGCACGGGCACCAAGGTTGCGGAGCAGGTTGTGGAGGCGGAACCGGCGTCGGGTCCGGTATCGGGCTAGGCGGAACCGGCTGTGGTTCCGGCGTGGGAGTCGGCGCAGGAGGCGTCGGGGGTTCGGGATTCTCATCAATAGTCTCCACTCGCGTCACAACGAGGTAATCGCTACCCCATTGGCGCAGATAGTCCTCGTGTATCCAGATTGCGCCCTTATCCCCGTAGTAACCCCACTGGTTACGGCTACGGAACCACACGCCATCGGGCTCGGTACGGTAGCCGGTCAGCGTCATGCAATGACCGCCAGCGAGCTTGTCGGAATCTATGAGGGGCGGGAGTTTCCCGTCATTGCCGACGCGCCAGATGTTGTCAAAGACGTAAGCCCCGTAGCAGACCACGTTACCGGCCGCTATAACGGCCATGAGGTCCGCGAACTCGCACCACTGCCACTCCAGGACTTGGTACTCGTCGGCCTCGTCGTAGGCTTCTGCAGGAGGCTTGGCGGTGAACTTGGATACGTCGTAGGGCCACAGCTCGTCGTGGCAGAGCCCGTACTTCTTCATGGACTCCAGGATATCGGTGATGTAGGCCCCGGAGTCCTCGTTGATCGTGCCCTGCTCGGCTCGATTGTTGTAGTACGCAAACAACTTGGAGCGCGGCTGGTAGTTGCCATCTCTCAGGTCGCGGTATTCGATTTGATAGGCGCCGCCATAACCCGTGCAGGAACCGAGATTGCCCTGATCCTCGACCGGCCACACCAGAGGGCCGGGATCGTTCTCCCATTCCTTCGGGGCGGTCAGCTTGGACCAGATAGAAGCCTTGAGGCGCTTGGCCAGCGTGAGGCGAGGATCTGGCTTCCAGTTAAGAACTCGGTTCATTCCTCCTCCGCGTTTCGATGCGCCTCAAGGATCTCCCGCACCGTTGCCTGCTGTGCTAAAGCAGACTTGCTCCAGAACAGACTGGCAAACTCCCGGATCGTGTCCTCGCTGATGCCTCGCGCCTTGAATAGCGTCACGTAGTTCTGCGCCTTCTCTGAGCGCCAGGTGTCGAGGAAGATCATTGCAGCAAGAAGTATTCGACCAGAGCAGCAATGAGCAGGAGGATCGACCCCGCCACTGCGATAGGCTTCAGAAACCCATCTACTACCCTTTTGCCGAACTCCCCGACCTCTCGGACAGGGCCGTTATTCCATCCGCCGCTCATTCGCTATGGTCCGAGGCGAGCAGCCAGATGATGAAGGCGGCGGCGAGAATCCATGCCAATAACGCTACGGAGTCCTCTGACATTCCGGCGGTGCTTCGTATTCATCGGGACAGGACAGCCAAAGCGAACAATTGGCCCGATTGAGCTTGTCAAGTACGGAACGCGGGGTGGCCTTGGCCTCATCCGCGGTAAGCGTGATCGATTCCTGCTTCTTGCAGCGAGTATCAACTGGGACCTTGATGACCTGAGTACCGCAGCCGGCTAGAAATGCCAGCGCGAGGAGAAGGATTTTCATGGCTCACCGCTTCCTCGGCGGCGGGCGCGTGGCAAGGTCTATGGCTTCCGCGTCGGTCAGTTCGGTGACGGCGCTGGCGGCTTCTCTGGCATCGTCTGCGCGCTGCACGGCTTCGGCCTGCTTGTCCTTCTGCTCCGCGTTGGCATGGGCATACCCTTCGGACTTGCCAGCCTTATACGCGGCCTCAAGCGCCCACGCAGCGAGCTTGCGCCAGTTGACGATCACGAGGTAGACGGCAAGGGCGCCGATACCGAGCGCCCCCACCCACCAATACTGCAACAGGTTCACGAACCGGCCTGTTCCTTCAACCACACCTCTCGGTCATGCAGCCAGTCACCCAGCATGCCGACCAACGTCATCACGAACACCGACCACCACGCCGGCCAATCGGCAGGCAGCGTGATCGCGCCGACCTTGGTCCCGAGCCATGCCAGAACGAAGGCGAATACCGGGACGATGACCATCCACACGCCCTCACTCAGCTTGGGCTTGAGGGTATCGATGATCTTGGAGAACCCGTAGGTCAGAGCGGCGAGCACCAGTCCACCGACGCTCGTTGCGATCTGAGTCACAGCGCCGGCATCCGGTTCGAAGGCCGCGAGCGCGGCAAAAGGAACGAACGCGGCCAGCGCCGCGACAATCAGCTTCAACATGACTACCTCCTACAGTTGATATCCCACATCCGGCCGGAGTGTGGGTGATGCGAAATACTCAGAACAACTCGTACTTTTACTCAGCCCGGCCCCGTCTCCGGGAACCCGTACTTGCGATACTCCACCGCGATTAGCTTGCGGAATGCCGGGGTGATCTTCTTGCAGTACCGGAGATTCGCCGCCTCAATACCATAAAAGATATGGTCGAATGCGTACTGCTCGGCCTCACGCCGCATTTGCAGCAGCGCGAATTCCAGGATCTTCGCGGACATGCTCGGCCTTCAACCGGATGGCCTCGTACAAGCGGTCTTTGCTGACGAAGGACAGGCGCATTTCACAGTTGATGCCCTCCGCGACCCATCTGTTGTCGGTCTGGTAGACCTTAATGCGCAGCGGTGCGATCACCATATCCCCTCATCGTTTCCGCCAAGGTAGAAACCAAGGTGGTGATTGCTTGAGAAATTAAAGAACTGATGCGCCACCGACATAATCGGCGCCACATCTGGGTAATCGCACCATTGCTTACGGATACGGTTTATCTTGCGCTCAGAAACGCACAGCGGGCACCCTTGACCGTTCTTCTTGCACCTAGATTCCCTGCGGTGACGGAACGGCAAAAAACGCTTCCTGCGCTTGCCGTATCTCAATGAACCTCCTCGCCGTCCTTCGGAATCAGTGCCTCAATGTCGAACACCCACTTGATGTTCCCGACAATCGCGCCGCAGTCCGAACAGAGCGCACGCTGGTCCATCATCAGGTAGAACATCTGGCAGTTGCAGACGCAGGCCAGCCCGTATTCCTCGGGGTTGCGGAGGTCTACGACGTTCTCTTTCACAGCAATGCTGCCTGCTCTTGCCGCATTGGTTCGGGTTCAAATAGCGGGCGCTGCTTGTAGGCTTGGTCGATACGCTTGCAGGCGATGTCGAAGTATTTCTCGCAAATCTCGATGCCGATGAACTTCCTGCCGAGATTGACGCAGGCGACTCCAGTGGTGCCGCTGCCCATAAAGGGGTCTAAAACAACGCCGGTCGATTCGGTCAAGCCAACCAAAACTTCAAGAAGCTCGATGGGCTTTTCCGCAATATGCTCTTTATTTTCGCCGCCGACAGGCGGGAACTGCAGAACGTTTTGTGGCGACTTTTCGCCATCCTTCGGCACGCCATGTGACGCATAAACGATATATTCAGCCGACGATGAGAAGCGTCCGCGCTGCATTCGCACTCCAGGCTTCCACCATGTCGCTAAATTTCGCCATACCCAACCACCGCACTGCACGGCATCTGTCATCGTAGGTAATTGCCGCCAATCTGTAAAAGCGCAACAAATCGCGCCGTCGTTTGCAATCCTAAGGCATCTACCAAACCACATAGTCGCCCATTCTAGGAATGCTCTCTGGTCTCTCGTATCACCAGCAAACTCGTCTCGCACCGTAAATGTCGATCCGGTTTGCACATACTTCAATGATGTCTTTTGCGTCCTGTCTCCGCGGAATTGGCCTCCACTGCTATACGGCGGGTCAGTAATCACCGCATCGACCTTGGGGAGCGTCGGGAGGATTTCCAGACAATCCCCGAGATACAGCGTGCAATCGCCTATCTGCTCGGTTCTCACGTCACTCCTCGCACCTGTACATCCGCATGTACTGACTGGCGTCGAAATCCGCGATAAGGTCTACGACTTTCTTGTCCTTCACTGATGCCGTAACCCGCGAAGGCAATGCGCCCATACCTCGTGCCCGAGGTCATTCAAGGCGGCGGTGTCGTTTAGATCGGTCGGCTCGCGCGCGGCGATAACACAAACATGCTCAACAACCAGATCACCGTTCGCGTTGCGCGTCGGTGCTGCGGCCATCGCCCCGCCATACATGCAGATATGGGGCAGATCCCGCATAGATTTAACCGGCGTACCTAGAGCCTGCGAGGTCATCTTTTGGCACTCGATCATGGATGACGCGACGGACGGCGAAAACACGAACTTGATGGTTGCGATCTCGGCTGCATTGGCCTCCCTGACAACCAATGCGCCGAATGCCAGTGCGAAAGCGACGGCGAACCCGTACAGTGCGCCCCGCCATATCCCCTGCCGGTATCCGATCCGATACCCGTCAGCCATTATCTCGGCTGTCCTGTCCTGCAGCCGGCGCACCTTGGACTGCGGGCTCGATATCAGGTGCATAGGGTTCCTCCCTTGTGCGGAGCAAACCACAGGCTGAGAAGGACATGACGATAATCGCCATGAGAGCGGGACCGGAGATGACGCCGCGTTGCTTGCGCGTGCTCACCACGGCAGCGTAGGCTTGGCAGTCATAACTACCAGCGCGGCAATAATCAGCCCAACGACTAGCCCAGCGAGCGCGCCTAGCAGAAACATCCACATCAGATGTCGTACTCGCGCATGGCTACCACCACTCCTCGCCGGCAATCACCAAATCGTCATCGTCATGCGGCTCAATCAGAATGCCTACTTCGTCGGTGTCGCGCATCGCTTGCCCTCCGAATCCAGGAACACGCCTATCGAATACTTGCCGCATATGAGCGCCAATGACTTCTCGCCCGCATACCACGAATCGTCGTAGACGATCCCGACCATGCTTTCGCGGCTGAACACGATCCCGTACATCTTCGCGCCGATGAGGAAATGGCAGGTGTTGGTCGCGTAGAACAACAGGCGGCCGATGCGGAAACTGAAAGTGCGGTCCTTACGCCGCTCAGTCATCCCCCGCACCTCCCGTCGGGACTGTTTCGTTGACGTGGAAAGCCGAGAGTGCGCGGCGCCAGTATTTGACGCGCTGGTCGAGGCCGTTCGTCCCGCCGTTGATGCGTTTCGTCAGGGTGGTGTAATCGTTGCTGTCGGCGTACCGATTCAGCCCACGCGACCACCAGAACCACGCCGCGCTGCGACATGCTTGTGTCGGCTGCTCCAGGAGTTCAGGGCGGTGGAGCAGTAATTCCGGGTCGTCGGGGAACAGGGCTTTGGAGCAGTCCCGGTAATTGGCTCTGCCGGTAAGCTGGATCAGGCCACGGCCAAGGAATCGCTTGCCGTCTCCGGGCTCGGTGTTGCCCAGCCTTTCCGCCAACGTGCTGGGAGGCTCGTAACGCTTCTGTTGGGGCGTTGGGCCGTAAATCTCGCGCAACCAGCGAAACTCACCGCACTCGTGCGCTACTTGGGCCAGAAACGCTGCTACGCGCCGTGGCGTGTCGATCCCGAACTCGTTGCACGCCCGAGTCAGACGCGGGGCGAATCGGGCTATCGTGTACTTGCTGGCGGCTTGGCAGACCTGGGCTAACTGCGCTTCGGTGATCTGCATGGGGCCTCCGGTAAGAACTCTGCTCTGCTCGCTCAGATTTAAGGCGGTAGACATAACCCCCTCAGCCTCGCGGTTCATGCCTTCCGGCCGCGTGCCGGTGTTTCTGAGGGTGGGTATCTCCCCTGCGAGCTGGGGCGCTTGCGAGGCGCTTTCGCTTCCAGAGCATTTCTGAATAGGTGCCCGCTGCAGGGATTCGGACACGTAGTACCCTGCGCCCCGTCTACAGGCTGCTGGATTACCAGTTGCGGGCATTGGGATAAAGCCCGGACTCGTGCATCCGGGCGCCCGCGCCTCTCGTGCTGACGGCGGGGCCTTGATAAATTGGGGCCAGAAACGCAAAAACCCGCTGGCCTTGCGGCTCGGCGGGCTTCATAAAACGCGGACGTACCTGTCCTTGGGACGTAAGGATAGCCCAAGCCCGGATAGAATTCAAGCCCCCTCCTTGACTTTTTGTGGAGCCCGTATTCTGCGCCGCACCATTCGCAGGCCCTTACCCTCCCACCGCGAGAGCATGGCGCTCACCTCGTCGAACAGCCTCTCGGCCTCTTTCACACCACGAAACGGCCGCATGGCCCTTGCCTTGCGCTCGCCGTATGGAGTGACCCCGCTCCCGTTACATGAAGGGCAGCACATGGAGCACGGCTGCTCGTCTTTCCCACCACAGACCGGGCAATCCCTGGCGTTGCAGGTCAGGCAGACTTGCGGCAAGCAGAACTCAACGAGGGTGACTTCTGCGACACGCCGGATTTCCCCCAGCGTCATGGACTCGTCGAGCCTGCCCCATCTCAGGACCCGGCTAATGGCGTGACCCACGACTTCGGCAAGCAGGTTATACGCGGGCTCCTGCATGTACTTGGTGCGGAGCAACAATTCCATATGCGTCGGCAAACCAGCTAGAGCCCACCCCGCATCGACGAACTCCCAGCGAGTCGGCGCCGTGCCCCTGCCCACGCTCTGCGGATCAACGGGGTGCGGCGTGCCCAGGGCCAGCCATTCACCGATGTCGCGGGGATCGGCCATCAATCCCCCTTCTGCTCCAGCCAAGCCTCCATCCCCGCCGCGATACTGGATCGCTGGAATCCCCAAGCCAGAAGTAGGGACACGATCAGATCCAGGACAGCCGTGACTGTCATGTCGTCGTGCAGTGACTCGACTGAGACGGTGACGTAGGTCTTATCGTCGGTGGGGGCGATCGTGAGTTTCATGTCCACACGTCTCCGTTAGATTCACGCTTGCCCTGCTCATATGGGGCGGCAAAGCACCGATAGAACTCGGCCTTTCCGCACTCAAAGGCTGCCATCACTTCCGCAATGGACTGGTACGAGATCCCCTTTGTGTGCATGTACTCGGCAGCCAGGATGCACATGGCGTAGTTCAGCTCGCCGGCATTCATGGGCTGGCGTGCGCGCAAGTCTCTACGGGCTTCTGGTGTGATGTAGGGCATGTCACTCGATCCCCAGCTTCTTGCGCACAATCTTGCCGATGGGGATCTGCAGACCATCGCATACTAAGGCGATGAGCCCGCACAACATTGCAATAGCGAGAACCCACATCATCAGAATTAACGCGCCAAGTGCCATCGTCTCTAACATTCGCCCTCCTAGTAATCCATCAACTCGACAGGGATACCGCTGGCCTGCGCGAACTCGATCTCGCGCTGAACTCCAATCGACCGCTCCCAGCCCGCCAGCCGCACCACAACCAGTGCATCACAGCGCGATAGCATCAACTCGTTTTCCTCGCGCCAGAATGCGTCGGTCTTAACCGGGCACCCATAAGCAGCAAGGTATTCGCTCATCTCGTGGCTATGCGCAATCGGGCTGAATACAAATCTGCCGGCGGCGCGGATACGGGCAGCGAAATCCATCGCCTGCTGCGCGCGCAGCTCGCGTATCTTCTCGCTGTCGTGCGTGTAGGGGCTGGCTATGTACGATAAGCGTTTCACATCCCCCTCCTTTGGCGTTCGGCATGAACCATGTCCAGGGTGTTCCAATACCCAGCGCCATCCACTGCGTTGTCGCGCTTGTGGTGATTGACCTCGCGAGAGCATTTACAGCACTGCATGATGAGCGGCCAATCTTCAGGCACAAACGGAGCCTTGAGCTTGTGCGCGAACAGCGCGTTG
>Ga0070749_10000512_pt1 | contig 26080 bp, 20 predicted proteins | sample VirMetDEL_Nov_18_FD_75180 | JGI IMG/M metagenome (GOLD analysis project Ga0070749, IMG submission 75180) | Aqueous microbial communities from the Delaware River and Bay under freshwater to marine salinity gradient to study organic matter... | ecosystem: Environmental > Aquatic > Marine >...
AATTGTCTCCTAAAAGCTATCGCTTATAAGTGAATTGAAAAGTGCCATCTTCGCAATGTCGTCATTCTGCGGATCAGCCGGAGGCACAAGCACAAGCGCATCTGGCGGCTTGCGTTCAAATTCGAGCAGTGCCTCTTGCGTGTTCCCTGCAATACTCGAGGCAGCAAGTACTTCAGTCTCCGTGATAGACCCGCCGTAGGCAGCACCAGTCCGTTCCCACAGTGCTCGCAGAAAGTCAATCCAGTGCTTATTGATGAGTCCAGTATCTGGATCAACCAGCGGAACGTCAATTCTCGGAAAGGGGTGAGAAAGCGTCATGGCGTATTAGCTACCTCCCCGTCAAGCCAAGCACCTTGAAGCGCTGTGAAGAAATCATTTGACCAGTGAATCTCAAAGACTCGATCTCTTGCAGCACCAAGGCGATTGTATCGAATTTGACGCGAGTACTCGCCAGTTGCCCCGGCATCCCGCTTGACGGCATCGCCCCAGCTGTTGCCTCTTGTATCGCTCCAGCGAAGTGAAATCTCTGGCGGGTTGTCAGACGAGCCTCCAGTCTGATGCCCGCAATCCATATCGAGAGTGAAGTACTTGTACTTCGTAAGTTTGCCCTCGTTCACGAAATGCGGAAATCCGCGCCGACGAGTAATTGGTCCGCCGAAGTCTGTGTAAACAGATGGATCAAGTTCTCTGAGCGTTCCGTTCTCCCAATCGAGGTAAAGGTTCTTACCGAACGCTGATTCCATACAACCAGCCCGGTGCCGGTGCTCGAGACCGTTAGTGTCGATCCAGACCCATTCATGCCATTGACTTGTCGAGGTGTCAAAGACCCAAGTCTTATCCGCAGTCGGAAATGAGAGCACATAAAACGGGTGCCCGTTCACAGCGTAAACCATACCCACAGCGTCAGAGACTGTGGAGTATCCTTTGATCTCCTTGTCAATGGCGTGAGTCGAAATTCGCTCCATGCGATATTCCCTACCGCGAGCGACAAATCTGTTTCCTGCCCGATCTTCGATCAGCCAAAATACAAGCGATCCGTAGCTGGCCACACTATGCGGCGCTGCGCAGCCGTGTTCGATGTATGCTCCGTTGATGATCTGAAATGGGAAATCTGGCGCTCCAGAGTTAAACCACAACTCTGTCGCTTTCTGCACACCAAAGAGCCAAATCTCTCGATCTACAATCTTGATGGCAGAGATGTTCTCTTTGCTTCCACTCTTCACCACGCCGTAGAACACATCGAACTCGGTCGTATTACCGAAGGACGAGTTAAACTGGCCGGTGTTTGGCTGGTTTACGAGCAAGAATGTGTCAATGTAATCAACAGTGACTCCACCCTGAAATCCTGCTCCAGTCGGCGCTCCGACTGCATCAGTTGCAAGAGTAACAGTGTAACCGTTGGCGGTGCCATCTACGAGCAGCATCTCAACCCCATTGTCAGACATACTGACAGGGCCGCTCCCGGAAGTTAGCGTTGCCAACTCAGTGAAACTAAAGTTTGGAGCTATCTTGTAGAGCTTAGACCCGACCACCCCAAAAAGCGAGCCGTTTCCTGCGCGATACAGTCCACGCCCACGGCCCGCAGTTGGGGGACTCGAAAGGGTGACACTTCCCGGAGTGAGATAGTGCGTCATTGGCCGCGCCGGATCAACTTCTGTCGGATTTAACTCCGGGTACAAGTTGACACAGCGTTGCGCCGCAGCTGCAAGACTCCGTGCCGAGTAAGTGCCACCATTAAGAGCTATGTCGGCCATATCAGGTAATCGGAATTTCCACCCAAACCAGCGTAACAACACCGTCCAGCGTCGCTGCGGTATTATCTACGTTTGCCCAGGTGTCTGCATAGTTGAAATACACAGTATGATCCCCAGCAGCCTCAATGATGAGACCTGGAGCTGCGGTGAGAATCTCTGCGGTGCCAGCAATATTATTCGCAACTGCCGGCCCCAAGATGTTTTCGCAAGCTGCATCGACATCGCCAAGCGTTGCATTAACGCCAGAGCCGACAGTCGTGCCGAGGCCGAGTTCCGGGGTGTCTGTGGTTGGAGTGCCAGTGGTTAGATTAAGGCCGACACTCATACTGGCCGCTTCTACCAAGATACGCCCCGCAGGGAGCGTGTAAATCAGAGCACCACCAGCAAGAGCCGCAGTGTCGCCAATAGTTGCAGCCACTCCTGACAGAGTCAATACAGTGATGTGCCGCTGCTTTGTGCCACGCTCTACAGCAGTGACATTGGTGCCGATAGTACCCTGCGTAGCAGAGCCTGGAATGAGGAGATTAAGCTCATCCGTGACAAGTTTTCTCCAGTTAGACTGGAAGGGAGTAAGAAGATTGCCAACCATTATTTTTCTCCATTGGACCCAATTATAGGGAGCTTCGCCGGAAAAGGATCAATTCAAGGCCGATCCCGTCGCCTTCTCGCTCTAGCTGTCAGAGTAGATGTCGTATCCTCCACCAGATTGAGCCAGATCACCAGGCATTTCCATCTCGGAGACGCGATGGTTCGCACCTTTCAGTGTGTCCTTCGCCCCCTTGACCAGCCTTTGAAGATCAGGAGAAACTGTAAAGCCGTAGCCTACACAAATGTTCTCCGCAAGAATGTATTGCAAAGCAAGCTCATATTCCTCTGGAAGAAGAATTGTATCGCTCAGGTTATCAAACCGAGAGAGTGGTTCTTTCAGAAGAATATGCAGCTCGCTGCTTCCCGAAGACGGAATTGGCCAGGGATAGAAATTCCCCAGCGGAAATGCTGGATCGTAGAAATAATGAGTTGGCGTCGAGACGAGGCTCTTATTCGTGATCCGAGAGTAATCCTCGCGAGAGTTAATCTCACTAAGAGAAGCGTCTGTGGTATTCGTTCCGAGAGACGGAAGCGTGCGTTCATACGCTCCGTGCAGTCTGGAAGGGCGCTGATCTGTCCCGGTGTCGAAATTGCCCCCAGGACCTACCGTGTAGCTCTGCGCCCCGGTTGCCGTGAAGGCCATATCGTTGAGGCGATAGATGTTCAGCTTGCGCTGCTGATAGCTGGCCAGGATGCGGTTAAACCGCTTGAAGGCTTGATTAACGTCCTCCGAGGACAGCACCTGACCTTCGGCCAGAATCCCGGCGTCTCTTGCGGCGTCTGTGATGATGTCTCTCGGAGTTGTCACTCAAGTTACTCCTGTTGCATTTTAGTCTTGGCTACAACCGAAGCCAGAGGATCAGCCTTTGGCTTCTCGATCTTCGCCGGGGAACTCTGCGGGGCATTGACAATAGCTTCAGCCTTAGCTTTCGCCAGTTCCTCGTCCTTTGCTGCAAGCTTGGCTTGCAATTCCGCCACCGTCTGCGCGAGCACGTTGCGTTCTTCCGTGATCGGGTCAGGCTTAGGCTGCGCAGCCATACCGCTTGCGGCAACCGCCATCTCCTCTCGGACACTGTTCACGATGACATAGTCCTGCCCAGTCTTAGGATCGACTTCCTGAAGCTGGATGCACTTTGGAAACTCTTGAAATCCCTTTTGGCCCTGCGTCTTGCGCATACGGTCCAAAGTCTTACCGTACACTCCCTCGCCGAGGGGATTAGGTGAAGCGCTCATTTTTGCGTCCTTTCGATTTCTGTGACATAGGCTACTCCAGTTGATTGTAGGGGGGCCGAAGCCCCCCTAAACCATTACACTCGGTCTGCGACAACCACAGCCCATTCGGGACGAACCCAGAGCCAGCCGAACAGAACGTCGAGACGAGTAACCCACTCATCAGTTCCGATCTGATAGTCCGAGATCATTCGCATACTGACGCCGTCGTAAGTCTGGCGCGCGCCTTCTTCAACCCCGGTGGGGAGCTGGAGATCGGCACTGACCATCGTCACTGCCTGACGACAGTAAACGATGTTTTTGCGGTGCACTCCGCTGGCCGGATGCAACAGCGTAATAACCGCGCTGTTTGCCGGAGAAGCGGTGACAGTCTGATACTGCACCGGATTGCCAGAGCCGTCCGGCGGAACAATTGCCGGATAGATGCTCAGGCTCGTTGCACCGTTCGCCGCAGCCGCCGTGACAACGAAATGGCGAAGTTCGCCAGTCGTTTGCTTCGTGACACGGTTGACCGCATTGACGCCGGCAAGCGTGATGATGTCGCCCGCCGCAAGTGTGCCAGTGATTGCATTGACAGTCAGGGTCGTGCCCGTCTGCCCAGCACCGCTCACCGTACCGGCGCTAAACGTGCCAGTCGTGTGCTTCAACACAGTTTGATCGCTGAACCACATGAATCCAAGCGCGTCAAGCATCTCACCAGTGCGATACTGCTGAGAGACTTCCGGTGCCGGATTGAACAGTCCAGACAGACTGGAAACCGTCCGAGCACGCGTAAACGGATCGAGCGCGATCTTGCGGCTGCCTTTTGGTGCCGAATTAACATCGAGCACCGCTCCGGCTTCCAGCCAGGTCTCTGCCGTGGGGGTGATAATGTTGCTGGAGCCATCCACGTTGGAGAGGAAGTTGGCTACGCCGCCTTCGGTGCTCCCCATGATGGTCGCCGCAACGTCACCAGTCAGGTTGTTGAGCATCGGCATCAAGATGCGTTCAGAGAAGTCGTCCAGCTCCAGCAAGCGATCCTTGCTGTTGAACTCGATGTCGATACCGCGTTGGGTCGCCATCGTGAGCGTGGTCTGCTGCTCAGTCGTATCCTGAATGTCGATGTTTTTGCCATCACGAACTACATAGTCGTTCGGCAGTCTGATGCGCAGCGAGTCGCCGCTTTTCGCGCCGGTCTCACCGAAGCTACTGTCGTACTGCGTGTCGATGTTTTGAATGAACTCGTTCGAGTTGCGGAAGAGTTCCACAGCTTCCCGAGTAATCATGTCAATTGTGAGCATTGAATTGTTAGCCACAATTAACCTCCATTATTATGCGTACTACTCCGAGAGCGAAGAACTGGACCAGTCGCTCTTTTGTTTGTGTCAGGAGCCGATCCCTAACATTTCACCGAACTTCGGTCAGGCACTCAGGAGTTTCACGCTTTCGCGCAGGGGTACTCCAGTTCCCCAAATTATCTACGCCCCATCGCACGGCGGTCTTCTTGGCGTTTAGCCCGCTGTGCTCTACGGAGTTTGACCCACTCCTCCATCGAGAGATTCGAGTCAGTCATTTTCTCTTTCTCAGTGCGATTGTCAGCCCCACCGGAACCGTCCACGACAGCGCCTACAGGCTCAACAGCTTTCGACACTTTGCCACCTTTCTCTCTGCCGAGAGTGGCAGAAATCTTAGCCAACGCTGCAGCCTGTGCAGCCGGAGGCAATTGCATCACGCGGTACGCCTCATTGGGATCACGCGCGAGCGTATAGAGAACCTTATGGGCGTTACCGATTTCCATCGCAGCTTGCAACGCAGTCGGCTGAAGTCCGCCAATGGTCTTGTAAGTGGCCATGACTTGCTCGAAGTCTTCGAAGTCCGTCTTTCCACTATCATAGACCTTCCCAGCCTCTTCCGCGAATCGCTGTTCAGCCACACGCTGCGCGACAAGCGCATCTATTTGCTCCTGCGTGAGCGGTTGCGCGCCCCGCTGCCGACGCTCGTCGATGATCTTCTGCAAGTCCGGCTTTGCGGCGGGCGGAGCCTTCGGGGGCTCCTGTGATCTCAGCTTGCTCTCAGCGGCTTGGAGGCGATCCTCCAGTTCCCGCTTCTGCCGAGTCAGCGCGTCGATACGGCTGAGCGTCCAGCTGGGAGCAATCTCGTCGCCCTGCGCGGCTGGGGCCTTCGGAGCTTCCGCTTTTGGCGCTTCCGCCTTCGGCTTCTCTTGTTCTTTTTCGGTTTCGTCTGCCATTCTATTCTCCCGGTTAATGTAAAACCCTAGTTTTGATGTCCGCCGCGCGGAGATGACTGTCCTTTATTAAGGCATCATGGATCGCGGCTTTCAAGTCTTCCGGCCTGTTCTCGGTCAACATTTTCGCGAGTGTGGCCCGAGCGACTTTAATAAAGGATGGCCAAGCTAATCGGCACCACTCCTTTTGAAGTTGCTCGATGCTCATACCTGGATGAGTGGCCTTCCATTTCGCGTACCACTTGTTATCCTTCATGGCATCTTCATATGCCTCAGCAGCAATGCCGAGCGCAACCTCACGGACCATTTTATGCGCTGCTACATTGGGGTTCATTCTGAATACTCCTCCAGTTTCCCTTGGCGATCAGTCTTGTAAGAGAGTGCAAGTTCCTCCCAGTTATCTTGCTTTGCAAGATCATCGAGTTCGTGCAACAATTGCCTAGCACGATCCCAGTCTTGTCGCCCTACCGCTACGGCAGACTCACGCGCAAGCCACTGCGGACGGTTATAGACAGGCAGCTTCTCGTGCTCCTCTGCATACCTTGCAAGCGAAGCGTCAATTTCTCTCTGAAATTCCTCCGGCGGAATGTTTCGCCCAGAGCTTCGCAAATTAACTGCCAAATTCTCCTGCATCTCGCGCTCAAAGCCATACGGGTGCTCCAAATAGTAGAGTGCCTGTTTAGTCTTATTGCGAATAGTCTCGGGGTAAGTTGCGTTGTAGCCGACATGATGAGACATGCGATGAGTCAAGTCACCGACATGCTCCACGACGGGGTTGAGCACCCCTCCTCCGATTTTATCCTGCACATCGAGCATCGCTCGCTCAGGCAAACCACGCTGGGCCTCGCCTAGGCGATTGAACGCCCAAGCAACATCGTCAGGGAGTTCAGACCAATTGGTAAACCATTCAGGGATGTCTCCCGCGTGCGCTGCCACCGGCGCACGAGTGCCAGCATTGGCCGCGAGGATATTCGGATTGCTCGGATCAAACGCGCCGCTGTTGCCGATAGCGGATTTGATCTGCTCCGGCTCGAACACGACGATTTCATCCCAAACATTATTCACAATTCCATCATAGCCTTGATCTTTCAGTGCTTGTATTTCTTCTGGCCGTAGAGCCATAGAACGTCTGTATTCATCTCGACGCCTGTCGCGGAAGTCTTCTTCCCAACGACGATTGTCAGCTGCTCTCCTTTGCTCACGAGTCCTGACACTATCTGCAGCTTCATCAAGTACTCGAGTTAAAGCACGCATCGGAGATACTTGCCTGTCAATAACTAAAGGATTTTTTAGACTAAGATAGACAGGAAACATGGCCGGAGCTTCGCCACTCGACGGACGCCTAGAGTACGACTCCGCATACTCGGGGTTCTTGGTGAAGTAGAACCCGCCGAAAACAGAATCGGGTTTCTGAAATACTCCACCCTCAATGTCTCCTCCGGTGCCGTGGTACACCACTAGCGGCTCGCCGCTTTCATCGACGATCTTCGAGTCTCCAAACCAATTTCGAAATTCTGGCGTCTGCGTCTGCCGAGCTACTTCTCCAGCCAAAGCTGCGCCCTGCGGGCCGTGCGCATGTAAGTCAGTTTGCGCCCGATCCATGCTTTCCCAAGGATAGCGGGCAGAGGCGTGCTGCACAGCATCCGCTCTATCTGGAGTAGTCCTAAATCCAGAAGCATTATAATGCACCCCACTCAGCGGATGCCTACGCTCCACATTTCTTGCCTCCGCTTCGCCGTAGGAGCGCATATACATTTCCTCAGCTGCGTCCTTAGCAATCTCTTGTTGCGCTGCACGCTCTCCAGCTACATTCAAGTCGTTGAGAGCTTTGAGATAACCAAATATCTCTTGCGATTGTGGAGTTGATGGATCGTAATTATCCCCTAACTCCAATGCAGCCCTTCCATATTCATACTCTATCGCGCTCTTGAAATCATTTAGACTCCTAAGTCTGCCGCTCTCGTCTCGCCCTGAGCGTGTCATTTCCTTGAGATAATCGAAGATACTCATCTCATAGCCACCAGGAGGTCGCCACGGACCTTGTGTTATGACTTGAGACGCCGAAGCTATAGCATCGTCTATCTCTTTGTCCTGCTCTGGAACCCACCCAACATTATCAGCCCACGTCTCTGGGCTGCTGCCTCTAGCGAAGCCTTCGCGATCCTGTATGTCGTGCTGAATTTCGTGCAGGAGAGATTCTAAGAACTCCTGCCTCTTCATTGGTTTTATTCCGATGCGCCCGAGAGGATAGGCTCTGGACGCAGAGTAGTGGACAGCAGCCCCCCACTCACTGGGAGGCATAGTGTAAACAGGCACGTTAGCCAGCTCAGGATAATAATTATACAACGCAGGATGATCGAGTATATCACCAAGAGTTGCACCCTCGCGAGCGAGACTCACCGTGTCTCCCATGTTGAGCGCGTCGCTCTTTAACTGAGCAAGAGCATCGCTCTGCTCTTTTCTCCAGAGAGCGTCAGGTCCAGTGAACCACCCGAGACTATCGTAAGTCTCTTCTCTTGGCCTTCCCCTCGAAGAAGCAGTCATAGATCGTGCTAAATCTCTTCGCTCTTCTCTCGCCAGATTAGCTCTTCCGCCAATAAATACTCCCAGCGCGTTGTCCGCTCCGCGCGACGGTCCTCCGCCCATCAAGTCCATCATCGCCAGTGGGAAATTCAGAGGAAGCCCAATCGGACCTTCTGGTGTCGGAAACCCAGCTGTACGCCGAGCTGCCATACCGAGTTGATCTCCCGTGTCCACAATGCCACGAATTGTGTCTCGCGCGAACTCAGGAAGTGCCCATTCCAAGTGCGGAGGCAAAGCGGCAGTGAACGGATTAGCTTGCCGCATAGCCTGTGACCACAAATCCATCTGCGGACCTTCTGGGCGAGTCCGAAACGGCAGCATCCCACCACGCTCCGTGCCTTCCGGGTCTTGTGGCACAAGCAGATCGAGAATCCGCTGCGCTTCTGGCGTCCGGGCAAGTGTAGTAGCTTCAACAAGCGGCTGCTGCGATTGTCCGCCCTGCTCCAGCAGTCCGACGCCCGTGCCTTTGCTCTCGCCTTCCGGCAACGCGAGCATACCAGCAGCGATTGCCTCGTCTACGTCCCAAATCTGACCACCAATGTAGATTTTTTGCGGCCAGCCGGGAGGTCTGCCTTGCAGATCAGCCATTGCTTCTTGCCCCTCCGCCTTGCAGCGGCAATTCTTTTTGAGCCTGAATCTTTTCCTTCTCGATGTCCATCTTCATAACGTCGCTGATCGTATCCACGACAAGTCGTTGAGCCTCTTGCTCGGTGATCTGACGCTTCTGAATGTCTGAGAGGACTACCTCCAGCCGCTCTGTCAGTGCCTTGTACATATCGACTTGGCGATCCGTCTTTGCAGCCCGTTCGCTCATCTGTGCTTTCATTAGCTCGGAGATCGACCGCTCCAGCAATTGCCGCATGTTCTGATTTTCCTGTAGCAGTTGCTGCTCTTGCGGACTCGGACCTTCGCCCAGCGCCTGTTGCGGAATCATACGACGCATCCGCGCAGCAGCCTCTTCAGCGTTCTCGAAATCTGCCGCTAGGAATAGCAAGTCGCCGAGAATGCCAGCAAGTTCCGGCGATTGCGTAAGCAGCAGCGTATACGCATTGAACGCCTCTTCGCGCCGCGTGGCGTAGCCCGGACGCACATCGATCTCGACTTCGTACTTGCCGACATTCGGATTGAAAATCCGGTTTACAACCTCTTGCTTGTGGTTCATGCGCTTTTGAAACGCTTCCGCAGCCTTCGGGTCAACAGTGAGTTGGTAATACGTCGCATCTTCCGCTTGAACCATCAACACACGCTTGGTATCAAAAATCTTCGGAAACAGGTCGAGAATTATCTCACCAGTGTACCTAATGGAAGTGCCCAAGTTGTCGATGAAATGATAAGTCGAGTTTTCGCCCTGCTCCAGCCTTTTGCCAATGGCCTCGCCTGTGCGCTCGTTTCCAGCCTCTCCAAACATGGTGCCGAATTGGCCAGAGGCTCGCATCATTTCCATCTGCGCTCTATCCATGCCGCCCATCGCCACGGGCGACGAAACTGGAGGCTCCACCCGTTGCGGAGGGGGAACTTGGTTCCCATGCTCATCAACTGAGTGATACGGCAGATAGGCGTGATTTTTTATATTCGCCGTTCTCCAGACTTCATCGAAGTCCTCAAGCGCTTCCTGCGCAATGATCCACGGAGTCTTCGTCTGCAACGCGCCGTACTCGACAGAAGAGCTGGACCAGTAATTATACATACGCTGTGCGTCTTTGAGATTCCGAGTATGACCGCGAATATCTAGCTTCTTGTCAACGACCATCTCTTCGCCGATGAGAGGCACAATGGGAATGAACTTCCCAGGCCAGTCGTCCTTGGAGACAATCTTTCTTCCGATCATCACGATGCGCTCGACAGTAACCACTGGCACCTTGCGCATACGCGCTTTGTTCTGTACCATGTAGTTAATGAGTTCTTGCTCCATCTGGTCTTCCCGAATGAAGCCCTCTTCGCCATTCTCCATCTTCTTAGCAAATAGTCGAAGATGCTTGACTTTCTTCCGCCAATACTCGCAAACTCTTACATGGTCTTTGCCGAGCCAAGCGTCCCCGCCGATGCCAGCTCCGCGAAATTGCTCGAACGCGCCTTTCTCTTTGTAGCGGGCGTGTTTTTCCTCACACTTATCGTGAGACATATCCTCGAAGAGAAACGTGAAACGGCCATCTCGCCGATCAGGGCTGCGAGCATCAGGATCAAAATAGACCATCGAGGGATCATGGATCGGCTCGATTTTCATAATCTGATCGAAAGTCATTTCGTCGGCGTAATCTGTAGTGACGCGCCAAGCGCCCATACCGGCGTGAATTTGTCTTGTGACCGCACCGTGATACGAGAGGTCCGCATTGGAGCACCGCTCCACATAACTCACAAGAGCCTGATACGCGCTGGCACTTTCGTAGGAAGCTGGACCGCCAGTGGCCCGCACTTTGATGCGGGGTCTGCTCTTGCGGATGGAATTTATGATTTCAAGGTTGTGCTGTCGAACCATATTCACAGTGAGACATGGACGATTCTTCCTTGCGCGAAGCACCGAAGCATCCCACTGATACTGATTGTCTGGATCGCCAAAGGCAAACTTCAAGTCGCCTTCCTGCCGATTCATGCAGCTCTGATACCACTCTTCGGCTTTCTTGAAGCGAGCTAACGCCTCGACGTAATCAGGACTAAGCTCAGACGTTGATGTTCTTCCTACAACAGCCATTTATAACCCCATCCAATCGCTTCCGCTATCCCCGCCGAGATACTCGTTAAATTTTTTCAGCGTTCTTTGTGCAGGCGTCAAAGAGACAGGCCCTGCTGTTTGTTCATTGCGCAGATGTTTCGGGAGGCGGATACTCATTGCGAGTCCCCGGAAAGCATCAGCAGCGTGAGAGTGTTCATCATGCTTTGGCTCACGGCTGAACTCGCCGTTGTCTTTGACTTCATAGCTATAATGCCGCAAGGCTTGAATACCATCTGCGCAAGCGTCTGCGTCAAAGACACAGTTGCGGAAGATCGAGCGCACTGCCTGAATCCCATCAATCAGCCTGTGCCGGGGCACGATGAGTACCTTGCGCCCTTTGCGCGTCATTTGCTGCTGCACGGACCTGCCCGCTGCTGCAAATTGCCTTGCCTTGGCATCATGCGGAAGCCAGTCAATGCCGTAGATGTACGGCTTTTCTTGGAGCACCTTCAAATAATGATCCAGGCCCTCGAGTCTATTCTGATAGAAGTCAATGATGCGATACTCGAAGCCGACTGCTTGCGCAAACCAGACCGAGGTCATATCGCCAAAGCCTAAGTCCCAAAACGTGTGAACTGGATAGTCCCCGTCATATGGAACTCGAGTGAATCGTTCTTGCGCCAGCGCCTCACGAAGTTCTTTCGCGTAAACCGCGCCCTCGACGACTTGTACGCAGTGGCCTTCCCATACATTCAAGTAAGCGTCATAGTCACGCTCCTTGAGTTCGAGCATCTCTTCGCGGAGAACCTCTGGAAACCAAGGATTGTCTCTCCAGTTGACTTTCCGCACAATGGAGTTCTGCGGCGGGCGAAGCACGAAACGCTTGTAGGTTTCATCCTCTTCGAGTTCCGGGTTGAAACTTACCCAGATTTCGCTTCCAGGCTTGCGGATGGTCGGGACGATGACTTGCCAGGAGGCTTTACTCACGTTGTTGGCTTCTTCGATCCAGCAAACATCAATGCCCTCGTAAGACTTGATACGAGAGGTATTTGTTTTGATCCCTTCGAAGAAGAACTCTGTGCCGTCGGCATCTGAGCCTGGACGGCCTCGAATGACTTTTTGCAGCACTTCATAAGTGCCGTTGAGACCCATAGCGTCGATTTGATCCGAGAGGGTCTTGTGAACTGACTCCGCGATAGAGTTCTGGTACTCGCGAGCGCACAACACGCGAATCGGTCTGTTCATGCCAATTAGGAGTAGCGCTCTAGCGAAATTCCAAGTCTTAGCACCCCCACGTCCACCGTAGTACACTTTATACCTAGCGGACGTGAAGAGTGCCTGAAACGGCTCAGGAAACTCAATTTTTGTGACTTCCTGCGCCATAGCTGTTACGTAGCCAGCGTAGCTTCCAGCAGCTTGATCCAAGCGCCGTCTGCGAAGCAAACGTACAAGCCGAGAGTCTGCTGACCCTGGGCTACGCCGGTCGCTCCAGCCGTGCCGTGGACAGTGTCAGAGCCGTTGCCGAATACGACTACGTCCTGCGCTGCATCGTCATTTGCAACCCAAACGACCGCACGCCGAACTGCCGGAGGCAACACAACGCCATCAGTGTCATTCGCGCTGGAAGTGACATTGTTGAAACCATAAACCAATTCGGGCGACGTGAGCTGAGTGCCGCTTACTGTCGGCGTAATGTCAGTCTTCGTTTGTGCCCATTGTCCGCCAAGGACTTGACCTCTTCCAACCATAACAAGTTACTCCTTTTCAGATGTGATTTTCTTCTTAGCGCCACTTCTTATTATACAGCGGGGCCAGCGCTGTCCTTTACGGGTCCACCGTAAACAGTGCAATCTCCGATATGAGGCGTTTCGATCCATCGACATAAGTTAAGCGCGCAGACCATTCACCCGTTTGATCTACGTCTCCGAGCTGGAACGTGTACGATATGTACTCGTTTGCGGCAAATGTCCCCGCGGTCGTCGCAACCGGCGTAGCAGGAACGCTTACGCTAGGGTCAGTAACTGTGAGCGTCGTATCGTCGGGCTTGGTGAACTCGAGAGACAGACTTGTAAAGCCTGACATATTGTAGCTTGTGGACATCAGAAAGTCCACGCCATATTCATTTACATTCATCAGCCTCTCCTAACAGAGTCCAACAGTTGTAGCTACTTGATCCGGCCCGAGGTCTGCACTGACAGCAACTCCCTGTCGATCAGGGTTAGTCAAAGGCAGTTGATCCGTCATAGGCGCGACAACGGCAACCGCCGTTTCCTCAATATCACCTGTAACCGCCACCGGGAAGTCATACATGGGAACGAAAACAGGGAAACGACAATACTGGCCCACCGCGACTGCAATAGCGTATGTAGTTATTTGTAGATCAGCTTGGACCAAAGAAATGTTCGCAGCCGCTCCAGCTGTCACAGTGAGCGCGCTGGTGGAAATCTCCAGATTGCCAGAGACAAGTGCGATAGGATGATTGTCTGATACTGAAACGCTTGGCGCCGAGCTGGTGATTTGCAAGTCGCCAGCAGCCAGGGCAATCTCGGTGGTAATTGTGACAGTTACAGTCGGCGCAAAGCTATTGATTTGCAGATCAGTCGCTATCAGCGACACTGCGTAGCTATTGCTGGACTGCACAGTCGGCGCAGCGGCAGAGATTTGTAAATCTGCCTGGGCCAGCTGTATAAAGTGGTTGGCAGTAACAGTTGCTGTTGGCGCAAAACTTCCAACCTGCAAGTCCGCTTGCGCGAGACTTACGAAATGACCATCGGTGGTAGCAACGCCCGGAGCTGCACTGCTGATTTGCAGATCACTCTGTACCAGTTCAACAACGCGACTATCACTGACTGTAACCGAGGGAGCGCTGGCAGAAATCTCCAAATCACTTTGGGCCAGGGCTATAAATCTATTGGTAGTGACAGTGACGCTCGGCGCAGAGCTGCTAATTTGCAGATCGCCTTGCACCAATAGAATACTCGGTCCAGTTATTTGTAGAACCGGAACAGGCGTACCTTTTATCCAGTAGTCTTGCGGACCTGGGTTAAGGTCTCCTGCAATATATGGTAACGGCCAACCAGCAAACCAGTAATCAATTCCATAAGGAACTACGTCAGTAGTAACCGAAACTGAAGGGGCAAAGGAATTGATCTGGAGATCGGCCTGGACCAGCGTAATGTCGTAACTGGTCGTAAGGGTGATCGACGGGGCAGAGCTTGTGATCTGGAGATCGCTTTGCACCAGTGCAACAAAATGACCAGCCCCTGCTGAGACAACTGGCGCAAATGCGCTGACTTCGAGATTGGAACCGACCAGGCTAATCTGCTGGTTAGCAGTAGTCGCTACAATTGGCGCGAAAGCGGATATTTCGAGATTTGCCGCAATCAGTGCAATAAATTGATTAGCAGTAACGGCAGCCGAAGGTGCAAATGTGGCGATCTGGAGATCAGCTTGCACGAACGCGACGGACTGTACGTCAGACACACTTACGGTCGGAGCTGAAGAGCTTATCTCCAGATTACTCTGCACTGTCGAAACGAAGTGATTGTCGGTGCGACTAATTGTTGGAGCAGAAGTAGAAATCTGCAAGTCCGCTCTGCTCAGCGTAATTATCTTGTTTTCACCAGTAGCCGGAGCAAAGGACTCTATTTCTAGATTAGCTTGGACGAGAGCAACAAAGTGGTTGTCACTGACAGCAACAGTTAGAGCAAAACTGCTAATCTGAAGGTCACCCTGAACGAGCGTGACTGCGTGATTAGCTGTGGTGGCAACAGTAGGCGCCGAACTTGTGATCTGCAGATCAGCCTGGACCAGCGCAACGAACTGATTTGCGGCAGTTGCCACTGCTGGAGCAGATGAAGTGATTTGAAGGTCTGCTGCAACGAGAGCAACAAAGTGATTATCCGTCGTCGCAACTGCCGGAGCAAAGGAATTGATCTGGAGATCGGCCTGGACAAAATTTACACTCTGCGTAACATCTGCTGAAGGCGCGAATGTATTTATCTGTAGATCAGACGCAACTAAATCAATTTCAGTTGTGTCAACAGCAGAAGTTTCTAGTGCAAGCGAAATAATATTTGCTTCGCCCGTTGCAGGTATGGACAGCGTTCCGCCCGTAGTAGACCAGCGGCCTGCAACCGTGTAAGTCCCGGCAGATAGAGGAGATGCGGTACGAGACACAACGAATATTGCGCCCGTATCTCCAGATCCACTAAATGTCCGTGTGCTGGTTTCTTGATCTACGCCGTTGATGCTGATTGTAAAGTCAGCATCGCCCGCAGACGATTTTTGAGCGTCTAGAGACAAAATAGACAGAATATGTCCAGTTATCCCTAAAGTTATCTGATGCGAAGTGCCGTCAATATCTACAAGCGTTGCACTGGTAGTGCTTCCAGCAGTGCTGTTGTTATGTGACGAAGGTATTTCATAAGTTTGGTCGTGTGCCAGCTCCATACCGAACAAAATGGACGGTGCAGTAGTGAGGGTTCCACTTTCAGTTCTGTGCTGACCCTTTATAGTTTCAGTGGCGTTTACTGACTTTTGACTTGTTCTTCCAACAACAGCTAGAGCGCCTACATCGTTCGCGTTGCCTGTAGTTCTTTCGATGTCGAATGTTTCGCCAGCAAAATTAAGAACAACATGGCTTTCTCTATTGTTCTGACTGTGCGTTATACTGGTAGCTATCACACCCATAATATGACTTGCACCAGCCATAGTGAGTTCTTGTGTAAGGCCGTCTATATCTTCATTTACGCCTGAAGTTGTCGTATCGGAAGCTACTGTGGCATAAACACTGTTGATGTTGTTGCCGCCCGCATCTTCCAACGCCATAGCAGCAAGCGCGACTGCGCTAGAGGTCAGCGTACCTGCGTCTGTGCGGTGTTCTGCTTTTACGGTGTATGTGCCTGCGGGCAGCGTGCCGCTGCGGAATACATGACCAACTACGCCAAAATCTAACGTAGTTGACATTTTTCTAGCTATTTCCGGGCTATCGACCCCGTTTATGTCAATAACCCAATAACCTGTGGCTCCCGCACTGGTAGTGCTGCAATCCAACGACATAAACGCGACAATGTTAGCATCGTTGAGAAGCGTGACAGTCGTGCTGGCACCATCAATATCTTCCAACGTAGCTGATGTGGTTGTGTCGGAAGAAACAAATACTTTGCCCGAATTGATCTGCTGTGGAGGATCTAGCGTCTGAATAAGTGATACTGCAAACGTGTTTATTTGCAGGTTTGCTTGCGCCAGTAAAATTTCGGCGTTTATTGTGCTTGTTGGAGCAAATGTATTTATCGCCAGATCACTAGCGACAAGCGCAATTGGATGATTATCGGTTGCAGTAGCTGTTACAGCAGAGCTCGTGATTTGAAGATCAGCTGCAACCAGAGAAATCGTCTGATTTGCCGTGGCCGAAACGGTCGGCGCGGAGCTGCTAATCTGAAGGTCAGCCTGAACGAGAGCGATCTGATGATTTGCTGTCGCTGCAACGGTAGGAGCAAAGCTGGTAATCTGTAGATCGGCTTGCGCCAGGCTGACCGTCACATTAGCAGTAGCGCTCACAGTTGGAGCGTAAGAATTGAACGCCAAGTCCGCTTGGAACAGATTGACGAAGTGATACTCCGTCACGCTGACTGTCGGCACAGACGGCGATATTTCCAGATTGGCCTGGAGTAGATTTATTTCGTTGTTGGAAGAGACAGTGACTGTCGGCGCATAAGTATTGATCTGAAGATTTGCCAGTACAAGCTGAAGTGCAAATACCCAGCCAGTATTATTCCCTCCATCCACGTTTCCATCGTGAGTGTAGGCGAGGAATTGAGCGCCGCCAGAGGCACTAGACCAACTGATCGTTGTGTCCGTTAAACTGTTTACATCAGCCGTATCACTCAGGAAATGCGATGCCGCACTATCGCTTGTTAGCGTGTGGCCTGTAGAAGTTGTGTTCTTAATCTCACCGAGATTAAAAGTTTCGCCAGCCTTGAAATGAACCGTTCTGCTTGCATCTGTTTTTGCAATATCAAGAGAATTGATCGTTGCGCCATCGCCGCGAAGTAAGAGAACCGCACCAGCCCCGCTTGTCGAGTTCCAGATATTATTCCAAGTGAAACCTGCGCCGCCAACATAAAACGTATATGTGCTTGCACCTGTCGCAGTTATATCAACGGTTGAGTTCGTCGCAATTAAAGTTGCGTTTGTCGTTGTCGCTAAATTCATCACCGTTGAAGCGGTGCTTGCTGGCAACGTCACAACGCTATTTTCAATGTCAAGCGTTCTTGTGTTTGAACCGCTCCAAGCAATGTAATCCGTTGTTACACTATAGCCCGCACTGTCAAATGTCCCTTGCGTAAGTGTTAGATGGCGAATGCTTGTATCTAAGGCCCCGGCAAGAACAAAATTTGTTCCGCTTGTGATGGTTATATGCTGCGGAATTGAAACTCCGTTTGTCGTTAGTGTCTGAGTCCCGCCGCCGCTAAATGTCCATACTGACGAACCGGAACTCACGCTCATTCCTGATGAGATTGTTACATCGCCAGTGAATTCTTTATCACCAGAAACAAGTGATCCAGCATAGCCTGTGAAATCCAAATCACGGCACAGCAAAGCGTTTGCAGAAAAAGTAAACGATCCCGTTCCTGCGGAAACATTTATGTCGTTAAAAGTTAATTGTGGCGATGCGTCTAAGCTCATTGTGCGAGCCGAGGTGCTGGCATTTGAAAAATCTATCGTGGAACTTTCTGCATCAAACGTAAGGTTAGAACTATCTGATGTATTCCAAACTGTGCTGGTACCAGTTAGCGTCCAAACGCCGTTGCCCATAAGCACCGACCGTGTAGTAGCGTATGATGAATTAAATCTACCTCCGGTTACACTAAAATCATTAGCATCAAAACCGCCAGAAAGAACGCCAAAGCCGGTGGCAGCGGTCGCAAACGCATCCTGAAGCTGAATAGTCGATCCTGTCGCACCTGCAAAAGTTACGCCGTTACTTGCTACGCCACACCAGTCTTTGCCGTTGCTGGTGACCTCCATAATCCCAGCCTGCGGTCTAAAAGCAACATTGTATGATATTCCAGATACCGTCATAGACGACGATAGGCGCGCAACATTACCGTAAATATCTAAGCTCGCCTGCGCGACACCGCCATACGCAAGCGTGCCAGTAAATCCATTGCAGTCGAAATCTTTACAAAGGGCCGTGTAGCCTGGATTGATTGTTACTGTGCCTGACCCGCTATTTGCATCAAAGAAAACATCATCGCTTGTTGTTGGGACCGGAGCGCCGCCAGTGCCTCCACTTATGTACGCCCATTTCGTTCCGGCAGTTGCACTCCAAAGATCGGTTCCGCCGACCCAATATCTTTCAAATGTCTCGACTACAATGGTCGGAGCGTAGCTATTTATTTGGAGATCGGAGGCGATCAGTGAGATTGAACGATTATCGCTCACCGATACGGTTGGAGCGGAACTGGTGATCTGGAGATTGCTTGCGACAAGCGTAATCTCAGTTTGACCAGCAACAACAGTCGGAGCGGACGAACTGATTTCCAACTGCCCCGTAGACTGCAGCGGTCCAAACAACCAACCGCTATTACCTCCAGCGTCAGTATTACCTTCATGCGTGTACGCTGTGAAAGTTGCTCCACCAGTTGCGGTCGACTGCTTTACTGTCGTGCCAGTGACAGAGTTGGTTCCAGTCGTGTCAGATATTGTGTGCGGACTGGCCGCATCACTCTTCGAGCGGATAGTGTGACCAGTGCCGGTAGTTTGGATGAGATTGGCTATTGATTGAGTAGACCCAACCTCAAACTCTGTAATCGTGCCGCTACTGCTCTTGGCGATGTCGAGAGTGTCGATAGTGTTGCTGTCATTTATGACAACAGTATCGCCAGTGCCTCTGGCGTTTTCTATGGTGTAGTATGTCAGGCCACCGCCGCTAAAACTCTGATAGGCGGTGCCAGCGGTGCCACCAACATTGGCAAAGCTGATTGTAGAAGTTCCAGCATTAAGCGTCAGACCAGAAGCATTTACAGTCCACGATTGTATAGTTGTAGTGGACGATGCTCTGGTAAGACTGACGACAGAGTCGTTCAGAGTAATTGCGCGAGTAGATGATCCAAGAGCAGTGACTTGCCCGACAGAGACACTGAAGCCGCCTGTGTCGAAAGTCCCTTCCAGTACGGTGACAACGCTTCCTCCGGTAGAAAATGCAGAGAAAGCATCAGCTAGAGTCAGCGACCCTGCTGGAGCTTCAATTCGAAGCCCAGGACCAGATATTCCATTCGAGGTGCAGGTGGAGGCTGTTGAGGCTAGATAAGTGAAGCGACCAGTAGTTACGCTAAAGGTTGCTCCCGCGCCCAGTATGATGTCGCCATAAACCGAAACTGCATTTGAGCTGAAAGTAAAAGTTCCACCAAAGTTGGTAGAGTCGAAAATCTTACACTCAGCTCCAGAGGCACCTATGGTGACTGTGCCGGTTCCAGAATTGGCGTCAAATACTGCATCGAGCGTAGAGCTTGGAATAGAAGCTCCCCCGGTGCCGCCACTAGTCGTGGCCCACTTGGTTCCAGCCGTTGCGTTCCAAGTGTCGGTTCCGCCGACCCAGTACCGCTTCCCGGTATCTACGAGAATAGTAGGTGCAGAACTCGTAATCTGCAGATCGCGTGCGACAAGAGAAACGTTGATATTGGCTGTAGCCGTTACAGTTGGCGCGAAGCTGTTGATTTGCAGCTCGCTCGCAATGAGGCTTATTGGGTGGTTCGCTGTCGTCGCGACTGTCGGGGCACTGCTCGTAACCTGGAGATCGCCCTGCACAAGTGCAATCGACGCATTTGCCGTGACCGAAACAGTAGGTGCACTGCTTGTAACCTGCAGATCGCTCGCGACGAAGGAGACTGCCTTATTGTCAGTTACGGCGACAGTTGGAGCGGAGCTATTGACTTGAAGATCGGCTTGCCCCGGCGTTGCTGACGCATTGGTAGTGCGAGTGACTGTCGGCGCGGAGCTAGTAACCTGCAAGTCGCCCTGAACAAGAGTTACTTCAAGTGCTGCTTGGTTGTAATCGAGAGTGACCCACATATGGTCGATTTCGACCGTAGCGGTATCCGGCATACCGCCGCCCTCTTGCACTGTGCAGCGGAGGCGGTAGCCGTCAATTGTTGAAGCGTTATCAGTGCGTGTAAATGCGCTACTGTCATATTGCGCATCTGTTGCGCCAAGAACACTAGTTGTAAAACTTTCAAGCGGCGTGCCTACACTATTCGTAAGTTCGACGAGGATTGTCTTGTCACGATTTATTGTGCCTTGGCGTCGTGCGGAAACATGCAAAGTAACAGTGTTGAGCGATCCAAAGTCACCCGGCGAATTATCAAGTTCGGCAGTAATAAGTTCGCCAACAGTCCCGTCTGTAGCGCGAGCGTCATTGTCCGACGAGAGGTTCGCAACAGTTGCCCCAGTCCAGCCAGTCGAACTGAGGATTGATGAGACTTCAAGATCAAGCGTCGCCATATGCTTTGTCCCATATAGCAAAGTAATCTTCGTCGCTCAAAAGCGAACCAAACTTCTTTACCCCGTAACCGAGAGGATCGTATTCATCGACTCCTGTGTAGAATTGTTTGTCGCGGCGAGCGCAACTAACCCAACCAGTTTCAAAGCGATCAGGGTAAGGCGGCTCTGGCCAGGGAGCTTCAATAACTACCACTTGGACACCATCATCGGGCGCAGCTATCCACTCTTCTAGAGTGGTGCCCTCGAAGACGCTATCGTGATAATATATTTTCCACTTCAGCCGCATAAGCATAACTCAGAGCGTTATAGGGAATCAGCTTTTGCTTGCGCCGCATCGCGCAAAGCTGTGATCCGCGTAATCACACTATTCAAAGCGGTAACGCGCCCAAGCCATTTGTTCTTTGGGAACGGGAAGGCCTGATCGGCTTCATTCACCGTTACATCGAGTTCATCTGCTTTTTGATCCAAGTCTGTATCAAGAGCATTGATAGCAGCGTCCCAATCATCTTCTGTGCGAACGTAGTTCGACGCCGCCGCAACCGCTGCTTTCCAATTTGTGTGCCTCGAAATCGCCGCGTTATCAACGTCAGTGTCATTCGTCACAGCCCATTCCGCTGCGGTATAGTGAATGGCGTCTTTATAGCGGTTGCTTCCATCGTCGTCGGTCACAGTCACATCGACGCGAGCGTTCCCGTTTCCCGCTACCCAAACTAACTTACTCTGAACAATTGCCATAAGACTCCCCTTTCAAAATGTAACCAAAACCCCAAACAACCTCTATTGTTAAACCGAGATGTTTGACCTTTTCCGCAACTCTACACTTGTAAACTTTTAAGATTTCTCGGTAAGGCTGTTGGTCGGAATGGCGATCAAAGTAGATACACGAAAAAATCTTATCGTACTCAACGACTTTGTTTTGATGCATCAACAAAATATGAAAGAACCTGGACTCATTCTTCGTCAAGCCAAGATCATGGTAAGAGAACCCAGGTTTCTCATAAGCAGCAACAAGCTCTTCAAGAGCAGCCAGCTCACCCTCAACAAGAGAGCCACACTTGACTCTCATGCGATCAATAATGTTGAGAGCGGGAGACTGCGCCTGAATCATGTTGCAGCCCGATCATCCACATACACCGACCCAGCTGTGCCATCACAATCAACGATTACTTCGTAAGCTCCATCTTCCGTTACTGTGGCTCCAGCTCCGCTGAGCTGTTCCCAGGTATCAGTCCCTACCGTCATGGTGTCTAGGACTGTGTCGCTGGTAATACCTAGGCTGTCCTGGCGGCGGACGATTAATCGTGGCTGGTTGCCATTATACGATGCGCTCTTCCTCACATAGACAGAGATCGTCCTAGAGCTTGCATCGTCAACTGGGATGTACCACGGATCACCTTCCAGCTTGTCAGACGCACTGGACGGCTGCATTTCCACACTTGGCGCAGCAGTGTTGAAAACTGAGGCATTGCGCAGAATGGTGCCAAATTTGTAGTAAGCGCGGTGATCGTCTTTGGTCTGATTGTAGCGCTGGAAGCGCACCCATCCGAGCTTGCTGCCAGTGGACAAGCCGCTGACGACTGTGCTGGCCCCGACTTGGCAGTAGTCTGCCATAATCTGGAATGTGCCGTAGCCCCAAGTACCTCCAACATTGTGGAAGTCGGCTGTGCTGTGCGCGACGTACAAGCCGGTAGCGACTGAGAAGTCGCAGTCATACAGACGAATCGAGCTGACTCCGTCAGCATCATGGTAGAAGCCGTACGGCTGAGCCTGCTCCGACGTTCCAGCTAAGATGCAGGAGATCAGGACCAAGTCATATGATGTAGCCTGAAAGTCGATGCCCCCAACAGCATTTCCAGCCAATATGCTGTTCTGCAAAGTAATCCCATGATGGCCCGCGTTTATCTGAATCCCTCCCAGCACATTGTGCCAGGCTTGAAGCCCATCAAAGACACTGCCGTCCTTGAAGGCATCGCTCGCGCTGTTTCCGAACTCAAAACCACTACCATTGTTGGAGTGACAAACATTGTCAGCGAACTGTGTGGAGTCGAAAAGAACATCATCGGTGAAGCCGAACTCAATGCCATTGTCGCTAAGACCCGCGACATGGTTGCGAGCGCAGATGCCTTCCGAGTCAGCCACGACTATCCCTTTGTGATTGGTAGTCTGGGACCCTACGAGAAGATTGTCAGAGATCGACCAATCTGTTCCACTAGTCGCTCCAACCATTGATATGAAGTAGCCACTGCCGGCGTTATAATTGGCGAACACACAGTTGCGAACGTAGACGTTGTTGAAGCTGCTTCCGACTATTGCCACCACATCGTCTTCGACATCATGGATTGAGCAGTAATCGAGAGAGAAGCCGCCGGTCGTCGTAGTGACATAGAATGCTGCTTCTGTGCTGCTGTTACCCATGTACTCGAATTCGGTCCAATCAGCATCGAATGTGGCCAGCTGCCCTACAAGTATATTGGTCATCCCGGCAGCCAGATCGCCACCAAACTTCACGTTACGAGTGAGATTGCCGACCGCTCCGATGAAGGGTGCTGTCGCTCCAAGATGTGCGACAGTATCCGACGCTGTCAGAGTGATCGAAGTCCCCGAGGCGTCTCCGTTCAGCGTGGTCTGATGCTCGTCTGTGTAAGTGGGGCCGGTCGGGGTGATGATGATGGTGTCGCCGGAAAGCCAGCCGGTGCTGTTTGCCGTGACCAGGGCAGTCGAACTGGCGGCAAGAGTGGCACCGAGTAAATCCCAGCTGTAATTTTGTCCGCTGCTCCGAGATTGGCCTTGCAGGTTGAGTGTCCCGCCGTCGCAAAGCGTAAGGCCGAACTCTGCATCTACATCGCAAGCGATCTGGAGCCAGGCAGTGCTGTCGCGCGGCATGGGAGTGCCAGTCGTGCCGACATTGATCGTTCCGCCGTTGGCGATCCTGATATAGCCGTCGATGAGAAGGCGATAGTTGGTCGCCGCTGTCGTACCGTATGTGAGTGTTCCGTTGTCCCCGACAAAGAGGGCCGCGATGTAAGCGGTCGTGCTGGCGCTGCCGTACTGTGTCGTTGCGGTCGAGTCCATCGTGACCGTTCTGGCCGTCACGGACGCTGCGCTGTCACGTTCTCCGACGATTATCATATCGTCGCCAGCAGCCGGGGCTCCTGTGGTCGTGGTCCGCAAGTATCTGGACCAGTTTCCAGCGGTAGCGTTCCTGTATAGCGTTAATTCGGCGTTTACCGAACACTTCGCGCTGATCGTGTATTCCGTCGCTGCGGAAAGTGAAACGGGAGTTCCGAATACAAAGAAAACCCAACCAGTGCTGTCGTCTGTTTCTGGCGAACTGGTGCTGGATGAGGATACGCAATCCGCGATGTCGGAGACATTTATGGTGACTTCAGTCCCCGACACCAGAGACCCAGCCTGAGCTATGCGAACACTGACTGTCCCGCTCGGTGAATTGGACCTAGCGGCAACCTTGATGCCGATCCCATCCACAGTTATAGCCCCAGGCGTAAATCCTGCGGACTCGACGTAAGATGTCGTAAGACTGGTATTGTTGGCTTGGGAGTCCAGATACGACGTAGCATCCACTAGCCCCCAAGTAGAGGCCGATGTGAGATTTCCATTTGCTATCGCTGCTCTGACGGCCATGCCAATATCTCAATCATTGCAAAGAGTCGGCCTCCGCCGAGGCCGACTACTTTCCTACGGATAGACTGTTAGACCTGATTAAGCTCAAACACACCCCCTATCGGAAAAGTCAGGGTCAAAGTGTTGCCGTCAGTGACGCTGAACGAGGCCGTAGACAGGTCTGCTTTGCAAAGCAGCACATTAGCGCCATCTTTGCCACTCGCGCCAGTCCGGGCGACGATCACTGCCGTGCGGATCAGGTTCCAGTCGCCGCCGGAGGCGGTCAGGATCATGTCAGAAGCATCGAAACGCCGCTCGCGACCAGAGACGCCAGTTACCCAAGTCGTAACCATTTGCCTGCCCGACTGGGAATAATTGCTGCCGCTCGCAAGCTGCGAAGACAACTCGGACAAAGCCGACTGTGTCAGAGTCCCGGCGTCGTTGCCGGAGATGAAAAGGTGAAGGTCGAAAACAGTCGTGTCGAGATCAAGGGTGCCGTCCATGAGATACTCGATCGACATGTCATACAATTGCCATGCTGATGCAGCCATTTTACTACTCCTTAGTTTTGGCTAGATTTGCTCCGGTCTGAAGCATGTGCTTCAGTAGTCCATCGCCGTGAATAGACAAGAAGAACTTGTCTCCCATTTGGCGCACAAGGTTGAAGAACGACGTAGCTTGCGCCGCTTGCCACGCAGAACAGTGAAATTTACGTCCAGAACACCAGAAGTCGCCAGAGCCTTCATTGTCATTCAAAGACTGCGGATAGGCGTGATGATAACTGCCGTCTGGCGGATAACAAGAGTCCATGCCGAAAAGGTGCTGGAACTGAAATCCTAGCACCCGAAGTAACAAAATGGACACTACGCCGACGCAACTAGCGCTGTGCACTTTTGTCCACCGGCCAAGATAGTAGTCGTCCAGTATTTGACGCTCAATGTCGCTATCTTCAGTCGTAGCGTGGTAAATGGTAACATTGCGGCCCTCGAGCTTGTCGAAAACCGCTGGATGACACTGAGATGCAATGAAGTACTTGCAGTTCGAAATTGGCGTTTCTACAAACTGTACGTTGTCCATTCGCGCATCGAGCATAACTTGCATGGATGGCTTGAGGTTGCGTTCCATAAGCCACGAGGCTGCGCCATTCAGCGCAACAAAAGGAGTACCTTGCTGGTACAACGCTACCAGCTCTGCGTAAACTTTCGGGTCATTGAGCGACCAGCCGCCGCCTACAATGGCGACTTTTTGGACGTTCGGATTGTGCGGCCTCGCTTGCGGGAGATGTCTCTGAATGTTGCGAGTGATGTGGTCAATAATGACCTCTCTCTCGACATTGACAGTCATGACAGAATTATCCCACTTCTGAGTCCCTTCTGGAATTTCGGCTGCATCAGTCATGCGGCACCCCCCTCGTCAGTAGAAACACACCTTCGCCCAACAAGTCGCGGGCTTCGATCAGAGTCCCTACTTCAGTAAGTGTATCTCTCCACCAGACAAACGGCTCCACGGTTAGGTGAAGCGGCTCTCCGACCATGTGGCCGAAAAAGTCATCGGTGAAAGAGATAGAGAGGAACAATTTGCTGCATTTGCTGAGCATGTTGCTCAGAGCCAATGCGGTAAACTGCTTGGGCAGGTGTTCCATGACATCGCAGCAATACCCAAAACGATGAACCCCGGCCAGCGGCAAAGTGCGCCACAAACAGCCGGTCAAAAGTGGAATATCGCTGTGCTGCCAGTCGGCATCGACTAAGTCTACCGATGTAACGGATAGACCACGATCTTTCAGCTTTCTGGATGCTGCACCAGCACCGGCACCAAAATCTACAACGGAGTCTCCCGGCTTCGCATTAGTCATGGACATAAACAGATCAACAAAAGACTCGCCAGGGGAAAACTGTCGGTATCCCGACAGCGCCCAGGCGT
>Ga0070749_10000513_pt1 | contig 26044 bp, 34 predicted proteins | sample VirMetDEL_Nov_18_FD_75180 | JGI IMG/M metagenome (GOLD analysis project Ga0070749, IMG submission 75180) | Aqueous microbial communities from the Delaware River and Bay under freshwater to marine salinity gradient to study organic matter... | ecosystem: Environmental > Aquatic > Marine >...
ATAACCGTTGAGCTGGTCGGCAAGCGCACGAATGTTCTCTGGGGTTGGTACAAAACTATCAGGAGCGCCAACGGCTTTTTCCAAATCCGATAGCTTCTCGGCATCTTTACGAGCCATCTCCATCATATGCTCAATTTCTTGAGCTATTCTCTGGCGCTCTTTTTCTATCGTAGTCGCTTTGTGGCCGGTAGCTTCCGCAGCTTCGCGATCAAGACGAGCTCTGGTCTCTTCATACTGACGTACGAGTTCTGGATCGAGGTCGGCGCGTTTTTTGACAGTAGCCTTAGACGCGTTTGCCTGTTCTGCTTCACGCGCTGCTCGGGCTTCCGCTGCCATCCTCTTGATGTTTTCGATAGCGTCGTTAGTCAGTCCCTCACGGGCGGACGACCTGTCGCGAGCAAAAGGATCGCGAAGAGCTGGCCGTGCTCCTGGGGCAGTGCTCTCAGTTACATCACCAAATATATAATCGTTGACCTGATCGCGCTGAAGCTCACCACGCTCAACCATACGCATAGCTTCGTCTCTAAGGACGCGCTGTTCCGGAGTGAGCATAGACGGATCGACCGTCATCTCCTCTCTTACCTCGTAAGGTATGCTGTCTGTCTGAGTTCTTGCGTCAGCCTTCTTCTGATCGCTCAATGCAGCAACGATTTCACGTACCCGCTCAGGGTCGTTGATCTGGCGAAGCTCAGGAAACTTCTCATAAGCCGCCTCAACGTCGGCGTCAGTGACGTCGCTCTTTGGCTTATAGGCGGGGGCTTCCGGATCGTCGGGCTTGGTTAACTCCTCAATTTCCTTAGCCTTCTTCTCCTCCGCTTTGCGGATATCTCCTTTGACTTGTCTCTTGATTTCTTGGCGGGGAGTACCCTCTTGCTCAAGTTGATATTCGCGCTGCCATTGCTCGTCGATCGCTTCTTTTAGAGAGCGGTTTTCTTTATTGTTGCCCTTCGTACGCTTATCAGCGGCTGTTACAGCCAAGCGGTAATGCTCGGGAGCATTATCACCGAGCTCTTCTACGGCGGTGCGCGCACGACGAATAAACCGCTTTCTAGCAGCTTCGTCTTTAGGGTCGGGGATGCTCCCATAATCCTTGCCACGGAAGCCCTTCTGTTCGTTTACTGAAGGAGCTTTAGATTGAGGCTCTGTTTGATCGCGAAGTGCACGCGGTTCAGCCGGAGTAGCCGGCTCGACAGGGCGAGCGGGTTCAACAGGGCGAGCGGGTTCAACAGGGCGAGGAGCGGGACGTACCGGCGCGCGCACGATGGGTGCGGCCTGCGCACCGGGCATAATAGCATTGCCTATTCTTTCGGCGATCGTCGGCTCTTTTGCGGGTTCCGCTTGAGAGCGGGGGGCGGCCTCTGGTTCTGTCGAAGGCGCAGGTTTTTGTGACTGACGCTCTGGAGGGCGCGCAGTCTCAGCAGCTACTTTGCTAACGCGATCGCCAATAACTTGTTCTGGCGTTTCTACACGAACTTCATTGCCAGGTGTCTTGGTGGCCTCAACATTAGCAGCTTGGCGCGGAGCTTCGCTTGGTGTGGTAGCAACGGCTTTTACTTCCGTTCCATCCGGCGTCCGCTCGGTGGCTACGACTACGGGCTCGTTATTTGCCTGCGCATCCTGCATGACCTCGGCGACAGGTTTATCGCCAAGTTTAAGAACCTCATTTTGACGCCCAGTCTTGAACGCTTCTTTAATTGTATCTTTGCTGATCTTGGCGTCGTTGAAGTGAACTAAGCCCGCAAATTTACCATTAGCGTCGTAGACGTTGACAAAGCTCATTCCCTTAGGGGGTTTCAGCTTATTGGGCACCTTGCCGGTATTTTCGTCTACAGGGAAGAACATCGCATCGCTCTCCCCGGCGATGAGCTTCTTCTGCTGCTCTACAAACGTAGACTTTGGCTCTGGAACCGTCTGACCGGTGTTATCTACCGGATCAGGAGCGGGCTTTACCTCGGAAGGTAACTCTGCGCCCTTCTGCTGCTGGTTTCTAACCGCCTCGGCGACGGATGCGGGAACGCTATCTGCGGCTGGTGCTGGTGCCGGGGCTTCCGCTACCGGCTCAGGAGCTTTGGGGCCAGACTGTTTCTCGACAGCAGCAGCAACGTCGGGCGGGATCTCCGGCTTGCCCATCATCCTCTGGATGCGCGCCGAAGCCTGTTGTTGCGTAATCGTGGTATTAGTGGGTGCAAGCGCCTCTGCCTGAGCCGCATCAGGAGATTTCGGTGATACGCTTTCGGTCGTAGGCTTAGAAGATTGGTCTGACGGTTTGGCTCCGTACGCACCTCTAATGGCAGAATGGCCGGCGACCATCCCCGCTCCCATAACCGCGTTTATCGCATAATCTTTCAGGAGCTCTTCTGGGGTGGGCATGTTACGCCCGGTTACTCCTTCACTGACAACCCGCTGAGCAACACCAAGACCGGGTTGAACGCCGAAAATCTGTGCAAGTGCGTTGCTAACTGCGCCTCTTAGTCCGGGGATGCGCAGAACCGGTGCTGCACCCATTGCAGCGCCAAAAGCTCCGGCTACTGCTGTCTCTTTGAGCGCCGCGTCCACAGCGTCTTCGTGCGACATTGGTTTGTTATGCTCGTCGCCTATGCGGGCGCGATAATAGGCAGGGCCAAGCGTTTGCCACATACCGCCAATCGAGCCGCCTATAGCAGCGCCTGTAGCAGCGCCTACACCGGCAGAGGCAGGACCGCCGGGGCTGGCATAAGCCCCGCCGCTTGCTCCACCAATAAGTGCGCCAGCCATCATTGGCGACGACCCACTCAGCCCATGTGCAAGGTTTGCTACCCACCAGCTCGGGGACTTCCAACCTTCACCAATCTTCTTACTAAGTAGATCAGTGAGTTCTTTGTCGTTATCCTCTGGGGGTTTTGGTTCTGTTTCGTAGTTCTGATTAAGAACTTGTGCAGATTGCCTGATGCCTGTCGCTGCGTCGCGAAACCCGCGCATGATCGCACGTTCGGCAATCGACTTTTTAGGTATGAGATCTTCAAAATCTAAATCGTCGCTACTCTGAGCAGTCGGCGCAGTAACAGGAGCTGCCGCCGCCGGCCTTGTAGCTATAGCGTTATCTGGGATAGCTGGAATAACTGGCCCGTCACTAAGGGGTATATCAGCGCGAGCAGCGGGGATGAGATCGTCAAACGAAAGATCGTCCATTATAGGCCTTTCCCCATCAGTTCTTTAACGCTCGGCACCCAGAACCCTTGCAACTCCATCCGTTTTTTCCATCCGTTACGAACAGAATTCGGAACCCGCTTCCACTCCTGTAGTTGGTCTGCGGATAGTGGTTTGAAAACAGATCGAGGGTCCATGCCCTTAGCTATAATGCGCTGTACAACTAAATCACGAGGTGCGCCGCTCTTCAAAGCGGACTGAGCTTTTTCAACGAACTTTCGATCCAATGGCTTCAAGCCGAATGAATTAGGTGCCGGCTGCGGGGGAGGGACCGCAGCCGGCGTCGGCGCAGCGGCGGGAGGGGGACCGCTTGCAGCCGATTGGGAAGGGTTAACTGATATAGCCGCAGGGGGAGCGGGAGGAGCGGCGGGAGGGGGACCGCTTGCAGCCGATTGAGAAGGGTTAGCTGGTATAGCCGCAGGGGGAGCGGGAGGAGCGGGAGCGCCTATGCCACGAGGGCGCGGCTGAGGTACCGGTATGTTTTCGTTCTGAGCAGCGGGAGCAGCGGGACGCGCTACGGGAAAGTCAGGCTTAGTAAAACCCAACCCAGAAAGAACTTCGTCAGCTGCCTTTGCTGATCTCACCTTATAACGGCTCATCAGCGTACTACGCATGCGATAGTATTCGCGTGCGTAAGTATTAGACGCAATTTCAGCTTCAGCGCGTTTCTTATCAAACGCTTCTTGTGCCCCCGGCTTTTTGATCCCAACGAAATTAGTTTCTGGGCCTTCCGGCATTTTCATTTTTTCTTTAAGCGTGTGTAGTTTTTCTACACGCTGGTCAAATGCTTTACCGTACCCGCTCGCGCTATCTGCGCGATCTGCGGTTTCGGCTTCCTGCGAAGCGAGTTTTTCTTTTGCAAGCCGTGCGCGTTCCTGCGTAACCCACTGACGAACGTCGGTATTATATAGTGTTTGATTGCGACGGTTGAGAGCATCAACAGCGCGGCGTTCTGTTGGGCTCATCCAATCTTCATAGTCATAAACTTTAGGCCGCTGCGGTTGGCGCGTGAGTTGGGTTTCAATAGCGTCAGATGCGGGTAGGTCTGGAGGAGGTTGGTCACCGCCGACAGGAATAGCAGATTGTGGCTCGAGCGCCTGTACGCGCTGAGCCGCCTGTTCATCTTCGCGATCTTCGCCACCAGACACATCAGCGTCGGTGAGGTCGAAATCTTCTTCCATCTCTACGGCCCTTAGTAGGAAGTATTAAACCGGAATAGCAGCCGCCTGCTGTGTCGGAGCTTGAGGTGGTGTCATGGGCATTGCAGCGGCGGGGGAAGCTACCTGCTCCTGCGGCTGAGCCACGGAAGCGAGATGGGTATAAAACTCATCTCCAGAAGCAAACTTCTGAGCCGCTATAGCCAAGATCTGCGGGTTAATTGGCATCTGCTGCACGACTTGCCCGCTGGCAACGTCGGTAATAACCGCCATCCCAACGCCGCTCTGATTAACCTGGCCCGTCACCTCTCGCCCATCAGGCACTTGATTATAGGCAGATATCAACGCAGTAGCCGCCCCTTGTACGTCGCGCTTGCGAAGAGCCTCAACGGCTTGCATGCCGAAGTCTTGGGAGCGCTGACGAGCTGCTTGCAAAAAACCGCCCGCTACTTCAGCAGCGGTGGAGTTGTCACCTTGAGCGGAGAAAAAGCCATAGAGCTCTTGAAGCGCTTGGCTGTTAGCGTCGGGGGACTTGCCTTCGGGGTCAACGCGCTGAATGATTGCGTCGTACTCCTCTGGCGACATGGCCCCTTCATTGTTCTGGAACGCGGTCAGGCGCTGCTTACGGTCGTCATTAGGAAGTGCTCCGCCGCCGTCAGATAGCCCGTAGCTGCTCTGCACGTTGTGCAGAGCTGCGCCGATAACTTCCTGAAGGGCGGGAGCGCCGCCCTCTGGGGCTTCTATCATGCCGCCTTCTTCAGCGAACATCGTGTCACCGCCGCCCCAATCGTCTCCCCAACTACCGGCGAAATCAGTCTGGTCGTCAGACCAGTCATCCCCTATCCCAATGCCGTCATTATTAGTGCCGTAATTGGGGTCGTTATTATCGGGTTGGAGCGCTGCCAACTGAGTAAACGTGTCAGCAGACGCATCCGGAATTCCGCCCGCCTGCATTTCTGGGCCGTTCAACATATTAGCGCCGCCAGACGCATCCGGAATTCCGCCTGCCTGCATTTCAGCGCCGCTCGGGGGATTACCGCCCGTCAAGTCTAACGCTGATGACGGACCTGCCTCGGGGTCTGGCGGAGTGCCGCTACCCAGCTCGTTAGATGCGAAACCAGTTTCTTCAGCCGGTTGTTTAGCCGGTTGTTCAGCCGGTTGTTCAGCCGGTTGTTCAGCCCGTTGTTGAGCTGATCGTTGAGCCGGTTGTTGAGCCGGTTGTTCAGCCGGTTGTTGAGCCGGTTGTTCAGCCGGTTGTTGAGCCGGTTGTTGAGCTGATCGTTGAGCCGAAAATGGCTTACCAGCTTGAGTGGTTTGCCCGCGCTTGATCCCAAAAAGTTGAGCCGGATTGATAAAATTAGACGCGTTACCGGATTGTCCTCGCGCGGTGCCAGTGCTTCCAAACTCACCTCTAATAGCAGCAGCATGCGCCGGCGATCCGTTTTTAAGTACTTCGTAATGAAGATGCCCGCCGCCCACTATGCCGACTGGCTGCCCCTGTTTAATTTCATCGCCGACACGAACAGAAGCGTTGCCGTCGTGGAGGGCGTAGCGATGGACATGACCGTCCTTACCGAGAACTTCAACGGTCCTACCGTAGTTTACATTACGCCCACCGCTTGAATGATCTCCAATACGAACAACCTTACCTTCTATGGTCGCTACAGCGGGGGTTCCGTTAGCGGCACGGAAATCAACGCCGGCATGAACGCGCGCGCCGTGCGACCGCATATCTCCAACCTGCCCGCCAACCGTTCCAGATACGGGAGACACGTAAGAGTTATCACCGCTCGTAGAAGAGTTACCTGAAGGAGAACTATAGGTCTTACCCTTCAACCATTCCGTAAACCTGGAGGAAATACCTCCTGTGGTACCACTTTTACCCGAAGCCCTATCGGCGAGGGCATTGTAGTATCTAGTACGAGCATCCTGAAACTGGCTGTCACCTACAGTTTTGTAGGTCAACAAGAACATCTTTACGAAGTCCTGAAGGTCTTTCCCCTTACCAGCCTTGGGTCGATAAACGGCCATATCAATTTACCTCGTAGGTAATGCGCCCTGAGGCCGGGATACAAAGCGCGGAGGCTGCGCCGGAGCAATACCGACCGCAGGCTTAGCAACAGCTTTGTCCTTCTCTTCACGCGCTTTCAAGATTTGCTTCTGCGCCCACTCTTCGCCTTTCCACTGCATGACGTCTTTTGGAAAGACAAACTCGCCAGCGGTAAGTTGAGCAGGAACATCGTCAGAGATAGCCCCAGCGGAAGGAGACGCTGCCGTCGGAATAGCGCCTCCCGGTGTCATGTTGCCGTCGACAGCGCCGCCATCTTCGATAAACTTAGCGGCCAAACCTATGCCGGCACCCAGCACAGACCCCCAGCCAGAGTTTGCTTGCTGTGAAGCGTTGTAGGCAGCGATCTGGTCTTGATAGCCTTGGTGCAGGACGTTGCCCCAAGTTGCGATGTTCTGGTTACCCAGACCCTGCCACGTCATCGGCGTACCCATAGTCTGCGCCGCCATATTGGTCGTAGCTAGTTGAGTATTAGCGGCGCTATTACCAGCCTGAATACCGAGCTGACCAAACCCGACAGACTGTCCGGGGTAACCACGACCGATATTGATAGCTTCACTCCGGAGCGCACGCCCCAGAGCTTCGTCTGTCATAATCGTTTGGTTTGCGGCAGCGGCAGTAGCGGCAGCTTGCTGAGAACCGGCAATCCGGTCAAGGGCGGCGAAGCGAGTGCTTGTCGGATCTACACCAAACGCTTCGAGGTTCCGCATGGCGTTATCGCGCTGGGCGTCAAACTGCGCTGCAACAGACGCCCCGGCCCGACCAATGTCGCGGTCTAGCCGTTGACCGCTGGCGTAATCTTGGGCGTCGGCAACGAGCTGATCTTCGAGAGGCTGATAAAGCCCTTGGTATCGTGCGTACTGGTCACGAGCAGCCTGATCGTTGAACGCCTGCGTATTAGCCAGCGTGTCCGCTACCTGAGTGTTAAACGCTCGATCCTGATCAGCCTGCTCCTTGAAATAAGCAAGTTGTAGTTTGCCAAGTTCATAGGAATATTGCGCAGCCTCTTTTGAGGCTTCGGCAATTGGCGTGTAATCCGGAGGAGGCGGAGGAGAACTCTTACCACCCATCAGTCATATCCTTTTAGCCCGCATGGTTTGATTGAGAGCCACCTGCAGTCTTCCCGATACATTGAAAGAAGAATGAGATCGCCAGACGGAAACACGTCTTTAATTCTCGCCTCTTCCTTAAACCCTAACTTTATATCGAACTGCAGAGCATTACAATTATCTGCTGGTACCTGACCAAATACTTTCCGGCAATTTAACTGTATAAATGGGTAGTGAAAACACACCCAAAGCATATCACGATTACCCCAAGTCTTACTAAACGAAGCGACGTGCATTGTAATACTGGCTCCCGTGTAGTCCTTATAAATTACCCCTCCAGTTACTTCACCGTTTCTCATAGTTGATATGCACGTATCGACAGCCGGATTATAGTGGGTACCGGCATATGTTGCCAAGAGCGCCCCATGAACTTGGTCATTAAGAACAATATCGAGGCTCAATTTACGGCGACCCATGAATTAGACGACGCATTCCATAGAAGTAGCGCCCGATCAGAAAGACGGAGCCAAGCATCCCCATTAGTTGGGTCGCTGGGAGGAGATGTATAAAGCCGCATAGTTGGTCCGTTGGGGCCGACCGAACCGGTGAGCTGATCGACGACTTGTTTAAGAGCGATGACCGTTGCCATGAGCGACTGCGGATCAGCCTGAGGAGTAGGAATTGACGGGTACTTAGACACTTGCCAACTCCCTTGCCGACGTCGCCATCTGGATTGAGGAAATCGAAACGCGTCCCGCAACCTCGATCTGCCAGAAATCCGCCTTAAATCCTGATGGAAGGCGCATCATTTCTCCAGATACGGAGAGGGCTCTCTGCCAGACTTCTACGCCATTGGCGTAGACTTTAATCGTACCATAATCCTCAACCCCGTCGGGTACGTCAAAGAATACTTTGAGCGCCTCCATATTCTTCTTGAACGGTACCTGAAACACCTTGGACCGCCACATATACTGGCCGTAGGTGCCAGACGATATGTCATGGTGATAGACGTTACCATCACGAACGATAAGAATTTCACCGGTCCACGGGTCATTATACATTGACCTTGTGGCAGCGTCAGATGTCAGCACGACATAAGCTGCGCGCGCCTCAGATACGTCTATAAACGCGCCCGTATAACTACCCGTCAGATCGGCCAGTTCGATCATCGTAGGTTCAAAAGACGCCTCGTCAAAAACACCAAGACCCTCGACGCCAAAAGCATAATACGCATTTCCGATAACTGTTCCGTGTAAACGGTTAACATTAAGGAGGTCGTACCATTTATCGCGCGTGATCAGCTTTTCTGTAACAGTTACTAGGCCAGACGAGTTAACGCCGACGATACCGTTTGGAGACGGATAAAACACACCAGTCTTAGTTGAAACGATCCCGCCTCTGGAGAGGCATGGTTGGTTCGAGCCAATTGTAGCAAGGGTCATTGTCGCGGGGGAAATACCCGTGCAGGCGTACGTGGCGCTCTGAGTGCAGATAATAAGCGTCTGCCCGATTACACCCAGACCGACGATTGGAAAGTCAACCGATAGCGAATAGGATACAGGCCACGCATGCGGCCTAAACGGTTCACAGAACCAGATCTCGTTCCGTACAAAACCAGCGATAATACCGTTGGGGAGGGCAGCAAACCCGGAAAGATCTTCGGGGGGAGGATCCCAAGTCGTGCTAGATAGTATGCTGTTGCCAACAATGTCAGCATCAGCATTTGCATCTTGATAGCTTGTCTCTGCGATATCGAGCTCGTCGACATAGAAATACGTTGCTTGCCCAAGCGAGTTAGTAATTGTCCTGTAGATACGGACAGACGCGATATTCCGGTTATCTGTAATGGTGTTGTCTGGTGCTGTAACTGATACGTTCCAGATGTCGTCTTGCCTGCCGATAAGTACGGTAGCCGGACTTGGTGGACCCTCTTCGCCATAGGCCGTTACCCATGTGTAGACATATGCCCTAGACGATAGGATGGGCGTACTGCTTAATCCAGAAGACGTTGGGAAGGTGGGGTCTAAAATAAAAGACGTCGTTAGGGCATCATAGACCTCCACATTAGACACGTTCCGATAGGTCAATACCGCACCGCGCCCAGTCGTGGAATATAAAGTCGTCTCAAGAGCGGATGTTGGTGTCGTGCGCCCGCTATACGTTAAAGAGGCAGATCCGATCTGCACGGGATAAAATCCGTTAGCAGCCTGCAAATCGCCTGACGGGGATGTGCTAACTCCAGGTGCTACACTGGGGGCGGGGACACCTAGTATGAACGCTGGGTCGCCATTTGCTATACGGTTGAATGTATTATATCGCGGGTAGGTGCCGACCTGGTCAACCTCACCTGCCCAATAGAACCGCGAATATGTGTCGTTGTCCATTGGAGCTCGGACAACGTCAACATTACGCGCTCTAAACTCGATCCAATAGCTATCGGGGATATTTTCCTTTGCTACGCTACCTTTTGGAACACGATAGACGCGAGCAGTACCGGGGTTAGTGCATGTGTAAACATGCTTGGGCTCGCGCATACCTTCAACACGGCCAGCATACAGCCAAGTGTCTTCGGCGCGAGAAGCTGACTGTTCCGCAAGCAGGCGATCATCCTGCGACGGAACCATACCCCCAAAAGCTGTCAGCTTAATCGCAGGCATCTTACTACCTTACTTCTCGCGAGCCATTTTCGCTATTAGAGCCTTACGGCCCGCTTCCATTTCTCTGAGTGTCGCAGAACTCAATTTCGGCGTTTCAGAAGCCTGTCTAATCTCATTTACCTCCGAGGTAACTGGTTCCACGGTTTCTTCCGTCACTGGAACTGGTACCACTTTCTTTGGGCGTGCCATCAGAAAACACCTTTCGGTTTCTTTTTTGGGTTAACCTGCGCCACTATACCAGCTACTTTTGATCCATGATATCTCCGACTAGATCCACCCTGAGTGTAGGAAATAGGTGGCTTCTTCTGAGACCCAGCGAGTGTTTCTCGAAGGTTAGCCATTCTTACCATACCCTTAGGGAAGGTCATTGGATCTCTTGCTGGCATTAGCAGTTCCACGCACGAAGGGATTTATTGATACGCGAATTAGGATCGTTAGCCGTTTTCGCGCTCGTGAGCTTCTTTTTCATACCCTTCATACGCGCACAGAAACTATCCCGGCGCGGCCCGCCTTCCGGCTGGGGAGCCTTCAGGCCGGGCTTACCGGGGTTAGCTTTGTTGTAAGAAGCGCGTCCCTTGGCGTTGAGCCCACCGCTCTCAGCCTTGCCCTCCTTACGCTGCCATGCGGGGGATTTTGCCATTAGCGTTTACCTTTGACCATGCCGCCCTTCTTATACGCCATACCCATTTTAGCATCTTTCTTCATGTCGGCCTTTGAGGCCTCCTTGATGCCAGCCTTTTTATCAGAGGCTTTATCCTTAGCCTCAAACTTAGCGCGCATGAACGGGGGCATTTTACCAGTAGCTTTAGCCATAGTCTTTCTCCTGTTAGCGTTTACACCAGCCTTCACGGCGGGCATTGTTGACTTTTACCTCAACAATCGTCTGATCAGTATCTCTTTTAGACCAACCGATGGGCTTCCAAACGTCACAGACAGCCCGATTAGTCCCGACGGTAGCCATCGTTGTCCCGCAACCGCTTAGGATCAACGGCAGCATTATCACCAGCGCGTATCGCATCTTTCATTCTCCCGTAGGCGTCTTTAATCGCCTCATTTTTAATTCTCGTTTTGGCATCTGATCGTCCCTTTAGGTAGATTGCCATGACAGCAACTATAAACCCGCCCACGGCAGCGGCCCAGCGACCAATCGGAGATACAAACCAGGTAATAAACGGCATCACGTTCCCTCCTCATCCAGCCGCTGTTTACGCCAGTACCAGATGCCAGCGCAGGCCAAAACAATCACAATCATAGCAATAAAGACCGGCTTGCCGACTGCACTCGAGAGCGTACTAAAGAGATCAGAATTATCCTTTACGGTCGACACGACTTCTGAAACGCCGGCAACAGTTGCGGAAGCGCCAGCGACAATTGCGCCTGTAGCTTCTTTTGAAGAGGCAATTGAACGCGCCGGGGGAGGGGCATCTGGGACAACGCTGCTTTGTTCGACATTAGGTTCATCCGCATAAGCGCGCCACATAGCAGCTTCCGCGCGACGACGGCGAACGAGACCGGGAAGCGTTTTACCACCACCTTTTGTCCATTTCATGAGTTCGGCGGGGATGTCATCGTAACGGCCTTTGTTCAGTTTCTTCAAAAGAGTTGATGACTTTAGCGCACCAGCCCCACAGTTGAACACAAACGAAACCAGAACGTCGAATTGGTTCTGTGTAAGCGGCACGGTGGCAAGCGCTTCTACTGATGCCCCTACACGACCAAGGTCTCTACGAAGAATTTCTTCAGCCTCGAATTTTGTAATACGCATGCCTTTACGAACAGCAGGGGCACCAGCAGCAGACGTATGGCCGTACCCGATCGTCAAGACGCTGGCAGGGCAGAAATACGCTGTCAAATAGCAGCCCTCAAATTCTTTTATGAGGTTCAAGCCGGCATCAGAAACTTGCATAACCACCTCCGCTGTTACTTGCCTTTAAGGTTCGTCCAGAAACCAAACGCCATCGCGCCTAGTAGGCCAACAGTGATATATTTAGCGATTGTGGAAACAACTGCGGCTTTGGCGCTCCTCCAGCCCTCAATTAAATCTCTTAGATCCTGAACGTCTCGCCCCGCATGTTCGTCGTGAAGGCCCACCCTCTCAAGGGCGCGGCGGGCACCTCTCTCAGCGGCTTCATCCAATAAGGCTGCAATCTCTCTCGCTTCCATCTACTTACTCCAAATTCTTGAGTTTGTAGTGGGTTTTGAGATAAGTCGCGCACAAATCGTCTATCAAATTCTCAATTGCGCTGACGTCTTGCGATATCTCTTCACGGTTATCCTGAAGCCATTGAGCTTCGATGAATATATGATTTTTGATATCTTTTGGGTCGACTGATTGGGTATCGGCTACTTCCACAATTCCGAAAGCCCCCTGATAAACCTCCACAATCTGGTCTATTTTATCCAAGATTGCGTCATAAAACTCACCCAGCGCCATGTGGGCTGAAAACGATCCGCGCCCCCGAACGCTCCAATGGGCCAGGTGAGCGGCGTTTCGTGTGGCGAATACGCGGGAGATAAGCTCGTCGATCATGCGGCATCCCTCACGCTGAACAAGATCGTGTCTTCTTTGATCTGACCGCCTGATGTCGTAGCCTGTACATCCACCGTGTACTGCTGACCGTCGACCCCTCCCGAAACAAAAAATACAATCGTCTGATTAGCGTCAGCCAGAGAGGTGGCGTCGATTTCCAGTACTGGCGATGTCGTCGGCGACACTGAAAATGAATATGTTGAGACCGTTTCACCGGTTTCTAGCCACTCCGAATAGTCGATAGCGTAGCGCTTCCTCTCGGCAGGGGTTTTAACGTAACGACCGAGGCTCATTCGGACGGCTCCACAATGTAACGGTGATGCGCGATATTAGCGCAATCTAGGCTCAACATACATTATCCGAACTTCTTCTTCTACCCCCAAGAAACGATCTTCTAAAGGTATTATGATATCAGAAGTTTCATTAGGATAACGTAAATGTTCAACGAACAGATTTCGTACTTCATCTGAAACGTCAATATCAACTGGATCTGGGAAAACAAGGCTTGGCCGCACGATCAGCCCCTTTACCTCGTAAGGTACGCGGATCAGCTCGCCGTCTATATACAAGAACGAAGAGAAGTAGAGGCGTGCCGGTGCACCCGCATAAGTGAATGGACGAGCAAGTGCGACTAGATCGGGGTGTCCTTTTTCAAGAAATGTAAAATCGGATGGTGTGATGGTGTACGTCGCGGGAGAAGGATAGACACTCCTGCCTGCGCTAAATATTAAGTCTACGCCGCTTATGGGATAGTTTCCATTCGCCGCGAAGAAGTTCCTGATGTAGGAAAAATCTGCGGTAAACGGGGTTAAAGAATAGCTAGATCCCGACAACGAAAAGAGTTTGGTTTTCCCAAAAGTAATATCAAAAGTCGTGTAGTCATAAACGCCGGAGGTTGCAGTGAGAACGCGCGCGAACAATGATGAGGCGTCGATACCAATATAAGTGTAGTTACCAGCCCCAATGATAATGTGGCGACCAAATGCGAGGGTCTGAGCAACTCCACTAACACTATACGCGCCGGCAGAAACAGCCGCACGCCGTGAAGCAGTTATCTGATTGGTAATTCCATTGATGGAATATGGAGCTGGGCTCGCTGCCGCCACTCGACCAGCGCTTGTAGTGGCAGCTACGCCAGTTACTGCAAACGTACCTGTTGATGCTGAGACTTTTAACCCACGACTAATAGACGCCGACACACCTGAAAGCGTGTATATTCCATAATCGGCGATTAACTCCGTCGCGGTAAGCGTATTGAGGAACGCGGTCCGTTCGAAGGCGGTTCCTTCAAAACCTTTTACACCTACTCGGGATAGAGTGGCATCAAGGCCAGTATAGCTAAACTCTGCTGCGGTAGCATTTATGGATCGATATGGAACTAAACTAGCAATAGCACCAGAATAAGAATAAGTCCCAGATACCACAGAGAGCGGTGCGACTACTCTTATGAAGTTAGTAGAATTAGAACCAGTATATGAATAACTGCCACTTGTCGCGGTAAGTGGAGAGAACGTATGTTTGAGCAGCGCCGAAACACCCGTCGCACTATACGTTCCAGAGACGGCTGTGATCTTATACGCGGGAGGAGTGGTATCCCCGTTAATGCCTATCTGAAAACCGACAAGGCCGTCCGTTACGGAAGGAGTAATAGTTATAGATGCGCCAGGTAAACTCTTCGAAGCAACAAAACCCGAAACAGCATTTCCACCGGTGCCCGCCGCTTCATCGATAAAAAGATCCCAGCCAGCGCTTGCAGAAAATGGTGAACCGTCTGCCCCATCAAAAGAGCCTACAGCGAGTGATAATCCGTATGAACCGGAAAACGATACACCAGTAATAGTAGCGGCGCTTGTACTTGCATTGTCGTAAGTAGTGCCATCAGTTGTAAAAATGCTTCCCGTATTATACCCAGTGATATGCAGGATTGCGGCCCACATATCGTTCGAAGTAGCGGCAGAGCACGAAATACTCGTGCCGCCTTCAGTACCGTTGGCAACTTTATAGAAGACACCGATTGCCGCGTCTGCAGTTGCGGTACTTACTTGTTTACGAAGAGTAAACCCGCTAGGTTTTAATGTTGTATTGTTGAACTGTGCGGTAGTTGTCGCATTGTCATTACCACACACATAAATAAGCAAATCGCCCGACGCGACCCCACTCGGGCATGTGACGCTGATCGAGGAACTTGCAGTGCCCCCGCCATTAGCGCTTGCATATCCTTGTATAACTGGGGTCGCCATCGTACCGTATCACCCTATCGGTGGGTTTCTGTCGCTCCTATCCAGACAAGTGTATAGGTAACATACACCACTAGCTATTATGCGGATGGCGGCTTCGGGTGCGCTTGCTTCACTGAGCTTATAAGGTCTCTCCACTGTACGGTGCTGTTAACCATATCCCAGTAGATCATATCTAGCTGGTCCTCTATCGATGGATAAGCGTCCATACGTGCGTTGCGAACGGCGTCAAGCGCTCTGGCGTAAATTTCGTCCGCTGTTAAGGGGACTTCCCCCCAATTCTCCCTCCACACACCGTTAACCAGAACTGGGGGGAGTGTTACAATATCTTTCGTTGGGTCAGGGTTTGGGCGTGGTGTTTCATGAACCCGAAATACACCATACTCTGCAAGTGTCGCTTCAGGGATATCTCGCGGAAACGATACCATAGGATTGTCACGGCGCAGTTGCCCGATTGTGTATTCTTCAGGCTGTCCGTTTGTGATGCGTATAAACATCCTTTTCTATCTCCTAGTAGATGTGGACTTGAAGCCCTTGGTGTTCTTTAGTACTATTAGCGCTTCTTTGAAAAGTTCTGTCAGAGAAGGTTTGAGGAGTGGACGCATCTATATAACCGAGATACTGACCAACCGTACCGTCCATCTGGTTTCTAATATCCGTAACCCCCGTAGAGCTTAATGGGAATGCAGAGTTTTCTTTATCGATGCAGTGTGCGAACACGATACCGGGGTGGGTCGTGGTAAAGCCGCCCTTTGCTAAAAACGTGAAGCTGTTGGTAGTATTAGAGACGGGTGTTCCGCTACCGTCTGAGGAGCCTACTAACGAGTTTCCTGTTAGATTGACAAGCAGTTGGTAATGGTTTGTTGCTCCAGTAAATGACCAAGTATAGCTTGAAGGTTCTGACCCAGTTGCAATTTTTACATATAACTGGAGTGTTACAGTGTCCCCCTTGCTGTAGATGCTAGTAAACCCAGAAGGGACGCTAGTGAATGAAATATTTCCATTCGGGGCATTATTCCACCAGAATGCCAACAATAAGTTCCCAGAAGATATACCCGTTGGAGCAGTGATGCTGTTTCCGGTTGCCATTTTTAAGTAGCTGCTGCTCACCACAGACGGAGGTGTGTAACTCCCTCCAGCAGCAGCAGCAGCAGTTCGTAATTTATGCGACAGCATTAGCTTAGATCTCCGACATAAGCAGCGTAAACAGTCGATCCTACTTTCCACAGTTCAACAACGGAATAACCGCTAGTTGCGAGTGTTGGGGCTGATCCACCGATCCACTGCCCGACCAATGAAGTCCATGTGATCGTGTATGCCGTACCATCGTCAATCATCAGCGTGACACTCTCTCCTGCTGCAAGGCTGCTAGTAGGAGTGGAGTTACCCGTAAGCGTCCATGTCTGAATAGCTCCGTTGCCGGGATCAATAGCCGGAGTAGTTCCTGAGACAGCATATACTCCCTCAATGATATTCAACGCAGCGGCGGAGCCATTTACATCGAGCTTAGCCGCCGGTGAGATCGTACCAATACCAACGTTACCGCTCGTGTCTATTCGTAAACGCTCAGCGACGGTCGTAGTACCAGTACCAAACGTCATTTCGCCGCCAGCAGCGGAAGAGATATAAGCGTGATTAGTGCCGCTGACGTAATAGGGATATAGTTTATACCCCGTATTTGTCATGGCGATGTCGCCAGCAACTGCGAACTTCGATCCATATGTAGACGGAGAATTTGTCCCAACGCCAACATTCCCGGAAGCATCGACCCGAACGCGCTCTGTGCCGTTCGTCGAAACCGCAACAACATCAACTGACGGAAACCAGATGCCTGTATTAAGGTTGCCTGCGTGAGAAATTGACGGAGTGGCTTCCGCGCCATTTCCAAAACTGGCAACCCCATTCACGGTCAGCAGCGCATCCGGAGTTGACGTACCAATACCGACATCTCCGCCAGGCGTCACCGCAATTGGCAGCTCTTGAGCGACGCCAGAAGATGACGTATCTCGCCCAAGCACTTTACCTGCGGAGAGCGTCAGGTCGTGTTCTTCGTTCCAATTTGAAGGCTGAACTAGCGTGCTATCAATGCCGTCAGCCTTAGGTGAAACGAAATTATGTTTGAGCGAAACCGCCATCACCTAATCTCCTTGTCGATTAGGCAACCGTGAAGATGCCGTTCGTTCCGTCAAAATCGACCGTAAGCGTCTCGGTATCGTTCAAGGTGATCGACGAGCCATAGTCCCACCAGGCAATCAACGGATCGGCTGGAGAAGTCGATGTGTCATTATAGAGAACTGCATATCGGAACGGTCCGATCGACCCACCAGAAGCGGTAAACACGACATCAGATGCTGTCGCCTTAGCCGTCCCAGTAGACGTCGACGTGGTCACAGTCGTTGTTGTGCCGCCAGCAGAATAGCCGTTACCAGCAGAAATCTCGGAAAGATTTGCCTTCACAGTATTCGTTGAGACCGGAGCCGTGTTTGTGAGCATTACCTTGAAGGTATCGCTGCTAAAATTATGAACTCCATCAACCAAGTCTTTCGTAAACTGGTTGAATTTATTATACGCCGCCATAGTAGCCTCCTTCGCTACCTCTACGTTTTGTTAGCGTTACCGCCAATTACGAGAGGCAAAGGTTTGAGGAAATTTCCAGTTCTGTCCACGATATACGTTTTCGTGAGACGCTTCAACTTTTGCTCTCGCAACCGTACTCCGGAAACGCCGCATATGAAATATGCCGAGGCGCTCATTTGAATACGGCTTTGCGGGTTGAGCCATCATATATCCCAGAACACCGTCGGTTAGCCCGACGCCATACTTCTTAGCCACCCAATCTGGGAACTCTGGATAGCCATCTCGAGTTGTCGGATCAGTAACATTAAGGATAACTCGAGCCGTATAGGTGTCAGCCTGCGAGGGCGAAAAGGCAAGCCTGATGTCGCCAGGGGTGCGCATACTCGCAGAAATATATTGGTCGTCTGAGTTCCAGACACCGGCGAGGCGAGTAATTGTCGTAGTTCCTGCTGGAACAACAACATACTCAAGCTGATCTGGCACCGCAGAAAACTCAATATCCTCAGTCCAACAGTTAGACCCGTCGAAGAAATCCTGAAGAGTGGAGAAGAGAGCGAGCTGAATACCGGCATCGAGAGCGCCAGGTAAGTGAACTCTACAATTATCTATAATCCGGCGCAGGTCAGCGTTCATGGGCTAGTTCCCTATCGTCAACATGACGTTCTGAAATTTATTTAAGAACCCAGACGCGCGTTGATCCTGAGTGGCTTCGTCGTCCCGAAGCTGTACCATCCCGCAAATATAATAGAGCACTGCTACGCGATATTGAACGTCTACCGCCACAGCGGTAGATGGACTGGCTGAGCTATATGTAGGGAGGGATGAGTTCAGATATGTACGGACAATGTCCGGACGAAGGCGGCGGACTTCCATAAACGCATAATTAAGCGCCGTAACGATCTCGTCGCTGGAATAACGATACGGCGATACCGTATCCTGTAGAAGGACACGGGCGTCATTTATGTAATCGGCAACCGTATCTAACGCCATCCTCAACCCCCAAAAGTAATGCTCATAGCCCGATTTCTCCTCGCCACGGATATCCCCAGTGGTCGGGGGGCAGAGCGGCCCTGATGGAGTACCCCCCACACTGTTTAGGTGTGGGGGGCGTTAGCGTTACGCCTTCGTGACGACCGCCTGAGCAATCGCGGTGCCGTCAACGACCTTGTAGCCGTAGACCTGCAGGCCGCGCAGGATCGTGCCGAAGGTCTGCTCCGAACGGAGAGTTTCGACCTTCGAGACCTGAGAGGCGAAGGTGAGGCCGTGAGCATGGCCTGCATAGATGGCGTATTCACCGGCATCGCCAACCGTAGCGCCCGACGGGAGCAGGTTGGAGGTGTAGAGGGTGAACCGATCAACCATTCCGAGGCGACCGTTACGCAGGATCGAGACGCCATCGCCCGACAGGTAAGCCTGACGGAGTTCGGACTGCTTAATCAGCGTAGCTGCCCAAGTCGGAAGCACGACCCAGCGGCCTGTCTCAGGAATGTTCTGTTCGTCGAGCGCCTGACCCAAACGAAGGATCGTGTCGAGGATTTCGACTTCACCAGCGCCAGGATTGTTAGCGACGACGGCCAGAGGGGTGCCGGTTACGCCGAGGTTGATGCCGGCGGTGATAGCACCAGCGGTTGCACCACGGTTAGCAGCGGCTGCCTGACCCAGGATGCCAGCGAGCACATCGGTGTCGATGGTGATCTTCATCTGCTCAGCAGCGTCGTCAGACCACATGCTAAGCATGTTCAGATCAGACTGCACGTCCATCACGTCGTCGAGGATCGTGTTGAAGTACTTGCCCTGATCGACGAGCAGCTCGACCACGTTGCCGGAGGGACGCTGCAGATCGAGCGAGCCATCGGCGCGATAGTTAGAGATGCTGATGGTCGGCTTCGTGCGGATCTTAACCTTGTCGCCTTGGTTACGGATCTCGCCTTCATAGTCCGTGTTGGAGATCGCGGCCAGAACTGTCGAAGCGTAGAACTTTTCGACGAGCTTGCCGGACCAGATTTCAGGAATGAACCCCGTCGAAGCGAGTGTGTTGCCCGATCCGCCGGTGGGATAGATTGCCGGGGTTGTACCCGAGCCTGCTACAGGAAATGCCATTTTTGCGGTTCCTAGATGAGAAGATTACCTGATACGCCCTTCTCGCTCCGCCTCGAAGATTTGCATCTCGATACGGTCCTTCTCCGCCTCTTTTCCCCGGTACTTTCCGGCGGCGCTGTCGGCGTAGAACTTTGCGATCTGAGCGCGTGTGAAGTTTGGCTTCTCAGCAGGGGCACCACTGGCCGCTGCAGTCTTGGCTCTGCCCGGAGCCGCAAGGGTTTCAAGCGAGACCTTTCTTGAGGCGGTCGATCCGCCATTCAGGTCTGGCCTACCCTCTACGGGAGCCGTAGCAGCCTCTTCAGCGAGGAAGCCTTTGAAGAAAGCTACAACCCGAGGGGCGTCATTCCGCTCGTATGCAGCTTTCAATAACTCATGACGAATAACACCAGAATAGGCATCTGGCAACTTCAACCATGAAAGGAATTCTGGATCTGTATTGATTTCCTTCCAATTCGCCACTGAATTGCCCAATGAGGCCTCCATTCGAGACCTCGCATCCTGCTGAACGTAGCCACCAACACCGGCAAGCTGCGCCTTCAAGTTGGCAATCTCTTTCTTCAGGGATGCTACCTCAGGAACAAGCTCTTCCTTGGCTTTTCTTCCAACTACAGCCAAAAACTCAGAGCCATAGTCCTGTTCCTCTTCCGGCGTAATGAAACGCTCGGAGTATGTATCTGTTTCATTAGTGTTATATTGTGCAGCTTGTATTGATGTTATGGTGTTTTGTAGGTGAGTGATTTGATCACTCATAGCTTTAATCTGGTTTTCGGCGCGATCGTAGCGCCCTTTCATAGACTTATATCTATGCTCCCAAGACTGCTCGTCGTCTTCTTTCGATTTAGCTGCCTTGCGAGCTGGCGGCGTCTCATCAGTAGACGTAAACGTCTGTTCCGCCGTAGGTTTGCTCGCAGCTTCAGCAGGCTTCTGCTCTCCTGCGTCCTCGCCGTCAGAAGCGCCTTCTTCGCTCCCCTCTGGGTCATACGCCTGCTTAAATACTTGATCTGCTAGAGCAGATGCCGCTTTTACTGCGGCGGGTATGTTCACATTCTGGTCAATTTCGGCAAATTGTTTAGCCATTACTTCTTCTCCATGATCTGGTCGGCGGTCTGACGGCACTCCCGGAAAAGCCGAAGGAGCGAGGCACATTCGCGTGCTCGGCCTTGGGCAACCTGGAGTGTCTCAATCGACGACGAGACACATTGGTCTTTGACAGCGTCAGTGTATGCAGCGAACTCTGCAACGAACCGGTCCCAGTCCTCACCAGCGGATCGTGCAACAGATGCTGCGGCTAATATGAGTTTTTTCTGGCTCATACAGTGATTGTAAACCCAAACGGACCGTACATCGGCGGTTTGGCGTCCTTAGCGTAGTTATTTCGCATACGATTATAGGTGTCGCCACCAGTAATCGTGTCGCGAGAGAAACGGCTGGACAGGGTTTCCTGCTTATCGTATCGGCAGCTTGCATCCGGCTTCTTATCAGTACGCTTAGTTTCTTTACTGTGCATTTAGTCCTCCTCGCTCATACCTGTCTGCCCGAAACCGAAATCGCCATATTGGTCGATTATTTTCAGAGCATCCTTCTGATAGTCGCGCGTGCTACTTCCTTTCGGCTGCATGCGTTTCTTATTAACAAAGTTGCGTGGGGTGCTAAGAAATTTCTTAGCACCCGCAACTTTTGGTGGTTTAACACTGATTTTCTTAATACGTGCCATTAACAAGCCTTTGCGGGCATTGATTTGCCCTGCTTGCCAACAAGCCCCTTCGGGCCACCCTGAGCAACCTTACCGGGTGACTTAGTCTGTTTAGCCATGACACCCGTGGGGCCACCCTTAGCAAATTGACCCGGTTTGCTCGAGATCTGCTTACTCATTGCCATAGTTAGTCTCCTTAGCCTACACCGCCTGCGATGTTGGTACGTGGACCCATGTCCTGAGTGACGTCGCCGCCACTAGGTGCCTGATCGCCCTGAGCGGCTGCGCCGAGCTGGGCCATTGATGCAGCCTGCTGCTGCATTTGGTCGAGCGCCTCTTCTGAGGGCACGATCTCCTCACCGTCCATACCGATAGTAGACGCAACATTGCGGAGGATAGCCGCCCTGCCTTTAGGTCCAACAATCTGCATATCGACTGGGTTTGCCGTGATTTGAAGGAACTCAAGCTGGCGAGCCCTCTGAGTTTCGCGCTGGATAGCGACGGTGACACCCATCACGTTGATCTGTTCTTCGCCAGTCAGCATGCCAGACGTATCCGTCAGCATGAGCATGTCGAAGAGTTGCTGAAGAAGCGGTTCCAAAATGTCACGATCGATATTTGCTGCGACCGTCTGCAGGATCTTGGAGGCATTGCCCATAAGCATTGCCAGACCAGAAGCAGTACGCCCCGCTCCGCCAGTAACGCCCGAACCAGCAAGATATTTCGGAATTGCCGACAGCTCATCAGCAAGATTGTTAAATTGCTGATAGACCCCAAGTAGCTCCTGCGCATTAGAAAGCGGTTGGAAGAAACTGATTGGGACTTGGGAGTTATTCCCCATAGGATCGCTTTGAACGTGCCAGCGTTTCCACGGATATAGTTCTTCGCCGTCTTCGTCGGGAGCCAACCGGTCGTCGTTGACAACAACCTGAGGACCGCTGGCGATCGAAAGATTATTGACGAGTGAACGAAGTGCCGCATTAGCAACCTCCTGAATATCCGAGAGGATATCCGGAAGCCCATTACCCACCGGAGTTCCGGGCACCTTTTCAAAAGAGGTGATGAAATACGGATGGCGGCGACGTGGAGAGGGAGACAATTGCACCTTAATGATATGCCGTCCGATCAGCCAAAGCTGAACAGAATAGTCGCGAAGCTCATCAGGTATGTCCTGCTCGCTCATACCATACTCGCGAAGCATACGTCCCTGTATGTTACCGTGAAATTCGAGACAGGAGATTAGGCCAGACCGGTTGATTTGCGGGTTCTCACGGCTTTCCATGATTGCCCGCTCGGCGTCCGTATTGTCCCAGTTGTCGTGTAAGCCACCACGGCCATACTCATCAAGCACAGCTCTAATGGCGTCATGGTTGTAACCGGGCAAGCTCAGAAGATCATTTAACTCAGCCCGAGTAACGCGCGTACGTTCGATGACAGCAGCGTCCTCAATATCAGAGACGCCTGGCGTCCACCAGAGATCAAATGGCGACACACGGTTCCAGAAAAGGCGCGGCAACTGCTCAACCTGCGCCTGTCCGTTCACCCACTTAACTGTCGGCACAATCCGAACCACCGGTCCCTTAATACAGGCAAACGGGAACAGCGGTAGATCAACAAGAAACTCTGCAAGGGCTTTATAGAACGAACCGTATCGCAGTATCTCTTCGATCTTGTCTTCAGCAACCTGCGCCTGCTTTGCGGCCTTCTTTTTTGCGGCCTGACGCGCACCTTCCATAAGTTGTAAGGTGCGGTCGCGAATTGTATGCACATCTGGAGCCTGACCCCCAAACTGCGAATTAGAACGCAGTTCGCTCTGAACCAGATCGTTGATACTAGAAATGATCTCGGGCGGAATATCCGGGTCGGCTGGCGCACTGAGCCCCCAAGGACGATCCGGAGCAAGATACACGTCGCGAAGAAGAGAGCTCGCTCCTCGGCACTTCATTGCAATGACGCGCGCGTAGACCTCTGACCCACCAAATTTGCGGATCTCGGCGAGCTTTGACGCGTCATACATTCCGTTAAATGCGCGAAGAGCCACTAGAAGGCGCTCAGACCAACCAGCCTGAGTGTTGTTCCTATGGTTACGCATGACATTGAACTGCTCACGTACGAAAGCAGCTAGGTCATCCATACTGGGAGACGATGCAGCAGCTTCATTAGCTGCGCGCTCCTCGTCCTCCCGCTGAATTGCAGCATCAAGCTGCGCCGGAGATACGACACGAAGAACGCCCCTTTGGCCGAGTGTGTTAGCCATCAATCATCTTTCTGGGATTTCTTTACCTTGGTCTTTTCGTGTCGCGGCCCTCTTTCTTCCAGGTCCGTCCCGCTGTGGTATTTTCTGTTTTGATCCGCTATAAACTTTTCCGCCCTAATCCTACCCAGTCGCCCACCCGAAGCCATGCCGTAGTAATCTCCAGGGTCAGTGCCTTTGCGGATCAACGTAGCACTGCCGTCCGAGCTGCGTACCGTATCAAAGTCCGTATCGTCGCTCTCGACATACCCACCATCTTCGTACTTCTTCACCTTACGCATAGGTTTCTGGTTCTTGTGGTATTTTGTCGTAAACATAAACCAACCTCACGGGGGCCAGGGGGCTCGACGATGCCATGCAAGATACAGTATATTGCCGGCAATTAGCAACAGACGGAGTAATATATGCCACAAAATGCCGTGGCCGTGAAGCAGTTCACTGAAGTAACATTGGTGAAACTAGCTCGCGAAATCGCGATGAATGTTTCCCCGCTTGAAAACGTCCTCGAAAATAATGGGATCGATCAAGATACGTGGAGCATCATCCGCAATCACTCCAGGTTTAAGCAACTCCTTGAAACGGAGACCTCCAACTGGAGCTCTGCCATTAACACGCAGGAGCGGGTTAAACTCAAAGCGGCAGCTATGATTGAGGAGTGGTTGCCGGAAGCATACACCCGGCTGCATGACCCGGGGGAGACACTAAACTCGAAGACAGAACTAGGAAAACTTGTACGCGACCTTGCCGGGTTCTCAAAGAACGGGGTTGGCGTCGAGGGGGGTGGGGAGAAGTTTTCAGTCACCATCAATCTCGGGGCAGACAGCCAGCTCAAATTTGAGAAAGAAAGTCGCCTTGTAGAAGGAAGTCTGGCTAGTAATTGAAGCGCCCCAAGTCCACCCACAGCAGTGTTTTTGATCTCGGCGCGTCGAAGCGGTGCCTACGTGCGTGGTATAATATGCACGGACGCTGCTACAGCAGGGCAACTAGATCTTGGACGAGTTACGGTGGGCGAGGAATTTCGGTTTGCGACAGATGGCATAAGTCCAATCCTGACGGATTTCGAAACTTTTTCATGGATATGGATAATCCTCCAGACGGTAAATCGCTTGATCGTATAGATGTAAACGGTAACTACACTCCAGAAAACTGTAGGTGGGCGAGTAATACAGAACAACAAAAGGGACGGAGGGCGTTTCGTGCGCTACGGGGGTTTTCTGCCAAAGAAATTGCGCAAGACCTGGCAAAAAGACCATTAAATGAGACTATGGAGGTGCTTGAAGTGCTTATATCGCGTAGAACTACAGACAAATAACGATGGGATGGTGAAATGGGTGAGGTAGTCAACCTCTTCAGTAGTGAAACTGAAGAAGTGTTTAAGCTGTTACTCGAAAAAGTACGTAATGGGGAGGTTAGAAGCTATGCCATATGCTGTTTATGTGAGGAAGATGGGATCATTTACCACGTAAACACCCCAGAATACGACCTTTACCGCCTTCTTGGCCTGATCGAAGGTATAAAATCAGATTTGTTGAAGTATCACGGGGACTAAAATGCCCGCAATCAACTACACTGCGCCTCCAACCTGCGCTTCTTTCATGAAATCCGCCTCATTTGGACGCCTTATCGCCGGTCCGGTAGGCTCCGGTAAGACCACGGCGTGCCTTTTTGAGCTTCTCCGACGGGCCTGCGAGCAGCAGCAGGCGGCGGACGGGCTCCGATATACCCGTTTTGCCATCGTCCGACAGACTTTGAAGCAGTTGAAGGACACAGTCCTCAAGGATATCACCTCCTGGCTCGAGGGTGTGGCTGAATTTAAGGTCTCCGAGAACACAATCTATGTGACATTTGGAGATGTACGGAGCGAGTGGCTGCTCATCCCCCTCGACACACCAGAAGATCAGAGACGACTACTATCCATGCAGCTCACCGGGGCGTGGATGTCCGAAGCCATCGAGATGGACGTCGGGATCATCAGCCCTCTGGCAGGCAGGTGCGGTCGTTACCCCGCCGCCAATCTTGGCGGTGCCTCGTGGTTCGGCATCATCGCCGACACCAATATGCCATCGGAAGGCTCTGAGTGGCATAAGTTCATGGAACTGAACACTCCTCCCGACTGGCAAATATTTATCCAACCTGGTGGTATGGAAGACACCGCTGAAAACCTTGAGTGGCTCACACAAACCCCCGAAACACTCAGGTTACCAGTCACTTCTGACATAAGGCGTAATCAGGGGCGTACATACTACGAGCGCTTTCTACGGTCGAACAGCGATGACTGGTGCAAGCGTTACGTTCACGCCCAGTATGGTGATGATCCGTCTGGTAGCGCGGTGTTCAAAGATAGCTTCAAGTCATCGTTTCATGTTGTGGAGGGTGTCGATCCTGTTGTCGGCCATCCTATTATTGTCGGACAGGACTTCGGACGCGACCCCTGCAGCGTCATCTGCCAGCTTGACCACAAAGGGCGGCTTCTGGTTCTGGAAGAAGTGCTGGCGGAAGATATCGGCCTCGAGTTCCACGTCGAGCGCAACCTCCG
>Ga0070749_10000514_pt1 | contig 26037 bp, 11 predicted proteins | sample VirMetDEL_Nov_18_FD_75180 | JGI IMG/M metagenome (GOLD analysis project Ga0070749, IMG submission 75180) | Aqueous microbial communities from the Delaware River and Bay under freshwater to marine salinity gradient to study organic matter... | ecosystem: Environmental > Aquatic > Marine >...
ACTAAATGTTGTTGCTGCCCCAACAATAGTTGAAGTTCCTGTGGTAGTTACAATACCAACTCCATCAGTGCCTTTTGCTCTACCTCTACTGACATCATCACTCGTTATCTTATACTTGAGATACATCTTCTCAACGCCATCATAGTGACGCTCATTGAAGTACTGTATGGTATCATCAACAAGATCATCTATTTGATCATCATCAACATTGATTTCCAATACAGGAGCACCTAGTTTTCTCAGACAATAATCAATAAGTCCTTGTCTTGTGGATGGTTTAGCCATTAGAATTCTCCTCCATCTATGACCGAAGACCACCTAGGCAGTCCAGCATCATTTGTGGTAAGTATTAAATTTGTTGTTGTTAAAGTTTCTGTAGTGGAACTGTTGGCACTTATTAGTTTACCGGTATTATCAAAATATGCTATTCCATTTGGACCATCATAATCATCGGCATCATAATATAGTCCTTCAGTTACAGTTACAAATCCTGTTATATTTAACGTATTTGTAATTGTAGAAACACCAACGACAAAAAGATTATTAGCCGTTGTTATTCCAGAAGTAAAGACGTTTTTCCACCTTTGTGTGGGAGATCCTAGATTATAAGTATCGTCATCATTCGGCACTAAACTTGATATAAACTCTCCGCTAACATTAATATCATCACTATCAGCATCACCAAGATTTATAGTGCCACCTCTAAAAGTCGCTGTTCCAATAAAGTTAGATGTTCCAGCAACTTCTAAATTTTTACCTACAAATAGGTTGCCTCCGGTTGTTGTAATACCACCATTAGAAGCTAATGTAGATACTCCTGTTATACTGAGACTTTGTGCTGTAAATCTCCCATTAACCTGCAACGAAGGTGTAAATATTCCATCAGCAGAACTGAGAGTAACCGCCGTTCCAACATTAACAGTATCATTGTCACCATCTATTACAACAGTTCCTGTTCCAAACGTTGCTATACCTGCAACGTTTAAGTTTTCTCCAATTCCAACACCACCAGTAATTACTAATGCACCAGTAGTTGAAGTTGTTGATGAAGTATTATCACTGATAAGAACATTCCTATCAATGTTATTCCCCATGATAAAAGTTTCTGATAGAAAATCCCATATTAAGAGATTTCCATCAGTTTTATCAACAGAATTTACATCATTTAGATCTATTAATTTTGCTGGAGGAGATGATGCGTTAGAAAGAACACGTGTTACATTTTGCTGACCTACTCTAGCCTTTACCGTTGGTGATGATACTAACGTAGAAGCTTTTATTGGTGACATTACCTAGTTACTCCCGGTCTTACCAAAGCAGATCCTTCAACAACTTTAGATATTGATCCCCCAGAACTAGTTATCTTTACATCAAATACATATCTTCCAGATTTTATATCCAAAGTTGTAGCAGATCCTAATGATATTTGAACCTGTCCAAGTTGAGCATTTGTAATCGTAGATGCAAAAGATACTGCGCTACTACTAGTATAAGTTTTTCTTAATTGGGAAGAAACAGTATAATTTGTTAAATCTAAATAATCTCCTGTTGTAGTATCTTCCAAAATAAAAGTAGTATCAAAATCAAATCCTTGCTCAATTACTATGTTTGATACAAATACCGCCATTATTCAGATAGGATATGTTTATATAGATATTTATATTAACCAAAGACCTAAGACATTACTTTTTATTTAAAAGTTCCTTCAAAAGAGATTTTATTTCATCAATATCTTCTTTCATCCGATCAATTTCGGATTTTTGAAGTTGTTTTTGTTCTAACATATTCAAATAACTATTATATGAAGTGGTGTCACAGTTTATTATGGCACCACTTTTTTCATCTCTGTAGAGATTTTTGTGACCTTCTACTCTTATCATACAAGTGCGATTGTTCTCAGATCTTTGATTCTTGGAGCATATGCCTGATTAGTTCCAGACATCACAATCTTAATTGTATATCCGGTAAAGAGGTCTAAATTATTTGCAGTATACTCATATTCCAGATATTGGTTATCTAAACTTGCAGGAACAAAACTGTCTGGTCTTCCATCACTATTTGCTGCGTCAATAACCTCTAAACCATTAGTGGTAAGTTTCAGATTGTTATATCCTGGGAATAATTCAAACTCCTGAGTAACTTCACTAGAATCTGCTCTTATCAAACTATACAGAACTCTAAAGTCTGCTGATTCATGTCTATATGCTGCAAGAAGCACTTTCAAAGATGTCGATGCTTGTGCTAAGTTGACAGTATTTGATACATAAACCGCAGAGTGTGGGTCAAAGAATAGAGAATTTACTCTATTGTCTGTGGCATAATTTGTTATTGGACTATTTAATCTATCAAGTCTAAATTCTGTTATAGAATTATCTGTATAGATTATTGGAGACAAGTTGTTATCCGACGTGGATAACGAAATACCCGTCGTAAGAGATCTATTTCTTGGGAGATAAGTTAATCTATTAGTCTCGTTTACTTTAGAAGCAACCATTCTAACAGAATTTAACCTATTAACTTGATTGAGTTGGACAGTTTCAAAACCATTATCAACAAATGGAGTTTCTGTTCCATTAACACTTCTTCCTGTTACAGTTCTAACACTAGCAGTCACACTAGTAGAAGATCCTGGTGTAAGAATATTATAATATGGTGCAATTTCATTAAATTGAATATTTTCAGTCGCTTTGCAATTTGATCCCCCTAAAGATTCTTGGGAATTGAAAGATAATTGCGATCTTCCATTAAGATCAGCAGATCTATCCAACCCATTTGTTGACATGTCAATTTCCACATGATATCCATCAATTGCATTTCCTAAGGAATCAACATCGTGCTCAACATTATTAATTCTTCTAAGAGAAACACCATTAAGTTCATATTTGTAAACCAAAGATCCAGTAGAATGTGGTTGAGATACGGTAGAATCTTTAGCCCTTCCAGAACCAGCAATGGAGAGGGTTCCAGTCAAAACGTTATTATACTCAATAATCTCATCACCAATCAGAACATATCCAGGTGTAGTTGGTCCAACAGAGACACCTTCAAATGTTTCAAATCCTGCGGTACTTGCTACACTGATAGTCGCAGACTCATCAATAGATAGTTGCGAAGAAAGTGTGGTAGGTGAGTCACTTGGTAATATGTTTGTAAGTTTTACTTTATCCAAAGATGAATACATACCATGATCAAAATGATTAATTCTAAGACGATTACCAGAATTCAAACCCGTTCCTTCTGTAGTTCTATTAGTAATGGTAGTGGATGCTAATGAAACAATAACACCAGAATCATTATAGTAACTTACACCAGCACCAACAGCAAACGACTTATTTGTATCCTTTTGACCTTTAACGCCAGATAAGTACAAAGTATCTAATCCACTAATAGATGATATAGTAAATCTCGCATTTCTACCCAAAGTGGTTACAATACCAACAACATCTCCAACTTGATATCCATTACCCGTTGCAGTTGTTGCTGCAATTCCAGTTATTGTTCCCGTTGCACCTGCGGTTACAGATAATCTTAATCCGGAACCATTACCAACGATGTTTGTTGTTTCCAAATCTGCAATTGTTCCTGTTGGATAATTTGTTCCACCATCAGTGATTGTTACTTGAGAAACAGAACTTCCTGTACCAACAATATAACCATAACCATCAAACCCATTAGATGCTGCTATTTTTCTACCTACTGTAAGTATTCCAATATTTCCATCTCCAGCAGCAATTGTAGATATACCAAGATTTACTGTTTTTGGTAGCGTCGTTACAGGATTGTTCCCTAAGGTTTCTACATATCCATTACTTTGATCTAAAGATGGATTGTAGAAGAAAGCAGTACCATTATTTGATGTGAAGTTTGCCTTGTAAAGTTTAAACTTAAGATCTTGATACTGATTTGCTGTCCAAATAGATCCATTCTGCGACTTAAACAAACTTCCAAGAGCAAATTGTCTTGAATAAATTACCGCTTCTGCATCTGGTAATGTTTGGGTGTTAACAGTTCTTTCACCCATTTCCGCAATCCACAACTCATATTCATCAGTTGTTTCTGCAACAGCAACAATTGCATATTCTTGACCAGGTGCTAAGTAGATTGGATACTCAAATGTTACCTTTGTTGCTACTTCACCTGTTGTTGAGGTAGTTATATCTGAAGGTACTAAAGTAACTGGTTTTCCAATAATAGTTCTCGTTGGAGTACCGAGTTCAACCGTTCTGACTTCAATTCTTACAGGATCATTTCCTGATGGTTTGTTACCAAAGAACAAATCTACAGCAGTTAAAAATGCCCCATTAGCATCATCATTCTGCCCAATTGCATTTGGAGCTTCAATATTTCCACCAACACTAAAGGATTGTGCCAATGGATCATAGAATTCAGCAGTTACTCTTGTTGTTTGACGCTGACGAACTTCAAATCTTCCTTCAGATCTATAAGAAGTTTCTGCTGCAGAAGTTAATTTACTTCCTGGTAAAGGTTGAGCATTAGTTGAACTATTTGTTAATTTATAAGTCTTAGTTCCGGTGGTGATTCTAATTGATGGTGCTGGAGATGTATTTGGATCTCTAAGGAAGAAAGATCCAATCAGATCTCCATAATTATCACTAATAAGTTTTAAATCTTTTACAAAAGCAATGGCACCACTAGTTTGTCCTACCAATTTAACTCCTGTCTTAATATATCCAGAATATTTTCCTTGTGCTTCTTCAGACAGTGCTAAAACATCAATGTTAAGAACTTTGGAGGACTGACTATAAGATGATGAAAGATTTTCCGACTTTACATATGGATTTATGTTAAATGTTTTACTTGGAGAATTATAGGTTCCTTCTTTATGATTGCCGGAACAAAGTCTGAAGGAGATTGTATTATTTTCTCCATCATATCCAAGTACAGTTTCTCCAACTTCAAATGATCCAACAGATCCATAAGTTGTTAGAGTTTCGTCGTTGGAAATTTCTAATAATTTTGGTATAAAGTCAACGGAACCATTTCCATCAAAGAACTGATAAAACCTTGTTAGTGGTTTTAGATTATTTGCAGCAAATTGTGTGTTTCTGGAGCGCATGTATTGCTCGTTTCCAGAAGAAACTATAACATCTCTAGAAGTAACAAAAGTACCTGTCGTTCCTGCACGATTTGGATCTGCAATACGTGTATTAACACTGGAAGATGTTGCAGACAATCTAATTGTTCTTACCCAACTATCACTAGATGGAGATAGAGATACAAAACCATTATACGAAACAACGTGGAATGGGTTTACATTTTCTACCTTTGTTGCTAATGGTTGTTCAATCCAATCAACGCTTTCATACTTTAAAGTAATTGCATTTCCTGTTTTTTGTACATTGGAGTCTAAAAGATCAAAATTTTGAGAGAAATCTAAAGTTTCGTCAGATGTATTTGAAGCAGGAGCAATTTGACTCTTTAAAGTATTTTGACTTGAAATAGTAGTTAATTCTTGTGATTCGGTGTTAACTTGAATAGAAGAAACGTCTAGATTAATTAAAGAGTTATTTTTAAAATCATCAACAAAGAAACCTGTTTTAAATCTATTGTTTCCTTGTGCATCTTGGACCTGAAGAGTCTGTATGTTTAACTCCAATAATGAAAGGGAAGTTACAACTTCAAGATTTTCAATTCTATCTTCAAGTTTTCCAATATCTCTCATAGTATATCTTCTATTATCAACCAATGATATTAATGCATCATTCGGATTGTACAGATATGCTGGAAGAGTTATTGTTCCCAAATCCATTAGTTGATCTGGATTTGCATTTATTGGTTCTTTTGGATTTCTTGCCGAAGTTCCTTTTTGAACAATAAAATTGCCAAAAGTATCTAAGAATATTTTGTCTATTCTTGGTAAGTAATAATCATATCCAATAAGAGAATCTTCTTTAGGTTTTAAAACTAACTTTGGTAGTGTTCCAAAAGTTCTTGATCCAAAGTCAAATGGTGACTTATCAGTGGCAACAAATTGAGACACTCTTGGTCTAAAGTCCAAAGTATCGGAAGCTCTTACTTTCTTGGTTCCTATTTCTGGAATATCTTCGGCATATCTATCCTTGTCATAACTAAGGACAGTATAAACGTCACCATTATCTGATGCTGGTATAGTATAATGATCAAATATAACTTTAAGACGTTTTGATGGAATAGATGTGTTTAGTTTTCTAACCAATCTTGAATAGTCATAATATTGATCTTTTTGACCTTTATCTAAGGTAAATTCATTCGTCAAATCTTTATATGCGCCAGGAGTTACTGTTTGTATGTTTGCGGAAGAATTACTCTCTGCAAATTTTACGGAATGTCCAGAAACAAATCTTTCCTGATTTAAATAAACAATATCAATAACATTAGAACTCTTAGATACTACTCTACCAATAGCATTGTTTATTGTGCTTAAAATATTTTCTCCAATAATAGCATTTGTTACAATGGAAGTATCTGCAAATTGTATCTTATCTAAAATTGGAGCACTAGTTCCGGTTGATTCATAAATTGCTAAAACTTTAACAACATCTGGATAATTTAAAGATATTTCCTCATCTTGAACTCTTAATCCATAATTTTTATTGTATGTCAACCCATCATCTATTGAGTTATTTGAGTTTGATCCTGCAGTTCCAGATTGTAAATTCTTAGAATAAACAACATCAAGAGAAGTACTTCTTGTATATTCCTTTATCTTACTTTGAATACCATTCTTTGAAAGAGTGGAATTAACTACAACATTACTTCCATTTTGCAGTCCAGTAATAGTAACTGTATTGGTCGCACCATTGAGACTGAATGAATCTGATGTTACTGTGCCTATTCCACCACCGCTATAGTGAACTGAATATCTTTCTTCATCAAATCCTTTAAAGAAAGCACTTGATATTCCTGCAATATTATCTAAGTCAAATGTTAATGTGCCGGAAGCAATAGTTAAATTTGTTATTTGTTCCGAAACTGCTAATGATGATCCTGAAAGATTTACTGATTCGATATTGGAATCTGGAAGTTCTGCATAGAGGTATCCTTTATCTTGATTTCTCAGTGTTGGAACGCCAAGTTTAATTTGTGAGTAGGTTCCATCAACAACAGCACCATCAGATACTCCAGAAACGGTTGTTCCAATTCCAACAGAAAGTGATGTTGTATTATTCGCCGTAACTCTATTAAAAGTTTCATCACCAGAAGCAGTTTGATATCTAATAATATCACCAACTTTAATACTTGTGAATATTTTTCCGGGACTTACAAGTGTTCCACCACTAATAGTTCCTCCAACAACACCATTAGGGAGATTGATAGAATCTAAAAGAGAATCTGCGGTGAAATCTGGAAAATTGGAAACACCAGTTTGAGAAACTGACTTAATGTCCCTTGTTCCATATGAAATGACGGATGCTACTGTTGCGGAAGCATCAACACCATTAATAATTAATTGTTCTCCAACAGAAAATGTTCCAGAAGTTTGTCTTACACTTACAGTGCTTCCAGAACCAGAGGAAACTGCATATCCGCTCGCACCACTACTCTTACCTTTAATGTAAGATGAAGTTATTAATCCCAGAGGTGCTACTGGTGTATTTAAGGTGAGAGAAGTGTAAGTCTGAACATCATAAAGGTACAGATCCCAATTTGTAGATCCATCTTGATATGCAGAACTAGATAGGTTAAATGTATAAACTCTGGCATCACCAATCTTTGTTCCACCACCACCAACAAATTTATCATAAAGATCAATAGATTCCTTCTGCTTTGGTGCTCCACTTACATTATTGACTCTAAGAAGGTTCCCCATCTCAAAAGGAATGATCGCGGATGAAATAGATTCGGTATCTCTTGGTTTTTCTACATCTAAAATTGTCCCGACTGGTTTTTCTACATTATATCCACCAACATATGCCTCACCAGAAGACAATTTAACACACATCAAATCATCTGATGGTGTTCTTTGCTGATCCGTAAATTGATCGTCAAAAAACAATCCATCATTTCCAAGTTTATCATTTAAAGAATTGTGGACGGATATATTGAAGTTTTCTAATGCATAATGTCCAGATTCTTCATATGTTCTTTCCGCAAAATAATCTCCAAGTCTTGCAAGTTCTGTTTTAGTTGTAATCTTTTTGATCTTACCGTCAGATACTCTGAGCAATTCTACAAAATCAGTGTCATTGGTATCTGTTAATAATTTTTTAGTTAAAGTTAAATTTATTTGTAATCTATCTGCTCCAGGTGCGGAAAAATTTGAAAATCCTTTAGCATTATCATATAAAGAATTATCATCTTTTGCATTTACAGTCAGTTCTTGAATTTTTAGACCAACTCTATATGAAGGAGTATTTGTATAATTGTCTAAAATAATAGTTTGCTTGGAAACATTTGCAAAAAACCCTCTGATAAAGTATGTTCCTTCTCCAATAGATGCTGCAGAACCTATTGAAGTTGCATTTAAGTCAATAAGAGATGCGAATGGAGTTCCTGAATTAATTACAGTATTTCCATAAGTTACATTTTCACTAGCAAATAGAGATTCTCCATCCTCAAACTGTTCGAAAACAAAGTTATTATTTGAATCTACATATTTTACATAAATTGTCAAATCTTCAACTTGACCCCCATCTGGAAGAGATACAAATTGAACAGTTGCTGTAGACCCAGAAGATTGTCCTGTTATCTTTTTGCCAATAAAGTTATTGATGTATAAAGAAACGTCTACACCAAAATTCGTGGAGTTTAACTTTACGGCATAATACTGATTATCGTAGGTTATATTTCCAGGACTTACTACGGTTCCATCTTTAAAAATATAACTACCAAAAGACTCAACTTGATTTTGTAAAATAGATTGGAGGGTTGTTAATTCCCTCGCTTGGACTGGATATCCTGGCTTAAATAAGACCTTATAAAAATTTTTATTTGAGTCAAAATCGTCAAAATATGGATTAACGTTTAAGTCTGTTTTTTGTGCCATCTTTTTTTAGAATTCCAGAATGATTTTAATGTCTTCTTTTTGCCTAATGTTTCTTTGTACTTCAGGCTTGTTATCAATGTAAATAATATCCCCTGTCTTTTTATTTATCTCTGGACTTGCAAGACCAGATGTGAAAGTAACACCAAGATCAACCCCGTTAAAACTACTTCCACTGAATCCAGCAGAGACTGTTGCTGTTTGACCTGATGGTGATGAAAATGTGATGGTGCTAGTGGAATTGAAATTCGTAACAGTAGATCCAATAGAAACTCCTGTATAATCAATTTGATCTTTTTGGTTGTTAAAGTATAAAGATCTATCTCTATAGTATTTTAGAACCTTTGTTGATGAATCATATGAGGCAACATAACCCTTTGCAATGCCCACTCCCACTTGCTCTTGTGTGATTTTTTCACCAATCACTGGAGTTCCAGAATAAGAATCAGTTAATTTTATTGCATATAATGATGAATATGTTGATCCTGTATATGTTACAGAAGAGGATTGAGATTGTGGATTTTTAATTAATCCAACTTGTGCAAATTTTGTATCAATCGGAAAATCTTTTGTAGAATCATCAAATCTGGAATATACTAAAACTCTATCGGCACCCAACTCTGTATAAATGTCGTATCCATGACCTTTTGATGGTGGGATGATTGGTATTAACTTAGCACCATTACCAACTCCCAAATCCACTACTCCCCAGGTATAGTCACTTCCACCATCTACTACGTCTGCCTTTGTAATTTTACCTGCGTTAGTTGTTATTTGAACTGTAGCACCAGTACCATCACCCAGAATATTGTAAGTTCCATCACTATATCCACTAGTACCAGCAGACTCAATGTAAACTTTTTTTATTTGACCGGAAGTAGTAGCCCCATCTCTAACTCTAGATATTTCTGGATCTGTAGATGTTGACCAATTATTAGGAAGAACAATATACTCTGTTGAGTCAAATTTTACAATATCACTTGGAGATACTGTAAACAGATATTTCCAAGAATAATCATCACCACTAGGTTTAGAAGGTAATAGGTCAGTTGATGTTGGTTCAAATTTTGATCTACTACCCTTTACCAAAGATCCAGAAGATCCATTATCAATACAAATATAAACTCTAAAATCTTTATTAATCACATAATAGTTTGAATCATATAATCTTGCCGACTTTGAATTTGGAGATTCGTTTGTACTACTATAATCATGTCTGTACATATCATATTGTGTATTAGAAGTCCATTGTACTTTTCTTATGACTCTTCTAACGTTATCGCCAGTAATTCTTTTTCCAAATAGAGAAGTATCTCTATAATGTGTCATATATTGTAAATTATCTACTGGATTTGGTCCATTTCCAACATTTTGGGTGTCCCAAGTACTAGTTCTACCAAACCCAACAGATGGATCTTTGGCATTTGACAATCCTAGAAAAACATAATATGAATTATTTGTATCCAAAACAGAGTCTACAAAATTACTCGCATTAAGTATTCTAAATTGATCTGTTACTACGGCAGACATATTAATAGTTTTTTAGATATTTATACAGTGTGTGTAATATTAGATTCTGTAAATTGAACCTGTTTGTCTCAATGTGGTGTCTCCACCCCTTCTCATAATAACTGGGTATGTTGACAATCCAGAAACCACCCTTCCAGTTACTCCAATAGATATTGGATTTAATCTTTCCAAATCGACAGTATTTGACAATCTCCCCCAAGAGAATTTTCCAACCTTTCCTGTAGTATCAATTCCAACTAAATTTGAATTGGAATCAACATAGCAAGTAACAATACCAGCAGGGGAAGAACCGGGAGTTACAGAAACCTGTTGAACATGATAAATGTTGTCTAGGTATGTAGAACCAATTGCTACAACATCAGAATCGCTGGATGAAAGAATGGATGTAACTCCACTTCCAACTTTTGTGTCTGTAATATAAATTGGATATCCTGTGCTTATATCCGACACATCATCCAATTCAAATTCAATTCCCAGAGGAGAGCTACCAGTAGAAGCAATCCCTATAACATCTCCAGAATTTCCTATAATATTTGTAAAATTACTAATAAGTTCAACATACTCTACAGGGTCTGTTGTTCCAATTCCAACCGAAACATTATCTACGACCAATGCATTAAAAGATGATAGGTCTGGATCTTCATATCTGAATAAATCAATACTATCAACAAATATCATATTTGCACTGGTATCAACATCAGATATAATATTTGCTGTGGGGAAAACAAGTGATTTTAAAGAATCTCTTTCTTTTGAAACATTTTCTCCATTTATTTTTTTATCGGATTTTTGTTTCGTCCACTTAACTGGTTTCCAATCTAACTCGTTTATCCCAACTCCGCTATATGGATTAGTTTCAACCACGTCTGAAGATGATATGTTAGTTACAACTCTACCCTGTTGATCAATACCAATTTCCCCAGCAAGAGATGTAAGAGTATCACCAACTTGAATTGTTGTATTTGTGTCTCCAGATCTTACATCATTTCCAGATCCTTTATAGAAATATATTGATATGTTATCATCTTCTTTAGGGGGGTTTGTAAATTGGAAAGAAGTTCCTCCACCAAAAATATATGATGTTCCTGGAACCTGAAGAATTCCATTTATAAAAATTAAAAGACAACTTGCAAGATCAACATCTCCGTCCTCAGGAAGTTCAAAACTACGTAGTTCTCCATTATAGTTGAGTGGGAAAGTAACTCTAGATCCATCTTGATATTCTTTTATAGAATCAATAAAATCTAATTCTCCAAATTCCCAAGCAGCAAAGGTATCTGAATAAGTTTCAAGAACCGTTATTTCAAAATCTTGAAGTGGACTTGATAGACTTCCATCGGTGACAAGTCCTACTGGTTTGAATACATCACCTTTTCTAAAACCATAACCAATCTTAGAAAATTCAAACTCAGTGACACCAAAATAAGTTGCTCCTGCTCCCGTTTCTCCAACAGGTCCAACGGAAAGACTCATTGAAAGTCCTATTCCAGTAGTAGTTGTTGTTCCAATTCCAATTCTAGAAACACCAACAACTGAAAGATTTTCATATGATGGAGATGAAACTAATATAGATGGATTATTGTAATTGCTTCCTTCTCCATCAATAGAAAAGGTTAGAGTTCCGCCAGCACCGACAACTGCAGTAATTGTTGCAGCTGCTCCAGAATGTCCTGTTTCTGTAATAGCAACACTTACCAATCCATAATATCCAGATCCAAATGTTCCTCCAATAAGGTCTGTAGTAATACCAGCAATAGTTCCTCCTGCGCCAACTATGGCAGTCACAGATGCTCCCACAAGAGGTGCAAAACCAAGTCCAGGGGTAGATCCATAAGAAACAATAATTCCTCCCCTTGGAGTTTGATTTTGATTTACATCAACATCAGATGTAATATAAATTGCTGGATCAGAATTTGCGCTAGTTATACCAGAGAAAACAATCGTGGTTATTCCTGGTGATGGAGATGTATTCTCAAAAATATTAAAGTTGCCATTTGGATTGTTGTCTGTTGATGGTTGTTGGAATATTCCATTTATGAGAACAATTCCGTTTCCACCACCTGTTCCAATTCCAGATGTGTTTAGTCCTGATGTTGTTAAAGTAAATGTCCTACCAATTCCATTAAATTCATTGGATATGTCATCATATATTTTATTAGTTGCGTAATCAGATCTTAAAAATACTCTACCATTAAAATCGGATGTTTCAAAATCTAAATTAGATTTAGTTTTATCTATTTGAGGATTACCCCTTGGTGCTTGAGTAAAGTGGATAACATTTTCAACAATATTAAATGAACCTCTGTAGATATCGACTGTATTTCCATTTGAATGATTTGTTGCACTAGTCCCAACAAATCCTCTATCAACGTCTACAACATTAAATGTGCCTATTCCTGTTACTGGACCAACACTCGAAGTTCCCAATCCAACATTGTTCACTCTCATATATTCATTATTAACTTTTAGAATATCTGATGGATTAATCGATGATATTCCAGACAGAGTAAATGTGTTTGTTGTCGTTCCAATAGATCCTGATAATGTAGTAGATGCACCGGAGAACGTTATAGGATGTTGTATGGCATCATCAACTACAATTATTGATTTAGTGCTCTTATTCGCCATTTCAAACTGGTGAATATTTCCACCACCAAGATCTGTAAATGTTACCGCATCTCCACTTCTTGTTGTTGATATTTGGAAACTTTCTCTGTTAAAATCTGTTACTACAGCAAACACAGTCGATGGTAAAGTGTCAGTTACTCCACTAGTAGAGTTTGTATAAGTCATTGCTGTGGTAGCAATACCAATTATTGAAGATTTTGGAGTATAAATCAATTCTTCACCATTCTTGAAGAAGTGATTGTTTATATTAAAAGTTCCAGTAGTAGAGGTGAGAGCGTTAGTGTCCTGAGGATCGAATACTTTTACAAAAATTGGAGTTCCATTATGTGTAAGGGCAAAATTAGTTTTGTTAATTCTATCTCCGTTGATGGCATTATAAAATTTGAGGTCGATATCTTCACGTATTTTTCCATATTCAAGAGCAGGTGGCACATTAGAAATATCTAAGTCGGTATAGAATAATTCACTAAGTGCTGATACTGTAATAGTTGATGCAGAATAATCTGAATCAGGTGTGAAAGTGAGGTCTAATGTGGATCCAGAATTATTACCTCCAAATGTGCCTATTCCCATAGCAGTATCAAAAGTAGTAATACCACTTACAGAGAGAAGGGCTGATTGAGTGATATGTACATCAGAAGTGTCCTGAATCATATAAACTTGATGTACGGACTTGATTGTTCCAATTCCTACTTCAACAAGAGATTTTACTGCGTTGAATTTATTTTTGTCTATCGATAAAACTGTTGTTACTCCAACTCCGACTACATTATTCGACTGATAAATGATAGTTCTTTCACTTCCGTCAGGTTGTCTTTCCAACTTGAATCTATATGATCCACCAACACCAGGTGTTGATGTTGTTCCAAATCCCACTACTTTTGCTCTTAATGTGTTTGTATTTTGTGTGTTATTTGTGTAACTCAAAGAAAGAATATCATTTGAGATATCTGATGTAAATGAACCCATAAAATTACCAGAGTATCCACCAGTTTGAATCTCTGAGTCGAAATAATATTCAGAAATGTATGTGTTTTCCCCATCATGAGTTAAGTACAACTCAACAAAATTAATATCATTTGTTGTATTGTCTATAACTTGAACATTTGCATATAAAGAACCAAAGTTGTTAGTATTAACTCCAACTAAAGTTGTTGTAATTCCAGAAGTTGCCGTTTCATTTTTACCAATAATATCAATAAAACCAACAGAAGTAGTTCCAATTCCGACAATCGAATCTTCAAAAATGACTTTATGTATCTTCAAATCATAATCAGTATCATAAGGATCCTCAGGAACAAATCTAAAGTAAGAATCATTAAACTCATCTACAACTAAATCAAAAGATCCTGGATTAATGGTTTGATTTGAAACATTACCCTTACGAAGAATATAATTATCAACCTTATCACTCAATATTACAATCTCTGCAAATTGAACTTTAGTATTATCCAAATTAGAAACACTAATCAAATAACTATCATAATAATTTGTATTGTCTAATTTTGAAATATTTAAAAATTCGGTAGGAGAATCTTCAAAGTACGAGAATTGACTGCTAATATCGTCTATTGATAATACATTATTTTCTTTTGACTCAAAGAAGTCCGCAAGTTTTTGATTTTTGAAGGCCAAAAACTTGGATGTTCCGCTAATAACATTATAATCTTTTACAAAGTCGAAATTGTAAATAGAATCAACTCTTTCGTCACCTAAGACATTATAAAGATACACACTAGAATCTGTAGATCCAATTCCTGATATATTAACAGTTTTTTTAATTTCAGTATCAGCAAAGTTCTTCATTCCACTTGTATGAAGAACGTTGAATACTGATGACTCTAAAGTTGAATATTTTTTGCTACTTTTTACAGTATATGATAAGTTTTGATAATAATCATTGTCTGGTATAACCTGGAAATCTGAATTTAATTTTCCAAAATCATCATTCCATCCAAAATTTTTCAATACTGAATAATTGATTGAATAATTTGTATCATTTTTGTCTATTGAATGAATAGTTGCAGAAGATCCACTTTCGCTGCCGATAACAACTTGACCTACTGACAATTCATACGTTCCATTAACTTCCAAGAAATATCCATCAAAGTTAAGAACATTTAAATCAATATTATTGTTTTCTAAAGTGAGAATCTCATTTTTTTCAAAAGTTGATTTTTTCTGTGTGATTGTAAATGTTGGATAATCGTCTTCAAGAATTAATACTCCCGATCCATCTTGTATTGTTTTCGCTATTCCAGGATTAGTTGTTATTCCAGAAATATCAATTTTAATTTCATCATATGGTGAAGATATTGTTACTCCTGCAACAGTAAAAAAGTCATATGAATAATCTTCACAATTAAATCCAGATCCAGTTGTACTAAATTTCTGTATTCCTTCAATAAAAACTTTATCGTTTGTTGCAAAGTAGGGAACTCCACTAACAGGTTTTGTTATAAAACAAGTAAATATTCCTGTTGAATCTGACTGAACTTTATGAATTGTAAATCCATTGTTATTATTAACGGTACGAATTTTGACCTCAGTATCAGGGAGACCTTTTGGAGGTGAAATGATATTTACAAATTGAATAGAACTTCCAGAAAGTTCTGCCTCAAGAACTCCGGAATTTATTTTTTTACCAGAATCAGAATCTACAATTACAATATCTGGTGTAGAAATAAATCCATTTCCTCCACTAACGACAGATACCGATTCCAATTCATTTGCATCTTTTACAACGACCAATGAAGAAATATTTGCTTTTGGTTGTAAAGTTGGATCACTAGGATATTCAAATTCATCATTATTTGTTTTTATAGATTTTATTACCCCAATAGTATTTGATTTTGCTACAACATTAGCTCCTTTTCCATTGGCAGAAGTTATGCTACTCAATGTTGGTAATTTTTTATATCCACCACCACTAGAAATTATTTTAAATCCATCAATCGGCCCAGAAGCAGTGGTAGAAGTTGTTGTATATACTACACTATCACACTCAGTAGATGTATATGAGAGTCTTTCTGGGTTTTGATAGAGAACAATATCAAATGTAGTTGTTCCAACTCCAACAACACTGTAAGTATTATTATAATCACTATCAGTTAATAGTATTTCGGAATAATTCTGAACATCTGTATCCGTCGTACTAATAGAACCAGATTTTTCTAAGGTGTAGAATAATTTTTCTGGTAATGAAGAGTCGTATGAAATAGTGAGTGTAGTTCCAACTAAAGAATAATTGAAGGATCCTGTTGATCCGGTAGAAACAAATTCATTCTTAATTTGATTATCAGTATAGATTTTAAAATTATATCCCGAAAGTGACGAATCAGATAAATCAAATACCAAGTCATTATTTCTTATAGAAACTATTCTTGGATTAATCTTAGCAATTGTTTGAGATGATCCACCAGTTCCTGCAATGCTTACAACGGTTGGAGGATTTAATAGAGAATCTTTCTTTGTTTCACATAATTTAATTTGATCATCATCGACTTTGTAAACATAGAAACTTCCTGCCGATAATCCGGAAGCAACTATATCTGCAGAATAGTTGACTTTATCGCCCGTGTTTAAATTGTGATTTGTAAGTGTTAATGTATCTGATGAAGTGTTGATTCCTGTAGAGTTAAATCCGATAGGATTTACTAATATATTAGAACTATTAAAATCTCTTGTGATTTTAACCGATGTAGATGTTCCAATACCAACAGAAAGACTGGGTTGAACATTTAATGAGATAACATCATTTTCAAGTAATCCATGCGCTGTTGATACAGATACTGTAGTTTTTATTCTAGAAACAGTTCCAGTTATCTGTGGATAAATCGACTCAAAAAGATACTTATCATTATCATCCCCATTACTGTGGAAAAATAACTCCGAAGAACTTAATTCTGTTTTTAATCCAACTAAGTCTTTTCCTTTGTTTACAACATACAAAGTTAATGGTAAACTACTTACAGAAATTCCATCGGTTGATATTAAAATATTAGTTCCATTACTTGCATATGAAATTTGTTGATTATTTTTAAATGGGTGATTTTCTATGTAAATTGATTTTGTAGGAATACTTCTAGTAATATTAGATCCGCCAAAATCAAAAGATACTGAAGTGGATAGTCCCACTATTGTACCAATACCTACAGATTCTTGAGGATTGAAATATACTTTATCATTTAACTTAGATTCAAAATACTCTACTTCTTTTGGTATGGTAAATGAATCGGAATTAAAACTTACTGTCGTATTCTGATTGTGCGATACATTAGTCAATCCTCTTTCTACTCTAAGTATACCTTTTTGTTTGAAGGTATTGAGAACCATCAAGGTTTCAGTTCCAATTCCGATGCTGCTTCCAGCGGAAACACTCTCTGGAATATATGATACATATATTTCTGTGGTTCCAATACTAGCAGCACTAGTAATTGAAGATATAAGTGATGTTGATTCTGGAGAAATTGCTACTTTATGAATTCCATTTAGATTAGATAATGTAGATGCAAATCCAGAGATAGAAATGTAATCTCCAGTTTTCAGAGAGTGGTTAGGTAGAATATTTACCTTTACACTATTAACATCATTCCAAGTGAATAATGCTTGAGGATAAGTGAGAGAGGATGTCTCTAATTTGGTAATACTTTTTCCTTTTAGAGATGAAACTATCGCATCAACACCTCCACCCGATATTGATCTATCAAAGTTTAAAGAATCTCCTACCTTGTAATTATCCCCCGCATTTATAACCGAGAAATTATCAACAGATCCAAAAGAAACCGATTCAACAGTAACTTCTTGTTTTTTAATATCATCAATTTCTATGAAATAGTCATAACTAGATCCAATATCAGAAACTTTGTATGGGAAAGTATTTCTGAGAAGTGTTGAAGATTTAAAATCAAATTCTTGATTTAATGACTGATTTTCAGATAAAGTTTCCGAATGATATTCATTGCCAATAAAATATGGAAACGTTGGTGTTCCTGAAGATTCTACTGTCGCATGATAGGCATAGACGCCATTTGGAAACTCTGGTGTTTTTTCAAATCTTCCATTTTTTTGGTCTAATGAACCACTATTAGTATATTGATAATCTTCAATGAAAAATCCCTCAGCAAATCCACTTGGTCTATCTAAAACTTTTGTTATGTCTTTAGAATAACCGGAAGTCAATCTTGTAATAGATGTTTTATCTTCTGGATTTGAATATCCAAATGGACCATATATCGGATTTCCATCATAAGCCCATCCAATAATTCCTGAAATCTTAGGATTTACTGAATTTAAAGCACTTTCTCCAAATGAATCCCTTAAAGAGTTAAAATATCCAGATACTGTATATTTTAATTTGTTGTCAGATTCTACTAAAATTTCACTTCCAGAATTTTCATCCCCAAGTTTCAAATTAGCATTAACAGTCAAAGACCTAATGTTTGATTTAAGTGATGCACCTTTTCCAGAAGAAACAACATTAATATATGATGAAGTAGAATATCCAATGCCAGCGTTAATAACTTTTACTTCAGTTATTGCACCATTTGAAATAATTGGTCTAAGTTTTGCTCCAGATCCTTTATTTGTAGGGTCAATAACTACTAAATCTGGAACTGAGTAATATTCAATTCCTCCATATTCGATTGTTGCAGAATTTATAGATCCATTTAAAATATTTGGTGATATATTGGCATACTTACCATTTTTTATTTGTACCGTCGGGATATCTTCATAGTTTAATACTGTAGATCCATATCCAGTTCCTTTATTGTAGAGATATAGTTGATCAATACTTCCCCTAACTACAGGAGTAACTAAAAGATTCTGATAAACTTGTGTATTTGTTGAAAATCCTACTGGATTATATTTTATAGTAACTGAAATATCTGGATATTTGAAATATTGATATCCATTACCAGAAGTTGAGAATTTTACAAAATTTTCTCTATTATAATTTGAGGTTATTGTTCCACCAATCCCAGCATCACATAATCTAAATGAATCATCATCAATTTTCAAGATATAGTATTGATTACTTGTAGAAAGTCCAGATATGGTTGAAGTTTGGAAACTATACTCTACCAGTTCACCACTTTTAAATCCATGGTCATCAAAGTTAATTGTATGATTTGTAGTAGATACTTTGGAAGGAGATACAACTAATTTTCTGTTAGTATACCCCGATCCACCATTTATAATTTCAATGTCCGATACCACATTTTTAGAATTTGCTGTTCTAAATTTATGAGTTCCACTAGTTCCTGTAGAAAATCCTACGGTGTTAATTCCTGCCGCATAGTCTGATACAGATTCAAATATAGAAATTGTGATATTGTTTTGAACTTTAACAAAGTATGAGGAATTATTGATGAGCGTGGAAGAACCAGATCCTACCACTAATTCCGAATTACCATTGGAATTGTATATAATTTCTTCTCCATCTTGGAAATTGTGATCACTTAAAAATATAATCCTATTATTAGAAGTACTTATTCCTCCAGAATTTGTAGTTAATCTTCCATCGAATGATACTTCCCTAAATCTTCTAGTTAATATTGGTTTTATTACTGCACCAGTTCCATTTCCACCAGATATATCAATCGATAAAATTTTATCAATATCATAATTTTGAGAATCTACATAAATTTCTTTAAAACTACCAGAAATAACTGGTTGAACTAGAGCGCCAGATCCATTATCTGAAGATAATTCAATATTGGGTAAATTTATAACATCAAAATCCTCTCCACCACCAAAAACACTAATAGATTCTAATGGACCATAGTAAATTTTATCTTCGGACTTATAATTACTAATCTCAACACCATTGATCAACATTCCAGTTGTTCCAGGTTCTGTTTTTTTGCCTGGACTCTTAATATTTGATTTTAAAGGAAATTTTTTAAATAATTTTTGTGCTCCAATTTGATTAGTTCTGTGTGAATACAGAATAAAGGTGTGTGCAGATATTCCAGAATTTGGAACCGAAAAACTAAGATAATTAGTTCCACCAATAAAAGATCTTGATGTATAAAGACGTATGCTCTTTGGACTAATCACCTCAACATAATAAATTCCCTCCTCCAATCCAACAAGAGGAGACGTTAATGGGGAATAATAAATTTTATCGCCCGTAATAAAAGGAATATTTGTTGTAGAAGAAATTGTGGTATAATCACCAAGAGAATCCTTGTCCTGTAAAGAAGATAATGAGTTTATGGTAAATTTATATGTGCTTTTTGTTATATTATATCGGTAATTATTTGATCCACTTATAGATCCTGATGGTAAAGAATTTGATGCAATATAAGCATAATCATTGCTATCAGTGTATAAATTTTGTATATCCGATGTTAATGTATTATTGCCATTCTCAATTGAGACTCCAGAACTATTTGCAGTATTAATGATTCTTCTTAAATCATATTTTATGGAACTTTGTGTATCTGAAAAAGACCCATCAATACTTACATTATTTGAACTATTAATAGATTGAATATAAGGATTGTCAGAATCACTTTGTATTGCCCTAGTACCACGATCTACCAGTTCAACTCTATCTCCAACTTTTAAACTGGATCGATCAATCTCACTACCTAAAGTATAATTTGAATCTGTAGATACTACTTCATAACTAGACGCCGTATTATAAATCCAAGAGTTTGCAAATATTTCCGTATAATTTTTTGTTGCAGGATTTTTTATAAGATTTCCAAGATTTTTTACTTTTATTAAATCACCTTCAGATGCTTTTATAGAATTTGATTTTACTAAATCTGATAATACCCCAACAAATCTCAATTCAACCCTTTTAGTTGTATCACCATTTTCATATCCATAATAAATGTCATTGTTTCTTACTATTTCATTTTTTGATATTGCCTCAGTTATTCCAGAACAACCAAAAAATTGATTTATACTTTTACTTGTATATTCTATTGTATTATTTCCAGAATATAAAGTTCCACTCTGAGGAAATCCTATTGTAGAATCTACAGTAATTATAGATGATTCTGATGGCGATGATAACGTAGTTTTTGTGCTTGGTGTAATTACAAAATTTCCCTCTACAGCAGAAAAATCATTATAACCTACAAAAAGTGTTAGTTTGAAATATGTTTTGCCATTTCTCGTAAATGGTTCTATAGAAGATATAGAAGCACTAGTAGTTTCATCTGTTACCTTTTTTATGGTTTGTCCAACCAAATTAGAAGTGGTAATTCCAGATATTCCTTCTGCAATGACAACTTCTCTGTTAAGGTATTCTGAGTGTGATGGTTTTAATAAAAATTGTTCTAGATTTACAACGGATGGTGTTTCATTATAAAGGGCATTGAACAATATTCTAAACGACTCGTTTGTTCCTTTAGTTTGATAAAAAGATTTTAATTCTTTTAAAAACGTTCCTACGTCTAAACTAGAAGTAAAATTAGTATCTTGTAATTCATGTGCAATAGTAAATTTTAATTTATTGTAAAATTCTTTTAAAAACAAAGAACTAAGATTTTTTACTTTAGATCCTGAAGTATGAGATTCACTCTTAGTTTCTGTAAATATTAATTCTTCTTGATTTAAATCTTGGTGATATCCAGTTATACCAGAAAAACCTCTGATACATCCCGTAAAGGAATTTGCAGTGATGTCGGTATATGTAATTATTTCATCATCAATTTGGAAAAGACCATAATGTGGTGGAAACCCCTTTGTAGATTCTACCTGAATAGTATTTTCTGTAGATGAAATATTAGCAGAAAGAGTCGTCTCTCCAACAATTACTTCGGGAGTTAGGTTATCTAACTTGAGATATTGGTCTAAATTTTCTGCAATATCAATTGGACCACCTTGATATTCTTGTGATATGTAATATTGTTTTAAAAACTCAGATGCATTTGGATTTTCATCCAATATAAAACTCGGAAGTTGACTCTCAACAATTTGTTGAACCTTAACTCTAGATTCAAATCCAGTCTGTATCATATTAGTTTCTTGTTAGTTTCCCGTTTGAATAACTTGATGTATAATATTCTCTTGTAAAGAGATTTCCAGTTATTTCATCGCCAGAAGCGATTACGTCCCTTAGCATATTTATTTGACTTTTTGAAATATCAAATACCAAATACAAGTCCTTTAATCCAATAACATCATTAGATTCCGGAACAGCCTGCACTTCAATTACACCATTAGGTTTTGATGTTGAAATAATATTTACTGTTTTTAATATAATCTCACCTTTAATATAATCCACTGTTCCAGCATCTTTAATGACAACAACACGATTTCCATTAGAATCAATTTTAAAAATTGAAATCGTGCCCTTTGTTGAGGTAATATCAGTTGGTCTGGAAAGAAATACGTCACTAGCTTCTGCTGCGTTTGTTACGTTAATTTGACCAGCAGTAATATTTGGGGTATCTGCAAGATACACATCGGATGATTCTCCAGAAATTTTAAATGCTGTTGATTTAATATTTCTACCTTTTGGATCAACATGGAATCTGTTGCCAAAGCAAAGTTCATATTGAGCAAAGGTATTTAAAGATGCCTTTAAGTCTCTTCTGATTCTTACTTTAGTAATGTTGGATGTAATTGATTTATCTGTATTGTCAATAGTTTGGAGAACTTTACTATATTTAAATCTTCCACCAAATTTATTCAAATCTGTAGAAGTAGAATATTTTGTAAGAGTATTGATTACGTTAGTCTTCAGGTTATCTGAACTTGAGACCTGAGAACTGTTATAATAGACTGCCGAATCTATTTCTACATAAAGTATTTTCAAGTCAATAATCTTTTGATTAATTCCAGACATTGAATATTGTTTTAAATCACTTAAAATTCTTGACTTATCAAAATCTGATACAAAAGTTCCATTTTTTGGTTTTATACTTAAAATAACATTCCCGTATTCTGGTGGATCAAGCTCTTCACCACCAATAACAGAAACAGATTCTGTATTTGGATATATTTGTTTAACAATTGCCTCATAATCTCTAGAAGTTACCGCTCTATTTTGTGCAGAATAACTTCTTGGAGAATAATATTTGATCGAATCTATGGTTTCTATATCTCCACCATTTGATGAGGATTGATCGGTCGTTATTGTAATAGTTCCCGTATTGATAGGATCTTCATTAGATTTTTCAATTCTTCCTGAGAAGGTGAATGATCTTGCACCGTTTCCATCCTTCCCATCAGTAATAATGTAATTTGCAGTTATAATCGTACCATCATTACCATCACCTAATTTTTTACCAAATATCCCATCACCAAAAATAAGTTCATATTTTTCATCTTGAACTTCCTGGATCAAATAGATTCTAGAATTAGAATCTATATTTAATATATTGTTTGCTAAATTATATTCAATTCCTGTTGTTTCATTTGTTTTACTTACATAAACTTTGAGGGTGTTTGTGTCGATAAATGAATTGTTGAGAATAAATCTCTGGTCCAATGATCCATCATAGACAAACGATTTTGTCAAAAATATTCCTTGAAAAACTTCAATATTACTAAATGTTGCTGTTCCATCAATAACGTTCGCTGTTATATCCTCAGGAATTGAAAAAGTATAAGTGGTGTCATTTGTCTCTCCAACACACACTAAACCTTTTTTTAGGGTAGCAGTCAAACTATCGGTTATACCGCCGACAGAGAAGGATATAGATGCCTTTGAAGCAGTTCTAGAGCGAGGAACATATCCAATATTTCTTGCTAGTGATACTACGTTTTCACGAAGAGTTGCAGAATCTAAAAAAGACTCATTCACAATCATATTACTGTTGAATGCAGTAATATAGGTGTTATATGCCAGTGTATCAATTAAGACAGAGAAATTTGATCCCTCAAAATCAAAGTCACTAAATGTTGAATTAGCGCGAAGATAATCTTTGATTGAAGTCTTTATCTGATCAAAATCTAGATTCGTGAATTTTGTAAAGGGCATCTTATCTTGCTGCCTCTAATAGGAACGTATACTCTTGTGTTGGATACTCTTGCCCAATGATATCAAAAATAACAGTCACATTAAATGTATTTTCATCTGGTTGAGGGTCTACTTCAACAACTACATTATCAACCCTTGGTTCAAAGTTTTCTATTGCAACTAAAATCTGACTTTGAATAACCGATGCAGTACCAAAATCCACAAATTCAAATAAACTATCTCTCACATCAGATCCCAATAATGAATTAAAAAATCTTTCTGTGGGGATAGTTTCAACAATATTTCTTACGGATCTACGAATCGCATTCTCATTTTTTAACACTTGGAGATCCTTTGTTACAGGATGAGGAACAAAGGATAAACTGATGTCTTTAAATGATCTGGATATCCTTTGTTCTGCCATTGGTATAGAGTTTTCTTGATTTTATTTATATTTACTCATGCCACCTTTCAACAAAATCATCAAATCCATGAGATCCACCACATGGACGCTCTAAACGATCGTCTGGAATTGGGTAGAGTTCTTCATTCTGAGCAATTTTTTTCTGTTTTGATGCTTTTCTAAGATATTTCTCACTTTCTACTTCTGTAATAAGGGCCATTCCCTGTTCTATGAACAGTTCTCCCTTGTCAACCTGGTGATGATTTCCCATTTTAGCTCCTGTTTTGTTAAAAACAGAACTTTTAGAGGGGTTGCTATCCCTTATCGCTATTTATTTTACCTCTTCAACATAAAATCCTCTCCTCACATCACTCAAATGACCATCTGCTGAGTAAAAGCGGATGTCTGACTCGTGGTTTGGGGAGAATTTCATGCCATTTTTCTTATTTAAATCTTTTTCATCCCATATTGGATAGACTTTTGACCCCATGGGAAGATTCCATATCTGATCATTTCCAGTTCTAAGATGAATCTCAAATGGTTTTCCATTTTTTGACTCAATATTCAAGTACTCTACATCTATTTCATGAATAAAATTGGGTAATTCGAAGTTTGGTAACTCTACTTTCTGCCAAACTTCAAATCTTGTTAGATTATTTTCAGTCTCATGAGTACCGATCATCGCACTAAATGGTATCCAACGCCCATTTTCGCGTTTATAGTCAATACTAAAATGATCTCCCTCTAAGTATTCACACCAAAAATACCCAGGGGAGACATATTTGTGAAGAATCATATCTTCAGTATGTAATTCTGGGTCAAGGTATTGTTTTTTAGCACCAATACCTTGTCCAAATAAGTTGTAGATGGGTCTTATAATATAATGACCTTTTCTTTTTATTGATACACAAGCAGGTCCACATTCATAACCAAAGCGCATTGCGACTTCAAGTTTATTGAATACCCAACGATATTGTGGGTACGCTTCCCATGCCTGTGTATCATCATCAATCATCAACCCTTACCTTGTCCGCGATACTTTTTTCTAGCTTTATTGCGAGAAGACGCTGCATACTTAGTATGAGAACCTGCTCCTTGACGAGTTTTCTTGGGCGCACCTTCTACATAACCGCCACCCTTACGCATAGCCATAATTAATACCTCTTAGTAATTTTAGTTTCAAGATCTTCAGGTCTTGGAGAACCTGTCTGATAAAACTCTATCGACAGGTCCTCCATAATATCGAAATATTCCTCCTCTGTCAAGTTGGAATGTAGTTTTTCCCCCTTACAATAGATACTGTAAGTTTCGCCAGCCATATCAAATCACTCTTGTCTTTTCGTGACCGACTCTAATACGAGGATCGCACCAGATTTCAAATCCTGCCTCTTTTGCATCCAGGCAGAATGATACATCCTCTCCACACATATCTTGTACTGCACCAGATTCAAAGACTTGCATCTTAGGGGCAAACCAGGGATACTTCATATCCTCATGTTCAAAAACACCGTGCTTAATCATTAACCATCCAAATCCTGCATAGTCAACAGTAAATGGTTTACGACG
>Ga0070749_10000515_pt1 | contig 26035 bp, 26 predicted proteins | sample VirMetDEL_Nov_18_FD_75180 | JGI IMG/M metagenome (GOLD analysis project Ga0070749, IMG submission 75180) | Aqueous microbial communities from the Delaware River and Bay under freshwater to marine salinity gradient to study organic matter... | ecosystem: Environmental > Aquatic > Marine >...
GAATACTAATAAAATAACAGCATACACAAAATCTATTATGGTTGCTGAACGAATGTAGGCTGTTGAAGATTTCTTTGAAACTATTTCTTGTATCTTTCCTCCTCCGGACCTAAACATGCAAGCCAAGACTGCGGACAAGAAAAATAAAATACTAACTAAAACTTCCCAACCTACTTGTCTAGGAAGAAATACTGCTATGTTTGCTATGTCGTGGGTAAGCCATGTAAACCAAAGAAATCCTGTCGTAAACCATTGAGCTATTATCCAGTATCTTTTTTGTTCTTTTGGTGGCTTCTTTCTTTCATTGAGAAAGTTTGATAGAGTTAGCCAAAAACCATAAGCAACACAGGCAGCTATAGCATAACCAAGCATGCTTTTTGTAAGCATCTTTTCAAATGCGGCACTGGACGAGAATACAGAAAGAACTAAAAATGTTGTTGATACTGGAACCCCAACTCTTGTTAGGCCCAAAAGTGCTGCTGGTGCTAAAACATGGTACCACTGGATAGGCGTATAAGGTATGTCGTCTAACCTTCCAAAAGAAAGGTCACCATTATTTTGAAACCAGCCCCAAGTTATTGTTCCAATTAGAATGGTTGATGCAGCCAGCCAAAGTTTCCACCAAGCAACTTTTCTGTTTGAAGACATAAAAGTACCCAGTGTTTGTACTGCGTCGTTATTTATAACTGCTGTTCCGGCAAAGAAGATGCCGAGTATTGGTAAGATTTCTAACATTGGGATAAGTATAACCTATCTTGTAGAAATGTGTGTGTCAATTATGTGAAATGTGGTAGAGGCGGGGGGAATCGAACCCCCGTCCAAAGCATCTCAAATAAAACGTCGTTCACAAGGTTAGTCTAAATCTGGCCTTAGACCGCCATAAAGTAGCAAATATATAATAATATAAAGTAACAAATCCAGGTGTTGGGTTAAGAAGGTACCTGGCATTCCTTCTTGAGGTTATGCTGCGAGAGCAAAATCCTCAAAGTTTTCAACGTCATCATTTGCGTTTATTGTTTTAAGCGTTTTTACAGTGACCATCGCTTCCCACTGCCTTGCACGTTTTATTGTCCTTACCCTGTCGAAACCTGTACGCCCCCTTATCTGTTTTTGTTAGAATAATCAAAATCATCGGTTATTCCATATTCTTTAATGTAATTGATAAATTCAGCTTTTTTCATTCCAAGAATCAAAGAAGCTTCTCTTCTATTGCTAGACATAGTTAGCGCAAAACGAACTACTGCTTCTTTACAGATTTCATAAGAATATTTTAAAAAAGGAAAATTATATAACTTACCCTTTAGGGCTTCACTACTAACTAGCAATTTTAGAGTTATTAGCTCTTCTAAAGTTACAAATCTTAGCTTTTCTAAAAATTCTTTATCTATTTTATTTTCTTTTAATAATATATTTTTTAAATTATAGTTTTTATTATCTGAATAAAATTTATTACTTTTTAGTATATTATCTTTTTTCGCTGTTTTGCCAACCATCCTACCAAGGGTATCATATGATATTTTGAAATTCAAGAAAAAAAATTATATAGCTTGCTTTGCGTTCTCATATTCATCATTGGTAGGTTCTTCAACGCCCTTTGACATCTCACTATCCCACTTGTCAAAATAAAGCTTTAGATTAGCAATTAGGTAGTCATAAAACATTTCTTGATCTTCAGGGTTGTCAAGTTCAGCATAATAGTCTATAATAGACTTTTCAATTGCAGGATAAACTCTTTCTGCTTTATTACGACCGGTGGTATCTTCACCTGAAATGGCTTGCATAGTGTTCTCTTCATCCCCAACTTCTGGTTGGTCTTTTTCAGATCCATCAGCGGCGTCGATAAACATATCATCATTGACGCCCTCAATATCTACGCCAACTTCTTCTGCTAAGTTTTCAGCTTCATCAGCGTCATTTAGTTTTACGGGAGCAAGGGTATCCTGTACCCACCTGATAATGTGCGCACGAAAAGATTTCTTTTGATTCTCGTCAGTTGTGAGTGTTTTATAAACTTCACGAAGAGTTGAAAGAACATTTGTATTTTTCATTAAATCTTTGAGAGTGTTGATGCCAGTGTTATCATGTACATCTACAGTTGGATCCTCAGCTTCGTTTAAGGACTGTTCCAAGATGATGTCTCTAAGTTGCATTCTTAGTTGATGTTCTTCAAGTATCGCAGCAACTGAATCTTCGTGTTGTTTTGCCTTTGAAGCAAAAAACTCTTTGAGACCAATTCTAATTTTTCTTCTTAATCTTTGTTCTTCATTATTCATTTTTTTATCTTTCCTTTTATAAGCTTCTTGACCAATAGGACCAGCGAAACCTACGCAATTGCCGCCAGCCATTGAAGACATTTCATCTAACTCTTCTTCTGCAAGAAAAGCATTTGAAACATCCTTTTTTCTATCCATTCTAAACCCACCACCATGCTTGGTAAGGTCTTTTCTTCCCATATCTAAATAGGTTCCATGAGCCTTTGAAAGTCTTTTGCGCATTTTTCTTTGAAATTTGCTTTTTGATGGACCAGCTTTTGGTGCCCTTTGAGCCTTAAAGCCTTCAATAACTTTCATAGTTTCTTGATAGATGATTTCAGCAAGGTCCTCTGGTCTTACTTCATCTTCTGGTGGTCCTTCTAATTCTGGCTCTTCAACTTGGTCTTCTTCTGGACTTGTCTGTGTTGCCGGAACAATACCAACTGCTTCTAGGACACTTGGCACCTTTTCTATACCGCCAACAAAATCAGCAAGAAGATTTACTGCTCTAAAATCCTGTGCTGCTAAGTCCATAAGAAATCTCATATCAGAAGCGTGAAAAAGTTGTATACCAGCACCTGAAATTTGACTTGGCATTTTTTCTAAAATATCTGAATATTCTTCACTTTGAAGCAAGGAAAGATATGTCTCATCATGAGAAACAGCAGGAGTCGGGGTAGTTTCAAGATCCAAGTCAGGTCTTGTCTCTCTAACCTTCTCAGGAAGACCAGAATAACGCTTAGCATCATCTCCCTTTTCTCCGACACCAAGAATAACTTCAGCATTCTTTGGAGCCACAAGAGGGTTTTCTTCATCAGCAGGAAAGGTGACATATTTTATTGTTGTCATCATTGGAGAGGCATCTACTCCCGACACCACTTCAACCTTATCTTCAAGACCAGTACCCTCAAGCATCGCTCGCATAAGATTTATGGCCTCTGTAGATCCAATAATCTTTCCAGATAAAGGAAGAGTTCTTTGGCTCTTCATTGGTTTGGATACAATCACGAGCGTTTTATCGGCGTTTTGAGAGATTGCTTTGACAACTTCTAAATGTCCTCTATGTGGAGGCTTGAAAGATCCCGGAAAAACCGCTATCGTCTCCATGGGAGCTATTTCGCCATACCTTTGGAACTTAGGCATACCAAGTATTTGATTCATTGGAGCAAAAGCACCTGTGAATTTATAAACATCACCATTATATTTGAAAACAAACCCTTCCGTTGGAGTGTTTACGTTTTCAATACTTTTAAGTTTTTCAAGTTCAGCACGAAGACCTTCTTTTGCTGCTTCATTGTCAGACTTAGCAATTTGCTTCATAACTTTTCGTAATTGACCACGAAGAACATTCTTTTGTTTTTCATTGTCCGCAATAAAAGCAGAATCAAAGCCGTCAAGTATAGCATTTGTAAAATCTGAAAGAGCAAGAGCAATAGGTCTTCTATAAGCGCCTTCTTTCATACTATCTTTTAGAGATTTTAGATTTTCAATAGCATCGCCGCCGAGGCCAACAAGAAGATTTCTAATGTTTTCATTTGGAGCCATAGATGCTGCGTTTTTCTTGTCATTACAGCGAAGGTATCCTTCTCCGTCACTTCTTTTGCAAAGATTTAGAAATTTTAGTGCAAGAGCTTCCAATCTCTCTTCATCCAAACCAGGAACAGCGGCGTTTACATCAGCTTTTGCTTGTTCAACCACGAAATTAACAAGGGGAGTATCTTCTGTTGCTCCAGCATCATTCATTACGTTATCAATAGCAGTTAGGGTCCTAGGAAGTATGGCAGAGGCTTTTTCCAATCCGCTAGGAGCCAGTTCACGAATAGGGTGAGTCTCAATTGAGAAAACCCTAGGGTCTTCGACTTGCTTATTTTCTAGGGCTAGTTCTAAGGCTTTATAATTAGAAGAGACATCTACTCCTGTTGCATTTCCTGTTTTTCTATCTAGTTCTGCATGACCAACCCCGTGGATAAGAAGTGTTTTCTTATCATAAGGAACAACATTCTGCGTACCCTGTCCTCTTGGGTCACCTTTTTCGAAACCAGGGGTCCCAGGGTTCATAATCTCGGTATTAAAATAAATGTCACCTGAAGGACCAAAGATTTCCATTTGTATTTTTTTTGGAAGTTGCTGTGCGAACTCTTCAAATGCTTGGAGAGCTTCAACAAAAGAATAGCGTAGGGCTTGTGCTGGATGCTCGGAGAAAAAGTCATCCAACTGTTCTGGTGTTAGACCACCTGCTTTTATTTGGGTTTTGTTTCTGATAGCCTTTGCTTTTTGAGAGTCAATGTCAAAGGAGATAAAAAGGTTTTGACCATCAGTTTTTTCGGTTCCACGTAACTCACCAGCGACAGCAGAACGAAGCAAATCCTTCAGTTGCCCGAAGGTTAGCTCGTCGTTGTCGTAAGGGTGATTCATGTGGCCACCAACGCCACCTTCTAAAAGCAGTTTGTTTTCCATAGTTTACCCTACTATTATACCAGTTATTTGGTCCACTCTTTTACAAGTTTTTCGAATAATCTGTTGTTCTTTGATGTAAATCTCTGCTCGTAAAGTGCATTTTCTTGCTCTGGTGTTTGAATTCTGGAACCTTCTTTTAGGAATGCTGGTACTTCTCCAGAGCCTTTTTTGCCATCGTTATTTAAGTCTTGGCCTTCTGGTTCTTTCTTCATTGGCATTTTACCATCTTTTGAATCTCCAGACTTTTCAGAGTCTTTATCATCGTGACCGCATTTGCACTCGCTTCTCGGAGCATCGCCATCACAATGAGGGCACCCATCATCTGGTTTTTTACCACCACAGGTAGAGCACTCCTCCTCTGACTTTGAATCGTCGGTCTTTTTCTCTGCTTGTTCGTCCTGATATTTCTGCAATGCATCAGGAAGTTTGCCTTCCTCCATTGGATAGCATGTTTTGCACTCCCTGTTTCCACAAGGTTTACCATCTTTTCTTTTTCCTGATCCACAATTACTTTCATCAAGGTCTATGTCTTCTTTAACACCGGTTGCAATAGAAGGATTAGATTTTTTCTTTTTGGGGCCCAAGTCATTAATAGAAATAAGTTCTGGTTCACCAGCAATAGAAGTGGAACTAACCCCCGTTCTTTTTGTTGCTGGTAATGGACTAGGTTTAGCTAACTTTGTAGAGTCGTCTGCCCCCGGTTGTAGACTACCAGGAAGCTTTGCTCCAGCACCGATTTGCGCCAAACTAGGCGCTGGTTGATCCATGCCCGGAAGGCCTTTTAGTTTATCCGCTGCTGCAGCTTTTGCAGTGTTTTTCCCAAAAACACCATCATCTTTCGTACCAATCTTTTTTTGAAAGGCTTTTATTGCTGTGTATGTTTGTGCGTCATATTCTCCAGTTGGCTTTGCTCCAACCTTTGTCTGGAGTTGTTTCATAGTTTTGAACCCAGCTGCTCTCAATAATCTTCTTTGTTGTGATCCAAGTCTTTTTATCAATTTGCTGGAGGCGCCGGCGAGCATGCCTATATTCTTCATATAAGAATCAGCCTCCATATCGAAACGAGATGGTTCTTGAAACTTAGTTATTTCATCTCCATAACGACTGTAAAACTCCGGTTCTATTTTATTACCGCTAGCGTCATAGCGATCCCTGGTGGGATCTTCGACGCTTAATGGATTCCCTTTTCTATCAAAAGAGAATATTCTAAGTGTGCGGGCAAGCTCACTCTCGTTCTTTTCTTGGAGAACTTTTCTTATCGTCTCCTTTAAAAATTCTTTTGTAATTTTTGTAGTCATTTGTTTGTTCTCCTTTAGAAATTTTGACTCTGCTAGTTTGATTAGTATTAAATCTTTATCTTCAATAGTGTCTTCCCAATCACGGAAGCACATGCTACCTTCTAAATAGGCTTCTTGTTCCATTTTGCGCATGTGAGGACACTCTTGGGCATACCCAGGGCCTTGAGCTGTCATTTTGTCTGGCGAAAGATCACCTCTTTCATTCTGACAATGGTGGACAAGTTCGTGCGTAAAAGAACGTAGTATATCCTTTGGATGTCTGCCGTGAATAAAAAGAGTAACAGACTGTTCTTCTGGGTTATAAAAAGCAGTCTTGCCTAGTGCTTGTTGGGAATTTTGGAAATCGTTGCGCAAAAATAACTTTGGAGGATGTTTGAATCCTAGTCTTTCTTGTGAAAAAAGTGCTAATTTGCCAAGTAATGGCTTCAACTGATCAATCATTTGCGCAAAAACCTCTATTGGTAAATAGTTTTACATCATCTGTTTGCCAAGAAAAGTTCTATAGTAAGACCCAGTGGTTTGAAGTCTGATATTGAATGGTCCGAAAGCATACATTCTAAAAGGTGAGAACCCGTTACTATTAGAGTCTGTTTCTTCTAATATAGATCCAGAAAGATTTATAACGTAGTCTTCTTGTATATCATCGTCTTTTACGCTCATATAATAAATAGCTAAATGTGTTCTTTGTCCCCAGAAAATATAACTTCAACATCTTCATTTACTTCAAGTTCCAACTTTCCTGATAACCAAAGCTCAATATCTTGTCGCTTATCGAACTGATAAAGGTTTGGACCGTCATATAGACACCAAGAATTTAGACCTTCAAGAACATCCATTTTATTGAATACCACTTTGGTGCAACCATTGATACGTGTTGCCATTTTCAGCATATCAAAATCAAGCCAATTGATCTGTCTTGGTCTTCCTGTTGTGGCTCCGTATTCTTGTCCTCTCTCACGAATAGTTTCAAAGATTTCATCTGGACCCTCAAAATTCTTGGCCCCCACATAAGTTTCATAAATCTTTGCAACACCCCACACATCACGAATAGCTCGTGGAGGGACGCCATTTAGGAGGGCAGAGCCCACAGTACAATGCGAAGAAGTAACATAAGGGTAGTCACCCCAATCAACATCGAGGCCAAATCCTTGGGCCCCTTCAAATAAGATTTCAATTTCATTATAAGCCTCGTTTTCATAAAGTTCTCGATACATGTCAATAAGATAAGGATAAAGTTTAGGGTCATCTAGGGCTCTAACACCCTTTCTGCCGTATTTATCACGATATGCTGGACCATTGCCACGCCTTGTGGTTCCGATTTCTGTATCTTTGCCATCTTGTGCTCTGTGAAAGTCTGTAATGATGTGAGCATTATTAGCAACATGAACCAGTTTTTTTGCTGGAATACCTGCTGCTTCTAATTCTTCTAGTTCTTTTAGAAAAGTTTCTGTATGAACTACACAACCGGGACCAATAATAGATTTGATACCAAAAAAGACGCCACAAGGAATATGGTGGGTTACGAACTTTTGTCCGTTATGATAAATGGTATGACCAGCGTTACAGCCCCCATTATAGCGAATAACATGTGTATACTTTCGTTCTCTACATAAAGCATGCGCAATTTTACCTTTCCCGCAGTCTCCATACTGCAAATCTACAACTACATCAGCAATCATTTATTATCCTTTCGAGTGATTACATCATAAGAGTATCAAATTATTGACGTTCTTTTAATAGTCTTTTGGCTGCTTGTGGGTTTTTCATTGTTAAATTTAGGTCTTCTCTTAGCATTAGAAGTTGCTTTTCTAGTTTTCTAAATTTCCAGACTATTGCCACGGAAAAAACAATAAAAGCAATATCAACTACCATATTCATATTCATCCAATCAAAAAAGGTCATACTTTCTCCTCGATGTCAACATCGACATCTCCATCATCTTTTGTATTTGTTAGGTGATCCCAAGGCGCAGGTTTACTTGGGTCCATAAGATTTTGTACTGTAGCTAGTGGGTGATCATCAAAAGCAAGGTAATCTTCATCTTGTTGATTGCGAAAATAATCTTTGATTTCTTCAATTACTTCTTCTGTTACGCCACCAGCATGGCGTGCTGAGATAGAATCTTTTGCTTTCTTTTTAGAAGTGTGGCAGGAAGATTTTTCTCCTGTGTTCTTTTTTATGACAATGTAAGCACCTTTTTTGCCGCTTGATTGTTTGCATTTTCGTTTTCTAACTGAATAAGGCATTTACTTATCCCCCTTCTCTAAATAGTGGCGCCAAACCTTGTTTTCGTCAATCTTTCCACCTTTGAGGCTAAGAGACATCATACGATCGTAAGCCTCTATTTTGAGCGCAGATAGTTTATCCAAATAACCAGCATTACGAAGCATTTTAAATGCAAGATTTTCAGGAGAATAAAGACCTTGATCAGAAAGACCCATCTGTCTCATTCTTGATATTTTAACTTTCACCTTGTCAGAATATTCATAAACTTCTTTGAACTTTTCATCATGAAACATTTCAAAAAGATGTTCTATTTGTTGTGCTATAGCTTCTGCTTTTTTTTCTGTTGTTTCAATATCTATCTCTGGGTTTAGGTTTACGGGCTTAGCAAGCCATTTTTCAAGCTCTAATGACCATATTCCATTGGCTTCGTGCGGCTCTGTATAGTGTTGAAAGTAAAGTTCTACTTCTTTTCCATCAATAAGGATGTTGTGTTTCTTGTTCCAATTGATTCTTGTCTGATCTAACATTCTTTTGACCAAAGCAAAGTTTTTATCAATTTTTTCAAAGTCTAACATAATGTGTAAATCAATATCAGACATGTCATGCCAATTGTATGAAGCAATAGAGCCAGTTATAACAACATCTTCAACGTCAACATTGAGATCCAATGATTTTATAATATCATCAGCAATTTGCATCAATTTCCTAGCAACAATTGGATTTAGTTTGTTGTCTTTCCAAAATTTTGGATATAAAGTGTCTTTAGGGACCAAAAGACCAGAATATTCTTCTGGATCTAATTTAGAACTCCCTCTTCTAATAGAAAGTTTAATCATTTTTCATCTCCAAAGCTTTTAGAGCTATTTTCTCGAACTTTCCTTTTGGATCAAGGTCTTTTTTGGGAAAAAACCTGAATTGGGTATGTTCATGACTCAGCTTTATGGGCTTGTTGGGACATTCGCACCAATAAAAGTCAAGATTATCCATTTTATCAACAAAAGTACATTTTCCAACGTCTAAATCAGTTTCTTCTTTGACTTCTCGCTTCATTCCGATTTCAAAGTCTTCACCGACTTGGATGTGGCCTCCTGGAAGGTCCCATTCACCAGCAAACTTGTCTACATAGTCAGATCTTTTCAACATCAGTACGTGATCATCTCTATTGATGATTATTACTTTTGCTACTTTTGTAGAATCTTTTGGCACAATCTTTACTCTTATCATTTTGTCACTCCGGACTATAACTAACTAGTTTGTGATAGCATTATAGAACTTTTTTGCCTCTTCTAGCGTATGAACATTCTTGGTTTTATAATTTTTTTCTTGTAACGCTTGCTCTGCTATTTTAGCACGCTTGCCTGTAGAGCAATAAAGTACAAGCACCTTGTTTTTTGGTATCATTTGTTCCCAAAAGCCGCTTGAAAAGCCATATCCAACAGAAAGAACTTTTCTAAGGGGCATGTTAAAGGAATTTGGAATAAAATCTTGAATAAACTCCTCTTCTTCCCGGATATCAAGAAAAAAATACTCTTTTTTATTAGTATTCATGGCTCTATGTTATCTAAAATCTTTTTTGCATTATCATAAAGATACATAACTGGATATAGACCAGCTGTATGGATATTGTCCATCGTCTGCATGGCTTCGTTGACACCTGGAAGAGTTATTGTTAAAATTTTATTATCATAAGCATTTATCTCAGAACACAAAATGCCACAGTCCTGCAAAAGTTTGAAGTAATTTCCAACATCAAACAACACAAGCACCACACCAAATGGATGAAATGATTCTATCCAAATATCAACAAGGTCATCCATAGAGACGGAATAGACATCTTGATAAAATACTCCTGAATCTTCTAGTTTTCCTCTTCTTTTCATTTTGAATGTTTATCCGCTATTGTTTGAGATGCCCAAGCATCTGGCTTAAGACGATAATCAACACCAAAACCTTGAACGTATCCTTTTAGCATATCAGAATACCTAGAAGTGCCGTTATTAGCCCCAAATGGGCTTACATCAAGGTGTAGTTCGATGTTTTGTGGGTCGATCCCGTATTCATCCATAAAAAGACATGCAATTTCCACAGATCTTCTGGTTTCTTCTGTGATTCTTATTACAAGTTGGGAGTATTGAAGCTTTGGAAGAAAATCTTTAAAGAAAAAGTATCTTCCACCTTCTTCCCCACCGTGAAGACATACAGCAGAAGCAAAACAAACTTTGTCTCTAGAAATAAAAGAATCAGAGCCAATAAATATCTTAGCTCCTTTTTTGATGTATTCTCTAGTAAGACGAAGCATATCGTAAAAATCTATTTGTTTATCATTTCCACAAACCCAATCTTTTTTGACTATATGCTCCATTACCTTACCTTATCATACATCTAACTCTTTATCAAGTGTCTTTTTTTCCATTGCAGCTTTTAGTTGCTGCATGATTTCAACTCCGATTGATTTGTTTGAACCAGCCGTTTCTAAAACATCTCTGAAAAGATCTGTATCTTTTATCAAAATTTTAGCAACTTCAATAGCCATGTCTTCAGCGGTTCTTGGGTCTCCATCAATATTTTTCTTTTTGTTGTCACAAACACTATCGATTAGAGAGCTCCATTCTTGCATGTAGTCTTCATTAGGTTCTTCTTCAGAAGGTTCATTCAAGTGATATGGGTATTTTCCATATCCTTGTCCAGAGTTTTCATTTAGAACTTCTGCGACCAGTTGCCTTATGTCTTTTTTGTTCATTGTGTATACCTCATTTGTTGTTTCATCATTTGTATCAAATTCTGCTTCTATCACTTTTATAAATTTTTGTTGAATCAAATCATCGGTTCGGTCTTTTTTACTCTCTGCATTGAAGAAGTTTTCCACTTCTTTACTTGCTTTTATCTGGGAAGTAAACTTTTTCAATATTTCAGCGGCTTTTCTGCCGCTTGGAGATTCTAGAGACGAACTTTTTGAGAAAATTTGATAAAAATCTTCGAATATTTGATCAGAATCTATGAGTCGATTAGTCACCTGGCCCTTTTCATACTCACCAAGTGTTATTTTTTTAGCAAACTTTTGTGATGCGGGGATTATAACTTTTCTTGCTATTCTCTTATCACTATCTTGAATAAAATCCATAGTTTCATACGCAGCGTAACCAAGACCTCCAACTTTAGTCATAAAAAACAGTTTTCTAGCGGTATCTTCAAAAGAACTTGTTCTTAGAATTTCGTTGAAAGTAGGTAACTTGTTTCTTAAAATATTTTGAAACCTAATCAATTTTGAGGACTCTGCTGTTTGTAAAAATTCTTTTTTTAGATTAGTTTTAGAATTTTCTCCAAAAGCCTTGGCAATACTTTTCTCTTGGTCTAAAACATTTTGTATCTGTGTTAGTTGTGTTGTAAGCTGTTTTTCATCTGCTGAAGCTTTTGAAAGTTTTTCAAAATAATCAACTGCGGCTGATTTACTTCTATCTTTTATTATGTTATTTTTAATAAGGTCTTCAACGTATTGCTCCGGCCTCTGTCGCTGCTTTAGAAATTTATTACTAACGTCATCGCTTATGTTGATCTTTTTCTTTAGCTTTTTTATATCTAACAATTGCGTATATAAATCTTCGATTTGACGACCTTGTTTAGAAATTAGATCATCAAACATCGACCCAGTTTCTTTGAAAAAAGTATTTCGCAATGCAGCCGGCGAAATATCACCTTGTCGACCAAGAATATTTACAATTCTCTTTAAATTTTGGCCCTGAGACGTTGACATAGCGTCACCAGCTTCTTTTTGGTATCTATTTGCGACGTCCGCAACAGTATCGTTAGATACAGCACGCAATTGTCTTTGAAGGGTTGTGACGTCAAGGGTAACTTCGCCATTTACTGCTTTCTTTTTGTAAATTTTCTGCATATCTGCAGGCAAATCAGACAACTTTATCTTTACTTCTGGAAAAATTCTTGTTATTTTTATAACTGGTTTTCCATCTACTATTCTTGTTGTCAATTTTACTGCATCATCAATTTTTCCTGCTCTTTTTGCAGCCATAAATAAAGGAATTTGGTCTGTCTTGGTTGTTATTTTAGATACTCTTTTCTTTAGTGCCTGACCAAGATAACTTGAAAAGGTCTGACCAAAGAGAACGTTGTCCACACCCCTTGAAAGTGCTTTGGTCCCCCTAAGTGCGGGCATAGCACCCTTTCTTATTGTGTAGGTAAGCGCTGTGGATCCAAGTATTGCGGCACTTGCACAAGACAAATTTCCTTTGTTGATATCTGTCCATGCCGAAATATCGTCCACTAATTTGTCCAGAGCTTTCATTGCATCTGGAAACATGAATTTATCATAGTCTTTGTTTAGTTCAGAAACTTTATTAAATCCTTTTACGCCTTTCTCAAAAGTAGAGCCTTCTTCTCTAAAAAACCAATATAGTCCTGCAGCTGCAGCTAAAGATCCAATTGTTCCAAGGGCCCCGATGGTTTTAGCTGTAGCTTTTGCAGCCCCAAGGCCAACTTTTGCAACACCCTTTGCTCCCAATAGTGCGGTCTTTGCAACGCCATTATAGTGTATAGAAATTTGCCCACCAGCCCCTAAAATTATTCCACCTATAGAAGCCACAGGGTGATCGTCAAAACACCTTGACATTTCATCCCATGAAGACAAGACCTGTACAGTATCATCAAATAATTCTTCAAGACCTTCAAGATCAAAATCATAACCTGGCTTATCCACAACTTTCTTGTCATCAGACTCATCTTCTGGGGAGGATTTTATTTTTTCTGGTCTGTCTGGCCCTTCGTAATCTGTTATATCTACACACTTCTTTGTGATAGGGTTATATCCAAATATTTTTCCAGAAGATTCAGGGCAACCATACATGCCCTCTTCGTTCAATAACATAGACTCTGTAACTAAATCGCTGAGTTTTCTTTTGTTTATAATGTTGACCAAGTTGTAATCCTCTATAGTAATTATATTTATAGAACTATAAGTGCTCTGTTTAGAATATATGTTGCATACGAGCGCCTTAGAGCCGTTTCCCCGTCATCGGCGATAACAGGTATCGTTTTATCTAGAATTTTTTTCAGTTCGCCAAGATTATTTGAATAAATATTGATACCATTAATTTTGTCTGGTTCTGTATCTCGGAATTCTGATAGTTTATCGAGCAATACACCTAAAGACTCTCTTATATTGTTCATTGCATCTGTGAACTTTTTTAGCTCTGAACCGTTCTGGTGATCTTGCTTATAAAAACTTGTGCTTCCGCCAAAATTTACAGAAGCTCTATTTCTTCCTGGCTCAAAGCCAAATGAAACGCTACTTTCTGGTATATTTCCAATTCTCATTGTATTGACCTTAGAAAAGAAGATAGGTCTATGAAAATAAGCAATTTTTTTATTGGCTAGTTCCATCTTTTCTTTGTCTCCTTTGGCAGCTTCTATTTCTCGAAAAAATTCGTTTTTGATCACTGGAAGCTCTCTTTTGTGTAGACTCTTTAGGTAATCATCAGCAATCTTCTTATATGAAGAAAGATCTGTTCTGTCTGCCATGTCAGATGTAACTTGAAGTTCTCCTTCTTTTCCTCTAAGGTTCGATGCCTGAGTATCTAATATTCGATAAACAAAAGAAGCCAAAGTTTCATAAGAGTCTATTTCTTTTGCCAGCGCAACAAGATCAGCTGAGCTAATTGAATTGCTCTCTCCTGGTTTCGTGGACCCCGTTGTGTCTTGGTCAGCGGCACCAGAAGCAAACACACCACCATCGCCGCCTGCTATTGCGTTCTTAATGAGACTGTAATATTCTGAATCTTTTGTGCCAAAAGCATCCTGCCCAGCGTTTTTTAGGTTATTGTTTATAAATTTCTTGGCACCACCATGTCCTAGAAGATGCGCAACTGCCATTATACCTAGTTTAGTTGCAGGGTTTTGCTTTAGTTGTTCCCACTTTTCCGTGTGTTTACCAGGATCATTTAGATAATCCATATTTTTAGCAGTCATTTTACCAAAAGCTTCTTCTTGCACTGCAGGATTTTCTCTAAAATACTTTCTTGCAACTTCAGAGTTCCAATCGCTTGCACCCGAGGGAAGTTTGATCCCAGAGTCTATTTTTGCTAGACTGCCCATTTGGTAAAATCCATCATACTTACCGCCGGCTCCACCCTTTATATTATATCTTTGACCAGACTCTCTTTGTCCCAAAGTCGTGCGATATAAATCATACTGCGCCCTCGTAATGCCTAGTTTTGACGTCACAAGACTGTACGGCACACCTTCAGAAGTAGCCTTAGAGGGGACACTTGCTGGTTTTACGGCTTGTGCTTGTGTTTGTGGCGCAGCATCTTTACTCACAGTTAAACCACTCATTGCATCTTTGAACAGTCTTTGAGCACCAGCAGCCGTGTAGTGCACTCCATCATGCCTTGTTGGGCCTCCATCTTGCGTAGTTGGGTTTGGTACGATCTTTACGACACTATCCGCCAAATCATAGACGCCTGGTCTTATTAGGTCTGCGTTCCTCTTGTAGCTCCCCTTATCTGCTCTTGGTTCAATTATTCTTATGTCTTTTACCCCTCTTTCTTTGAGAGCAGATATGATTGACTTAAAATTATTGATTGATGTCCCCTTCCGAGAAACACTCGGGGGATCGTTATATCCCATAGATATTATAGCGACCTTGGGTACATAAGATTCGTCACGAGCCAGAAGACTGACTAAACTATTCTTTATGTAAGTGGTTCCTGCTCCACCGTGGGAAGCATGCTCGCTCCACCCTGGAAAAACAACCCCTCCACCTGCCGCCTTAGCTGCTGCTAGAGCTTTATTGTGATTTCCACCAAAATCTTTAGGATCATACATTGTACCATCTTTACCATAGTATCCAACTTTACGGCTTTCTTTTTTGCCTCTTTGTAGAATTTTATTAGAATCAACAATGTTGTTTGAAGTACTGTCACCAATTATTAGTATTTCAGGGCCAGATACATTGCTAACATCTTTTCCTTGTGCAACCTCTCTATCACTAGTTGGTTTGTCAGCAGGAGTAGGCGTTTGTGTTGTTTGTGTTGGCTTTGCAGTAGAAACATCTTTAGTTTGTATGTAAGAATTTATAAATTTAGAAAAATCATCAAACTTATTTTTATCAATATCCTTTGGTGCGCTTGCCATGGCCGCAACAGGAGTTATATTTATTTCTTTTCCTTTGCTCTTTACGAGAGCGACCATCTTGTCGATATTTGCTTTTGTTTTTTCTGGAGAAAAGTCTTTATTTCCTTTTGCAAATTCAATTGCGTCTTTATATCCGACATTAACATAAATTGTGTCTGGATCTTGTGATTCTTGTATTTTTGATAAGGCAGTTTCAAGATCTCTTAGGATTTCATCGCTAGTTTTTTCATTTGATCCAAAAGAGGTCTGTGGCTCTGCTACATCTGTAGGAGTATCGATTGTTGGAGCCTGAGTTGTTGCAGCTTGAGTTGCTTGGCTTTCATCTGATGATATAAAGCTAGGCTTTTCGATTCCTATGTTGTTCTTTATCCGCCCCAGATCAGAGAGGCCTTGATTTAATTCTGAGGTCTTTGATTGTAATTCTTGTGTTTTCTTTTTGAGTTGCGAATATGAGTATTCTAATTCTTCGGTAAGAGCGCTCACATCTGCAATAAACTTCCTGTGTGCTTCAAGATTTGGAGGATTTTGTTTGAAAGAGTCTATTATAATATTTCTTCTTATTTCTTTTTCTTCTTCAACTAGCCCAGCATATTGCACACCACACTCTTTTAGTAATCCTCCAAACTCAGCATAAGACGCAGTTTCAATTGCATCAAACGTTTCTAGTAGATCTTTTTCTAGTTTAGCTTTTAGTATGAGAAACTGCTTTTTGTCTTCAATCTTTTGAGAGTTATCTTGTGTCTCTTTCTCACCTTCCTCACCAGAGGCTACTGCTGCTTTTACAGTATCGCCCAACATACTAAAGACTTCGATGGTGTCACTATCACTTGGCAGGGCGTCTTTATCAATTTTTTGATTTTTTATAAGATTCTCATATTGAACAAATAGCTTTTGATATTTTCCAAGTTGAAAATTCATTTTATCAGTGACTAATCCCATAGTCATAGAAGTTTCAGCTAAAAACCTCGGCAAGGCAAAAGCTACCTTAGTTGCCAATTTCGCACTACCAGTACTCACCTTTGCAGCTGTTTGCAGAATAGAACTTTCAACTTTAGCAAGAATTCTTTTTTCCAAGCCGCCTATTAGAGCAAGCGCAGCTTTTCTAGGCATACCAGTCACTTGAGCGGCCTTAGCTATACCTCTTGCTAAAGCACCTCTTGCGCCAACTTTGACTTCTGCCTTCGTTCCGGCACTAGCAGCACCACCAGTTGTAACAAGCAGGGCTAGGGAACCTATAACGTCTGCATAAGCGGCAAAAGTTGGGGTTTCTTTTATTTTCTTTTGATAGGTAGCGGCATTGATCATATTTAAAAGTTTGCCGCCCTTCTGGTTTGACCTAACATAGTTATATATGTCTACAAAAGAGCGAATCTTCGGTCCGAAATAGATATCCCCAATTCCCTGCATCACAAGACCTTCTAGGTACTTTTCAATTTCCGGAACGCTTCGAGGAGTAGATAAAAACTTTCTCATGTTTTTGGCTTTGTTTTCTAGACCTGCTTTTGTAGTTTGCAAGTGTCGACCAGCATTTGCTGCTTCAGTATCAACATTTACGCCAATAACCTTAAGAAAGGCCCACCCTCCGGCTTCGGGGTCGTCTAATCCATAACGTTCTTCAACTTCTTCTACTTTTTCAATAAACTCTTCGACGAGTTGTTCTAAACTCTCTTCTCCAAACCCCAAAGTAGTACCTTTGGCTTTTAGATTTACTTTTGAAAACTTTTGGGCATAAAACTTTATTACTTTATAGAAAGATTCAAATATTTCTTCCCTAAATTTTACTGACCCTACGTATCCAAATTCTCCTGCTTTTACCGGCTCTAAAAACCGAAAAATGTATTTTTCTGGGGATTTTAGTTTTGCAAAACTCGCTGCTTCAAGATATTGCGAACCGGCAGATGATCCCCATGTATATTTTCGACCCAAGTCCTTGGCTATAATCTTGTATGATTCTGGAGAACCAAAAAAGAGGGAAAACAACATTTGCCAAGACCAAAACCCTGGATCTTCATTTACAGGCACACATCCAGTTTGTTGCTCTTGTTCTTGTTCTGTTAGGGCTAATTTGACTTGTTCTTCAAGGAATTTTCGATTGACTTTTTTCATAAAATAAACCTATAATGTGTATTATACAATATAAGTAGTTTGTTTTGTAGGATTACTTCCAGAGCTTTGACCATTTGTCAAAGTCTATATTATAAGATTTATTTTCTTTAAGTTGGAAGTTTTGTGGACCGGTTACATCCTGCCCAAATAGTCCACTACCTCGTTTTGGTCTAGTTAGAACACTTGGGTCAATAGTGCTGCCCGCATCTTGGACGCTCTTTATTCCGGGAAGCTCAAGAGCCATTCTTATTATTTGAAGTAGCTTTTCTTCTTCAATACCCATTGCATTACTAAGTCTCAGTCTATCTTGCACCAGCGCTTGCAAATACCCCATAAGTATTCCTGCCAATTCTTTACTATCGGTAGATTTTGCAAGAGAGATTGGTTCACCAGTAGCCGGCTCTCTTCCAGACAATACATACCCACCTTGGGCACCAGAAAGCCTAGGTGTTACGCTTTTCACTGTTCTTGCACTTGTCTCTCTTGATAATTGATTTTGAACGTACATGTATACACGGACAGCTTTGGCTGGACTTTGCATAAGCTCGATTATTGTTTTATCATAGTCAGCCCCTAAAACACTGGCTCCTGCAGCGCTGGCTCCTGCAGCACTGGCTCCTGTTGCTCCTGGCCCTTTTGCGCCTTTTGAGGTCATAGCAGCCCAAGTTTTTGGACCAACAATTCCATCAACCTTTAAGCCATTATTTGCTTGAAATTCTCTAACTGCTTGTACAGTTTCGCCACCGTAATCACCATCTACACCAAACCTTGGTAAGGAGTATCCTAATTCTTCTAGTTTTTTCTGGAATTGTTTTACTGATTCTCTTGATCCACTGCCTATGGTATTTGATGCAATTCTAGTTCTTTTTTGTTTGTGTGACTCTACAGTTTTCTTAATTTGCTGTATTGCCTTTTTCTTTGTATTGGGGTCTACTTCTGGGTCTTTTGTTATTGTTTTTATAGCTTCTTTAGGGTCTACAACAACTCCAGCTTCAACTTCTTCAACTGGGACTTTTTCCCCTGTAAGGTAGGACCACAATACAGCAATCCCGCCTAGAGCAGCTGCCCCTTGAGCTGTTCTTTTTAAAGCTGTGTTTACAAATGCATTCACAGCATCTCCGGCCTCTGCACCCATTTGTCCAAAAGCGTCCTCAAGCGTTTTTTGTCCCTTTGCTGAGACTTGTGTCGCTGCGCCCGATACATTATCAGCAGCTTTAGTGGCTCTTTGCGCTTTGGCAGCCATGCTTTTCTTAGCTCCCATAGCTGCTTGACCAATGTTACGCTTTACGTTCCCGTCTGAAAACAAATCTGAAACTGCCTTATTGAAAAGTTCTTCTCTTCGAGCCATTTTTTCTGCAGCCGTACCACCCAAATTATTTGCTTCCCTTGCTGCCGCATTTTTCAATACATTTACAAGATCAGGAGCTACGCCCTCCAGAGCCCGAGTTCCAACCTTTGCTGTCATTTGTGGATTTGCCATAAATATTTGTGCTAAATCTAACTCATCTACACTTTTGCCTGACTTTGCTAGTGCTTGTGCAATCTGAGGGTTAGATTCCATTGCGTCGACCATTATTTTTCGAAACTCCGGACTAGCAAAAAAGTCTTTTGCTGCTTCAAGTGTAGTTATTTTGGAGAGTTTCCCGGCAGCTTTCTCCAAGCTTGCTCCGAATAAAGACTTTAGCATCGCCGCACTTTCTTGCAGCAGCTTTTTGTACTCTTCTTTGATGATTTTTTTTAGTTGAGGGTCGGTAAAGTTCATAAAATGCAGCTCCTAAAGTAAAAAATATACTTATAACTAGTTTTGTGCTTTAGAATCGGATAAATTTTGATTTATACTTGCAATCAAAATGGTCAAAATGGCAAAATTACACATTTTGAGGATTTATTGAGAGTCAGGAGTCTTGAGAAGCATTTTAAAGTTACTTTTTTGTTCTAATTCTTCAATTTTTTCCAAAACTTCATAATAATGTTCTTCGTCAAGCTCATTCGCTAGTTCCATGAGGGCCCATTGAGCATCTTTTGAGGTTAATTTGTTTTTTTCGATGTCCAAACAGATAATACACATGATTTTTAGTAGTTTCCACCCTCACCAGGAGCATAACCTGGGTTGTCTTGTTGATCTGAAGGCATTAGTTCGTCTTCATCATCATCCTTAAACACATTTAGGATGTCAAACATCTGCAACATGTCTTCTTCCGTTGCTTCGATACCTTGCGAGCCACCCATTTGTGCATGCGCATCACCAAAAGCTCTATTTAGCATAACTTTTAGTTCACCAATGTCGAGATCAGTGTTCTCATCATCAACAATATCTTGCAAATTCTCAAATTCGTTGTCATACATGTCCAAAACTTCTTGTCGAACCGCTTCTACAGCTGCAGCTAAAGCATTTTTTGTAATTTCTTTTTGTTTTCCAACCTTTGCTATTTGCTTTTCAACACCAGCTTCAGCATCTTCTTTGCTACCACCCCAGTACCATGATTCTTTTTGCATGTTTTTCTTGAAATTTTCCATTATAAGTTTCATATTTTTCATTTTTTCTCTCCAAATGCTTCGTTTAAGATGAAATAAATATCACCGGCACCATAAAAAGGACCAGTTGCGGTTTCCCCGTCGTCCAAGCTAACATACATACCAGGAACACCAGTCAATTTTAAGTCTCTTGCTATATCACGGACCCAAGGATCATCAACATTCATAACCAAAACCTTGTCACGCCACTTTTCACCCTCAAGAAGGTCCATTAGGATCTTGCAGTTATCACACCAAGTAGAAGCAAAAATGGTAAAGTCAACTGGATTACCATCTCCAATAGTATTTCTTAGTTCTTGACGTGTGTTAAAGAGAGGATGAGAGACAGATTCGACTTTTCCTTCGTATTCTACCACAAGTTCCGCAGAAGTTTTATGCTGTGGACCACAAGAAAGCAGAAAAAACAAGGGAAATAACCATTTCATCCGATGTTCATTCCTCGAATCATTGCTGGTAGGTTGTTTTTAATCTGTTCAAGTGCAGCAAGAGCCACTTCACGAGTTTTGAGCGGTGAGTCGTCGTCCAGTTTATTAAAAGCAGCGTTGATTTCATCAACAACAATGTCTGCGATATCATTTATTTGTTGTTCTTGACCAGAAAGGGTTTGTTCTTTGATATAGTTTTCCAAAATTTTGTTCATAATTCCTCTTTTCTCCAAAAGCGCCAATTTTTTGCGCCCTATTTTTTACGCTAACAACATACTAAATAGCATAACACTCCAAGTAATACAAAAAAACTCGTTACAACCAAGAACTCGCCTTCTAGCTGGCTATTTTACTTGTTACCTTGGCGTGACTTTTTACGGTGCTCACTAAAGATTTGTGATTTTGACTCAAGTTCGTTTTGAAAAGCTAGGCTCCAACGAACTATATCGCTTACATAGAACGTTGTTACATTGTTTACAACAGTGAAATCTATCTTTTCCAGTTCAACTAAGCAATTTGCAAGATCTCGGGAAATGTTATATTGAGATAAATCACCTATCTTTATGTGTGGTCGACGAAGAAGGTCCGGGATTACAAAAGTTTTCAAGCTACGACGGATATCTGATGGCTTTAGGTGGGTTCCATAACGACTAAACAGTTCCATAAATTGAGGATTTTTTGAATGATCTTCTCCAATAAAGTTTGGATTATTATATAGCGCTCGGTCAGTGTCGATATTTTTTTGTTTTGAGTACACTTCCACTTGGCGTCGAAGCCCGTAGCCAAGCTCATCTATTTCTTCTTCGTCCCAAAGTGCTTTTTCTTCAGCTTTCTTGAGATATTTTGATTGGATAAATTGTTTTTTTTCTTTAAAGGATTTGAACAATTTATCAGAGGCTATTAGATTACAGTCTATACAACAAGGAACTGTTTGTGATTTTATTTTACAACCTTTGCTAGCAAGAAATTCCATAGCCGAAATCGGCACTACGTGATCTCCTTGTAGTTTATTGTCGACCCATTCCCCACAATAAGCACATGTATTGCATGTATCGAAAGATTCATACAATACAGCTTTGGTATATCTTCCCCTATAAATATATTCTCGCTCTTTACGTCTTTGATGTGATATTCTTGAATAAGCCATTTCTTTATTATATCAAAAACAAAAAATTTATAAATGTTTTTTGAATAGCTTTAGATTACTTTATAGCATCCAATCGGTTGATATAGTTTCTCATATAATGATCTTCAACAGATTCGTTTAGCAAATTAGACCAAGTGCCCGATACAAGCACACGATTGGCGTCATGTTTGGATAACCAAAGCCAATGACCGCCCTTATGAAGAATGATTTCTTCACCAACATGCCGATACTGCCCGCCAATAAAAGAAAGCAAGGTTAACGGCGGAACAAGGGGAACAATATCTTTATTATCGACAACTCTTATAAGGGGTAGATCCCAGAACTTCTTACATCCCGATTCATTTGTAACCTTTGGTTGGCCAAATGTAATAACCTTGGCCAACTTTTGTTCTTCAACTTGATAATACATCCCTAAAATTGCCGCTGCTGCACCACCAAGAGAGTGTCCTGTAACCCTAATAGTATAGTGTGGTATTATTCTGGGAGTAAATTGTTCCCACGCAGCATGGGCAAGGTCGTGAAAGCCTTTATGAACATGAATCTTAAGCTTGGAGTCGGTTACTTTTAGGTATTCAGCATCCATAATAGCATTGTGTTTATTGGCAGTGCCCCTTATAGCAAGCCAGTGTTCTTGCTTAATGTGGTTTGTAAGCATGATAATACGTGATTGTTGTTTTGGTAGGACATAAGTCCATGCTCCCGGCAGTTCCCGCTCGATGGTTTCTTCATCTTTATAAGTTAGATCAGCTAACTTGGCAGCAAATTTTATTTCTTCCCATTGTTGTTCGCTAACTCGTTGGTCTTTTTTGGCGTATTTGTTGATGATTGCTGGTCCGCAGGACCAACACGCCGCTATTAGTGTAGCAATAGCAGCTATTAGTGTTGTTATTTTCTTCATTTTTTCTCCTCGACAGCCGCAGGCATGGGCTTTTCTATTCTTAAGTTATATAGATCTGTATTTGGAACTATTAGTTTTCTATTTGTATCAAGTAAGTGAAACACTGTTTTGGTTGGTGTTTGTCTTATTATTCTTGCTCGCTGCTTTCCTCCAATGTAAACAATATCATCTACATCAAAATCATGCCCAAACATAAAGGTTGTTCCTGCAAGTACGTTTGAAGCAAAGTCTTTAAACGATAAAACAGCTATGGCTGCTAATAACATCCACCCATAATGTCCTATAAGGCTACTAAATACTGCTTCTGTAGCGTAGATTATCTGTTCTGGGTTTGACATTAGGTTTGGTTCCATTATTTTGTCCCTCCTCCAATGTAAGTAGGTTTGAAAAATGGGGAAATTTTTTTGGGTGTTTTTTTAGGGGGGTGGTTTTTACTCGTCTGGATTGCCTGATGGGATGTTGAGTTTGTCCATTTCCGCTTCGATACGCTTTACTTCTTCTTTATTCCCTGCTTTCTCGGCAGCTTCTAATTCTTTTTCAAGCTCCGCATATTTATCCATTAGGTCTGCACCGCTTTGTTCTGTTACGTAGCTGTTGAATCTTTCCATTATTAGTTTCATGTTTGACATTGTGTGTGTCTCCTTTTCTGTATAGTGTAATTATCACTTAAAAACCGAAATCTCGGAAAATTTCCTAGCCGTTGCACGTGTATCTGGCCGCCCACATCCACCTACATGTCGTATAGGACTTACATTCGGCTACGTGTACGGGGGGAGGGGGGGTAGTAGCACCCTCACTCACATGTATGTTGTTTGTTTGCTTTTGGTTTCATTTGATTACTTTTGATTACTTTGTCCTACAATGTGTGAAGCTTACCTACACTGTGTGTGGCTGTAGGTATAAGAATACATTGTGCTCTGGTGTAGTCCATCTTCACACATTGTAGACGAAGTGCCTACGATGTAATCGAGGTACCCACAATGTAATCGAGGTGCCCACAGTGTCGTCGAAGAACCTACGGTTCCCTACGATGTGTGCGAGGCGCCTACGATGTGAGCAATGTCCTACCTGTAAGACTGGGTAAGTTGTTGTAGTTTGTGTCCGCACCTTTCACCACCTCGAAAAAAAAGTGAAAAAAAATAAAAAAACTTTCTGCCTACATGTAGGTATATGTCGTTTTCGTGTAGGTATGTGTAGGTATAGCGTTCACCTTTCTTTACTATTCCCGACCTGTGGGTGCTGTAAGTATGCGGAATTATTGATGTTCTTACGGTCACAAAATGGATTTGGTGGTCGAGGAGATTTCCTCAATGATTACGAGGGGTTACGAGGGCGATTTGAGGTTCTCCCCCGAAAATGTTATAATAAGACATAAGCAAGAGGGACAGGACGAAAAAAAAAGATAAAAAAAGTGAAAAAAGTTCTTGACACCTTGTATCCCATTTGTTATAATGGGGCATAACTTGAGCGGTTCGAATGGGTCGAGTCGTTCAGCATAACCGACCTACGGGTCAAAAAAATGAAGGAGCCTATCATGGCATTGAAGATTCAAAAATCAAACATCGTAAACCTTGCACTTGCTATCTCTAACGAGGATGGAAAGGCTGGTATGACCATTGACCAGACCATTCTCAATGGCAAGTCTGCGGCGGTATCCTTCCGCCTTGTCACCGGTGCAAAGAAGTCCGGAGCTGTCAAGCTCGACCGTCAAGCATGCACCGACCTGTTAGAGGCATTGCAAGAAATCCTTGCGACTGAATCTCACTAAGTGTTAGTGGACCTAGGGCAAGTCCAAAAACTGCCCTAACTTATTGATTTTATTAACTTATTTATAGGATACTGAATTTGAAAACAAAGATAAACGGAAAATACATTGACCCTATGGTCCCCGCAATTGCTTATCAGCTAGCGCATGGCGCTCGCTCTGTGTGGGCTGTACCTCAGCCAACGCTAGAGCAGCTCCAAAACCGAGCGCATGACAGGTTCTATCGTGATGCTGCGGCCTTCTGTAGCCGATGGGGGTCTGCAAAATGAGAGCATCACAACCTATTCAAGGCGCAAAGCCTTATTGCCAGTGCTGGTACTCTAACGGCATCAACCATAATTGGACCGCTGAGGAGCGCAAGTCGTGGTCGTTTGCCATAGAGCGAGCCCAAAAGATTGGCTGTCACCGAGCTGCTCGGGACTTTCAACTTCGGCTGGATCCTTGTCCACAGGTCAGGAGGTCCACCGATGGCTAGAGTGCGCACAAGCTGGTCCAAAACCAAGCGTAAATAAACTAACACCTACATGATCCCACCTAACCCCCTAGCGGATGCCAGTCTGCAGGGGGTTCTTGCGTTCCCCGCACCTACATTTCCCTACTTATCCTACCTTTCCCTACCTTCAAAAATTGCCGTTTAAACGCTCTGAGTTTAGATCGCCCTAGAGCGAGATAGAATGATTGACTGAGTCCCCACCATCTACTCAATCCGCTGCACGTATCGTCCTATCCACTGTGCAGGCCCGTTAGAAAAGTAACGCTATCCGATGCCTTGGCAGTTGAAAAACCACCACCACTTCGTCCATGTTTCGGGCGAAGGGATGATGTGTGCGTAATATAACGCCATTTTCGGTGTCATTTCCAAGCATGTTATCATAATAACGGTCCTTTTCGTTAGTATATTGACTATGTACTAGAGACACCCACCGCTTCCCACTCATTGACACCAAAATCCACAAGCTCACACTAAGCTATTGGACCTTATAGGTTTTTCTACAGGGTAGTGATTACCTCTATACACTTTCTTTATTTTCTACGTGTTGTTTTTCTAACGCTTTTTTGTTTTGTTCCAGCTAGTTGCAACACGTGTCTTTTTAGCTGATACTTTTCTAACACTTACCATTATCCATCACCTCGACCGATAAGTGTAATTTGAGAACCAAAGTATTCTAAGTCTTTTGTCTCACACCATTGCTGGTCACCATTAGACCACTGGATAAGTGTTTCCTTTCCTCCTCGTCTCTGCTCAATAGCTAGACCGTTTACGTGCTTGTTTGATGTTGCTGCTTTTGACTGAATAAACATATTTATAATCCTTTTTATTTTTGTTCTCGCAAAGTGTGATAGCATAACGGGGTTGTTTTTGAAGGCTAGGCACAACCCCATAAGCCTAGTGAAAGGTTATTTATTCTTCAATGGCGAGCACTTCTTGGACCGCTTGTAGAAGGTCGGCTAAGGCTTGCTTATCCAACTTGATTGCTGCGGACTTCTTGGTCCCGCTTACAAGCCGAACAGCTACACCCTCACTGACACCGTTAACAAGGGTCTGGTCAATAATGATACCGCTCGCCTTGACCTTGCTGTCTTGGCTTGGTGCGTTCATAATGGTGAAACCAAGGTTTTGAATGTTGCTTACTACTTTCTTCATAATTTTGTCTCCTAGACTTTTGTGTTTTATAAAGAATGAAAGCCCATCCCTCATTCTTTATACTAGTATTATCTCAAATGTTGACCTGAAAGTCAACAACTTTTTTCACTTTTTGTGTCGATTTATTTGAACTTA
>Ga0070749_10000522_pt1 | contig 25829 bp, 26 predicted proteins | sample VirMetDEL_Nov_18_FD_75180 | JGI IMG/M metagenome (GOLD analysis project Ga0070749, IMG submission 75180) | Aqueous microbial communities from the Delaware River and Bay under freshwater to marine salinity gradient to study organic matter... | ecosystem: Environmental > Aquatic > Marine >...
ACCGTGTTCAAATCCACCACCCCAAGATTTTTTCCAATCTGAATTTAGTATTCCTAATACTTTAATGATTGGCGTGTCTTGTAGTTCATCTTTTTCATGGTCTGTATGTAGATTATCTTCTCTATGTTCATCTTTCATAGAGATACCGCAAAACAAAAGGTCTAGGGGAACATTCACATTTTGTTTTTTTGCAGTTTCATGAATCATCATTAATAAACTCATAGACACGCCGCCCAAAAATTTATCATGCATTGTGTTACCTTGTATAACATTTATCTTTGCATGTTTATCTTCAAATGGTTTACCCATTGGATAATTAAAGTTCCATTTATCAGATTTTGTAATTTGATGTTTAAAGAAATCTAAAAATAAAGGTGAACAACAATTCTTAACTATCGTTGCCATACTTAAACTCTTTTAATGCAACTTCTTCTAATTTTTCCATAACCTCTTTTGTGAAATATTTTTCTGGGTCATTGTTAATTGTTTTGGCATATTGTTTACTACCATCTGGTAATTCAATACGAGTGGATACTTGTTTGAAGATTCCATATTGTACAGCCAAGTCAAGTAATCCATAATACTTATCAAGTCCTTTATCATAAGTTAATAATACATCAACCATTTTATTTTCCATAGTTAATCTTGACTTATGGTTTTTACAATGAATGATATTACCTATGACTTCTGTACCATCTTTAAATTTTTTCTTTGAAAGATAGATGATACTTGAAGCAGCATATTTTAATCCACTACCACCACCCATTTCTTTTTGAGGGAACATTGAACCAATCACATCATATGTATGATTCGTTACAACCATTGGTACTTTTGCTTTTCCAAGTTTTAAAGTTAAAACTCTAAATGCAGCTTTGAGTATTTGTGCTCTTGACATATCTCTAGTTTCTTTTCCTGCCTCTGTATCTTCTACTTCTTTTGTAGTTGATAACATACCAAGAGAATCTAAACATATAAAGAGTGGTCTTCGTATATCTACATCTTGTTGCATGTATCTATCTAATACTTTTAATGCTTGATGTCTAAACTCTTGTACAGTTGTCACTGGCATTATCACCATTCTATTTGCATCTATACCTCTATCAACAACCATCTGTTTTGTGATTGCACTTTCTGATTCAAAGTATACAACACCAGAGTTTGGATTTTGGTCTAGAAAGTTTTTGACCATGCCCATGAGAAAGAAAGTTTTACCTGTTGCACTTTCTCCTGCCAGAGCAGTTATTTTATTTTGTGGAAGTCCACCATAAAGTGAACCAGAGATGAGAGCATTAAATATATGAGAACCTGTATCTATAAAGTTCTCTACATCTCCAGCCTCTACGCCATCTGAAACTATTCCTGCATATTCGTTACCCGTTTCTTTGATAACATCTTTTAAAAAGTCATTCATTTTTTTTCCCCTACTTAATTGCAATTGCACCAACGAACATATGATTACGCCAGAATGGTTGAGCAGTTTTAAATCCAGCACATTCTAACATACCTTCTAACTCTTTCCAAGTATTAGGTTTTAACATGTTCCTTAATGTTTTTTCTTTTTCTAAAATATCTGATGCTTCGAAATGTTTTCTTTTATAATCATAAAAATTAAAAGTTATCATTTCTTGTAATCTTGAATCATCACAAACTGTTTTTTCTGCAAAGATAAAAGCACCACCATGATTTAGTCCATTGTATATATTTTGTAATACATTAAATCTATCTTTTCTAGGCATAAATTGTAATGTAAATATTGATGTCACTAAACTACAATTTTCAAATTTGTAATTACGAACATCTTTCTTTTCAAAATTAACATTTGCCCAATCATATTCTTTTTTAATTCTTTCATGTCTTGCGTCAAGTTCTGTGAAGAAACTAGGAGCAAGTTCTATACCAACATAATTAGCATACTTACAAAATGATTGATTACCTTTTACAAAGGCCTCTGTTAATTTTCCTGTAGAACAACCGATATCAATTACATTCGTTTCATCTTCTACAAAGTTTCTAGATAAACTAATTACATCTTCTAGTAAGTTTGTATATCCACGAATTGAATGTTCAATATGGTCATCAAAACCTTCTTCTCTTTGAGCGAAGGTAAAGTCATAATTTTTAGACATAATTAATACTCCAATTTATGTGCCAGTATATCTGGTTCAACAAGTTTTGTCAACACTTTTATTGTATGGTTCTATCACATTCTTATAGACAGCTTCAGCAATGGCCTTCATCATTAATGATGGTACCATTCTTCCACATCTCTCTATCTTTTGTGACATAGAACCAGTTACTTTAAAATCATCTGGTAAAGCCATTATACGCTTTATCTCATTAATTGTTAATCTTCTTTTTTCTATAAAATGACATACATCTGCATTTGTTGTAATTGTGGGTGCTGGATGGTGTCTAGACATTTTCTTAACATTGAAATGCCATCCTTTTGGATGAAAGTCATTTCCACCTAATACTTTGTCTGGGTCATCTGGCATCAGAGATGCCGTATCTTTATAGTGTGCAGAATTTAACCAAGTGTCTGTACACCATTTAACTTCTTCTTTATCTAATTCTAAATCCTCTAGTGCCTCTCCTGCTGTTACTACTTCTTTATTCTCTTGTGGAAAGATACTAGCAATGTTCATAAATGTTAATCCTATGGCCTCTGTGACATCCTCACGGACTGCTATGAAGATAACTCGCCTTCTAGACTGTGGTACTCCAAAATGTGATGCATTCAAAATCTTATATGATACATCATAACCAATTTTTTCAAATGTATTTACAATCTCATTTAATTTTAGCTTGGCTTCTCCCGCCAATAAGCCTGCAACATTTTCTCCTATGATTACTTTAGGTTTAATTTCTTCTGCAACTCTAAGATATTCAAAGAATAAGTCTTCTATGTTTTCTACTACTTTATTGTCTGAATACTTTTTAGTTTTACCCCAACCATCAGAATGTTTTGAACCAGACTTTCCTAGTGTACCACACATTGAAAAAGCAGAACACGGTGGGGAACCATCTAATATATCTAGTTCACCTTTTTGTATTCCAGCAGTTTCTAAAAAGTCTTTACCTGTAAGTTCTTTTATATCATCAGGTAGTATTTTTGTATCTGGGTAATTTTCTTTGTAAGTAATTCTTGCTTGTTCTACAAACTCATTTACACAAAGTATATTTCCACCTGCAAGTCTGTAACCTGTAGATGAACCACCGCCACCAGCAAAGGTAGATATGACACTAAACTTATTTTGTGCCGATGCTTCTTTTACATCTTTTAAATTATACTTTGAATATTTCATATTAAAAATCTATACATCTTCCTTTTGATTCCCAATCATTATAACGAGTAGGTTCTAAACCATCTTTTCTTCCACCTATTTCTTTAGGGTTTTTTTTATAGTATGGTTTCAATACTTTTTCATAAATTGATTCTGCAATTGCTTTCATCATAAGTGGTGGTACCATTCTGCCACATCTTTCTGACTGTTGATTAAAACTACCTGTTAGTTTAAAGTCATCAGGTAATGACATCATTCTTTTTGTTTCTTTAACTGTAAATGTTCTTGGTTCATGCCAATGCATCGCTCCACCTGTTGCTGTAATTGTTGGAGCAGGTTTATGTCTAGATGTTTTTTTCATATTAAAGTGATGACCTTTAGGATGATAATCACAACCTGTTTCTACTTTGTCTGGGTCATCTGGCATCTTTAACCAAGTTTCATAGTGAGAAGTTTTTTTAAATTTTTCTATTAGTGTGTCTGCTTCTTTTCTATCTACTTCTATATCACTTAAACAATCTTCTAATGTAACCACTTCTTTACTTTCATCTGGGAATAAACTATTAATATTCATAAATGTTAATCCTACTGCCTCTGTAACATCCTCGCGAACAGCGATAAAGATAGTTCTTTGTCTAGTTTGTGGAACACCATAGTGAACAGAATTTAAAACTTTGTATGATACATCATATCCTATTTCTTCAAATGTATTTACAATTTTAAAAAGATAATTTTTTGCTTCTCCAACAGTTAGTCCTTTAACATTTTCAGCAATAATTACTTTTGGTTTTAAATCTTTTGCTATTCTTAAAAACTCAAAAAATAAATCCTCTATGTTTTCTACCTTTTTACCATCAGAATAATTTTTAGTTTGACCCCAACCTTTAGAGTGTCCACCTTGTACCATTGCACCAGATACTGAGAATGCAGAACATGGTGGGGAACCATCAAAGATATCTATGTCACCATACTTGTTAAAATCTTCTGCAGTAAGTTTTTTTATATCATCTGGTAATACAGGTGTGTTAGGATAGTTTTCCTTATATGTATTTATTGCTTGTTCAACAAATTCATTTACACATAATATTTTACCACCAGCCAAACGATAACCTGTGGAACTACCACCACCACCAGCAAAAGTTGATACTACTGTAAACTTCTCTTGTTCTGATGCCTTAACGACATCTTTTAAATTATAAGGTTTATATTTCACTTTCTTCTTTTAACCATTCTTCTAAATTTGCTGTATTATCAAATTCATACCAATCACTATATACTTCTAACATTCTAGTTCTATTTTTAAAATTAACTTCTCTATTATTTAGCAGAGTGCCAAACAGTTTATTTACACCACTTCCTATTTGTAAATTTAAATGATTTTCTACTTTGTCTATTTCGTTAAATTCGTAAAATGCATTTCTGACATGATGTTTTTGAAATGGTTTGTTTAACTGTTCATGGTTGTGTCTATAAAAAAATTGTTTTACTGCAGTAGTTAAATATGGTGTTATAAGTTTTTTATTATTCATCTCTGCAACTTTTTTGTGCCATATGTAACCAGCTTGATTTTCTTCTTGAAAATAATTATCTCTAAACTCATTAAAATTATCACCTGTATAATGTATCATGGCTTTTTTACTTAATCCATAATAACCATCAGCAGCCCAACCAGATAAAACATAGTTTTCTTTTATTTGTGGATAGATATGTAAGAAAGGAAATGTACATTCAAATTGTGTTTTCTTTTTACATCCTAATCTAACTAAGTTATGAAAATCTTCTACTAATTTATCTGTAGGTATAGTTACACCAATAAATCTCCAATTTCTCATTTGTGCAATATCTTTTGCTTTATTATAATCATAAGATTCATGATTATCTAATCTAAAACTATATGCTGTTATTTTCTTTCCAAGTCTTTCTGCTGCAAATGCAATAGAGATAGAATCAACACCACCAGATAATAATACTGCAACTTCTTTTTCTGGTACAGAATCATTTACTTCATTTGTTAATATTTTATCTATCATTAAATGGTCAAACATGTTTTCATTAGCATTAAATATTGCATCCCAATTATTAGAATATGTGTCTTGGTCTACTTGCATTGGTCTTTTCTTATCTCCTTTACCTGCCATTAAAAAAACTCCTCTAGTGTTCCTTGTGTACCATAACTACCATCAATCTGCCATTGTATAATACCTGTAATAAATTTTAATGGTTCTATAAATGACTTTTCAAATTGCATATCATAATCTACTATACTGTGTAAGTTTAATTCTTTTGGTAACTTAGTCATAAATGATATTGATGTTGATTGATATGTGTTTGGTATTTTCATATGTAAAAATTTAATCTTATCACCTTCTTGAATATAAGGATACTTTCCTTGTAATTTCTTTTCTTTTAAAAGATGATTATATAATATTGCACCTTTACAATGTATTGGTGCTCCTTTCTTAAATAGATTGTGTGATTCAGTCCACTTGTTTAATCCATTTACAGAGCGTGGATACGCAACTAGTTCTGGGTTTAGTGTCATAAATTCTTTTCTAAAATCTTGTATAAAACTATTTAGCACTTTTGAATCTTCATTCATTATAATAGTTAATGCTTCTTTAATCTTTTCACGACAAGGTGCAGGGGTTGATGACTTCACAGCTTCAACACCCATGATTTTTAATTTAGGTTCTTTGTAACGAACACCTTCAACATCATGTGTATTTAAAATATATCTTTTCTTTGCAACCCAAATACCTTTGTCTGCAATCACCTCTCTTTTCATCTGCATCTTTTGTTCATATGCATTTACATAGTCAGCGAGTTCTTGATAAGACTTATCAATAAAAGGTTCGATTTTATCTGTAGCCACTTTGTCCAAGAAGTCAACGATTTTGGATTTGTCGGTTTCTCCTTTGAATACTTTGCCAACAAGTTTGTCAAAACAAATATACACCGAGTCCGTATCTGATGCAATAATGTAATCTTCTCCATTGGTTTCAAGTATTTTATTAAGATACCCATTAAGAGAACGTTCAATATAACGAATAGCAAATTGACCACTGGTAGTAATTGCTTCAGCGACCAAAATATTATAATACCTAAACCAGTTATTACCAATAGCACCATATGCACTATTAAGAGAAATCTTTTTGGCCATTTGGATATTATTAAATTTTGAAATTGTTTTTTTAAGTTTTGGGTCTTTAGTTCTTTCATAATCTTTTTTTGCCTCCAACATTAACTGTTTGAATTTTACTCTATCATCATACATCTTTTGCATGAGTTCTGGTAGAAATCCTTTTTGAGTTGTTTTAAACAAAGCACCATTTGGTGTCATAGTTGCACCTTTTAATATTGATGTGTCTACACTTTTATTTAGCATTTTCTCAACAGACATGTTTTTAACTTTTTCATTTGCAACTAATGTTTCTGGTGAAATATTATATTGCATAATCAGATGTGGATATAGTGAATTTAAATCAAAAGACATCACCCATTTATGTAAACCCACTTGTGGGTCTTTTACATATGCACCTTCAAACTTTTCAGATTTAGTTTGATTTACTTTTTGTGGAATTACTATATTCTTTTTTCTAAGTTCATTATAGATTAGTATATCCCAATATTTAACTGAACCAAGTACATCCATATAATTAACCTTGGCATCATAAGCCATAGTCAAACATAGTTCAATCAATCTCATTTTATCTTCTAGTCTATCAACAATTTCTACATCTTGTATATTGTAGTCAATAAACGATTGGAAGTCCTTTAAGTACCATTCTCGGAATGTTTCGTATGGATTGTCATCTTTACTCTCACCGAGTTCAACATGGGCAATATGGTCAAGTCTGTAACTCTCACGATTGGTATATGTAAACTTCCTATACAAATCATAATAATCTAAATGTGATACTCCTTGAATATCATAGACTTGATGTTTTCTACCCATTTGATAAACTTCTCTACTTGATACATTACCCCAAGGTGAAAGTTTATTCACTTCTGTTTCATCATATAAATTTTTAATACGATTACATACATAAGGTATATCAAAAAATTCTGTATTCCAACCTGTAATCACATCTGGTTGATTCTTTTGCCAGAAAGATAAAAACTCTTGTATCAACATTTTTTCATCTTTACATTTTACATAAGTTACATCTTCTCTTGTGTTTTTGTATTCACCTGTACCCCAAACTAATATTTGTTTGTTTTGATGATTCTTAATTGTGATTGATAGTAGTGGTTCAATTGCATCTTCTGGGTTTGGAAATCCATTTTCACACGCCACTTCTATATCAATCGTTACAATAAGAATTTTATCAACATCCCATTTTACAAAACTAGGATATTCATCTGCAATATAATTATATTGAAATGTAGTATTACCAAAGATTAAATGTGGTTGGTCTTCATAAGATTTTAACCATTCTTTTGCTTCTTTGATTGTATTATGTTTTACAGGTGTGACATATTGACCATCTAAGGTTTTATGTTTTGTTTCTTTGATTACTTTACAGAACAGCGTAGGGGAATATTTAACCTTTCGATTAACTCTTTCTCCATTTACATATTCTCTAACGAGCAGGGTATTACCCCATGGTGTTACATTTGTATAAAAGTTCATAATATATGTGCCAGTATATCTGGTTCAACAAGTTTTGTCAATGTTTATTTGTTTTCTTCTGATAAAAATTCTTCTGCCGTTTCTGGGTAGAATGAATTCAATGTTGCAAGTTTATCAGATGCATCTGCCAATTTAGTCATTTCTAAATCCATTGCTCCAACTAAGTCTGGGTGTTCACCTATACCTACAGGATTGTTTATATAAACATCAATATTCGCTTTTGCAGCTGCAACTTCAGCTTCATATTTTTTTCTTAGTGCATTTATCATTATCTATTCTCCTTTTCTTTTTCAATAGTGCTTAAAATAGTTTTCATGTTATTTAAAATATCTGTTGTAATACTTTTTTTGCTTGATTTCATTTTTACAGCACCTTCAATACCTGTTAAGCCTGGTGTTGAGTTAACTTCAATAAAGAAAGGTTTTTCTTTTTCTCTATTTTTTGCTGGAATAAAATCAACTCCAACAATCGTACCCCCAACTGATTCTGCAGCCCTTATTGATTCTGTTTTTTCAAGTTCTGTAAGTTTATGTATTTCTGGTTCTGAACCTTGTGATACATTACTTCTAAAATCTCCTTGTATTATAGGTCTTTTCATAGCCCCCATAATTTTACCTGACGCTACTATAACTCTAACATCATAATCTGTTTTAATTTGTTCTTGTAGTATAATATCAACATAAGGGTCTTCTCTATATAATAACTGAACAATACCAGTAAGTGCTCTTTCGCTTTCTATAAACATAACGCCAACACCCTGTGAACCTAGTGCTGTTTTTAAAATCATTGGATACTTATTATTTAATTTTTCAGTGGCATTTTTTGAATCTTCTGAATGTCTAATTAAATATGTTTCTGGTGTTCTAATATTGTTTCTTTGAAACATCATTTGATTATACCATTTATTATTACAAATTTCATTACATCTAACAGAATTAATAAGATTAAATCCAGCGTGTTCAAGTGTTCTTCCCATAACATACCAAGAAGCACAACCATCTCTTGCATTTAATCCTCTCATCATTATTAAGGTACTTTTTGGATTCATTACTATTGGTTTTTGATATTCAGAATCTACTTTCATAGTTGGTAATTTTGCTTTACCATCTTTATCAACAGGGTATGTATATAAAAGTTTACTATCACCATCACCATCTTCTAGATAACATCCCATTAACTCTACTAAATGAACTTCAAGTCCAAGCTTGTCTGCATTTTTTCTAATAAGTGGGGCAGTTTCATTTGGGTCTAATGGGTCATCATGTGAGATGATAACTAATTGATAAGGTTTTTCATCTGATTGTTCAGACAAGAATTTTTTAAAGTCATCCATTATATATTTACTCTGAGTTAGGTTGCCATTTACCCATTGTTTCTTGTTTTCCTTTATAGTCTGCAAGTGCAGCTTTGATAGCATCTTCTGCCAAAACTGAACAATGAATTTTTACAGGTGGTAGTGCAAGTTCTTCTGCAATGTCACTATTTTTAATTTTTAAAGCTTCATCTACACTTTGTCCTTTAACCCATTCGGTTAATAAACTTGATGATGCAATGGCAGAACCACAACCATAGGTTTTAAATTTAGCATCTGTTATGATACCATCATCACCTACTTTGATTTGTAACTTCATCACATCGCCGCATGCTGGTGCCCCAACCATACCTGTACCAACTGATGAATCATCCTTATCAAGTGTTCCTACATTTCTAGGATTCTCATAATGGTCTAAAACTGCTTTTGAATATGCCACTACTCTACCTCTTTCTTTTTTCCTATGTTATATTTAGTTTCTAACATCCATTCATCTTTTTCTTTGAATGAAATAATTTTAATTTGACTTAATGGTGCAATAGGTTCTGGTGTACCTTTCATTGTAACCAATCCCCAATCACTTAGAAGTTTAACTATTGTATTTCTTCTAGCAATATCATTCTCTGATAAATTTGTATCCTTACCATCAAGTGCAAATAATTCTTTAAAGTGTACTATGTAATACTTACCTTGTTTATGAAGTATATGGCAAGACTGATATAGTTTCCTTTCTTTTCTAGAAGCAACTCCAATACGAGATAATGTTTCTCTTATCTTTAGGAAGTCATCTGGTTCTTTTAATAGAACTTCAAACATCTGCTCTTGTTTCCAAACTACATTATTTTCCATGTTTACCGCCTTTATCTAAACTATTCATGATAGTTTTTATTTGTTCATCATTTAGTATACTGAGAGCTGATTTTGCTTTTTCATTACTATATCCATAATACTCTTTAACACATTCTAAATGTTTTTCTTTCTTCGCTTTCAACCAAGGTGTATACCTTTGTCTTGTTCTTAGAGTATTTAGTAAAAAATCAAACTGTAATTTCTTATCTGCCTGATGATTCATGTTCATTTCATTGACTAGAAAGATAGTATCTTGAAATGGAGCAAGACATTTGTTTACAATATAGGGTGGATATTTCTTTTCCCACATCTCATCTTCACCATCCATAAGTTTCTCTTTGGAAGTATTGATAGCTTTTAGATATTCTTTTAATTCATGCATTATCTAATCTCCGCCATGGTATGGTATCTGCATGGTTTGTTTCATTATATAAATTAACACTATCACCAGCAACTTGTATACCACTATCTTTTTTAAATCCTTTGTATGACATATTAAATGCAATACTTCTTCTTTCACCAGAGCCTTGAAATGGATATACTTGATGAAATAAACTATTAGGAAATAATAAACACATGCCAGGTTTTGGTTTTACTACAAAAGAACCTGTTGTAAAAATATTATCAGTATTACAAAAAGTAAATTCTATTTCACCATCCTTATCTCTTTTACCAGGTATGTTTCTAGGTTTCATAGCAGGAACTTTTAAATATAACACAGCACTTATCTGACAATGTGAATGATTGTGTTGTGGATTATATTCATTTTCATATTGATGTACAGTCCAAATAGATTGCATTTGAGTTTTAATATTTATAGCATTATATAAATCTTGTTGATGAGAATTTATGTAAGCTTGTTCAATATAACTTCTAGATAGTGCATGAAAGATATCCATACATTTTTTTTCTTCTAACATAGAATGTGGTATTTCACTTTCTTTTTTTATGACACCAGCAAGTCTTGGGCCCATGTCACCTTTTTCTTTAACTTCATCAGCAATTCCATTAAGTTTTTTAATAAATCCCTCTGGTAATTGTGCCATCATAACTAAAGGCCCAAATGGTTTCATCACTTGTACTTTATCTATTTCCATTTCACATCTACCATAATTTCTGTTAGACAAGCCAGTAAGTTTATTTCTTGGTCTGCCACAAACGCTGACTGATACTGGTACTTAGATAAGATAAGAACTGCATGAGGTATTGTACCAGCAGTAGCATACTTATAAAGATTATCGTAAATCCTGCGATAAATACGGACAGGGTCATTGTCCAAATTATGTACAATCCATTTTCGTACATTAGTGAATTCCTGAGCCTTGAGTGCGGTAATAAGTTCATTTATATTTACCTCTGATATGTTGACAAGAATACCAGCATCTATTTGACCTGATGTAGAGTACCTTTGTAATTCGTTTATTGTTCTACGCCAATCTGGGAAATATTTAGTTAATACTTCCATTACAACCCTAGGTTCATATTCTATATTTTCTGTTTCAAGAATATTTTTAACACGACCAAAAAATTCTTTTGCAAGTTTTGGTTTATCATCTTTTGCAATAATAAAATCAATCACACTACATCTTGAATGTAGTGGGTCAATTAATCTATTCTTATAATTACAAGTAAGAATGAACCCACAGTTTTTGTGAAATTCTTCCATGAACCCACGAAGTGCAGGTTGTGTAGATTGGGGATTTAAATAATCTGCCTCATCAAGTATGACATACTTACGACCACCTTCAAGTGATACAGTAGAGGCAAAGTTTTTAATTTTATTTCTGAGTACATCAATACCAGATTCTTCTGAACCATTTACGAGTAATGATGTTGCACCAATTTCATCAAGCATGGCTTTGGCAACAGTAGTCTTACCGACACCAGGCCCACCTGATAAAATTAAGTTTGGTATGTGTTTGTCTTCTACAAATTCCTTAAAAGTCTTTTTTAAGTTCTCTGGTAAAATACAGTCATTGATTGTTGTGGGTCTGTATCGTTCAACCCATAAAAAAGTTTCCATAATATATAATCCAATTTGTTATTCATAACTTGATTCTGGTTCAAGTGCTACCCAATATTCTACATCTTTATTAGAAGATACTAGATGACTAATATTCTTAGATGAAATATCTACATGATAATCACCATCCATAACTTTTAGATTTTCTACTTTGAAGAAGAATTTAAAATCACTACCATCTTCAACAGTGTCAACATCTACAGAAAATGTATTTGCAGTATCATTTTTTTTATCTTTGACTGTTAAGAATACATCAGTATTTTTCTTTTCTAAGACTAAATCAGGTGCTCCAATCACACCAGCAGCCCTTTTTAATTTAGTTAAGTTGTCACCATTCAATGTGAATGAAACTTCTTTACTAGGCATAGTAATTGTTTTGTTTGGTGAAGTAACAACCGATGGGTCTGAATAAAAATATTTCAGAGAATTCTTTGGATTATTTTCTTCTTTAATAGTTACAAACCCTTCATCAAATTCTAGAACAGGATTTGCAAATAATGATATAGAAGCTAGAAATTCATTTAAGTCATAGATTGCTACTTCCTTATCAAATGATTCTTCTACTTCAGCCTTTGCAACAATATTTTTCATAGCAGACATTGTTGTCAATGTGCTACCTTCTTTTATTACAAGGTTTTGATTTATAGATGCAAAGTTTTTTAATACATCTACTGTGTGGTCACTTAGTTTCATAATATACTCCTTTAAGATTTAATTTCTTTATTTAATGTTGGTGATTTAAATTGTGCGACAGTTTCTTTACTATCTCTAATATTAAAGTTAGCAGACATTGTTCTTCGTTCACCTTCTCCGAAAAATGGCATAACACAATGTTGTAACCAATTAGGAAATATCATCATAAATCCTTTTTTGGGTTTTATATATTCTTGTGCATCTAACTTTAATCTATAAACATCATGAATAGTATTTGTTGATGTGATTAAACCTGTATGACCATCAATGTCACCTGTTGCATTATGTAATTGAGGGAATGATGGTTTTTCTTCAATACACTTTGGTACTTTTAAATAAAGTATCATAGACATACCTGCAGGTGTTTGACATCCGTGTGCATGTAAAGGATTGTAATCTCCAGCATAACTATGTACAGTCCATGCTTCAAAAGCCTCTGCAATACTATCACGATTATAACCAGTCTTATCATTTAGTAAACTAGTTGCACATCTATCTATAACAGTTTTAAAATCTTTTCCCATTTTATCATCTAATGGAAAAGTCCATTGTGCAGATTTTTTATCTTGATTAATCTGTCCAACTAACTGACCTTCGTGAGATACATTACTAGGTATAATAACTTCATCAATGTGATTATTAATATCATCAATAAAGGCATCTGGGAATTGTACTGCCATTAGTTTATATGACGGTATAGTTTTTATCTGTGCGTGTGTATCAAAAGATTGATTTTCTTTTTTAGATTCTTCCTTTTTTACGCCTAAAGAATCTGATAAATCTTTTAAACTCACGACTGTTCACCAGAGTGGTCTTTTCTATAATGGTCACCAGTTAGTTTTTCTTTTAAAGTAATATTAATGTTTGCTGAGAATGTTCTTCTCTCATCATCTTCTTTATTACTAAAGAAAGGCATCACTCCATGTCTTAACCAACTAGGGAACATAATCAATGTACCAACTTCTGGTTTGATATACTCCTCTGTAATAGGTCTTAACATATTAACATCACGCATACCATTAGTACCCCAAGTTAAATATGTAAAACCATCTACTGCACCTGATGATTCATTTAACCCTTCAAAATTTTCTGATGGGTTTCCTAAGGTTGCAATACATCTAGGAACTTGTAAATACATAATACACGATACACCCATTGGTGTTCTAGTGCCATGGTCGTGTACAGGATTGTAATCACCACTATAACTATGTACTGTCCACATTGATTCTGTAGAGGTATCACATTCTATTCCAACTGTTCTATTGACATATTCTTTTGCAAGTCTTTGTAGAACACCACTAAACATTTCACCAACTTCATCACCTTCGTGTGGGAAAGTTAATTGTGCTGACCTTTCATTCTGTCTAATCTGTCCAACTAAACCTTTTGAATGGTCTACATTATTTGGAATAATAACTTTTTCTATATGTTCATTTATTTCTGTAGTGACTTCTGCAGGAAATTGACATCTCATTAAATGAACTGCAGCCTTTGGTCGCATTGCAATTTGAATACCACCAGGGTTTTTTGGAACTTCCTCACCTGTATCTATTTGTTGTTCTTCTGAAGCTTTGTTTTGAGCATTTATCATATCTGCTCTTTTCACTTGTTGTGTTTCTTCATTCATAATATTTTCACCTTTGTTTTTTGCATCATGTAGTGCTTTGTTATAATCTTCGATAGTAAATGGTCTGTCACCCATTTCATTTGGTCTGATGATTTCAGATTTACCTGTTTCACTATTGAATCTATCAATTCCGCCTACGCCAACATCAATATCTTCAACACTTAATTTTATATCTTCTTTATCACTCATAATATATTCCTAAATTGTTGTAGCCATTATACATGAAAGGAACAGGCTTTGTCAACCTGTTCCTAACACTTTTTGCTAATTATTTTACTTTAATAGTTCTTGGTTTTTTGTGTTCTGGCACAATCTGTTCCAATTCTATTTCAAGTAAACCATTTTTTAGTTTCGCGTCTTTGATTTCAATATCATCTGCAAGAGTAAACTTTCTAGTGAATGCTCTTTTTGCAATGCCTTTATGAACTAGACCTTCATTTGGGTCTGTATCAGTCATTACATCTGCCGATTTAATCACTAGAACGCCATCAGTCAAAGTAACTTCTATTTCATCTTTACTGAATCCTGCTAATGCAATTTCAATAACATGTTTAAAGTCATCTGTCTTTCTGATATTGTATGGTGGGAATCCACCTGTTTCGTAGGTTGTTCCATAATCTACAAGTCTATCAAAGACCCTATCAAATCCAACCGAAAAAGGTGTAATTTGATTTATATCAAAATGTGTTAGTTTTACCATAATAGTTAACCTCCTTAGTTAAGCAAAGTTTATAGTGTGAACCCATTAGGCGTTCACAGTATTATTTATATAAATTGTTTTTAGGTTTTGTATATTTTTTCCAAAATTCTTTATGATGTTCTTTACTAATACCATTAAAGTAATCTAGCTCTTTTGGAAATTCTGTAATATATCCCACTTTAGGTTTATAAAATTTTATCTTTCCCTTTTCAAAACATATCTTATATCTAGTAAGGAAATCTTCATGAACATATCCATTACCACCTTTTTTTATTGAAAACCCAGATATCATTTTACCCTCATCTGCTGTTGAATATATAACATCATCTAGGTATTCGCATAAGTCATAAAATTTTTCAAAAGATTCTTCTGTATCTGCTAAAAAAACTTCTGGGTAATCTAGAGCATATCTACAACCTGTGCCTGCAATTTTCCAATGTTCTTTTTGTGGTTGTGGTTTAGGTAAACCCTTTTCTTCAGCTTCCATAACTTGTTTTTTATAACCTACTGTCCATAAACCACTTCTATTTTTTTGTCCAAAAGAACGAATGTAATCATAAAGCATATGAATAATTTTATTTTTAAATTTTTCATCTCCCATCTGATAAGATTTTAGCAATGGTTTAATTATTTTATCACGAAAATTTTTAACATCTTCTACTGGTATTGACCTATCTTTCATACTTCACCTCAACAACTTTATTCGCTTTCTCACTTTTTTTCTTTTGGGGTAAAAATTTAATTAGTGAAGCAAATGATACATAATCTCTCTGAGTAAAAATTCCCATTCTCTCAGCTTCACTTATAATAAATTTTTCTTGCTCTATTAGTCTTTCAATAATATGTTTTCTTAACATATCTATATCTCTTTTTAAGACATTTCCTAAATACACATATACCGTTGGATACACTTTATGTTCATCATAGTATTTCATAATATGCTTTCTCATTCTAGTTTCATATTGTGTAAAAGGATATTTGGTTCTATCTGTATAAGATTGTTTAGTGAATCTTTCAATAATGTAATGCTTATCTTTTGAATTAGCTCGACACCAGTCCGAAGATTGAGGTTTTGTATAATCTCTAATATCATCATAGTCTGCTTTTAATTCTTTAAATACTAAAGGAACTAATTTAGCTTTCTGTTTTATTTTTTGAGCTCTAGTTTTTGCAATCTCTAATATTCTATCTTCTATTAATTTTTTATTTGAGTAGTCTCCCTCAAATTCTCTTTTTATTGTTTTAGAAATACTTGCAACAACATCCTCTTTCGTTGAATTGTTATGCACAAATTTTGTATTTTCTTCATGATTAGAAGTTAATTGGTAATCCTCTTGCCAATATTCAGCTGATTCAAGTTTATTATCTATCGGATTAACTGCATCATTAAACGAACCCACTGCTACAAATATTCTTTTTTGGTTTGTGCCAAGATGTGCATGATACCTATGATGGCCATTTATTAATTTTAATTTTAATTTACCATCAATCCATATGGGAACTACAAGTATTGGTGTATATTTTTTTGGTTTATAATCATCTTCTCTAATATGTTTTTCATGTTTTTCAATTTTAGAATCATCTAAACCATCCGCTCTAGATACATTACCAAAATTATCAACAACTATCATACTCATATTAACCTCACCTATTCCAAATAAAGTTAATCCAGCATTAATATAAGGTTTTACCCACTCAGATGAATTTAATAACCAAGTGTCTATAAACCCTCGTTCTCTTTTTTCAATTTCCTCTTTAAATTGCTCATGGGTCATACTCATGGTTATTGTTTTGTTTTTACTCACTTTGACCTCCTGTGGTCTTTCATTATATAATTTAGAAAAACTGAGGGAACTTTCATTCCCTCAGCCGAGGTATCTAACATGAAGTTAGAATTTGTATTAAGATTTTTCATTAGTAGTTTACCGCTCCACCGTCTTCATTAACAGTTTCATCTTCTGGGTCATCTAGATTTTCATCTGAATCTGATATACTTTGTACATCTTCTCCAGCATCTATCTTAGTGTATAAGTCAAGGAATGATTCTTTTGTATCATCATCAAATCTTGATACACATAACTCAATAGACTTCATTTTATCTTTGAAGATTGAGAACGCTTTCACAATGTGGTCAAGTCTTCTAGTAGAAATGATTTCATCAACTCCACCATCATAAAAAGTTTTTCTGATAACCTCTGCCCAAACAGTTAGATTGTCTGCAAACTTTTCATCTATCTTACCATACTTTTCCATAGAACCAAGTATGATTTTCTTTTCAACTTTTGAACTAGGATATGGTTGTTCGATTGTAACCGCAAATCTTTCTAAGAAAGCTTCGTTAAGAATGTTAGTACCAACGAATCTACCATCATCAGAACCTTTACCCTTAGTGTTGGCTGTTGCAATCACATTGAAACCTGGTTTTGGTGTAATCCACTTGTTAATCTTTTTAAGGAAGACACCCTTGCCTTCAAGAACTGGTTGTAACGCAAGTAACTTATTAGAACCTAAGTCACACTCATCAAGAAGTAAAGTACAACCTCTTTCCATTGCCTGAATAACAGGGCCTGGAACGAACTTAGTTTCACCATTAATTAATCTGAATCCACCAAGTAAATCATCTTCATCTGTTTCAATGGTAATGTTCACTCTAATCAATTCTCTTTTTAATTGACTATGTAATTCCTCTACCATTAATGTCTTACCATTACCTGATAGACCTGTGATAAAAACAGGATAGAACATTTTAGATTGAATCACTTTTTTAATTGTAGAACAATGACCCCAAGGTACAAAACCCTCAAAGTGACTTGGTATCAGATTTTGAGTTTCTGTATTAGCCATAAGATTGATTGTAGCTTCAGGTTGACTTGTAGTAACCTGTGGTGTCATAGTAACTTCAGGTGTATCTGATTCAGAATTAGAATTAGATGGTAACTGATATTGACCGTGGCCAACTCTGAATTCATCTTTCTTTAACCATGAAGGTGATTTTAATCCAGCAGATTTTGCGAACTCATTAATTTCGTTTCTAGTTAGAATGGCACCATCACCAAACTTTTTAGAAGCAGCAATTACGAACTCTTGTTTTGCTGGGGTTAAGTCATTTATTGTTTTCATATTGATACCTCACATATCTCATTATTTATTTTTGACTTGAAATGTAATTGAGAATGATTCTCATTTAGGATTTTCTCTCTCATTACTTTTTTTATCATCATGTAGCTATTATGACAGGTTGAAACAGGTTTTGTCAAGTGCCTATAGCCCCTATATTTACTAGATTCTGCTAAATAGTTATTGAGAATGATTCTCATTAAGCAATCATTCCTATAAACTTATTTAATAGTGGTCTAGAATTCTTTCTACCAGAAGACATTTTTCCAAATGCTTTTTTCAATTCTGATTTCTTAGCTCCAGGTTGAATGTCTGACATATTATCTTCTGATATATCTAGTTTTTTTCCACCTGGTAAAACATACATTTCATCCCAAGCTTGAGTGGTACAAACTGCAACATTGTTTTTTAGAATTTCTTTTTGAATCTTTTTAATTTGTTCTGCATCATCCCAATATCTTAAATCAAAGATGTATTCAATATCATTTCTAGAAACTGTACCTTTTCTATTACCAGAAGCAATAAAGAAATTAGTAATTGACATATCTGGTACTCTTGCTTTTAAGAAAGATATTAATACATTTGTTTGATTACGATACTCAAAATCATTATAGCCATATTGATTAATTTGACTAGTATATTTTTTTCTAGTAATTGGGTCTGTTAAAACTACTTTCTTATCACTACCTCTACCAAGTCTAGTAGAATGTATTTGACCTACATAATCATCTGGTAAAGGAATTTCTTCACCTGTAATTCTGTCATATCTTTCGCTGTATTCTCTATTATCTTCTTTAGAGAATTGATATTTACTTTCAATACTGTTACTAGCACCATCAGTCAAGAATACTGTATGTACTTTTTGTAAACCATAATTCTTTTTAAACTCTGGTACCAAATCCATAGCAGCAACTATTGAATGATTCAATGGTGTACTATGTAATTGATAATTTGATTGTGGATAAATTGGATAAATTTTTGCATAACCATTTTCATCTTTAGGATATCTATCTTTGTTAATACCTTTGGCATCACCATAGTAATTTGCAAATGCCCACAAGTTATTTAAACTTTCTTGCATATCTTTAGCATTTGCTCTACTTGATACTATATTTAATAATCTTAATTCATTAATAATAATATCATTATGTTTTACTTTTTGAATCTTAGGGTTTTTGTTAGTGTCATCTCTTTGACCATAACCATTTGTAAATCCATAAACTTCAAAAGGAATTTTTACTCTCTCACAAAACCAAACTAAATTTAAAGTCTGTTTGATTGTACTGTAAAAGTTATCATACATAGAACCTGACCAATCCACGAACATAACTAGTCCGTGATTAGTAGCTCCAGGTTCAACATTCATTTTTAGGAATATGTCTTCATTGTAAGAATAACTATGTAACTTATCCATATTTAAACTACCTGTTTTAGCAACAGTACTTCTTTTATATAAGTCAGCAGCTTTTCTCATTTCAAATTCTTTAACCATATATGATATAGTTTGTGCTTGTTGTTTTTTAAAATCAATAATATCTTTTTTAATCCAATTCATATAATCGGCATTGTAATCTCTACCTGTACATTGACTGGTATAATGTTCTGTCAATTCTTTGTTAACTTTTTTGTAATCTATAATTACTTCTTTAAGATTTACTTTAGGTATATTTAAGTGTTCAATACTAGTTGCATTTTTATCAGTAGCTTCACTTTGAGATGCAACATAGTTTTTATCAGTCAATGATTCAATACCACCATCACCACCAGCATCTTTTGTATCACCTTCTTGTATTGATTCTGATTCTGATTCATCTTCTAAATCTACACCTTTAGATGATTTACCACCATCATCTTTTTCAATATCTGAATCTGAATCTGAATCACCATTACCATCAGTATCAATATCATCTGATTCTTGGTCACCATCTTCGGAACTAATAGAATCATTTGATTCAGAATTTTTATCATCTGAATCTTCTTCATTATCACTTTGTACGATATCCATTTTAAACATATCATCTGATTCAGTATCTTTATCTTGTGTATACATCCATTCTTGTAATTCAATAGCAAGATTTAAAACATCTTCAGGTGTTTTAGTTTGATTTGCTTTTTGAACCCATTCTAATTCATCATTATCAAAAGGTACATTTGGTACATTCTTATAATGCATATTAATTCTATCAATTAAATTAAGTTTAGATAAGTCTTTTCCATTAATACCGAAAAAGTCTTTTTCTAATAATTCTTTATAAGCAGTTTTGAAAACTTTTTTAGAACCCAAATATTTGTCTTGAATCATTTTTTCAATTCTAACATCTTCTAGAACATTCATAAAAGAGTGTTTAACATTTTTGTTATGTGCATCTTCTAATAAAGTTTCGGGTGTATATAAAGCGTGACCCACTTCGTGAAGTGACATCATATCCATAACTGATTCTGATTTATCTTTCCATATAGGAAGCACTACTTCTCTAGTGATAGGGTTGAAACTAGCAGTTTTTGCTTTCTGATAAGATACAGTAACATCTTCCTCAGCTAACAATTTAACTAAAGTAGATTTATCTTTTACAGATTCTAGTTTGATTTTTTGGGATTTTTGTCTTGTCATATAAATTTACTCTCTCAATTCAAATTACATAGCCAGTATGACAGGTCCAACAGGAATTGTCAAGGGTTATATGCTGTTGATTTATATAGGATTTTTGAGATTTATGAAAATAAAATTGTACAAATATTGAACAATTTCAATAACTTATATGATAATGAGAATCATTCTCATTTAGACTTTTGTAGTTTTCTGACTGTTTTATTGAGTTTTTTCATTGCTCTCTCTATTTTTAATCTAGATACCTTCTGTGTAAAGTCGGTACCTTCCATATGGTCATATTCGTGTTGAAAGATTCTAGAGGATAAACCATCAAATGTTCTTTCATATTTTTCACCTTTCTCATCTTCAAACTCAACTTTGATTGCAATCGGTCTTTTAACTTTAAGCCAAACACCAGGGTATGTCAAACAACCCTCATCTATTGATATTTCTTCTTTTGATGTTTCCACTATTTTAGGATTGAAACATGTAAGTATCTTTCTAGTATTAACATCTTCATACATAATAAAAACTCTTTCTGAAATACCTATTTGATTTGCAGATAAACCAACACCTTGATAATGTTCCATAGAATCAATTAAATCTTGTCTAACTTTTTCTCTATCACAATCTTTACTTACAGATTCCATTCGGGTTCGTAATATAAGATTATTTGGTTCTAATAATTTTGATACTTCACTCATTTAGATTCTCCATACTTAAATACATATTTTGACCACAGGTAACTTCTAGTAATACCTACAACTGTAAATATTGCTGCTAAATCAATCATGGCCCAGACATCAATATGTATACCATAATAGGGAAATATTGTTAACTGTATTATAATAGAAAGTATTAATCCACTTCCAATATCTAATGTTCTATGTACTAAATGTTTTCTGCTTGTCATACTACCACCATTTTACTAAAGTTTTTGTTTTTCTCAAATCTAAGTGTGTGCTTAAACTTGTCCACTAATACATCTTGTTTGTGACTGATTACAAATACATTTTCACCTTCAAGTGTATTCAATATTTTTAAGAACTCATCTGTTCCTGCACTATCTAATGAACTATCAAATATCTCATCTAGTATTAATAGATTCGTATTGGTACTATTTTTCATTTTAGCAATTGCTCTCCATGTAAATAATAATGCCAAATCTATTCTCATTTTTTCACCTTCACTAAATGAAGCATAATTAAAGTTATCACGGAATCTTGATTTAATTGTTTCATCAAAATTTTCATCTAATGTAAAGTTTACATAAAATTCCATAGATGCCAGGTACTTATTAATCAACTGATTCATAATAGGTAAGTATTGTTTTATAATCTTAGTCTTAATACCTGTATCTTGTAACATAGCTCTAGATGCTTCTTTGTAAACCTTTTCCTCTTTTAAATCTTTTCTGTTCTTTTCTATACCACTAAATTCTTCTTGAAGTGTTTTTAGTTTTTCTTCATCAGAATTATTAATAGTACTCTTTTCTAATTCTGTAATCTCATTAGATAATCTTTCTTGGTATTTTTCTAATTCTTTTATTGATGTATTTAATTGTGCTATCTTTATAGAGTTATCCTGTATCTCATTTGTAATTTTAGATATTTCACCTAATCTGCTTTGTGTCTTATCTAATTCAGATTCCATTTTGTATAGACCATCTAAAATATTATTTGATTCATCTTTTTTAATATCTATCATCTTATCTTTAAAATCTTTATCTATATGTTGTTCACAAGCAGGACAGTCTTCATTTTCTGATAAGAACTTAATCATTCTATCTTTTTCTTTCTTTTTTTCTATAAGTGTAGAGCGTAAGTCTTTTAATTTTACATCTTTAGATTCTATATTGATTTGGTCTGTTACTGATTCAAATAATCCTTTTTGATTTTCTTCTAGTGTTTTTTTATTATTTACTTTTTCATCTAACATTAATGAGTTAGAATGATAATCATTTTGTTTTGATTCTATTATTGAACCTTTATTAGAATTAGTTTCTTTAATATAAGCTTCTTGCATAGTTATCTTTTCATTACACAACTTATAATTATATTCTACTTCTTGTAATTCTATAACTAAATCTTTTAGTCTTTGTTTAAGTAACATATTCATTAATGAAAATATTTTGATATCTAATAAATCTTCAACAACCTCTCGCCTGAATCTAGCTTTAAGTTGCATAAATGGTACAAAGGTTGAACTACCTAATATTACAACTTGTGTAAATGAACGATAGTTTAATTTAAGTATTTGTTGTTCTAATATTTTTTGATAGTCACGATTATTGGCTTCTTGATTTAACATCTTATCGTTTTGCCATATCTCAAACTTATTTGGTTTGATACCACGAATGACTTTATATCTACGACTTGCAATACTAAACTCAATCTCTACAACAGTTTCCATAGCATTAACTGTATTGACTAATTGAGATTTACTAATTGTTCTAAATGGTTTTCCAAACAATGCAAAACATAATGCATCAAGCACTGTTGATTTACCAGCACCATTCTCACCTATGATAAGTGTAGTTTCATTACGATTCAAATCTATTTCTGTAAATTGGTTACCTGTGCTTAAAAAATTACGCCATCTAACCTTTTCAAATATAATCATTCTAAGTCTAAGTCTTGTGCCTCTGTATATAAAGATTTCATTTGATTCTTTAATCTATCTTTACTTAAATCAATAGGTAAGTCATCAATGTATTTGTTTAGTAGTGTTACTGTGTCTTCTGTGTTTTCTACAATATCATCTGATACTGAACTTGCATCTAAGTCTGAAAAATCTTCGACAATTTTTATATCAAAAGCATCTGCTGCATATAACTTGTCTAGGAATTGGTCAAACTGATATAAATCTTTTTTGTTTACTACAATGAGTTTAACATATTTGTTTGCATACTTTGTAGTATCATGTTCTTTATAGTTTTCTTTTGAATCATCATAATATATCTTTTCATATATTGTATATGGGTTAACTATTCTTTCTAATTCCTTTGTTTCTGTATCATAGATATGGAATCCTTTTTTATCTTCCCAATCATTCCAATATATTTCATATGGTGTACCTAGATAATAGATTTGACCATCATCTGACTTGTGATGAAAATGCCCACTCATAACTGTATCAAACTTTCTAAAAAATTCTTTCTCACGGCCTCCTTGTGATATGATAACATTCTTGTTCATTTGAAAACCATTTATTTCTAGATGACCCATACATACATCAGCTTTAGTTTCATCAATCATACCCTCTGCATAGATTTCATTTGATTGAGTAATCCACGGCATAAGTAGTATTGGTAAACCACCAAAGTCTACTTCTGTTGCTTCATCATAGATATGAATATTTTTGTGTTTACCGCCTAGTAATTCTGTAAGAGAATTTACTTCACTTGTGTTCTTATAATAGATATCATGATTACCGACTAACATATGTAAGTCAATTCCTAATACATTAAATGGTAATATAAATCTCTCTCTAAAATCTTTTGCTGTTCTATATGATACATACTTACGCCTATCAAAACAATCACCTAAATGTAATACTGTTTTAATATTGTTTTGTTGTAAATATGGAAAGAATATACCTTCATAAAATTTATAAAAGTATTCATTAAAATTCACATTATCATTTCTTGCGCCAAAGTGCGAATCCGTTATTAGTGCTATTTTCATTAAGTAGTTTCTGTATTAGAATTTTCTTCCATGAATTCCTCTAGGCCTTCAGGTAGTGTAGATTTCTCTTTTTTCTTTACTTTATATACATCTTCATCAGGCAACATAATGTCTGGGTCAAAACCTCTTACATCATAAACTGTATCATCGCCTTCATTCACAGTATAGGTTTCATATTGTTGTTTCTCAATCATTTTATTTTTGATATGAGTTTGTTTCTTTTCTTTTTGAATTCTTCTTAAAAATGCATAGTATATAATTTGTGTAAAGTATGCGAAAGGATTCTTTGATTTGTCTGGGTCAAAGTTATGTATGTATTGTAAACAGTTTTCTATACCATCAGAAACCATTTCAGAACGATAAGTATAATTAATAAAGTTAGGTCTGTATGATAATCCATTTGCAATTTTTAAAAAACACTCACCTATGTAATTCGTTACTTGGGGTTTTTCTTCTCCAGCTTCTTCTGCCTCTTTACATAGTTCTTTCCACGCAATCATAGCTGCATGAAACTCTTTGTTGTCTATGTAGTGTGCACCTTTTTTCTTTGTTGTTGCCATCTCTTTTCCTTGATGAATTGTTATGTAGCCATAGTACTAGGTTGGACATAATATGTCAAGTTTTATTATAGGTTTTAGCTAAAAAAGTTTTTTGCAATTATTTGCAAATTAGCGTTGACAAACCATGTTCAACCTTTTATAATCGCTGTGTTCCAGCCGAGAATACTATATACTCTAAAGAGATGGTTAATGTTTAGTAGTACTACAAGGTATATCATTAAGTTCTTCTTCTGTTATTTCCTCTTTTACTAATTCTTTCTCTTTATTTTGACCACTTAATGCAGAAACATATCCATTAAACATTTTCCTTACTTCTTCCGTATTTTCAAATTCATCTTCTTCTTCGTATATATCTTCTTTCTTGGGTTGCATAATAGGTCCATTTGTTTCGGCATCAGCTGCACTATAAGAATCTAACATAAATTGATAATAGTTATTTAACGCAAAAGAAGCCGAAGTGATTGTTATAATTGTTGACTTTTCAATATCAAACTCATCTGATTCTGTGAATGGTTGTAACCAACGAGATAAAGTTAATGCTTCAACAACACCTTTTTTAGTTACTCTGTTTTTCAATTCCATTTTTAAAGGATGTAATATATGTAGTTTATTTGATTCATTATCTGTTCGTGTAGGTATACAAGTACAAACGATACTCTCACCATTTGCCAATTTTATTACTCTAGTAGTGTTATCTGTCATATCCTTATCCCTAGATTGTATATCACTATTTATATCCTTATCCTGTCTATCTC
>Ga0070749_10000524_pt1 | contig 25808 bp, 28 predicted proteins | sample VirMetDEL_Nov_18_FD_75180 | JGI IMG/M metagenome (GOLD analysis project Ga0070749, IMG submission 75180) | Aqueous microbial communities from the Delaware River and Bay under freshwater to marine salinity gradient to study organic matter... | ecosystem: Environmental > Aquatic > Marine >...
CGGGGCGAATGTCCCGGTAATGGTGCTAGGGAATCGAGTAGATTCTGCAAACCAGAGTATTTACATTAACGGCGTGGCGGATGGGACGGGGGCGGCAACATCAAGTGCAATTTCTGGTATGACACAATTTTGTGTGCTTTATAACAATCTATCTACCCCGTTGTATTCTGACCGTCAGATTGCATTTGCCAGTAGCGGAGGGGCGCTGACGGACGCGCAAATTGCTGCGTACTACACGATTATTAACGCTTATCTTGCTGCTGTGGGGGCTGTGTGAGTACCTTGTTTGTAGCTGTTGTTTTCTATTGCACATCTTCTTTTTGTAGCTTTTACGCGGACACTGACAAGATGCACGCATCGGAAGCTCTGTGCTCTACGGCTCTCCAGCAAGTGGCACAAGCTGTCACGGCTGCCGCAGGGCCTGTGAAAATGTGGGGAACCTGCATCCCCATGTCTGTTGGAATTATCTAATGGCCAAACTAACACTCATTGAGATGGTGCAGTCCATTTTAAGTGACATGGACTCGGACGAGGCCAACTCGATTAGTGACACTACCGAGGCCACGCAAGTGGCTGAAATTGTGCGCACGGCTTATTTCAAGTTGGTGACAAGCCGTGACGACTGGCCGTTCTTAAGAACATTGTCCAACCTGACAGGGTTGTCTGACACCGACAACCCCACGCTGATGGAGATTCCGTCAGGGGTGAATAAGGTTTATTGGATTAAGTACAACAAGAAAGATGTCACTTATCTTAGTCCAAAAGACTTCAAAGACCTCATTGATGGTAGGGAAGAGACAGACGACGGCATCATCAATGCTGATGGCTACATCACCAATGCTGATCCGACCTACTGGACCACCTACGATGACACCACCATCTATTTCGACAGCTATGACAGCGACGTAGACACTACGTTACAGCAGTCGAAGGCTGAGTTTTACGGGATACAGGTACCCTCTTGGACACATGAGGACACCTTCATCCCCACCTTGCCCGAGAAAATGTTCCCCACTTTGCTAGCAGATGCCAAGAGCACGTCCTTTCTAGTGCTCAAGCAACAAGCCAACGACAAGGAAGAGACATACGCCACGAAAGGGCGCCTCCGTGCTCAAAACAGCGCCTATCGTGCGGATAACGCCGAGCCGACCTACAACCAAAACATCAATTATGGACGCCGCTAATGAAGCGCCAAGCTGTTAAGAGTGTGGACGATGTAGAGAAAGAGCTAAACAACGAGAACAAGGAAGACAAACGCATTGAACCTAAGGTGTTGTCTCCTGAAATGTGTGACAATGGGCTCTATCGTGTGGTGTTCAGTGCTGGCGGGGAAGTGCCTGACACGCTGAAAGGGCGGTGGACTTCCATTGCCAAAGTGGAAGCCGCCATTTCCAACCACCTTGCTTTGCAGGCGTAAGTAGTGGCACGGCAAGTCGCTACCCGCAAGGACTTCACGTTTGTCAAGGGCCTCAACACAGAGGCCGGTCCTCTTACGTTTCCTCCCAATACGTGGGAGGACGGGGACAACATTGTTCCAAACATTGATGGCAGCCTGTCTCGTCGGCTAGCGGTCAATTATGAGAGTGGGTATGCGTTGAGCAGCACGTCAGATACCCCGACAGAAGAGTCCACAGGGGCTTTCACCTGTGGCGAATGGAATAGCGTTGGCGGGGACGGGAGCCGCAACTACGTTGTTGTTCAGCGCAATGACTTGGTGACATTCTACGACAACACAGGCGACACAATTAGTAGCACGGAGAAAAGCTTCTCCATCAATCTCTCCACCTACAAAGCTGCGGGCAATCCCAACACAACGGGTTATAGCCCCATCAGTTGTTCTAGTGCCAACGGCAATCTCATCATCACGAGCGCTGACACAGAGCCTTTGCTGGTGAGCTATGTGAACAGCAGCACCATTAGTGTCAGTGCCATCACTCTCCAAATCAGGGACTTGTACGGTGTCTCTGACACCTTGTCTGTCTCGGAGCGTTCCACGTCCCTAACAGCTGCGCACCAATACAACCTGCTCAACCAAGGGTGGGACAACACCAAAATCAATTCCTATTTCGCATCAACGGGCTACTACCCATCGAATGCACAAAGCTGGCCTGCTGGCAAGGATTCCAGTGACAACTTTGATCCCGCCTTGTTGGACAAACAAGACTTCGGCACGTCACCTGCGCCTAAAGGACGATACGTCCTACCCTTGTTTGCCCGCAACCGTACCGCCGTGAGTTCAGTAGCAGGCCTCACCACTGAAACCGAAACCTACCGGCCTGTCACCTGCGCGTTCTACGCGGGTCGTGCGTGGTATGCCGGAGTGAATTCTACCTCCATTGGTACATGGGTGCTGTTCAGCCAAGTGGCGGACACCACGGCCAAGTTTGGCAACTGCTATCAAGACGCGGACCCGTCTTCGGAAGTGGTGAGTGACTTGGTGGCAACAGATGGTGGTGTAATTCCCATTCAGGATGCGGGAAACATCTTGAAGTTGCTCCCTGCTTACAACAGCTTGTTAGTGTTTGCCGACAATGGGGTGTGGCAAATAGTGGGATCGGTGGACGGAGGCTTCTCCGCCACGGCTTACGAAGTGAGACGTCTCAGCACGGTGGGTTGCGTCAGCAAGGACAGCGTGGTGGAAGCCGAAACCACCATCTACTACTGGGCACGTGACGGGATATGGACCATAGCCCCCAATAACACAGGCGGCTTTACGGTTCAGAACATCACCAACACCACAGTGCAGAGTTTGTACGCCGCCATCCCTGCCAATGGGAAAGCCTATTCTTTTGGGCGCTACTACCAAGAGGGCAAAACCATCTATTGGTTGTACAACTCAGATAGCACGCAAGACGGGGTGACACGGCGTTTCAAGAAGGACAGCATGTTGTGTGTGGACCTGCGGCTCGGTTCCCCCTACACCCACACCGTAAGTAGCTTGGCTAGCAACAGTCCGTACATTGTGGCTGCCGTCATCACCAAGAACAAAACGTCCGCTTCCACCACCTTCAACGTGGTGGATGCCAGCGAAAACCAAGTGATTGATGGAAGCAGCAACACGGTGGTGGCTACGCTGGTCCCCACTGTTCTTAGGAACAGCGAAATCCGTTTCATGGTGGAGGCTCCCCAAGGGGGAGGCACCAGCTTCAAAACCACGTTTGCTCGTTTTGAGGATGGGTTGACAGCAGCGTCCAAGTTTAAAGATTGGTATGCGGCCAACACTGCGGGTATCACCTACGACAGCTACGTCTTGACAGGCGCTAGCTTAGGGGGCGGAGAGGGAGGAGACAAAGCTATCCAAGGGCTCTATCTCATCGCCTTCTTCAACCGCACTGAGACAGGAGTGGACAGCAACGGAGACGCTATTGGTGCGTCAAGCTGCACCTTACAGGCCCGTTGGGATTGGACGGATTCTGCCAACGCCGGGAAGTGGACACCAGGTGAAGAAATCTACCGCCATCGCCGTCCGTTCTTTCCTGCTGTGCCCTCTGCTACCTACCTCGACGGCTACCCGGTGGTGGTGAGCAAAACCAAGATAAGGGGTAGGGGCAAGGCTGTGCAGTTTAAGTTTTCCGCTGACCCAGCCAAGGACATGCAGTTGTTGGGTTGGGCCGTCACCTACCTCGGCAACACCAATGTATGACCTGTGGCACGAGGACGAGGATATAAAAGTACAACTAGAACACGATGGTGGATTTATTTTCCTGCATGTGCTAGTGTTTAAGTGGAGTGTGTCTCGCGTTAAAAAATTCAGACGCCTCTTAGTTGAGTTGAAGAAGCAGATGTGTGAGAGTGGCCACAGCCACATCTACGCATACAACGCGCAACAGAACGACAAGTGGTTTAGATTTGTCGAGTCCATGGGGTTTCGTCCTCACGTAGTACACAACGGACTCATTGTGTACAAGGTGAAGACCCATGGGGATCGCTGAAGGTGTTGCAATTGCCGGACTAGCATTTTCTGTAGCCGGTGCCAACGAACAAGAGACGGCTGCTGAAAACGCGGCTATGGCAGCCCGCCAACAAGCGGCTGCACAGGAAGCTGCGGCTGCTGAACAAGCACGTCTCATCACAGAGAGCGCTCAGCGTACAGCGGACAGTGTTATAGCGGCAGCCAACACACAAGCTGGAGCGGTGTCTGCTGCGTCGGCTACACAAATCGAAGCCATCAAAAAGGCGTCTGCCGATCAGATGGCAGCGCAAGAACGTCAGGCACAAGCCTTTCGTGACCAAGCTGCGCTAGCACAGAAGAAAGCGGACATTGAGAATGCCCGCACGCTACGCACGTCTCTTCGTCAAGGGCGCATCGCCAAAGCCGCCATCCTCAATGCAGGGGCCAACGCCGGAACCCTCGGTTCGAGCGGTGTGTTAGGCGGAGTGTCCAGCGTGGGTGCTCAGGAAGTAGGGAACATTGGCTACTTCACCAGCTTGCTTGACAACAACGCCAAGGTGCTAGCCAGTCAGCAAGGACAGGCTGCGGCTACGGTGGCGTCAGGGCGTGCTGCGGCTGATTTGGCTGTTGCCAACGCAACAGGGGAAGCTGCGTACAAGGTGGCCACGGCCACTGGGCAGGCAGACACCACACGTGCCACGGCACGTGGCAACGCGGAGTCGGCATCCATCAACGCTCGCTATTCTGCTGCGATGGCTAAAGCTCAAGGCGAAGGGGCTGCTGCAAGCGCACAAGCGCAAGCAGACATGCACTCTGCACAAGCCCTCAGTGGTTTTGGAAACACAATTTTCTCGGGTGCGGATCGCTTCGCTACCATTTTCAAAAGCATTCCCTAGTGGCCGACGAAAGCCTTCTTCCCAGCCAGGATGAAGTACACACCGAACCCGTTTCGCTCTTGCCTGAGCCTGACACTAGACCACAACCTCGTGTTCCTAGGAACGCGGAGGAGGTGGCTGCTCAGGCGTCTGTGGCGTTGTCTGGGGATTTTCGGTCCTCATTAAGCACCCTACGTGCTAACGGTGTGGAGCCTTTGCTCACGGAAGTAATACGCAAAGAGCTGGACGACAACACACAAGCAGCACGCGAACAAGCGCTCGCCTTTGCCAAGGTGGGGGATGCTGAGCGTGCAGTGTGGTCAGCGCGTCTGGCTGCCGCTGCTGGCGATTCCAAACACAATGCCGATGGCTCTGTGGACAGCGTGCCTGCACAGAAGGCACTTGCTTCCCAAGCGCTCGAAAGCTTGGTAGGGCTGGACTACATCAATCGCACCTTCAAGGACCAAGAGCAGTTTGACCGGGTGTTACAAGGCGCTTCCGGCATGGTGGCCGTGCGCAACATGAACGCGCTGGTAGGCGCGGGAAAGCCTGAACCCTCGCTTTGGGACCACGCAAAGCATTTTTTTGGTTCGTTGATTCCTTTTGGCTACGACGCCCGTGCCAACCAAGCCATTGCCAAGGTAATTGGCGGGCCTGTGCTGCGCTCTCCCTACGAATCTATCCAAGCGCTACGCACACATTTGCTGGGCCTGTCGGGTTCCGAGCGCAAAGCCACGCTAGAGAAATTGTGGGAACAAGACTACGGCATCTGGGGGGACAACCTTGCTGCCAAGGTTGATTTTTTCCGCAAGGTGGGAGAACTCACCAAGAACGAAGCAGACGTGGATGTCATCCTGAATGGGCTGGGATTGGCAGATGTAGCTGCCCTCACCAAAGGGCTGTACGCCATGGTAAGGCACGGCACTCCACTCAAAGCCGTGGCTGATGTTGCAGGAGAACGCAAAGCCGGACAGGTGGTTGCAGATGAGTTGCTAAACAAAGCAGGCTATTCAGGACTCAATGATGCGGAACTGATGAGTAGGGCTTTGTCCATGGGGGAAATACCGGGTGTGGTTGATCCGGCTGCCACCAGAGGACTCGCTGCTGCTGCACAAGAGAAGTTGGCCAACGATTGGAACACCTTGTTGGAAGGGGTACGTGCTCGTCTCAATAGCAGCGGGATGGCCCCTGACGAAATCGCCAGCAACGCTGAGAGGTTGCGTGCTTCGCTTATGCAAAACCCCAACAAGGCTTTGCACGAAGTGGTTTTTGGTGAGGCGTCTGCGGACGGACAGCAACTCACCATTTTGTGGAAAACCAAAGGCGGGCGCTACTTCTCTAGTGAAGCAGCCGCCAACAAAACCATTGCTGCTGACGGGCTCGAAGGAGCCGTGGCTGTTCGTTTGAGTGACGTTGAGAGCAGTGTTCCTAAGAACGGGAGCTTGAAGCACACAGCATCTCAAGATGTAAACATGCTTTTGTTGGATAAGCAACTAGGTATTTTAATAAAAGAAGGGGACAATTTTCTACAGCTTCTCAATCGAGAAGCTGCTAAACAAGGTTCTAAAGTAAGGGACGACTGGTTTTCGGCAATGCGTAGCGAGTACGCAGGTGACAACTTCGCCCAAGAAACCATCAACTTGTTTGAGAAGGCCACTAAAGCAGGGCACGACACAGTGTCCGCTGCCCATTTGTTGACGCTACTTCGGAGACATGCTGAAGACCCTGACATTCTACTAATTGCGCAGGTTCTAGACAACCCAGCTATTTCATGGAAAAAGATTCCCGTCAAGATTCGCGAGTTGCGGGAGAATGGCAACTACGTCCCTACTAGGGACGAAGTGAATCTTTCGCGGAGCAGCTTTGGCAGTCCCGAACTGATGCTGCATGAGCTGACACATGCGCACAACGCACAAGTTATCGCAGTTGCTCTTAAAGGAACAACTTCTGAACAGCGCTGGCTCACCAAGGAACAAATAGCAGCTAGTAAAGAACTTGAAACTTTGTGGACAAAATTAAAGGGCGTCCACAAAGGCAAGTGGGAGAAGTTTTTAGACAGCCCTGAAGGTTCGATTTGGCAAGAAACAAAGCACGTTGGTGAACCTCACCCTTATCAAATACTTGACGCAGCTTTGGAGCACCCTGCTGAATTGCTTGCTTATGGTGTGAGCAATCCGGAAGTGATGTCGTTTTTAAAGGCGACCAAATTAAAAGACTTAGGCTACAAAGGTAGCGAGCGGTCAGTGTTTTCTGAGCTGTGGAATTTGTTTAAACAAGTACTGGGCTTCTCAGGGAAAGACGATCATGCTCTAGCAAAACTCACTTCAATCTTTGAACGCTTCACCAAAGACATAGACGAAGCGGAGCGTAATGTGTTTAAAAATCTGCGCAACTTTGACAACGCCTCGACTGACCACCTGCTAGATTTGTTTCAGCACACAGGTAAAGCTAAAAAAGAACAGTGGGTAATAAAACAAACCCGCACTGATCCGCTTAGCTACGACGCTGTAGGCAAATATAGCGACAAGGACATCGAGTCGATGGCCTTCATTGCTGCTGACCCCAAGCACGGAGCCAGCGAGCAGGCTGTGACAGCACGTGTGGTGGGTGTTCATGCCGAAGCCAAAACCAAGGCAGCCCTTCTGTCCTTTATTCAGCCCTACCTCAAGCCCTTGTCTAAGGACGGCAAGCGCAGGGTGCAGAGCTTGCTAGAAGAAGGGGACGCTGCCAGTAATGCGGGTGGCTACGGTAGGGAATTCACCTACATGGAAGCTCGTAGCAAAGGGCTCAATGATGTGGAGGCTCTGGCTTACCTCGCTTCCCGACAGCTACGCATGGCGATGTATCACATTCGCAATGGCGAAATGGTGAGGCACATGCACGCCATGGGGATGCGTGAGATAGAGCTGATGAGTGCAGGCGTAAAGCAGGCAGGACGTGACTTGTCTCTTGACAGTGCGATGTCACACACAGGCACGTGGCTCTACGATGCAGTGGAAAAGAAAACCTTACAGTTTACACGTGAGGGGATGGAGGACGCTTATAAGAAAGGTAAGCGGGTGGTACAGCTTGAGCACCCCGTCAACTACGACGGGCAGCTACGCCAAGTGATGTTGGTGGATAGCAAGGTGGCCACTACGCGGGACATAAAGGTGGCTGTGGGCTATCGTCCCGGTGAGTTCAGCCGTATCTACACGGACGAATACTTCATTCGCATGAAGCGTACCATGCTGGTGGACGGAGTAAAGAAAGATGTAACGGAGGTAGTGAGGACAGCCGCATCACAACGAGAAGCGGACGACTTTACGCACAATGTTTCCGTGGCCCTTGGTGTTCTTAAGAACGTGAAGAAGGGCACGGACCCCTATACTGAGGTCGAGAAGCTGGTGGGACACTACTTCGACACCGACGAGTTTATTAAGCGCTTCAAGGACGGGGAGTTTGAAGGGTTCAGAGCGCTGGATTCTCATTACACACGCAACCAAGAAGAGTATTTGAATGGCAGTGTTTCAGAAGCCATTTCTAATGGACGGTTGTTCACAAGCAAACGTAGCGAGAAGTTGCTGTCAACGGATGCTTCGCGTCCCAATACGTTGGGTGTGTTTGAAAGTTTGCAAGCCGAGATTGCGAACGTAAGCCGGGTGTCCAACATCAACCAGTGGCGTGAAACCCATGTGCGCCGCTGGATGAATACGTTTGGACACTTGCTGCCTGAGCGCACCGGCAATGATGTCGCTGACTTCTACGCTGCTGCTGGAGCTAAGTTTACTCGTGGCGATCAGGAGAGCTTGTTTGCGGAGCGTACGCACAAATACATCATGCGCCAAATCGGTGTGCGCACCGACGAAGAGAATTTCTACAAGCACCTGACACGACGTGTGACAGAAAAGTTTTTCACAGGTAATGAGTCCATCGAAGGGGTAGGTGCGGCTATCCGCAAGTTTAGCTTGCTTGGCTTTGTTCGCAACGTCAACTTCAACCTGACGTTGGGGATGTTCAACCCTGCACAGCTCATTGTACAGGCCAACGGCGCAGCTACAGCCATAGCGTTGTCGCCACTGCACGGGCTGGCGGCTGCCAAAACTTTCCCCTTGTTGCGCATGGCGCTCATGAGTGACAACCCGGAGGTGTGGTCGTGGTTTGGCAAGGTGGATAAGGCGCTCTTCGGCAATGAGAAGGAGTTTGTTCAGTTGGTGAAAGCGGTGAGACAAACTGGCATCATCGACAACACCAAGTCTACATCCTTGTACAACCTAGAGGATGGGGCGCTGGACATCTTCGGTGGCTACCCGTCTAAAATTATCGGCAAGTCCACCTTCTTCTTTGCCAGAGGTGAGGAGTTCAGTAGGCTTGTGTCTTTTGATGTAGCCCGTAGGGAGTGGACGAAAGCCAACCCCGGCAAAGACTGGTCGAGCAAAGACGCATTAGCAGCCATGGTGGTGAGGGCTGATGACCTGACCCAGAACATGACCAAGGCCAACCTTGCCCGCTTCCAAGAGGGGGCGATAAGTGTGCCTATGCAGTTTGCTCAATACAACATCAAGTTGGCTATGAATGTCCTTACCAGCTTGTTGGGCAAAGGTGAGGGTAGAGGATTCTCGCGGACCGAAGCTGTTCAGCTACTAGGCGCTCACGTACTGTTGTACGGCACAGCCGGAGCGGGTATTGCGCAATTGATGGACGAGTTTGCACCCAAGGAAGTCTTGGACAAGATGAGCGTGGAAGCCAAAACCTACATGGCGCAAGGCTTGTTATCTGGACTACTCAACCAAGTAGGTGAAGCTTTGACAGGAGAGCGCACTAATGTAGCTTTGGGTACACGTCTTGGTAGCTTCAACTACTACAACGAGCTGGCGCGTGCGTTGTTCACCGATCCTAAGAACGTCTACGAAGCCCTGCTTGGTCCGTCCCTGTCAACAGCTAGACGGCTGGGTGTTGTTGGGGAAGTGGCTGCGTTGTGGAAACGTGATCCGGACTTGACAGCGGAAGATGTGTTGCGGGGATTTGCCCGCATGACAACAGAACAGGTGGCCTCGTTACGCAACGTCAGCAAAGCCTACTTGTTCCACTTGCATTCCAACAAGTTGTTGGACAAGAATGGCATTCCCATCGCACAGCTCACGCCTCCTGAGGTGTTGGCACAAGCGTTGGGGTTTCAACCTACGGTGATGGCGGATGTGTCCAACCTTATTAGGAGCAAGAAGGACCATTCAGAAGCGTTGCAAGATGTAGCCAACTTGATCTTTAAGGTGCAGCGTCAAATCATGGACGCCCGTGCGCGGGGGGATCATGCGTATGCTGATGAACAGCACAAGCTATTACAGGCGTTGTGGCCTACCAACATAGGAGACTTCACTGAGGTGCAGCGCATTGTGAGGGACAGGCTGTTCCCTTACGACAACGAGTTCCAAAAACTACTGGGTGACTACGTATTCAAGGGTCACAACTACGAGCGTCCTACTGTAATTACGACGCCTCCCAAGAAAGACTAATTGATGGCCAACTACTCTCAAACACTCCAACCCATTGCCAATCCGGTACAGAGCGGAGCAGGTGAGCTTACGCTCAAGGCTGCGCAAGTAGAAGGAGTCAGCCTTGCTGAAGCAGGGCGTTCCAGAGCCATGCAGATCGAGGTTGAGGGACGAACCGTAGCCAGCAACATTGCTGCATTGGCGCAAGGCGATGTCATTTCGACGGACGTGAAGGGAAGAGCAGCAGCCTCCGCCATTGAAACCACCGGACGGGCTGCTGGTGAAGGGGTGGCTTTGCGTGGCAAAGCAAGTGCCACTGAGCAGAACGCCCAAACCGACATGCTTGCGTTCCTAGGAACAACAGCGGTGGACGCAGCCAAAGGCTACCTGTCAAGTGAGGTGTCTAAGGACATCAAGAATGCCCTTGACAATTTGGAGGGAGTAGGAGACAAGGCGCTTACGCGTGAGCGCAACCTAAATGAATTTTTGCAGAGTGACTCGTTTATAGGGCGAGTTGAAGAAGATTTGTCCAACGCACTCCTTGCAACAGATGGGTCAGTTGCAGCAAAAAACGCAGTGACAGAAGAGTTTGCGGCTGACTTGGCGCGTTATCGAAGCGCAATGCTACAAGGCAACTTAACTCGTGAGGAAGTGTTGACACGGGTAGCGGCTGCGGTGAAGAAGTCGAGTGCTCTCATGCCGGGGTGGGCGTCGGAGTTTCGTAAGGTGGCGGCTGACATGACGGGGGTGGACAGGGCTGATGTGTACGGTGTACACAAAGCTTTGCTCACTGAGAGTGCTCGTGAGAAAGCGCTGCAACAGCGTATGCAAGCCCAGTTTGAACTCGACAAGGACATTGCGCGCACTTACGGCATCCCGTTAGATCGTATAGACAATCGGGTACGCGCCGACCATGCCTACTCCAAGAGCTTGTCCATAGCTGCGGAAAACAACGCCAACAAGATGAAGTTGGTCAATGGCGGTCAAGAGTTGGTGGACAAGGAGTGGGTAGGTAAGGTGGTTTCTCCAATTGTTGGAGCGTCCATTGCTGGCATCAGCGCTCAAATTGGCACCCTCACTGAGCTGAACGGCAAAACCTACAAGTATATGCAGTCCCAAGAGTTTGGCTTGGCACTTACAGGACTGTTGCAAACCAGTCTTGCTACTGTGGTGTCTCAAATACAAGGGCTCACCAATGCCAATGTACACAAACAACCTTTGTCAGACGAAGCTGCACGCAAGCAAATTGAACAAACAACCAACATCTTTAAGACCTACCAAGAATCTGTAAAAACAATTGAAGGTAGGAATCGCTTTTTACAGATTGTAAAGAATGCGTCAGATCGTAAAGAACTGATGATAAATACATTCTTGGCTGCTGAACCTCATGTGGCGATGTTACAGAGCTTGGGTGTAGGAAGTGCGGTGTTTGATGCTGCTCTCAAACTAGGAACTGGTCCAGAGTTTGAGCGCATCTTTGGAAAAGGTTTGGCACAGGCGTTTGACAAGATAAAGAACATGCCTGATGTACACGCTAATGCTTTACGTAGCGCTGCTGAAGGCAAGCCTGTTGATTTGCGGCAAGTGTCTCAGGTCAGTCCTGAACTAGCTACCGTGGTGTGTGCTGACTTAGTAGCTTGCGCGGCAGAGTGGGCCAAAGACCCACAACCTACTCCACAGAAACAAAAAGCGTGGAGCAACACGTTTTTCACGCTGACCCAGAATCTAGTTCCTACGGTAGAGCGTGACGTGGACGCATTGTGGACCATTGTATCCCAGCCCACCACAGAGGAGTTTGTAGCAGGGCTGTCTCCTGATCTCAAGCGCAACGCTCTGTTGCCTCTAGCCAATAAGTTGGACTACACAATGAAAGAAACACACTCCTCTGTTTTACAGAGCATTGCGGAGTTCAACAATCCGAGCAAGAGCGTGCTAGCGATGAATGGAGCACGGCTTGACTTGGTGAACAATCCCATCACCAAAGAGTTTGAGGTGAAGGTGACGCCGCCTAAAATAGTAGGCGAAGTGTTTAGTAGTAGCGATCCGTCACAGCCTGCTAGGTACGGACTATTGGGAGCAGCTCGTGCTGTGATCGGCGGTTCGTTTCAGAACATGCCTGTCCGTAGTGAGCATCTGGATAGCGCCAAGGCGCACGCTGCTTTGTTAAACAAACAGGTGGGCATCTACACCCGTACTTTTCGTATGCTTAACCCCGACGATCACATTGACGAAGCCACTGTGAGAAAACAAATTGTACAGCCTGTTGTTCCTAGGAACGCGTCTAATGCGCCTGCTTCTAACACTGCTGTTGCTGCTACTGGTAATACCAATCAGTGGTGGAGAGCTGAGTAGCGAGGACTGGATGGACTGGAAGCTACTAAACAACTTGACGCAGGAAGAGCGCACTGCTCTTAAACACAATGATCCAAGGCTAGACAGCTTTGCTAATGCAGTTGAGGAGCGTTATCAACTACCCAAAGACTTGTTGGTGGCAGTGAAGAATGCTGGGGAGATAAGCCAGTCTACTGACATTAGTCCAAAGAATGCTAGGGGAGTCATGCAGTTTATAGACTCTACGCGTAAAGACTACCCTCACAACCCGCTCGACCCTATGGAGTCGTTAGATGCAGCGGGGCGCTACTTTGCTGACCTTATTCCACAGTACAAAGGGAATGTTCGCGCCGCCATTGCGCATTACAACGGCGGAGGTAAAGCAGGAACGGCTGAACTAATGAAAGAAAGAAACAAATTGCCTGACCAAACAGCCAACTACTTAAAAAGAATAGAACAGTTTATGGAAAAAAGAACAAAGCAATGAACTACTTTAGTAGGGAAGAACTTCAATGTAAGTGTGGCTGTGGACAAATGAAACTGAGTGAAGGTTTCATCAACAAGTTGAATAGGCTAAGGGATGCTGTAGGGTTTCCCTTGCCTGTGACATCTGGTTACCGCTGTCCAGACCACAACGCCAAGGTGAGTGCAACAGGAAGGACAGGTCCACACACGCGCGAAGCCTGCGACTTTGGAGTGGCAGGGGACAAGGCTTACATTGTCCTGAGCGCTGCCTTGCAGCTTGGATTCAAGGGGATTGGAGTGGCCCAGAAGGGGCCGGTGGGGAGCAGGTTCATCCATGTGGATGACCTGCCTAGGGATGCGTCCACACCGCGTCCGTGTGTGTGGAGCTATTGACAGGAGTAGTCAGGTAGACGGCTGTAGTTTATTGGATCGCTTGGTGTGTGTCCGTATCTGAGCGTTCTGTCGCGCAGTGGCTTTTTTTAACACCTCCGCGTAAACCTGCTTTTTCTGCTCTGTTGATGCAGTGCGAATAAACTCGGAAAACGACATTTCGTCAAGGGGCTTTTGCTTAAACAACAAGTAGTCTCCAACCTTTCCTAAAGGAGCATGTCTTCGACAAGACATGCTCCTTTTGTTTTTAAGCTACTTTACAAATTCTAAATCCTGCACGGGTGAAGTTTACCGGATTGCGGTTTATGTGGTCCCACCCAAAACGATAACCCCTAAACTGCTCACGAGCAGCCTTGCCGCTTTTCACCAGCTTTCGGATGTAACGGCGCAGGGCTTGCCGCGCTTCCTCGTAGGTGGTGAAGGCCAAATCTCCCCACGGAGTTTCACAGCCCTGTTTGTTCACAGAATTCAATGCACGTTTGTTCTTAAAAACTTGATACATAAACACTCCTTGCAACGGAAAGAATGTACGTCTATCAGACAGCTTCGCTAAACCACACTTGCCTCCTTGTCAGCTTGCTCTTCCAATTGAATGAGCAAATCAATGCAATGTCTAGCTTTCTTTAAGTCTTGAATTCCGTCTTTGAAACGCCAACGGCTGATGTACTTCACAACATTGCCTTCCAAAAAGTGCATACCGTTGGCAAAGGCATACTGTGCAGGCTGGATGGGCATGTCTTTGTAGTGTTCTCCGCCTTCCTGTTTACGTAGTGCGTCAGCTTCCACACGTACCTCCTTTTCCAGACAACTCACAGATGTCGTTCTCTTCAAACACAGTGCCTTTGTGTTTCATTGCTTCTTCGTATGGAACCTCTGTAATGGGTTGACCTCCTCTACTTCCGTCTGGGTAACATGTAAACCCACGGAGTCTAGGTGCATACCCAGCCAAGAGCCTAGCGAACGGCACAACTTTATCTTCGTTGTTAAGGGGCCTTCCCCATTCAGGGAGATTAATCGTTGACGAGATTGACATGTCAACGTAATCCTGTATGTCCGCCTGAAACCTGATTCGTCTTTCAGGGTCGGCAGCGAGGGTAGCGGCTGTTTCAATTTGACTCGGATCAATGCTGTACTCCTTTATCAATGTGTCTGCTGTTGCATCCACTACGTATTCGTAGTGCCACCTGTGTCCATCTTTGAGATAGCGTCGTTTATATGCCACAGCGAAAAGAGGCTCAATACCAGTTGTGGTAGAAGCAAGAATGCCAATAGACCCTGTAGGTGCGATGGCCCTATAAGCGACAGGACGACTAAGGAACAGCCTGTCACAGTGAGCATTCGCAGCAAACTCACTTGTTTCTTTATAAACCTGTAGCCATTCGCGTAAGGTGGGCGAAACAGCGTAGCGCTCTCCTCGTTTCAACAACCACTCATGTATCCCCATCAATCCTAGGCCCAGACGCCTGTTCTTTTCCCTGACTTCTCGGACTTTGGGGTAGGGTAGGTCTGCTCTGACGGTGCCACACACGAGGAACTGGGAAGCGAGTACCACCACGTCACGAAATTCCCGAAGGTCAGCAATGCCACCCATATTGATAGAACCAAGGTTGCAAACATCGCTGTCATCTTCAGAACAAACTTCAGTACAAGCATTGCGGAGTGTTTCATTTTCCTGTTTTCCGAAATTAAAGCTGAATCCCGGCTCGCCGGTCATCAAAGCCTGCCGTACATTTGCTACAAACATTTCAGGCAAGGTGTTCTTAAGAACAAATCCATTCACCCCAACCTTTCCCCAATCGGCTGTTGCATCCAAGCTCTGCCGCAACCATGCGTTGTCATAGTTGAGGCTGATGTTGGTCATGTCCAACGGTGCAGGGAAATTGAAGTCGGTGTGTTTCACCTGCGCAAGCGTCTGCCCCGTGCTTCCAACAGGTTGAAGGTGCCAGTTTTTCGCAGTGAGGAACGCGGGCGTGTCTTCGTGTTGCCAGTTGAGGGACGCATAAATTGCGCTGCGTCTTGAACCACCTTGCATGACGTTTCGTCCCACTTCGTTGATGGTGTGCATGAGCGGGATCGGCCCACTAGCCTTACCACCAGTCCTACCAAGCAGCCTGCCAGCAGGACGTATCCGAGAATAATCAATTCCAATTCCTCCACCAGTCATTAAACAAGCCATGGCCCTGTGTGTCAGGGCACTCCACTCTTCACGGGTATCCTCCTCAGCACGCAACAGGTAACAATTGTTGTATGCCTTGAAGGGTCTACCTGCATAGTAGAGATACCGTCCACCGGGAATAAACTTCATGCTTGCAATGTACTCGGTGAGTTGTTTACGCTCGTCCTCGCCCATTAGCGGGTGTTCTGTACCTCCTCTAGTACCACAGACATCATCGACAACACGATGGGCTAGGTTGTCCCAGCTATCCGCATCGCTTAGTGCATACTTCTGTCGGAATATGTTTCGTGCAAATGTGGTCTTGAAGCGTTCCCGTTCCATTACGGACGGGAGGCAGGTTCACCATTAACTTCAATAGCGGCTGTCACCGCACTTTGCAGCACCCCAATCAGCTCAAACCCTGCCAAGTCACGGGTGAAGCAATGGAGTGTGCCGTCTTTCACCAGCAGCAACACAATGTGTTCTGGCCGGATGTCCTCGACAAAAGCCTTGAGCTGTTCTGGATCAGACAGCTCCGGCTTTTTGAATGGCACCACTACGTTTGCGCGTGTATCCAAGACGCACCTTCCTTTCACGACTACTCTTTTCTTTGTGACACTTAGCTTTGCACAACACTTGCAGCTTCTTGGCTTCGCAGTAGAGGCGGTTGATGAACACGTCCCAGCTAACGAAACCCTTCTTCACATCCACTACAGGGTGGATGTGATCTACCTGAATTTCTTTCAGAGGAAAGTCCAAGCCACAACCAGCACAACGATAATGCTGAGCAATGCGGCCTGTCTTGCCATTAACTCTCTTTTCCGTAGCCGCGTTCTTAAGAACTTTGAACTTGGGGGGCCACTTCCGGAAAGCAGCGCGAAGCGCCGATGTGACAAATGTTCTATATCGCCCCTCTGTCCACGCGCCACCGTTTCTCAATGCACAACGGCAGTGCCCACAGTCCACACAGGACGAGGCCCGCAGTAGCTACAGACGTGTACGAACGGTGCGAAGTAGCGCCCACAACCCGGACACAACCAACCCACACCAAAGAAGGGAGGGCGATCTGGAGGAGGTGGAGGGGGTGGCAACAATGGCGGTGTACACTCAATCATTGGCCACCCCAAACTTCTCTTGGTGTTCCATAAGCTTGTCAGGAAACCTATCAAGCAAATCCTCAATGGTGATTTCCAACAAGCCTACAAGGTCTTCAGGATCAACAACTTGTTCTGCTACTGTTTCACGTAGTTCTCTTAGACGCATGGCCCGATTTCTTAGCTAAGTGATAGGTTTGCATCAGTTGGCGAAGCGATGTAGTTCTAAAATCAAAACGATTGGGGGAGTAGATGGATAAGTCCACCACACCTCTCCAGTAGTTGGTGAGGCTGCCCTTGGCATACTCATCCACGTGCTCAAAGAAACACCCCACAGACAGTGCTTGGTTGAGGTGCGCTGCCCCATGCCGGTGCTCTGCTGCGTGGTCCAGTGTATGTGTATGACCAAACACCACGCTGTTGGCAAATAGCTTGAGCGCCTTCTGTGCTACGTTGGGATTACCAACGGGCTTCCCATTCCCTGAAATAGGAATGTGTGTAAAGCTCACACCTGACAACGTGTACACATCCTTATAGGGCACCCACTTTATGTTGCGTTGCCTAAGTCGCAAATCAATAGGCAAACTCACCATGCCTAGAAACGTAGGGTCGGTTTCAAGGTAGCGAGACAACCTGTCTTCATGGTTGCCCTCGATGTACACCACTTGACAACGTTGTGTCCCATCAAAGCCCAGCAAATCAAGCGCTTTGTTACCCGCTGCCACCTCAAGGAGATAGCGCTTGTTCTCCATGGCTAGACGTTTGTTGCGATCCCACCCAGACAAACAATTGAGGGAAAGAAAGTCACCGATAAACAACACCACGTCAGGCTGCTCATCCCGTATCTTGTTGCCCAGCGCTTTGAAGCGTTCAAGAGACTGTGTTTCATCAATATGACAGTCACCTATCACCAGTACTCGTGTCATTGAGAGGCGCTTCCTCGTCATCTTTTAAGAGATTGAGTGTTTTGTCTATCTCAAATACAGCTTCAATGCCTACGTTGTGTACAGGTGTCACCTCTGGAACCTTGGGAACCCGGTTCACTGTTCCTAGGAACATGGGTTTTGAGGAGTAGGCATACATTTTCAAGCCCTCTCCGTTGTTGGCGTCTCGCCAACAAAGCCATTTGTAGGAACAGTAAGAGCATTCCGTGCAAAGTTTTTTATTACCGCTGGTCCCTTCAGGTTCCAAATCAAATTCTCGCGGAGGCTCTTTCTGACTGTCTTGCAAGAGAGAAACTAGATGGCGTGTCCGTTCTAGGCCGTTGTACGGCCCTTGCTTGAACACGCCAATGTGTCCATTTTGCTTGTCTACGGCAACGAAAGCAGTGTCACTGTGTTTCGTACCCTGTACCAGCAAGCTTGCGCTATATGCTCCCAACTGCGCCCGGTATCCAAAGCTGTCGTTCTGATTGGTTAGACCTTCCTTAAACTTGGCATACCCGTAGGGGCTACAGCTTTTTACGTCCACAAGCACGTCGTCAATTATTGCGTCGATGCGGCCTGAAATCGTCCAGCCCTCAGTGAGCGGGAGCTTCGTGGGCATCTGGCAGTGGGTAACTGTGTGGCCTGCGGCTTGGGCTAGCATCAGCGTAGTTTCTTCCAGAATGTCCCCATACAAAAATTTATACTTGGCGCTAGGAGGAAGAGCCTCTGCCAGTCTGGGATGGTGATAGCCATACCAAATCTGGCGCATACATGGCTTGCCAATCTCTGAGAAGTAGAGAGTTTTGGGGGCGCGTGTCTTGGTACGGGGCAGCAAACTTCGTGAAGTGGCTGTAGCTACCGCTACCGCATGTTTAGTTTGGAGCTCTTCGTCCAGCCCGGTGGGTAGCCCTTCCTTCAACAACTCATTTATGTCGTCCGCTAGTGTGTTTATTGACGCCATTGGTGTATGGGCCTTTCTTTTCCGTGGGTGTCACAGAGTGTGCGTAGCCAACCTCCGCCCCGAGTAACACCGGGGGCACCACATTCTTCACAGATGGTGTAGCTGGCATTCTCCGCCTTCTCTATTGCCTCTTGCAGCGCGGTGTTTCCACCGTGGATGTAGAGACGCAGACCTCCGAACTTTTCTTTAACTTGTTGTACCTTTGCCTTTTGTTCTTTTGCTAGTGCAAGGACAGGCTCAATGAGGGTGTTCCAACCTGCCCCACACTCCTGTCCATACAGGGAGTAGGGGGTTTCCATCACGAAGCCTTAGCTTGCTTTGCTTCGTCGGCTACTTCTTGTGCATCCAAGTCGCCAGCAGAGTAGGCTTCAAAACTGCGGGCCGTCTCGATAATGAGACTGGCCATTTTTTTGAGTTCTGTGGCTCCCGGTGCCTGTACAGGAATGAGTTCCAGCACTAACTCACGTGCGTTAGTGAGGGCGTTTTGCCGAATGATGGAACGCTGTCCATCCAACGGAGGGATTGGAAAAACACCCTTGCCACTGTTAGTGGTGGCGGAGGGTCGTGCAGGAGCAGAGACGCTAATGGATGGCACTGAAGCAACAATCATGGAAGGCGAGGCTTTCTTGTCAATAAACACAGACTTCACTTCGTTGCCATAGGTGCCGGTTTCGTACTCGATGGTAACATCATCACCAACATTGGCCAGAGGTTTCTTAAATCCGGCGTTATACCAAACACCATTCGCTTTGATGCTGTAGGTGGCTTTCTGTCCAAACTTGGTTGTCACCATCTTGGAACCGATTTGTTCTACTGTTGCGGATACGATATTCATTAAGCAGCTTCCTTTCTCAAAGGTAATTCAAACTTCTGTTTGTTCGAGCCAGTTGGGGCCGTAGCTCAAGCCCACCTTCAGCGGTAGAGGAAAGTCCATCTTGAAGGTTTGTTTAATGTACTCCGGTGCGTTTTCCATCGTTGTTTGTATGGTGTGTAGCGCCTCTGCCAACACAGATTTGTGACAGTCGAACACCACTGAATCGTGTACGGTGTTAATGAGCAGGCACTTGTCTCTAAGTCGGGCATCGTTCTTAAGAACACGGTAGAGCCTGCCCAACACCAAAGGCACAATGTCGCCTGTAGCACCGCCTTGCACTAGGTAGTTTTTAGTTTCAGTGGAACTAAACTTTGTTTCCAGCACCCCGTCCCACGGACGCTTGTTCACGTACTCTTTGAAGTAGTAGCGTCGTCCACTCCACGAGGGAAGCACTGCTTCTCCAATAGGGAAGCCGTTTTCTGCCTTGCCGGAGTGAGTACGACTTGCCTGCACCTTCTTGTGTATCTCCTCGTGCCAGCGCTTCACTCCTTCATATCGGGTGTAAAACGTATCAATAAAACGTTTGGCGTCGGGAATAGAAATGTTCCCTTGCTCAGCTATACCGTTACGTCCTGCCCCGTACACCAGAGCAAAGGAACAACGCTTAAATCCTTTGCGTTCTTCAGGATGCATTTCTCTGCCATGCATGTCCTTGTACAGCGCGTTGTGTATGTCCACACCACCACGAATGTCCTCCAACAACTGTTTGTCTTTAGACAGCACAGCCAGCATTACCATCTCAAGCTGTTTGTAGTCGGCTTCAATGAGCACACCTTCGTCACCCCAACGGGATTTGAAAACCTTCTTGATGTTTCCGTTGGTGATGTTCTGCAAGTTGGGTTCACTACTACTAAGCCTTCCTGTCACCGTGACACAGTGGTTGTAGTGGGGATGAATGTACCCATCTGGCATGATGAGTTTGTCCAATCCCTCGTAGTAGGTGGAGAGTTGTTTGGACAGCTCTCTGTACCTCACTACGTCTCCTATGAAAACAGAGGGGTGTGAGGCAATGAGTTGAGAAAGTACCTTGTCGTTAGTGAGAGGCTTTCCATCTATACCCATAGCACCGTTGGGCACAGGAAGACAAAAGCCATTTATCTTAACATCCCTCACCATCTTTTTGGTTTTGGGTTTTCCATTCTTGTAAGTGCCGACAACTTCTGTGTATTCTTGTTTCACTGTGCCACCGAATAGCAGGGTGGCCAGTTGTTTTGGGGCTGTTGGATCAAGGGTTCCGGGCGGAAGCGTGCTAGCTACAAGATCAGCTCTGCTTTGCAGCGTCGCCTTCAGTGCAGCTACAGCCCTACTAAGTGCGAAGGACGCCTTATCTAACAATGATTTGTTGATGTACAAACCATTGTGTTCCATTTCGATGGTGGCTTGTCGCGCTTCCATCTGGGACAGAAGAAGTGGCAACATGCCTGACACTTCCGCTTCTTTCCATTGGGACAACATTACCGTGGCAGTGTTTTTCAAATCATTCTTAAGATACTCGGTGAGTATTTCAGGTGGTATCTCGTCCGCTCCCATTCCAGCAGCAAACATGTCACTTACACGGGAATCTTTAATGGTGCCGCCACGTTTTTTGGCGCAGAAATCCAAACTCGGAAAACGCTCTTGTTGAGCACACAACAAATACTCAGCAAGCTGTGTGTCCCAAATGGAGTGCTTGTGTAGCGGCGCGTTCTTAAAGAACGCACCTCCTTTCAAGAGGTGGTGAATGTCGAATGCGATGTTGTGCCCAATAAGCGTGTGGGCGAAGTCTATCGTGGTACTATCGGATGTCACAGCTTCCTGCCAACCACTGAGTGTGCGGTAGCCCAACTTAACCACCTTGTTCTCAGGCCAAAAGGGGTTTGCCTTGTTGTTCCCTACCGGACATTTCATTGTTGTTTCTACGTCAATAACAAAGGGTTCTCCTACATTGTCTTTGTTGAGCACGATTCACTCGCTTCTCGAAATATCTTGAGTAGATTTCCAACCACCTCAAACCGTTCGCTGTTCAGGTCCAATGCCTTTCTGCGTGTGTGGTGTAGGATAAACCCAGTAGATAAGGACAACCACAGATTGTCGTCTCTATGTTCTAGATTTGCCGAACGTATAGCAACGAACGGCTCACCCTCTACCATCACAATGTCACCGGGTTCCTTCATATCGTGCTACCTCTGGTTTAATTGACACTTCCCAATAGCCGTGTCGGTGAGCTTCGTCGCTCACAGGGCCACCGAAAAGTTTGTTCTTAGGAACATGGATGAAGCGTTGCTTGTCCATGGCAGGACCGTTGGATTTCCCTATGGTGATGATGGCGTCTGCCTCACCCGGCTTGTCCACTTTGCTGCCGCGCAACTGATCCATGGTGATGTACTGCGTCGATGCACCACTTGCATCTGTCTGACTAATGGCCAGCACCGGGCCGTAGTCGTGAGACAACTCACGTGCCCACTTATACAATCTACCCAAGCGGCTGTGTTCTCCCTCTTCCTTGTTGGAGAATCCGTCCACTTTATCCAACTGGTCAAACACGATGAGGCCGGGATTGAGTTCCCTGAACAGCGGTGTTAGCTTGTGTGCATTGTTCAAACCACTATCGTTGTTGAGCACCAGAATGCGATTGGGCATCCCCATGAGCTTCTCGTACTCTGCTGCACACTTGGCTTCATCTGCTTTCAGATCAGCAAGCGTACAACCCAAGGCTGCTTGCATGATGCGCAGCATCACCTTATCACTGCGCTCTTCGTTGTTGATCCAAACCACAGGACGATTGCCTGTAATTTGAGGAGCCATGTAGCTCACTTCACTGGCCGCAAAGGTGGTTTTACCCGTCTCAACGTAGGCAGCGACGAGCACAAAGTCCCCTTGTCGCAAGGGGCCGCAGCTAATGTTCAGTTCATTGAGCCGCCAATTGAGGCCGGGTGCGCTGGCTTGTGCCAGTACATCACCAATCCCCCCTGTGACAAACAGATCAGTGGGGCTGATGGCCCTGCCTAGTTCCTTGTCATAGCGCTTCACCAAGTCTGCTACGTCATCAATGGAGGCTGTGCCTTCCCTTACTTCTAGGGCTGTCTCAGCTATTGACCGGCTGTATTCCTGCGTAATGTAGTGGCGCAGCACATCTTCTGTCGCAACAGAAGGGGTGTGACTACGCAGGTTGTTGAAGATGGTTTTATATAGCGGAGCAGTGTCTTTGCGTACCTGTGCATTACGGTAGACAAAGAAGTAGCTTTCAAAGGCAGACCAGTCAAGCACACTCACCGCAGGGTAGTGCGAGAAGAACGATGCCATGGTGGTGTAGATAAGCTGCGCTTCCTTGCCTAGCACCCACTCATTTATGTACGGCTTGAATCTGTTGTACTTATCCCTTTCTTTCACTATTGACAGGAGTTCGAGGTCCACTAGATTCTGGTAAAGTTGCTGTGCGCGAAAACTTTGTTTATATTGTCTGGGCTGTACTGTTTAGGTTCTTTTAAGGTGTTCCTTGCTGCGTAGAAAGAAGTCTTGCGTTTATCAATGAGAGGTGTCAAACGCTGAACCAATTCCTGCTGTTTGGCACGTCCCGGTAGATCAGGGTCAAACCAAACAATGAGATTTTTCCACCTGTTTACATCAAACTCTCCGACAGGAAAGTCTGTACCTAAAGCAGCAATACCTACTATATCGTTCTGACGAGACATAGCAATAGCTGACAAGGCATCCTCTACAATGATGCAACAAGTAGCACTTTTTTGTTTGTGTGAATCGCCTCCATAAAACAACGGCTTCTTGGCACCTTTCACGCTGATGTATTTGGGTCCACCAGATTCGATGGCGCGTCCTTGCCAGAAGACACACTTTCCTACGTCATTGAACACAGGGATGATGAGGCGTCCCCACGAGGGGGAGTAGCACAAACCATATTGTGCTATCTCGTCATCTGTTACGTAGTATTTCCAGAGCCATGCACGGGCAGCAGCAGGCCAGTCAGCCGGATTGGTGCTTACGTCAGAAGGCAAGTTCACTGTTTGCTGCATAGCTTCGGCAGCTTCCTTCCCTGCTAGCAATTCCTGTAGAGCGTCATAGTTACGTGGATACATTTTGCTACGTTTGAAATAGTAGCCACCACAATTGTGGCAATAGGCCACTATACAATCAGGAAGACGCTTGATGTACAAGCGTCCTTTGGTGTCGGTTCCTGCTGAACAGTTGGTATGGTTGATATGGACTTGCTGTCCCACGTCGGTGGGTATGTAGTATTCAACATCATCGTGTGGAATTTTCACGGTGTCCCCTTAGTTTTAGATGTTGTACCTCGGGGTAGGAATTGGACCTGTGTTGTTGGAAAAAGTTCCATTAAAGATAGTCCGTGTGGTTGAGCACGGATCGAAGTCGTTGCTGTCTGATATCTCGATCAAAGCTTTCCGACATGCGAGGGATTTTGTAGGCGAAACGCCCGTCAAAATAAACGGCGTAGCTACCTACACATTCCACCACAATAGTGTAGGCAGTGGTTATTGCTTGCCCTCCTAGGCCACCAAACCCAAGTGCTGTAGAGGACCACGTTTGTGGGAACATTGCGTACACAGTCAGGTCGTCTAAACGAAGAGGTCGTGTCTTTTTAATGCGCACGTCCGTCCCCGTCTTTTTATAAACATCCCAGTCACGTTCTTCGTAGGCAAGGGGAGGAAACGCTACATACTGAGCGTGTGCCAACACCATGGCTAGCTGCTCTAAAGGATTGTTGCGAAACATATCTAATAAACCTTTCCAAATGTTTGATTTTGTTACGGGGTTGGAGTAGCATTGTGTTAGACGAAAGCGAGCTACGTTCCTAAGAACAAACGGCAATTGCTCGGCCTGTCACCCCTAACATATGCGTCGGTTACGCCAGCGTTCGGCGTCATCCGCCAATGTACCAATCCAAAGATGGCAAAACGCTCGTTGCCCACGTCATCATTCGTTCCGCTTTCTTCGGCGTGAACAATGCCACTGTCCAGTACGCCGCCAGCATCATCAATTCCACTACCGCAGCAATCGGTAGCAAAAACAATCGAAATCGCCACATCCTTTAACCCTCCAATCTGTGCCGACGAACAACCGCATCGAGCGGACGCTCATGGTTCGTCTCCTGTGCGCTGCGCGTCTGCTTCTGTTTCAATATCCAACAAAGCTTGCTTCGGAATCTTGTAGCCCATAGCGTCCAGCAGCCGCAGTCGATCTAAGCAGGTGTCTACATCTTCGCTGTAGAAAGAGTGTCCGTCGTAGTCCATACCAATGTTCTTCAGCGGGATCAGATGCACTGTGGCCATGTGTACGTAGCGGTGCCACAACGAAAATAGCCTAAACGCAATCTTCGCAGCCCATTCGTGACATCGGGTTGGGTACACTGCTTGGCACTGCTCGTTATCCCACACTGCGCCAAATCGAGGTATCCATTCCCACGGAATGTCAGGAATAGGGGGAACAATTCTTCGCCGCGCAGCTACGTGTGTGGTCAACCCACCAGCTACGTCGTCATATACATAGACATCACATTGCCAGTTGTTACTGCTCCATCTACAGTAGCTCAAAAAAGCCTCCATTGTCTTACGTAGCAGGTTCTACCACTGTGCTCTGTCACCGTACCATCATCGGCAAGGCGTACCAATTTAATCGAGAAAGGCCAGTGGCGCTCCGCGAACAAATCGCCCCACGGGTCACGTCTCGCAATAGCGAGTGTTGTTTCACCATCGTGGTCTCGCAGCCAAACAAGTTTTCCTCCAGTAAGTTTTGCCCACAACCATTTGAGTAGCATTCGTTTCTCATTTCAGAGGAACAACCTTGACTACACCTCGTCTGTAGTGACGAGCCGTTGTCTTAGATGTTGTGTGTCCTAATAGGTGTTGTGCTGCGGTGAGTGTAGAGCTGTCGCTCCCTGTCTTGGCACGGATGTCGTGCTCACGGAAAGGTGCGTTGCCCAGTTCTTTCCACTTGGTCATGGCTCGTCGCCAAGCTGATTTAAAACCAGCTCTCGTAATTGGGAACCATTTGGATTTTCGCGGAGTGTTGTCTGTGTTTTCCAAATGTTTTGGGTGTGTGTGTAGTCGGATATGTGTACTCCAGTGAGTCGCCCGACGACAATTCGTAGCGCCCTTGTCCATTGGAATTCCAAAACTTGACTGCCTCCGGATTTACCTGTCCTGACTCTGAGTCCACTGACACCCGCATTCTTATCGTCGAGCCCAAGCATGTCACCCATACGTAACCCGGTGAGATACTTGAGCAATAGATAGGTACGAAGCCAAGGTGGACAGCATCGCTTGGCAAACTGCCTTCTTTCCCACCCTGTCAACAGGATGGTCTGGTCCTAACGGCTTGCGCTTTCCCATGGTGTACCTCTAAAGCTGCGTAGTTGGGAGACG